>Ga0209056_10003584_pt1 | contig 16495 bp, 14 predicted proteins | sample GraSoiAngelo_114_FD_185876 | JGI IMG/M metagenome (GOLD analysis project Ga0209056, IMG submission 185876) | Grasslands soil microbial communities from the Angelo Coastal Reserve, California, USA - 14_0903_13_40cm (SPAdes) (version 2) | ecosystem: Environmental > Terrestrial > Soil > Grasslands... | reverse complement strand
CCGCAACGTTTCTAGTCTGGCTGATCGCGGTCCCGTTGGCCGCATGGACTGCGGCTTCTCACGGACGATGGCTGGACAAGGCAGCGGCGGTCGTGAGCTCCGTCTTAATTTCCGTTCCGGAGATTGTGATTGCAATCGCTCTGCTCGCATTGGCAGTTCGCACGCGACTAGTGCCGGTCGGCGGCATGCGGTCTCTGGGTTTTCAAGAGTTCTCAACATGGGGCCAAATCCAGGATATTGCGCAACGCATGGTTCTGCCCACGGCCGTTCTGGTTTTGTCCAGTATCGCTGTAGTGGAACGCCACGTCCGGGCAAGCGTTCTTGAAGTATTGCAAATGCCTTACATACAAGCCGCGCGCGGGTTGGGGATTAGTCGCACCAGATTATTGTTCCGGTATGCATTGCCGGTCGCTGCGAATCCAGCGATCTCGTTGTTCGGCTTTTCTCTGGCTACCTTGCTTAGCGGATCGCTTTTGGTGGAAGTCGTCACCGGGTGGCCAGGGTTGGGGCCGCTCATCCTTGACGCCACGCTTTCACGCGATCTCTTACTGGTGATTGGCGGAGTGCTGCTTTCGGCGTTGTTCATGGTGGCCGGCAATTTTATCGCCGACGTGTTGTTGCTCGCTTTCGATCCCCGGATTCGCACCGGAGAATCCCATGCGAATTAACACGCTGGTCTTATTGCTCGCGCTAGCGATATTGCACTTGGTCGTGATATTCGCCGGCTTCATCGCGCCATACGGCCCCAGCGTTCAGAACCGCGAACTGCCATACGCTCCACCGACCCGGGTGCATTTTGTGGATACTTCAGGTTTTCACTTACGGCCATTTGTTTACTCGCAGACCCTCACTCTTGATTCGTACAAAGAAGATCGCACTCGCGAATATCCGCTGCACCTGTTTGCACGCGGTGAGACCTATACTATCGTTGGGATATTTAGATCCAACATACACCTGTTCCAGGTAGCGGAACCTCCACGCATTTTTCTCTTCGGCGCGGACGGCTATGGCCGCGATGAGTTTTCACGATTGCTATATGGTGGGCAGATATCGCTCGCCGCGGGCATACTGGCAACACTCTTGTCGCTCGCGGCAGGAACGATCATCGGAACAATATCGGGCTATTACGGGAAGTGGGTTGACGAGTCGCTGATGGGTTCGGCTGAGCTGTTCTTATCGTTACCATGGTTCTATTTTCTGATCGCCGTGCGGGCGTTCCTGCCACTTCACCTCAGTCCGGTTGAAACTTTCCTGCTACTTATATGCGTGATCGGTTTGATCGGATGGGCGCGGCCGGCGCGGCTAGTTAGAGGCGTCGTGCTTAGCGCGAGATCACGCAATTTCGTCTCCGCTGCACGGGGCTTTGGCGCTTCCGACTTGTATTTACTCCGCCGTCATATTTTTCCGGAAACCTTTGGAGTGCTGCTGACGCAGGCAGCGTTGTTGGTCCCGCAGTACGTTGCGGCAGAAGCAACGTTGTCCTTCTTCGGATTGGGAGTCAGCGAACCTGAGCCAAGTTGGGGGAACATGTTAAGCACCCTGCAGCAATACAACGTGCTGGTCTCGTATGCATGGTTGCTAACTCCGGCTGCAGCGCTTGTCATTACCTCCGTAATCTATTGGTTGCTAGCTGATGCGCTCCATTCCCGGTTAAAATCTCATTCAATCTGAACAGAGTTCTGTTGGGAAGGGGCGTTATGAAATTTATAGCTCGCCTTACCCTTTTCGTGTGCCTGCTCACCGCCGCGGTAGCTGTTGCGTCGCCTGCGCCTGCACCGACGAATCCGGCCGAGGAATTGCAGCGTGTAGATGGCGAAGTCGGCCCTTACGGCGGCCACTTGGTCATCGGGCAACGCTCTGAACCCAAGACTCTGAACCCGGTTACTGCCACCGACGCAATCTCACGCGAGGTCATCGGTCGGCTCACCGCGGACTTGATTACCGTCAACCGCATTTCTCAACAGACCGAGCCCGGTCTGGCCAAATCCTGGACGACATCCGCCGACGGCCGCACCTTCACGCTCAAGCTCCGGAAGGGCATCCGCTTTTCCGACGGGTATCCATTTGACGCAGACGATGTGATCTTCTCGTTTACGGTCTATTTGGATGAGGCGGTGAATTCACCGCAGCGTGACCTGCTGATCATTGATGATAAGCCGCTCGCCGTGAACAAAGTGGACCAGTCCACAGTTCGATTCACTCTGCCGCGACCCTACGCAGCCGCCGAGAGAATCTTCGACGGCCTGGCCATGCTGCCTAAGCACATCCTCGAAAAGCCGTATCGCGAAGGCCGTTTCGCCCAGACTTGGACTCTAAACACTGCGCCCGCAGAGGTAGCCGGTTTGGGGCCATTCCGCGTAAAAGAGTATCTGGCGGGACAACGGATCGTACTCGAGCGCAACCCCTACTATTGGAAAGCCGATCATGAGAACCATCGCTTGCCATATCTCGATGAGTTGGTCTTTCTGTTCGTCGGCAGTGAAGATGCGCAGGTAATGCGCTTTGAGGCGGGTGAAACCGATATGGTCAGCCGCCTCAGCGCGGAAAATTTTGCGTTACTGACACGAGAGCACACCCGTACCGGCTCCCAGTTGGTGGATCTTGGTCCCAGCCTGGAATACAACTTTCTGGTTTTCAACCTCAACGATCTCGGCGGGAAGAAACTGGATGCGACTTCGGAGAAGCAAGCGTGGTTTCGAGACCTCAAGTTTCGTCAAGCGGTGTCGGCCGCGATTGATCGCGATTCGATCGTGCGACTTGTTTACGGATCCCGAGGTACTGCGCTTTGGGGCAATGTGGGGCCCGGAAACAAGCTTTGGGTAAACCAAGCGATTCCTCATCCGCAACGATCGTTGGACGCTTCACGGCAACTGCTGAAATCTGCCGGATTCTCATGGAACAAGTCTGGCCAACTGCTCGATCCATCGGGCAGAGCAGTCGAGTTTTCCATTGTGACCAGCTCCTCCAACACACAGCGCATGAAGATGGCAACACTGGTGCAGGACGACCTCTCGCACTTAGGCATGCAGGTCCACGTCGTGCCTCTTGATTTTCGCGCGATGCTCGACCGCGTGTTCCAGAGTTTCGACTACGAAGCAGCAATCATGGGCTTGGGCGGCGGAGATCCTGACCCAAATCCTGAAATGAATGTATGGCTCTCGAGCGGGGCTACTCACCTGTGGCATCTCGGCGAGACGCAACCCGCCAGTGATTGGGAGCGCGAAATTGATCAATTGATGCAGCAACAGATGATCACCCTGAACTACGAAAAGCGAAAGCGGCTTTATAATCGCGTTCAGCAACTCATCGCCGCAAACGTGCCATTCATTTTTCTTGCAACGCCCAACGTACTGACAGGTGCGAAAGCACAGGTCGGAAATTTTCATCCTGCGGTCCTAGAGCATTACACCCTGTGGAACGCCGACCAGCTCTACTTGCGCGCTGAAACTAAGGGCGTGGAAAGAGCCGGAATCAGGTGACCGCTGCACCAAAAATGCAGCGAGAGGGCCGAGCAACCTGGCCTGATGACCGCCTAGTAGCCGCCTGCCTGAAACGTGATCAGCAAGCCTGGTCAGCTCTGATAGATAAGTACAAGAACTTGATTTTCTCGATTCCGATGAAGCTTGGCTTGTATGACGATGCCGCCGACATTTTTCAGGCGGTCTGCCTTGACCTGCTGAACGATCTGCCACGATTGCGCGAATCCCGGGCACTGCCGAAGTGGCTTATGCAGACTTGCTACCACAAATGCCTGCAGGTCCGGCGCAAAGCCGAAAAGCAGGTGCCGCTGAATGAAGAAAATACCGAGGCAGCGAGTGACAGCGGCGACTCGTCAACGCTTCCCGACGACATGCTTGTGCAACTCGAAAAGGAACAAGCTGTCCGCAACGCGCTCTCAGAGTTATCACCGCGCTGCGAGCAGATGGTCTGTATGCTGTTCTTCGAAAATCCTCCTCGCCCCTACGAGGAAATTGCCAAAGAACTCGGCCTAGCCACCGGCTCGATCGGCTTCATCCGCGGACGTTGCCTGGAAAAGCTTAAACAACACCTGGAGAACATGGGGTTCTGAGTGAGTACGAAAGCCGTCCAGCAGACCGAATCTGACGCCATGATCGCGCGTTTGCTGGCGTTCGAGGATGACTCCGGCCGCCGGGACTTGATTGCGAAAAACCAGTCACTCGACTGGGGACAGATTGTTTCCACCCTAACTGACCGCGTCAGGCAAGAAGTTCACGTAAGTGCCGCCAATGCCCAACGCATGGCGGACATCGCGATCACTGTCGCAGAAACAACGGGAAGCCAACTTGCTCTCGCCAAGAGTCTGCGAGCCAAAGCCAACGCGCTTTACACCCTGGACCAACATTCCAACGCCATCGAGATGCACGAACGCGCCGCGGCACTTTTTGATGCCGCAGGCGAGCAACTCGAACTGGCGCGCACCCTTAGTGGATCCATCCAGCCTCTGCTCCTGCTGGGACGCTACGATCAGGCCCTCGCAGCGGGCGAACGCGCTCGCACGATCTTTGCTGGTCAAGGCAACACTTGGCGATTAGCCCGACTTGAAATCAATATCGGGAACATCTACCACCGGCAGGACCGCTTCGCAGAAGCTTTGTCATGCTACGAGCGCGCGTACGAAGAACTGCTTTCACATGACGACGCTGAAGGGCTCGCTGCAGTCCTGAGCAATCTGTCGCTGTGTCATATCAGCTTGAACGAATTTACGAAATCGTTGGAACTCCACCAACGCGCCCGCCAGCAGTGCGAACAGAGAGGCATGCCGGTTCTGGTCGCGTATGCCGATTACAACATCGCCTACCTCTATTTCCTTCGTGGCGAGTATGGACGCGCCATCCAGATGCTTCGAGATGCTGGGGCCAGTGCAAAGAAAGCAGGCGACGCCTACCAGATTGCGCTGTGCAATCTCGACCTTGCAGAGATCTATCTCGAGCTGAATCTAAGCGCGGAAGCCGCCGAACTTGCGCCTGCCGCACATGAGGCTTTTTTGCAACTCGGGTTTGGTTATGAAGCAGCCAAAGCGCTCGCATTTGCGGCGATTGCCGCCAGCCAACAGGGGCAGGCATTTGAAGGGCTCAAGCTTTTCGCCAAAGCCAGGGAAATGTTCGTCGTTGAGAAGAACCGGGTCTGGCCCTCGCTTATTGACTTGTATCAGGCTCTGGTCTTGTTCAAGGAAGGCCGGCTTTTCGAAGCGCGCCGGCTGTGCGTTACAGCGCAGGAGTTCTTCAATGCCTCCACGATGCCAAGCAAAGCCGTCCTGGCGGAATTACTTCTCGCTCGCATCGCCCTGCGGCTGAATGATTCCCCCGCGGCACGCTGGCACTGCGATTCTGCGTTGCAACGGTTGACGAAACTGCCCAGGCCAGTGCTCAGCTGTCAGGCAGAGTTCCTATCGGGAAAGATCGAGCAGACCGCGGGCGAGTCAGGTCGCGCTTATGACTCATACTGTCGTGCTCGCAACGTTCTGGAAACCCTTCGAGGAAACCTGCACGGGGAAGAACTGAAGATCTCGTTCTTCCACGATAAGCTCGAAGTCTATGAAAATCTCATCGAGCTCTGCCTGCGCCGGCCCGACGGAATCGAAGAAGCTTTCGGCTACATCGAGCAGGCGAAATCTCGCAGCCTGATGGATTTGCTGCTTCAGCCAGTGCACGTGCCCTCAGAAGCTGACGCCGGACAGAGTGATCTTGTGCGCTCGATCCGCAACCTGCGAGAGGAATTGAACTGGTACTACAACCTGATCGAACGTGAGCAACTGCGTCCTGAGGAGCGGTCGCAAGAGCGCATTCAGAAATTAGAAGAGCAGGCGCGGGCGCGGGAAAGCGACCTCTTACATGCAGTGCAGGAGGCCACAGCGGTGGAGATGAGCGATGCCGGACTTCAAGCCCCCGGCCTTGTTTCGCTTAACGAGATTCGTGCTGCCCTCTCCGCTGACACAGCGCTCGTAGAATACTTCTGTCTGCAAGACCGCGTACTTGCCTGCATACTCAAGCGAGACAAGCTGCGGATCGTGCCGGTTACGTTGCAGTCTCGCGTGCAAAAATTGCTGCAGCTGTTGCAGTTCCAGCTATCAAAATTCCGGCTCGATCCGCAATACGTGAGCACGTTCGAGGAACCGCTGCTGCAATCCACGCAATCGCACCTGAAGGCTCTTTATCAGGAGCTTATCGCTCCAGTGCGGGATCTGCTCGATGCCAAGCATGCGGTTTTTGTGCCGCATGGCCTGCTTCACTATGTTCCCTTTCACGCCTTGCATGATGGCGAATCTTATTTAGTGGACCAGTTCTCGATTTCTTATGCTCCTAGCGCGAGCATTTACGCTCTGTGCCATCAAAAATCAGCAAGTACTTCGGACGAGTCGCTGATTCTCGGCATCCCCGATGCACAAGCTCCCTCAATTGCTGATGAGGTGGAAACTCTACAAACAATCCTGCCTAACGCCAAACTCTTTATGGGACCCGCCGCAACCGAAGACGTCCTACGAATTCATGGACCTCAAAGCCGCATTCTCCATATCGCCACGCATGGGTATTTCCGTCAGGACAATCCCATGTTTTCTTCCATCCGTCTCGGCGGATCGTATCTGAGCTTGTATGACCTCTATCACCTTAAGCTTCCAGCCGAACTGGTCACCCTGAGTGGCTGCGCCACAGGTTTGAACGTCGTACGGCCTGGGGATGAAGTGGTCGGATTGGTGCGCGGACTTCTCCACGCGGGCGCCCAATCTTTGATCCTGAGTCTTTGGGATGTCCACGACCTCAGTACTAAGGAATTCATGATTTCCTTCTATACCCGCCTGCAGCAGGGCCTCTCGAAGTCCCTCGCCCTGCAAAGTGCCATGATCGAGCTAAAAGAGCGCTACCCGCACCCTTACTACTGGGCTCCTTTCACATTGATAGGAAAGGGTTAAGCTCACGTCTGTATTTTTTCTATTCCCCTATATTTTTCTCCCGTCAGCTCGCCCTTATGTATCAGATGGGCTGGTTCTCGACTGAGGGGGCGGGGAGCAACCATCGAATCCGAAGACGTGAGGTTCCTGATGCAACATTTTTCTGAGCAAGCCTGGGCTGATTTCGTTCGTGGAATCGGCGAATCTGAAACTAAGGCAAACATCGAGGCACATTTGACTCGTGGCTGCTCCGATTGCAAGGCAACGTCAGATGTTTGGCGTCGCGTGCAAACGATGGTTTCGAACGAACAGACTTACACACCCCCAGGGAGTGCCGTCCGCATGGTGAAACACGAGTTCGCGGCAGCAAGTAAGCAGGAGCAGATGTCGGTGTTGGCGAACCTGTTATTTGACACCTTCAATCAGCCTCTGGCGGCGGGGATACGCTCCGGAGCAGCAGTGGCACGGCAATTGGTGTATGAGGCCGAGGGACTCACCGTCGATCTGCGCCTGGATTCACAGCCTCATGCCGGCAAGGTTCTTGTAGTTGGCCAGGTACTCGACAAACGCCATCCGCGAGTGTCTCCGAGCGGGGTTTCCATCGCGCTCTGGACACAAAACGGCCAGCCGTTCCTGCAGGTGGGACCGAACGAGTCCGGCGAATTCCATCTCGAGTTCGACACGCAGGATGATGTGCGGCTTTTGATTGACGTTGCGGGCCGAAAAACAATTCGAATTCCGTTGGCGCACTTGGCCACGGGTAACACGCGATGAGGGTACGTTCGGAACTCGCGCCGGTAACTCCGGCGATCTTACCGGTGTAATTAGCACGGCGCGAAAAGTGACTTTAGTATTTGGACTACAAGAAGCTCCCCCAAATTGGAGAGAGAAAATGAAAGCGACGTTAGTTGGAAAATCGAGCTTCTTTCGGCGGGGCATCGTAGATGGCTTGCTCCTGTTGTTGATTCCACTGTGTGCTGCGCCGTCGCAAGCGCAGGCTCGCCTGGTAGTGCGCGACTCACTAGGGCTGTCCGGCATTAATCTGACCTGTCAGCTGCTGGGATGCAATGTCGTCCGCAACCTGGGCGATCCGCAGGGGCAGTTATTCCTGGTCACGTTCCCGTCCATTCTGAATCCGGTGACCGCGTTGCTGAAGCTCAACCTGCAACTCGGCATTGTTGATGCCGAGATAGATCAGGTGGTCAAGACTCAGGCCTGCGATGCCGGCCCCGCTCCGTCATACCTGACGGATGAAAAGCCTACTTCGTACTATGGCACGACAGTTTGGCACGGCTATGTAGCCCAGCCGGGCAACACCCTGATACGCACGAGCACGACTCAATCCACGTTCCACGTTACCGGCTCCGGTGTAACGGTCGCAGTGATTGACACTGGCGTGGACCCGACCAATCCGGTGCTGCAGAATTTGCTGATTTCCGGATATGACTTCACACGAAACGCCAACGGCGGCTCGGAGAAGTCGGACGTCAGCACCTCGCCGGACTTGAGCCAGGCGCAAACGGCGCAAGTCAACCAAAGAACGGTTGCGGTACTCGATCAGCGCACTGTGGCAGTTCTCGACGGCTCAGGATATTCGGCGTTCGGGCACGGCACCATGACCTCCGGGATCGTGCACTTGGTCGCGCCGCAGGCGAAGATCATGCCGCTCAAGTCGTTCAACGCGGATGGCAGCGGCTACGACTCCGACATTCTGCGGGCAATTTATTACGCGGTGAAGAATGGCGCGAAGGTGATCAACATGAGCTTCGACTACCCGACTTACTCGCCGGAGCTCGCGAATGCCATAAAGTATGCCAACAAGAATGGGGTGATCCTGGTCGCCTCGGCTGGAAATGACGGCCAGCAAGCGGCGGTGTACCCTGGGGCGTTGCCATCGGTGATCGACGTCGCGTCCACATCGAATTCGGATATTCAATCAACCTTCACCAACTACGGTGCGCCTCCGGTCTGGATCGCTGCTCCGGGCGAAGGCGTGGTGACGACTTATCCGTGGGGCACCTATGCTGCCGGCTGGGGAACTTCGTTTAGCACTCCGTTTGTCGCTGGCACCGCAGCGCTTATGTTAGGCGCCAACGGAAACTGCACCAGCTCCAATGTCGCATCGGGTTTGGCGCATGCAGCGTCTATTTCCGATCCTCAACTGGGCTACGGACGCTTGGACACCTACCAGGCCGTGCAGTCATGTCACTAACCTCAAACCAAACTCTGTTGACGAGGATCGCCGGAAACGGCGATCCATCGTCATTAGAGTTTAGTTCCTTGATACTCCGGATCAAGGAACTGGAAGAGCAGCACCTCACATTTCGCAACTCGCTCATCTGCGCATTCAATCAACTGCTTGACCTCAAAGACATCAGCACGGGGGTGCACAGCACCCGTTTAGCAGAGTGGGCAATCCGGGTCGCAAGAAAACTGAACATTCCGGAAGAACATATGTATCAGGTGGAAGTTGCGGCATTGCTGCACGACGTTGGCAAAATTGGAGTTCCCGATGCGATCCTGAAAAAACAAGGCCCGCTTACTTCCGAAGAGCGCGCCTTGATTAACCGCCATCCGGAATACAGCTGGTCGATCTTGCGCTTATTCCCTGGACTCGAAGACGCCAGTCTTTATGCGCTGCATCATCACGAGAATTTCGACGGGACAGGATACCCCGCCGGACTGAGCGGCGTCGACATACCGATCGTGTCGCGCATCGTTTCCGTCATCGACGCCTACGATGCTATGGTTTCAAATCGCTGCTACCGAAAAGGCCTTCCCCATGAAGAAGCGGTCCGCCGTCTGTTGCAGAGTTCTGGAACTCAGTTCGACTTGGAGGTTGTCAACATCTTCATCCCTATAGCGGAGCAAGAAGCTACCGAAGTATTCGCCGCAGCTGGGACTAGCTCTCAAGCCGCGCTTTAGACGGAGGCCTTCCGGGAAGCAACCACGGAGGCAACATCTATACAGTGTTCGGTCGTTCGAACTGTTTCCGATATATTTAGAGATTCGGCGGGTGGACTAGGCCATCGAGCACGCCAACATGCCGGCTTGGCCGCGCAATCGGACGGCTACGGCGCGGTGATCGGTTTCCGGTTGCCTCGCCGGGTCGCAGAGATTTGTCCTGATAAGCGCGCTTGTAGCACCTGCTCGTTGCCCAGGCTTGTGTGCCGGGAGTGTGCCAAATTTGCCAACGCGTACTGCGGGTGCACAGTCAAGTGCGCGACTGATCTGTCGGTCAGGCGACAAAGATGCTAATGATCGGCTCCCCGATTTCTGACACACAATGAGGGTTAGTTTCCGGCAAAATCTATTACCTGAGGAAGGGGAGGTTTGCCCTTCGACACCAAAACACAGCGTAATCGGGTACACTCTCCGCGTCCGATTTCTCACTTGGGGGGAAACGTATGATTACGCGCCGCCGACTCATGCAAGACCTGGGCTGCCTTGCAGTAGCGGGTCAACTTTCGAGCAAGGCATCCCTCGCTAGCCCCCAGCCGCAGAGTGCTCCTTCAAGCCAAGGTGATGTCGTGTGGCTTGACTCCAACGAAAATCCACTTGGGCCACCGCCTTCTGCGATCAAGGCAATGGTCGACGGCGTGTCGGCTACTGCCAGGTACCACTTTGATGAATTCGGAAAGTTCAGGGAAGCAATAGCCCGGAGTGAGGATCTTAAACCGGAACAGGTCCTGTTCGGTGTCGGTTCAACAGAGGTGATTGATGCCGCTGTCTCGGCATTCGCCTCGTCGAAGCCACTGATTACTGCAACTGCAACGTACGACATCCTAATCGAACTTGAGCGAAGCTTGGGGAGACAGGTGGTACAACTCCCCCTGACAGAAACCTGGGGATATCCGGTTCGAAAACTGGCCGAAGAGGCTGTGAAATCCGGCGGCGGACTCATCTACCTATGTAATCCAAACAACCCTACATCGTCGCTCACTCCTAAAAGCGATATTGAGTGGTTGGTTATGAACCTGCCACCTCACACCGTGCTGCTGGTAGATGAAGCCTACATTCACTTTGCCCAACCAGCGGAAATCGAAAGCACCTTGAAGTACGTGCGCGAAGACAAGGACGTGATTGTCACGCGTACTTTTTCGAAGATTTACGGCATGGCGGGGGCTCGCGCGGGATTCGGTTGCGCTAGACCGGACCTGATCCGTGCAATGAAACCATTCATGGACAATGTCATTCCGGTTCTCGCCCTAAGAGGAGCGATGGCGGCGCTCGGGGATCGCGATACCCTGGTTCCAACCAGGAGAGCGGAATTCGTACGAATAAGCGGCGAGCTGTGCGACTGGTTGCACCAAAAGAACATTCGTTACATCGAACCTCACGCTAATTTCGTAATGATTGACATTGGCCGTGATGTGCGTTCGTTCGGACAGGAAATGCTGAGTCATGGCGTGGCAGTAGGTCGGCCCTTTCCTCCGCTGAACCAAATGCTGCGGGTGACTCTCGGAACGGATCAGGAAATGAAGAAATTCCGGGAGGTTTTCTGGCAGGTTTACGCAAGTTGAGATTCCAACACCCGAGTGCATGCACTGGAGCTTCGGACAATGAGAGTTCAAATCTCTGCCGCTTCCGTGTGGGGATGTGGTCCAACGGACGAGGGCGCAAAGCTACGAACCTTAATCAGAGTTCAATTCTCTGCATCCCCTCTTGGCGCGAGCTCCAATGGGTGGGTAGTGTAACCGAACAACACGAGCGTCCAAAGCTGCAAATCCGGGTTTGACTTCCGGCCCGCCCACCAACGCATAGGGTTAGGGAACCCTTACCTGAATAAGAACGAGCTTGCAAGACTGGGCCGACGGTGGGATATTGTCCTCATCAAGTTCCATGCCCATTAGTTTGTCTAGCAATTCAGTCAAGGAGTGTAGAATGCCGGCCGTGTTCGCATTTTGTAACAAATCTGATTTTTCGCTTGCTTCTCCCACTTTGGGGTGTAAGATTCGGTCGCTTCGAACTTAGGCATATTGTTTGCGCTTCCCCAGAGGCCACTCAGTTCTCGGCACAAAACAATTTAAAGAGGAGGGTTTATGGACCCTAATTTATTCCATTTGGACTGGGAGCGGGTCGGTGAAGTCCTTACAGCCATCATCGTGCTGGCATTTGTACTGGAGCGCGCGTTGGCGGTATTGTTCGAGAGTCGTTTGTTCGTCAAGCGGTTTGAAGGAAAGGGCGTGAAGGAGTGGGTTGCGGCAGCGGTTTGTGTGACCGTTGCCGTCATCTGGAAATTCGATGCGATTAGTATGATCATCCTTACGGACAAGACAACCATCTTTGGTGAAATCGTAACTGGCTGTGTAATCGCCGGGGGTAGCAAAGCATCGCTCAAGCTTTTCCAAGACGTCATGGATGTTCGTAGCTCGGCGCACGAGGTCGCACACCCTCCGGATCCTGAAACCGGCAAGCCGCAACCGAAAGTTGATAGAGCTGCTGTTGCGGGACTGTGAGAGAACGCCATGAAAAAACTTATTCTTTCAGTTCTCTTGCTAGTATCGGTCGGAGCGCGGGCGGACTATCTCGAGCTGAAACATTCAGCATCGTTGAAGGCCGAGCCTAGTGGCGGCGGAGACATTATTGCGTCCCTTCAGCCTCCTGCCACTCTGATACTCGTTGAGAGCAATCAACAAAATGGTTACTACCATGTCCGTGTGCAGGACACGGGCGAGGAGGGATGGGTATACCGAACGATGGGACGGAGGCATTCAGGTCTCCCAACTGCCTCAGACGAAACAACAACTCCGAGCGCTCATCACGCAGCTCCGGCGGACAGCGAGTTTGCAGTTGCCACGACACATGATTGGGGTCATCCCTCCAAAACCGATGGCTGCTCGAGTAAGAATGGTCTTCCCGATTCTGCCTGCACACCTGGAGATATCTTGAACTCGGCAGAAGATCAAGTCTGCTCCCCGGATTTTCACACGGGAACTGTACGAGACAAAACCACTTCTGCGGCACAGAAAAGCAAGGTGTACCCGAACTACGGCATCGATCACCCTGAACGCAATACCGGGTCCTCTCAGGTTTGCGAAATCGACCATCTTGTGGCTCTCGAACTGGGTGGCGCAGACACAATGGCCAATCTCTGGCCGCAGTGTTCTCCAGGTTATGAACATTGGCAAGGCCCCAGCTACAAGGACAAGGATGGCTTTGAAAATTACCTCTGGTTCCACGTGTGCATCAACAAAGATGTCACGCTCAAGGACGCTCAAATGGAAATTGCGACAAACTGGCGTAAGTACTGGGAGCTTTCAGGAAAGCCTGAGTGTCATAACCGGGAAAAATGTGAATAACTGAACAAAGCTGGCGTCCCCCGACTAAACGAATCGAAAGTGAAACCGAGCACGGTTCGTGCGAATCGAACGGGAGAGGCGATGTCGAAAGCGAAGCTCAGCCAGGCTGCATCACCAGATAACAAAATCCCATCGACTCGCTTCAGTTGCTTTACGACCTGAGCAGCGTCCTGTTCCAAAGCGTCGTCCAAGTCGTATGCGCTTTCGCCGGAGAAGTCTTTTACGAAGTGAATGTCAGAAAGGTACAGAAATGTGCGTTCTTGGCAGGCGTCTGCTGACATGACTAATGGCCTCGTGAGGCGAACTTCCTATGTTCCCTGATCGGCGAGTTAAATTCCAGTTTCACAAGGGCAAAGATCGCCTACAGTCGTTTTTGGCCATTCGAAACGGGCTGCATTTCATTGAGAACATTGGTCGGGAGAGATGATTTTGAACTCCGACCCAGGTGCTCTAACACCAAAAAGAGATTCGGAGAACATGCCAACTGACTGTCGGTCAGCCGAAGTGTTCGAAAGCCTGCGAAGTTACGCAAGATAGTGTGCAGCTTGTGGCCCTGCACCTACACTGAGCAGCCGTTCGCTAGGCGGCTGCTCGTCTGATGTTGTTCAACCTGTTGGAATTGGCGCGCCAGTATCCTGTTACTGTCCCCAAAAACGGATGTTGGGTGCGTCCACAGTGCCCGGGTTTTTCTGCGGCATCCATTAGTGCCCCGCAATGCTGCCAAATTCCACCGGGACCACGGCATTTCGTCGACCATGTACTTTCACAGCATCCCCGCTTCGGTTGAGAGTTTTTCCCCATAAAAAATGCCCTCATGTAAGTGAGGGCATCTTTACATCATTTTTGCCGGCTGGCGGACTAGTGTTTCGTAACAGTCTGCTTTTGCCAGGGCTGCATCATCCACAGTCGTGCACTACTGTTTTTCCGCCATCCAGTTCGCAGTCGTATTGTGCAGCTTGTCAGTGATGGCAAATTTCATCGTTTTTCCGTCCGCACTGACAGTCATGTGAATAACGGCAGTCACTCTGCCGTTGCGCTTGTCGGTTTCTTCGATCGTGTTGGCATCAATTCTTTTTAGCGAAACGCTCGTGGTTCCGGGATCTCCCTTGTACGGATAATCTTTCCCATCAAACTTCGCCGTGTATGAATCGCCAATCGGGTCGCTCATTGAAAGACCGTCAGCGGTCGCCTTGAAAGTAATGGTGATTACGCTTGCCGATATGTCCTCTACCTTTCCAGGCCTCCAAGTGCCTGAAATCTTGCTTGCACCTGCCGTAGCTTCGCCCACCCGCTCAGAAACGGTCTTACCGCTGCCCTCCTTGCCGCTTTCGGAAATGAAGCTCCACTCGGTAGTCAGTGTCTTGCCGTCCTCGGATACCGTCATTTTCGTTGAGCCCACAGGCTTTGCATTTTTCTTGCTCGTGATCTGGACTGTATGGTCGTTCACCTCCAGAACGTTGGTCGTGTCTATATAAGGGGACCCGCTCACTGCGTGATCCTGGCCGTCCGCCTTGACTGCAATTTTTGGAACGCAAGTGTCGCAACGGTACATACTGCCTTGCAACGAATACTTGTCATTGCCTTTGAATTCGGCGCTCTGCGGATTTCCCTTCCAGGTGCCGTCGAATGCGCTCTGTCCAAAGGCCACGATTGACCCGAAAACAAAAAGCACAAGACACAGTCTTTTCATTTTCAACCTCCTTTTCCGCGTGCCGGAAAAATTCTGAGCTTGGGTCGCAGAGAAGTCAAGGGATTTCGGGAACGCAAGAAAGCCCGCTTTCAGCGGGGAACTTAGGAATTTGGTTAGGTGGACCAGCAATATGCGTTTCTTCTTTTTGCAGCCTGAGCGGAGTCGCTAGACCAACATCGCCTGTTTGCGACAGTTGACATCAGTTTCCCATCACAGCGGTTTAGATCCGCTCCATCGCTACAATGGGAAGCATGGCAATCGAGAATGCTACCACTGCAAGCAGTGGGTCGAGGAAGGGGAGGAGCACGACTGTTGGACCACGACCGAAACTGCCCTCACGCAGGATCTCTCGGGAGATCTCCATGACGCCTGGGAGCGGCTGCGCGAGACCGCCGTCTCTTTCGGAGATCAGCGGATCTACGCCTCGCACAAATCGGTGATGTTCTCGCGCAAATCGTGCTACTTCTTCGTGCGTCCGAAGAGGAAATTCCTCGAAGTCTGCGTGTTCCTGGGCCGCACGCTGAAGGCTCCTGAGGTGCGACGTGTCGATCGCGCATCGAAGTCGAAGGTCGTTCACGTCATTCAGATCAGGCACCGGGACGAGGTTGAGGCGCCCATCACCGCTTGGCTTCGGGAGGCATACGAACTGTCTGACGTACTGACTTCGAACGCCGACAAGGTCCGCGCCAACTCGACATGGAAAGCTAGACCGAAGCAGAATAAAGCGAAGGTCGCTCCGAAAAGCGTCGCCGCTAGGAAGTCAGGGCGGCGGTAACGGATTACCTGCCGTTCCAAGTTGGGGCTACCCGATGTGCTGTGATGATAACTGGTGAAACATCCCCATGGCACTCATTGAGGTCGAAAGTCTCGGAGGGACTCAAGGTTTCAAGCGGCGTCTCGTTTCGGGAAGCGGAGCAAGCCCTGTAGATGGAGTTCGTCCACAGTCGGCTTCACGCTGATGTGAAATGTCGCTCTGCCCCCTGCCAGCTGAGGGCCAATCACACCGGTCAACCTCTCAACGGTGGTGCTCAAGTCTTTGGCATTCACTTGCTGCAATTCGACCGCAATCGTGATGTCGAACACGCCGCTTTCACGCCGTTGCGCTCGATGCGCGAGCAAACTACCGCCCAGCATTCGAGCAAGGCTCACGACCGAGCGGCTTTTGCAAGAGGGGCATTCGTCACCTCGGCTGTTGCTGATAACCTCGCAATCAAGGCAGAAGACTGCGTTCCAGATAGGGAGGATGTTTTCGTCTGGCTGGTTCCTTAAGGTACCGGACATATAGAGCAACCCCTGTCGCTGGGAATGTGGGGGCAGTTACATTGGGAGACAAATACAGCTTCATGTCAGGTGATAAGCTGTCAAAAGCTTCAGTACTCGGGCCAACGCAGTGCCCTGCACGATAAGCGTACACCGAAATGAGTACGCTTAGTGGCACGTGACGCGCCTGCTTTGCAGAATTGTTGGCGTAAATCCCCATTGCGCGTGCGCCGTGGAAAAGCGCTGGTCCACCGCGGGTGAAAGTCCCGCCCGGGAACTGTTTCGCTCCACCCGGTAGCGATCGGAGCGGCGGTGGAGGAAACGAAGCGGTCGGAG
>Ga0209056_10003583_pt1 | contig 16498 bp, 17 predicted proteins | sample GraSoiAngelo_114_FD_185876 | JGI IMG/M metagenome (GOLD analysis project Ga0209056, IMG submission 185876) | Grasslands soil microbial communities from the Angelo Coastal Reserve, California, USA - 14_0903_13_40cm (SPAdes) (version 2) | ecosystem: Environmental > Terrestrial > Soil > Grasslands... | reverse complement strand
CCCGCAGTGCCAGCGGCTGCGCCGACGTCGCCGTTGCAACTTGCGGAACGGGCTCGGAGGCGTCCTGGCCATCCACCTTGACGCTACGCCACGCTTTCCAATAGCGCGTCTGCAGCGGAGTGGCCGCGCCGCCACCCGCCGGCAGAAACGCGGCCGTAAAATAGCGGTCCTCGATGCCGACAAAATCTTTTCCACCCTGCCAAGCGCCCGGGGCCCATTTGTCCAGCCCATCCAGCTTTTTGTGCGGCAGGCTGGTGATCTTTCCGCCCTCGCTGTAGTAAACGTTGACGGTTTCCACCGGCGCCGGGTTCGTCACCGTCCAGTCGCCAAAACCGCCAAGCCAGCCGATTCCCGCGGTGATGGGCTTGCCGTTCAACTTGACGGAGGTCTCCACGCGTACAACGTAGGTATGATCAAACTTAAAGCGCTTCGTAACTTCGAGGTGGCCGTCGCTCCACGCAAATTCCGCATCGGCCGGGGCACGCAGCGTGTCGCCATCCGGGGAAATCTTGTACAACCCATCGTTCGCCGCTTTCCCCAACTGCTCATCATCGAGAACCACGGCGAACGGCCATCCGCCGGTCTGTTGCGCGGCTTCGGGATGCACGACGTCGAGCACGCGCGGCGGTTTCGCATCATCCTGGTAGTGCTTGAGCTGCCAGCTTTTCACCACCGCGCCGCGATTCGAAATTTCCACGCGGTAGAGATCATTCTCGATCACCTCCGTGCGCTCATGCGAATCGCTCTTCGCAGCTATGTTCGATGGCGCAGCCGCTGCCATCTTTGCCACGGCCGCCGACGGTTGCGCTGTGGCAGCCGCAGGTGTCGAGCTCACCGGGCCCGGCGTCGCAGGAGCCGTCTGGACCGGCCGGTTGGCTTGCGGCAATTGGGCAGGCGGCTTCGGCCCAAAAAACTTTGCCCACAGCAGAATCACGCCCACGGACAGCAGCGATGCCACGAGGATCCGCAGCTCCGGCGTGAACTTGTCCTTCTGTCCTGGCAAGCTCACGAACGCACCTCATTCTGGGCAGCGGCAGAGCGGCGGGCAGGAATCGCCGCCGCGTTCACCTCGGTTGACATGTTTTCCCATTTCTCCGGAACCGGGTCGTATCCGAATTTTCGCGAGAGCGGATGGCAGCGCAACAGCCGCTTCAGTCCGAGCCACGCGCCACGGACCAGGCCGAAGCGTTCAATGGCCTCGTACGCATAGCGCGAACACGTCGGCTCATAGCGGCAGCTCCCCGCAAACAGAATCGACAAATAGGCCTTGTAGAATCGCAGCGCAAGTAGAGCAGCTTTCACGGCTGCGTTTTGCTGCGTTTGCGTGGGCACGATAGTTCGTGGCCCTACGTGTTGGATTGTGGCGCGCTCTTCAGCAGCCGCAGCAAATCCGCCGTCAGCGCTGCAAACTTCGCGCTCGCCACGGTGCTCTTCGGGTGTATGACGATGTCCCATCCTGCGGGTGTCTCCAGCCGGTGGCAGCGCACCATTTCGCGCAGGCGCCGCCGGATACGATTGCGCACCACCGCGCCGCCAAGCGTCTTTTTGATGCTGAACCCAAACCGGCTCTGCGGCTGTTCGTTGGCACGGAAGAAAACTGTGAAGTGGGAACTCGAGCGGCGCTTTCCGGCGCGGTACACGGCGTCAAACTCCGACTTCCGCACCAGACGCGCCTCGCGCGGAAACGTTGCCCGTCGCGGCTCCGCGTCCGGCGGAGTCACGGAACTCCCCGGTTTATTCGGGGGTAAGCCGATGGCGTCCCTTCTTGCGGCGCGCCGCCAGTACCCTGCGACCGCCTTTCGTTTTCATGCGCGAGCGGAATCCGTGCGTCTTGGCGCGCCGGCGCTTGCGCGGTTGAAATGTGCGCTTTGGCAAAGCAATCCCCCTTTGAGTTACCCGGTCACGGGACAGCCAGTTTCACCGCGACGGCCGAACAGCCCACTAGCCTCTTCACCGGCTGCTTTCGAATCCATTAGTGTATTCGACCCTTGCGCGTAGGGTCAAGAAACCCTCAATGTGTCGCGGTCGCAGCCGGCTCGCTCGAGGGCATCGCAAAAATGGAATCCTCAATGGGGACGTTGTGATGCACTTCTTGAAGAGTGATCACCAAATTAGCGGCGGGAGACTCAATGCGGATTCGAAACGGCATTTGAATGCCGTCGATCGGGCGGAAATCTTCCAGGAAAATATTCGCTTTCACCACCTTCCCGCTTTCGTCGGGTCCTTCCGAATCTACGGCGATTCGTTGCCCCGTCTGCGCATCAAAATAGAAAGTGTCGGTCTTTCCTCCGGGCTCATGGGCGAGAACGGTATAACTATCGCGGTCCCCCACCTTCGCCCTTCCAGTCACCTTCATGTCCGGGAAGACTTCCTTCAGCCGGATGTCCGAATCGAAGATCGCTTCCATCTTGGCTTGTTCAAACTCCGCGCCTTCCAGCTTTTTCAAGCCCGTTCGCGTATCGGATTTCCAGGCGACTCGCCCGTCAAACCCCTGTTTTTGCTCAAATTGGCCATCTGCCAGCGTAACGACGTGCAACATTTTGTTTGGAGCCTTTCCAATGAACTTAACCTTGCCGGTCATTCCGAAAGCTGGCAGCTCAATCGTTCCGTCAAGAACCTGCGTTGATAGTTTGGCCCAAGCTTCTTTGCCACCGCTGGCCTTGGCGCACTTCGCCACCAATTCGTCCACACTCGGCAAGGCTTCTTCCTTTGCCGCGGCTTTCGGCGGCGGTGCGCCTTGAGGAAAGGCCGGAGCCACACAAAAGGCCAGGAAAACAGAAGCGACCGCCAAGAAATTACGCTTGCGAGTCATGGCTACCCCCGTCATGGAATTTTTCAGCTATGGATATCTGACGCTGCTGCGCCTTCGACAGACTCCTGCCACAGCCCGTTCGTCAACCTATATACGTCCCTGGCTTGCGAGATATTTCGCCCATCAAGCGCATAAAGTGGCCCAAAATCGCTTCTAGGCAGGGCGCTTCAGGCTGCGATACTCGTCAAACGCCGCCAGGAACCGGTCCACATCCTTCCGCAGCAAATAATACGGCGTCGAGAGCCGGATCTTCGATGGCGCTCCGCCCCGGATACGGATCTTCTTTTCCTTCCACATCCAGTTTTCAATCTCCACAATCTTGACCGGGGGCACGTTCACCGCGGCAATCGCGCACCGCAACGCCGGATCAGGCGAAGTCCATGGCTGCGTGCCGCGCCCCACGGCGATCAGCGCGCTAGATTCTGGAATACTGCGCGCAGCACAGGTACGATAAGGGGCAATGAACTCGAGTCCACAGCTGTCTGTTGCGATTCCTCTGCACAACGAACAATCTGCTTTGCCCGAACTATTGGAGCGCCTTCGCGCTGTGCTCGACGTCTTGCCTAGTGGCCCGCACGAAATTGTTTTTGCAGACGACGGCAGCACGGATTCCACCATGTCGCTTCTCGAAGAAGCAGCGCAGAAAGATCCGCGCATCGTCGTGGTCTCCCTTTCGAGAAATTACGGGCATCAATCTGCCATCAGTGCTGCATTGGATTACACCACGGGCGATGCGACCATCGTCATGGACGGGGATCTGCAAGACGTGCCAGAAGTGATTCCGGAGTTTGTGAAGCGCTTCGCGGAAGGTTACGACGTCGTCTATGCGCAGCGCATTCGAAGAAAGGAGCCCTGGCCGCTCCGCCTTTGCTATTTTATTTTCTACCGCGCCATGGCCCAACTTTCCGACGTGCGCCTTCCGTTGGATTCCGGTGACTTCGGCTTGATGTCCAGGCGAATTGTCGAGCATCTCCGACGGATGCCCGAACATCACCGTTATTTGCGTGGCATGCGTACGTGGGTGGGGCTTCAAACAGATTGGGATACCCGTTGAGCGCGCGGAGCGCCATTCCGGAAAGAGCAAGTACAGTTTCCGGCGCCTGCTCAAGCTTGCATTTGATGGAATTTTCGCGTTTTCCATCGTGCCCATCCGCGCTGCGGCACTTTTAGGCACGCTAGCAGTAGCGTGCTCCTGTGCGTATGCGCTCTATTCCATATATGCCAAATTTGTTCTGCACTAATCTCCACAGGGATTCACTGCTGTGGTCTTGATGATGACTTTTTTTTCGGGAACTTTGCTCTTTTTCCTTGGAATTATTGGCGAATATGTCGGCCGCGTCCTGCGCAATTCCGCGCCGCTAGAATCGTCCCCGCCCGACTCACTCCGGAGCTCCAGTGGAAATCCAGTACGGTAGAGAATACCGCAACCTCTACAAGCGGCACTGGTGGTGGCGAGCCCGCGAAGAAGCAATCGTCGATTTGCTGCGTCGCCGCGTAAAGACTCTCTCGAAGCTGGAAATATTGGATGTGGGATGCGGCGACGCGTTGTTCTTCGATCGGCTCTCATCATTTGGAAACGTGGAGGGAATCGAGCCGGATTCCCGCTTGATTGATCCTGCGAATCCGCATCGCTCACGAATTTACACGCTCCAATTCGACAGGCAATTCCGGCCGGGCAAACGCTACGACTTGATTCTCATGCTCGATGTCCTCGAGCATCTCGACAATCCTGAGGAAGCGCTCGACTCCGTCCGCGGTTTGTTGGGAAACAATGGAGTTTTTCTGCTGACTGTTCCCGCGTTCCAGATTCTTTGGACAAATCACGATGTCATCAACCATCATCGAATCCGTTACCGAAAAAAGACGCTCTTTCCACTTTTGCGAAAGGCGGGCTTTGCGATTTCAGAAGCGCGGTATTGGTATCAGTGGACCGTTCCGTTGAAGCTCCCAACCCACGTGGTGGAAAAATTCATTTCTTCGCAACCGTCGCTCCCCCGGGTTCCGCCGAAATGGCTAAACAGAACGTTGTTTCAATTGTCGCGGCTGGAGCAGCGCACCATTGCGCCGATTGGAATTCCATTCGGCACTACGCTGATGGCGCTGTGCAACAACGCCCATCCCGTTACTGCCGCGAAGTGACTTTGTAGATTTTCTGCCTGGGTCGATCGAATACAAGAACCAATCCAGGATAATCGGGCGGAACGCAAAAGTCCGAGACCTCCGATTGCACGTCCAGAATGTGTGAGGGATGAAGCTCATCTACCCTGCGCAAAATGTCGCCCGAAGTTAATGCGTCGATAAACAATAACTCGCCCCACTGCCCGAACGGCTTCACGTAGTCTCTATCCGAATAGTAGGCCGGAACAGACCGATCCAGGATCAATACGCGAGTAACCAGCGGATCGTGATTCATGTAGTCAAAGCTCTCCACGTACGGTATCTCGCTCGTGCGGCGTTGCTGCGCATACACCGGAGAAAATACCGAACGAAGATCCGCGATGCGCGATTTGGCCATCAGGGTAAACCCGTAAGCGACGGAAATGGCAATCGCAGTGGCGCAAAGCATCCTTCCGCGTTTCGCCATGAGAGGTTCCACGAATTCCCAGCCAAGAACCGCGAAAACCGCGCTGATTGCGTAAAAGGGAATCAAGAATCGCGATTCCTGCATGGTGATAAACCACAGAAGCAGCAGCAAAAAACCGATCAGCGCCAAACGCCGTGCGAAAGGCTCGCGCCACGAAGCGAGAATCCCCAGCCAGCCAAACGCGAGCGGTGCCAGGCCGATTCCGCCGGCGCCCTGAAAATTCGAAGTGTGGTAGGTCAGGTTGTATGGCAGGAGTAAAAACGAAAGAAGTCCGCGGCCCAGGCCGTTTCCGCGCCAAACGGAATATGCGTAAAATGCCTTCAGTCCGGCTGCGGAATAGTATTTCACGTGAAGAAAATTCGCCGCTCCCGCTGGTGGAGGATAGATTGGACTGCCAAGAAGAATCCAATTCCGGAGATACATAGGCGCAGCAACGACACAAGCCGCTGCAGTTGCAATGCATGCGCTTGAAATCATCTGAAACTCTTTCCAGTCTTTGCCGCGCCACGCAGCGCACAAAACGAGCGCTGGCAGCGAGACGAGTGCCAGATATTTTGTAGCAATGGCGAGACCGCAAAAAAAAAACCAAACGCTAGAAAATGCTTTTTCTCGGATGCGTCGAATCCTATTCGAATCCCTGCAAGGATAAACGCGGCATAGACCGCGTCCACAAAACCGGAGTGACTTCCTTGATAGAGCGCACCCATCGTTGCAGTAAGTGCAGCCGCCCACCACGCGCCGCGCGTGCTTAGACCGCAGCGAAGGCCGAGCACCACCGCGACGGCGAGAAAGAATGCGAGAGTCCAAACCGCAGAGAAAACCGGCGCGCGTTCTCCGCCAAATGCCCGGAGTGCGCCAAACACGACTTCGACCAAGGAAGGATATGAGGTTGGAGCGTTGTCTGGAATTGGGCGAATGATTCCTTCGCGCAGCCAAACCTTGGGGCCAACGTAGTGATAGGCCACGCCATCGATCCCCCAATCTCCCACAGGCTCAGCGAGGCCTCCGAAGGCGGTCAAGAGAAGAACTGCAGCAACGATTGCAGCCGGAATTTTGTGGATGGGCATTGTAAATTCCCACAACCACGGTTTGCTTGCCACCGCCGAGGTAACTCCGGTCGCCAGAACGATGCCGATGGTCGTGCGGTGGAAGGACACTTGGCCAACAATAAAGAGCAACAATCCGAGCAGTCCAAATCCGCCGATGGTGGTACAAACGAGCCGAGTGAACCGGGAAAAGGAGTCGGGAAGGAAGCGTGAGAGCCATGTTCCAAAACCGAAAGCGGAAACGGCTACAAGAACATTTCCAGCAATCGCTTTCAGCGCGATCAGCCACATCGGTCAGCGGCCTTTAACGGCGTCAATCAGGTGCTTTACAGAATTAGAACCAAGAATGCGCACAGCCAAAAATACGATGACGGTCAACAATATCCAGACTTCTGCCAGTGCTGCTATAAGCCTTTCATTTTTCGAATCTCTTGCGGACTCTTTCACTCCATTTCGATCGGACACAATCATTTCTCCCAATTCATTTCGTACTTTGTATTGTCTATAGCATCGGATGGACAATACAGTTTGAAAGGTGCCAACCCTCTTTAGCTCGTTACGATTTAGCAGGTATTGAAGCTAAGTTCTCGGGCTTTCATTCTTTGCGGTCTGATACTCGTCGAACGCCGCCAGGAACCGGTTCACATCCTTGCGCAACAAATAGTAGGGCGTCGAAAGCCGGATCTTCGAGGGCGCTCCGCCGCGGATGCGGATCTTCTTGTTCTTCCACATCCAGTTTTCGATCTCTCCAATCTGAATCGGCGGCACGTTCACCGCGGCAATCGCGCACCGCAACGCCGGATCGGGCGACGTCCACGATTCCGCGTCGCGCTTCACCATCTCCTTCAAAATGTAGTCCGCCATCTGACGGTGCCTTTTTTCGATCCGCTCCATGCCGATTTCGTTCGCCAGTTGCACCGCCGCGCGCAGGCCCCAGAGCGCGGGCACGTTCGAACTGCCAATCCGCTGGAATCGTTCCGCGCGAATCTTCGTGTCGTTCCATCCTTCCGTCGCAATTGTGTTCCACAGCCGGTCAATCACTTCATCGCGGACAAACAAAAACCCGCTGCCCTTCGGCGCCTGTAGCCATTTGTGCGGGCTGGAGGAATACATGTCGCAGCCTAGTTCATGCAGGTTCAGCTTCATCATGCCCGGGACGTGCGCGCCATCCACGGCAGAGAGAATCCCTTTCGAACGCGCCAGCGCGCAAAGCTCCTTCGCCGGCAGCACCACACCCGTCACCGTTGGAATGTGGCTGAAAAACACTACCCGCGTTCGCGGCGTGATCGCGTCATTAAAAAGATTCAGCACCGCAGCCGCATTCGGCACAGGCTTCGGCAGCGTCACTTTTTTCACCACGATCCCGTAGCGTTTCGCTTTCAAATTCCACGGATGCTCACCACCGGGATGCTCCTGGTCGGTCATCAACACTTCTTCGCCGGGCTTCATATCCAGCCCGTTGGCGATGTAGCTGTTGGCCTCCGTCGCGTTTCGCAGCAACGCGAATTCATCGCGGTTGCAACCCACGAACGCCGCCACGGGATCGCGAAACTCGTTCCATGACGCGTACCCCCAGATGGGATAGTCCTCCGGATCTTTCTGCGCCATTTTTTCCGTTTCGTTGTAGCCATCGAAAATCGCGCGCAGGACCGGCATCGGCGAGGAGCCCACCGTCCCGTTGTTCAGATAGACCTCGTCCGCAGGGATAAGAAATTGTTTCCGCAGTTGGCCCCAATACGCCTCTTCGTCCGAAGCGTAGAGCGCGGCGTCCGGCAGTTCTGGTGCTTCCTGTTCGAACAGCGCGGGCCATTCACGCGCCAGGTTCAACGCACCCGCTGTTCCCGCGAGACCAGCGAACGACGACAAGAATCCGCGGCGGTCCACCATCATGTCCTCCAAGTTCCAGGCTGCGCGAATTCTACGCGCGAACCTCCGTCGCAACAACCGGCTTTCGCTACAGTAACCCTTGCGGGCGCGCGCGCGTCAGTTTATCGTTGCCCGGGACAATTTTGTTTCGAAAGGCCGGCACGCATGCAATTTTCGAAGTGGGTTCTTGCAAGCATCTTCGCGCTTTCCATCGGCAGCTCCGTCCATTTAACCGCGCAGCAAAAGACCTCCAAAAAGCCAGTGGCCACCGCGCCCGCGACGCCTGTCGATGAGGTTGTGAACACGCTCTTCGCCACGCGTCGCTTCGAACAAACCGCGATTTCTCCCGACGGGAAGAAAATCGCCTGGGTCGAAGCGCTCGTGGGCAAAGACGGCGCACCGAATGGCAACAGTAGAATTTCAACCATAATCCCTGCGGATGGAAAAACAGTACCTATTGGGGCAGGGCGCCGCATCGTCCATCAGCCTTCACAGCCTTTACACGACGGTGGCCCTTGGGCCGAATACTTGCCACACGCGGAGGGCTCGGTCGCGTGGGCGCCGGACAGTCAGCGAATTGCTTTTCTTTCTGACGCTGAGAAGGCGGGTCAACTTCAGCTTTATATCTCTGACCTTGGCGGGCCCGCCAAGAAACTCACCAACGTGAAAGGTCTTCTCGCCACGCCTCGGTGGTCGCCCGACGGCAAGACCATCGCCGTCCTCTTTACCGAGAATGCCACACGCGCCGCGGGCCCGCTCGTCGCCGAAACGCCCGAGACCGGCGAAATCAAAGACGTCTTTTTCGAACAACGCCTCGCCCTCGTCGACGCCACCTCAGGCGAATTCCGTCAAATTTCTCCTGCGGACATGTACGTCTACGAATACGACTGGTCGCCGGACGACGCGCGCTTCGCCGTCATCGCCGCGCACGGCAACGGTGACAACAACTGGTACATCGCGCAACTCTACACGCTCGACGCCGATGTTCTCGGCCTCATGAAGTCCATCCACAAGCCGCCGCTACAAATCGCCAATCCGGCTTGGTCCCCTGACGGCAAGAAAATCGCCTTCATCGCCGGACTCATGAGTGACGAACCGTCCGTCGGCGGTGATATCTACACGATTGCCGCAACAGGCGGCGAAGCCACCAACGTCACGCCCGAAATGAAAGCCACCGCAAACTGGCTCGCCTGGACTCCTGAAGGAAAAATCGTCTTCGGCGAATCCGTCGAAGGCGACGCTGCCGTCGCGACCGTCGACCCCGCCAGCGGTCGCATCGATTCTCTGTGGCGCGGCCAAGAACAAGTTTCCGCCGGCCCCTGGGGCACCAACGTTTCTCTCGCCCGCGATGGAAAAACCTCCGCCCTCATTCGCAGCTCATTCAGCGATCCACCGGAAATCTGGGCCGGCCTCATCGGCTATTGGCGGCAGGTTACCCAGCGCAACACCGCAGTGAAACCTGCCTGGGGCGACGCCAAGAGCCTCCACTGGAAAAACGAAGGACTCGACATTCAGGGCTGGCTCATCTATCCGCGCAACTTCGATCCCGCGAAAAAATATCCCATGATCGTGCAAGTCCACGGCGGCCCGGGCGCCGCGGTCCAGTCGAGCTGGCCGGATGCGGGAGATTTTGCGATCGCCCTTTCGGGCGCCGGCTATTTTGTTTTCCAACCCAACCCGCGCGGCAGTTTTGGCCAGGGCGAAGCCTTTACGCGCGCCAACGTCCGCGATTTCGGCTACGGCGATTTTCGCGACATCCTCGCCGGCGTGGAGGAAGCCCTCCGCGCCGCTCCCATCGATCCCAATCGCCTCGGCCTCACCGGCTGGAGCTACGGCGGCTTCATGACCATGTGGGGCGTCACGCAAACCAACCGCTTCAAGGCCGCCATGGCCGGCGCGGGCATCGCCAACTATCAGAGCTACTATGGCCAAAACAAAATTGATCAGTGGATGATTCCGTTTTTCGGCAAGTCCGTCTACGACGATCCCGAGGTCTACGCCAAAAGCTCACCCATCACTTTCACCAAGAACGTGAAAACGCCCACGCTCGTCATCGTCGGCGACAGCGACGGCGAATGCCCCACTCCGCAATCCTACGAATTCTGGCACGCCCTGAAAACTCTCGGCGTCGAAACCCAACTCGTCGTCTACGAGCACGAAGGCCACCACTTCGCCAAGCCCGCCGACCAACGCGACCGCGCCCGCCGCACCGTCGCATGGTTCGACGCCCATCTTCGCTGATCCCGCCCGCATCTTTGACGTTGTGTCGGCGCTTCGCGCTTCCGCGTCGTTTCCGTTCCGGTTCCTACCGGAAAGCGCGATGTCTCCTCGGCTCGTGTCACGAGCCGTTCGACGCTTACCGCGGCGCTCGAATGGCCTCGTCCATATCGCTGTTGGCTTTTTTGCAGGAGTCGCGGTCGCCTTGGAAGCAACGCTCGAGGTCCTGAAAATAGTTTTGAAGGATGTCCTGGCGAGTCTTGCTCAGGCCGCGCGCGTGGGCGTCCTCCAAGGCGGCCTTTGCTTTTTGTTCGGAATCCTTGTCCGGTTGCACGCCGAAATGCTGGATGGCGTTGAAGGCTTTCCAGTAGATCTTGTCCTGCCGCTCGCGCTCGCGCGTCACCGTCTCTTTCAACGGGTAAATCAATAGATAGTTAAGCCCCAAAAGGAAGAACAGTCCCGTGGTCCCGACGATCAGGAGCCGCTTATACATGCGGCGGAGCGTACCGCATCCCCAAATTTCATTCCAGCGTATTCTCCTTTATAGCAGCCCAGTCTACCGGGAATAGCTTTGAAGGGGTGCCATACGCCGTACTTCCGTAGCCTGTGGTGAGCGGACAGAACCGTGGTGATTTTCTCTCCCCCATTTTCTAGTTTCACTTTCTAGTTGGCCCGTAGGCTACCCTCCTATTTCGCAGTGATCAGCGTGCTCGTCGTGGCCACACACTGCCACGTTCCACGGACCTTTATCCAGGTATCGAGAAATCGTTCGCGGTGAACGTAGGGTTTTCCTTTCTCCGTCCCTTTGATTCGAAACACTCCGACGATTACCGCGACATCCCCGTACACTTGGACGTTGCTTTGCTCGGTGACGGCTTGCGACGGCTGGTAGTCCGGCGACTTGATACTCGCCAGAAATTCGCTCTTGGAAGAAATGCTTCCGTCGATGTCGATGGATACAAACGTATTAGCCAAGAGCATGTCCAGCGCCTTGGTGTCTTTTGCTTCCAGGGCGCGATTCCATGCATTTTCAAGCGCCATCACGCGCCCGCCCTCGTCGTTCATGCTGCTCTGCTGCGCCGCCGTTACCCCGGCAACGAACAGCAATACCGCGATGGATAGCAAACTTTTTCTCACGTTGTTTATCTCCGGACGGCCAGCCGAAATTCCCAACCGCACCCATGCTAGCGTAGAACGGAATTCTTCTCGGCTTTTTTGTGGTGATGTTTGCAACTCTTCTTACGGGACATGCGTTAAATCTAATCTTCAGAAATGTTCCACTGTTAATACGATTTTCCCTTGCGCATGTCCTTCTTCAAGATAACGGAGAGCTTCAGCCACGTCGAGGACCTGCTGTTTTGGCGTGCGCAGCCCCGGGATCAGGCGGATCATCGGCACACCTCTCATGTGGAACAAGTCCAGTCGATTTGCCGATGCCGCGTAGAGTTTTATCAAGATCTCGTCGTCCTTGGCCGTAAGTTTTGCTATGTCGGTGAACTGAAGAACATCCGGTGGTCCGTATTGCGTGTGTACAATCTCTTTCATAACGTGCTCTTCAAAATCTCAGCAGGATTTTGACGGCTTCATTGCTCCTTGCTCTCGCTGGTGGATGGGCCGAAGCCGCAACGAGACCGCCAACTCTGGCGGAACTTCTCGCGTTCCTCGGGCGTCATCCGCTCCCAGCGCTCGTCCAAGCGCTGGTCTATTCGCCGCCGTACGTTGGAGCGAGGGCCATGACCACTACCACTCCAGCCTCCGAACAGAATCCGGCAGAGAGCCAGCAGTCCGACAGCCTGCCAGAAGGTAATTTGCCGCCACCCGAACAGCGTCGGCAGCAGCCAGTTCCAGAGATGCATGACTAGCTCGCCGCCAAGCCAGATGAAAAGCGCCATCGCTAGTAGCGCTAGTGGGGCCAGAAAAATCCATTTCTTTTTGCTCATGTTGTGCTCCTCATTTCCTCGCGTCATTTTTTCGCAAACTCGTCGTGGATGCTCTGCAATCGTTCGCGCAGATGTAGCACCGCGTAGCGCTTGCGCGAGAGCAGGGTGTTGACGCTGACGCCGCTTTCTGCCGACAACTCTTTGAAGCTGCGCCCCTCCAGTTCGTGAGCGACGAATACTTCACGTTGCTCGTCGGGCAGTTCGTCGAGCGCAAATTCCAATTCATCAAGAAGCACATTGCGGAAGTAGAGCGCTTCCGGCCCGGCATCGGGCGATGGCAAAAGATCTTCGATCCGCAGCACCTCGCCGTCTTCGTCCACGACCGCTGCGTCGCTGAAGGTCTCTGGCTTCTTCTTACGGAAAAGGTCCGTGATGCGATTGCGCGCGACTCGAAAAAGCCAGGCCGTCACGTGCTCAATCGGCATCAGCAGGCGATTCGCTTCTACCAGCTCGTAGAAGACCTCCTGCACGATGTCCTCGGCGTCGGAGGGATCGGGCACACGCCGGCGGATGAAATTGCGCAGCCGGGATCGTTCTTCCGCGATGATTTCGGAGATTTGACGGTCTTGCTCGGTCATCCCCGTGATCCTCGACGGCTCACCCATCCATTCCTGTAGACGAATGGCGGCCGCAAATATTGTAGAGGTTTAAGTGGCTGAAACGGAGGGTGGGCGGCACACAATCTCACGGCATCGTCACGGCGAACCGCTGCTAACCGCGGATGACCGCCGGTCTGGCGGATTGCTGATCATTAGGGGCTTGGGTCTTTACCGCAAACAACATCAGCCAGAAGCCGGTTGTGACTTCGGCGATGGCCATCGGCGCCCAACCATACTGCAGCGTCCCCGCGTGCTCGGGAAAAATCAGACTGGCAAAACACATGACCGTCACCACGACCGAAGCAAATACGCCGAATGCCGACAGGATCCTGGGGATATAATTCGACTTGAAAAACAGGTAACAGAAGAGGATCGACCCGAAACTGAAGAACATCGCACTGATGTTGTACGAGGCGAACCCCGCCTGGCGTGTCAGGCCCACTAAGGCCTGTGAGTGGTAGGGTCCCAATGCCCCGATCGACTGTGAGGAAGTATAGAGATGCAGCCTCACAAAACTGACGATCATTCCCGCGCCGCCGATGAACGCTTCTCCCAACCTCCAATACATTGCGATCTGAGCCAAAAGTTTATCTACGGACTTGAGTGTTACATAGAGAGCGAAGGCAAGCAGGACTGCGCTCAAAGTCTCAATCAGCTCACTGCAGAGCGCGACCCGATATAGGTGTTCCGACGCTACAACTCTCTTCGCAGTTTCTTCGAACGTTCCAGACCCAACGATATGGGAGATAATGATTGTACCGGCCAGACCGGTGATGATCAGCCACAGAAACAGAAAGCCCGCAACTCTCGCGTAAAAGCGTTGCGTTCTTTCCCTCGAACCGTCTTCCATTCCAATCTGTGTCATTGCATCGCTCCGGGCGGCGGCCCGCCGCATTGTAGTATCCACACGTGACAAATCAGATCGGCTCACGATAGCGGCGCAGCCGGACCGCTGCCGCGAGGAATGTCTTCCACTGGTCCATCGGCGTTGTAAAGCGGTGCAAGATAGATCCCATGGCGTGCAGCAATTGTCTCCATGTCCTCGACCCGCTCCTGAGTGATGGACCCTCTTCCCCTTGAGAAGGGTTCGAACCGGCCATCGAGAGCAAGAGCCATGCCTTCGAGTAGACATCCATGGACGACATCGGGGAACGGATGCCGATTCAGAACTCCACGAAAATCTGGCGCGAACTTCATTCCACCAGTGATCTGTCCCAGACCCCCGAAGAAGACTGTGACGCCGAGCATCTCCGCCCTTGGAGACAAGTTCTTCGGGTAGCCCGCATCGCAAACGAGTGCGTGGGGGGCGATCCGGCCCAACAGAAGCGAAGAAGACGCCAGACTCGCCGCGCAGATCACGACGTCGGCCTCTGCGGAGAATCGCTGGAGATCCGCTGCGATCTCCACCCGAACTCCATCGGCTTGCAACTCCGCTGCGAGCCTGCGTAGTCGCTCCACGTTGCGTGCGCTGAGCAGCACGCGGCTCACGATAGGCGCCAAACAACGGGCGCAGCCGGAACCCACATCTCCTGTTGCTCCAACGATGAGCAGCGTTGATCTGCGGAGGTTCCGACCCTCCAGCGCGCATATCTTCTTGATGCCCTGAACGATGAAAGCAACGGTCAACGTGTTGCCTGTCGTGAAGACCGTATCGTGTCTTTCCGGAAGCTGATCGAAGTTGCCCTCGATCAGAATGGAGCTGAATCCGCCGAGACTCACGATCTTCGCTCCTGCCTTGATCGCGCAGGCCGCCGCCCCTCGAACGCGGGCGATGTTCTCGTGCACGTAGGCGGCCTCCAGACGGTCGGGAGGAATGAAGGAGTCGATGTAGAGGCCCCGCGCCTTCGCGCCGACGATCGAACCAATGTCGACATGGCAGACTGCTCGGGGCGGAATCCAAGGAAGAATGTCCTTGATCTCATCGTCCGGCAGTGGCGTACGCTCCGGTCCGCGCAGGACAGCAAGTACGTCCGCAGCCGCTCTCCAACTCTCCTGATGCCCGATCAGAGCGAAATCGACCTCGCTCGTCCGCGCTCGCGTAGCTACACCGGCAACTGAGTCACCCATGTAAGTGTGACCTCCCCGGGTATCCCCAGCATGTCCAGCGTCTTCAGATACTGTTGCAGCGACGCTCCGCGAAGCTCGGCTGCCGACAAGCTGACATCGAACAGTGCTGGCTTCACACAGCTGGCGTGGCACACTTCGCAATGGCCATCCCTGCATTCCTTTGCCAGCATCTGCGCGAGGGTGGTCATCACATCCAGATGCAGCCGGTAGACCTTGTCGTCGAAGCGCTGCGGGTCCAGGGCTCTCTCCGTCCTCAGAATCGACATGGCGTGATCGACGTGATCTTCTTCCTCTGCTGCGATGCGGGCAAAGGTTTCGCCTAGACTCCCCGGTGCCACCTTCCCGACGCGTGAATAACTTGCGACGGCGAAGGATTCCAACATGATCTCCTGGACGATCAAGCAGCCAATGAAGTCACGCTCTGCGATGCAACGCAGGAATGCTTCGCGGAGCCGCTTCCAATGCTTGGCGTCGACGTTATTGGCGACGTCTACTCCAATCTTGCGGCCCTCGGCAGCGAACGAAGCGGCATGCCCCAGTTCCCCTTCAGCATGCTCCAACGCATCGGCGACTTCTGCGGGATCGTCACAAATCTCCGATAGGGAGGCGTAGTTCATGGCGGCGAGTACTTCGCCAGTCATCGCCTGTGCCAGGATGTCCTGCCAAATCGGAGCGCTGGCTAAGAGTGAAGTACATTCCATCGCTGAGCAGTTAACATCAATAAGTGGTTCCATCTTTCCTCCTGAACATCGAATTGAACATTACAGCCGTGTTCCCACTCGTTTTTCCTTGCGCCGAGCATTGCATCGAGACCACGCGCGACTCAGATCGGTTCGCGATACCGCCGTAGCCGCACCGCTGCGGCCAGGAATATCGCGGCGACTGCCAGCCCTACCCACAGACCCGGCGTACTGAAAAATTGCACCGGAGTGAGCGCTGACATCATTTCCATCAGGTTTCCGCTCCGCGCTGTGGTGGTGGAAGGCTCCGGCCCGGTCAAGCGGTACTGCAGCATGCCGAGGAAATGCGAAGTTCTGAACGCAATCTTCTCGACTCCCCAGATCACGAACGGAGGCAAGAACGCCCATACAAACGGCGCGCGTGGTGCCCAAGCTGAAACCAGCAGCAACCAGCCGTAGATGGGCGCGTACCAGAGGCCATGAACGGTCAGAATGTGGTAGAGGAGCATCAGTGACATGTGGAAGAACGACATTCGTGCCCAGAGCGTCCCGACACTCAGGCCGCTGCCCAGCAGGACTGCGCTGCTCAGCAGCAGCGTGACGAACTGCGTGACAACGGCGATGGCGAAGCTGAGCAGCGGCAGAATGATGAGGGGAATGGCAAACTTCGAGAGTACGGTGGTAAGG
>Ga0209056_10003579_pt1 | contig 16507 bp, 12 predicted proteins | sample GraSoiAngelo_114_FD_185876 | JGI IMG/M metagenome (GOLD analysis project Ga0209056, IMG submission 185876) | Grasslands soil microbial communities from the Angelo Coastal Reserve, California, USA - 14_0903_13_40cm (SPAdes) (version 2) | ecosystem: Environmental > Terrestrial > Soil > Grasslands... | reverse complement strand
CGTGCCCACCACGAACTACGTCTTCCAGACGGCCACGGTCGTCACCCCGGGCACCAACGCCCAGCTCCGCATCCGCTGCGTCGACGCCGCCGGCGTGCGGCACGAGACGCAGTACGCGGGGAAGTTCTAATCTCGCAAGGTGGAACAGCGGACCCATGCACGGCCAAAGTGGCTCCCAGGCCACTGTCGGCCGTGCACGGGCCGCTCGTCCGCCTCACGCGCTCGGAACGTGACATCCAGCCCGTGCGCTACCGGAAATGGCCATGGGACGTCAAAGCTGTCGCCGCTGTGAAGCTGCAGAAGCCCGACTCCTGCGGCGCCTCGAAGGGCACCCGTGGTCGGACTGGCGCTCCATTATGCTCGTCATCCTGATGCTCGTGGCGATCGCGCTCGCGGCGTTCGCCGGATAACCGGATAGCCCGCCTCGCAACGAGCTACCGACCGACAACCGTGAACGGTGCAGGTAAAGGCGGCCGTCCGGGCAGTTGTCAACGGCTTCGCATCGTCTTGGGCACCGCTGTACCAAACTGTCTTGAGTTTACCGGGAGTTCCCGGACCCACTCAGGGATTTTGCCAATTTACAGCCCACCCAGCGCCCAGTAGAAGCCAAACGCCACTGAGGCCCGCATGCTGTCCGCCATGAACTCGACCATCCATGGGACGTCAGAGCTGTCCTCGCTGTGAAGCCGCTGAAACCCGGCTCTTGCGGCGCCCGATCGGGCGCCCGCGGGGGGACTGGCGTTCCATCGCGCTCGTCGTCCTGACGCTGGTGTCGATCGCGCTGGCAGCGCTCGCAGGATAGCCGCCCCGCCAGCTCTCGGCCCACGATCTGCGAGAGGCCTCGCTCCGCATGCGAAGGATGCGGGGTCATCCTGGGGTCTCGCGCGGAAATCCCCAATTGATGGGCGTCTCTGCCTTCTGGCAATGTCCCACGGGCATGGAAAGGACGACCTCGACCATGGGACACACCACTGAGCGCAATGTCTGGAGCCCGGACTGGGGGATAGCCGTCGTTGTCGATCCGAAGGCGTTGCGACGCCTGGAGGAAGACAACCGGAGGCTGCGCGGCTGGCAGCGTCGGCGGGCGATCGCCGCGGCGTTTCTCCTCGGCGCGAGCGCCCTGTCAGCATCGATCGCCTACCGGCAGTACTCCTTCGTCAGCAAGCTCCGCCTCAAGTCTCACGAGTGCCGTCAGAACGCGACGCGTCCCAACATGGCCCCTTCCCGCGCCAGCCTGGAGCCGTGAGCACATCTCGGATGCGGCCGAGCAGGCGCGAACCGTTCATCGAGCAGAACTGGCGCCCCGGCTGAGATCTCGCTACGCACGCGGACGCAGATGTCGGACTGAGGCCCTGCGCTACGAATCGCGCCACCAGCGGCTGATGTCGAGCTCGACCGCGTCGAACGGCTCGGCACGCACCGCCACGCTCCCGGCATGCGTGCTCGCCACGACCCAGCGCTCGCCTTCGAGGCGGTAGACCTCGACCGTGCGCGGGCCCGGGTCCACGATCCAGAGATGCCCGACCCGCTCGCGAGCGTACACCTGCATCTTGCGGCCGCGGTCGAGTGCACCCGTGGAGGGAGAGACGATCTCGCAGGCCCAGTCCGGGGGCAGCGACAGCGCCGCCGCGTCGGGTATGGCCGGGAGCCGCTCGCGTCGCCAGCCCGCGAGGTCGGGAACGAGGACGTCCTCTCCGAGGTGCAGCTCCGGCTCGTCGAGAATCCACCAGCCGCCAGGAGCCGTCGCGCCTTCGGGAGGGCCTCCGAAGGCCCCGATGAGCGCGAAGCCGATCATCGAGGACGCCAGGGCGTGGGGCAACGCCGGCCGCGGGCTCGTGAAGAGCTCGCCGTCGATGATCTCGGCCACGAGGTGGTCGGGCACCTTGCAGAGGTCCTCGTAGGTGGCCCGGCGCCGCTCGTTGCTCACGTGCACGACGATAGCATGGGGCGCAAGCCGCGGACCACGCAAGGCACTCCCGCTGCTTTCGACTAGCCATCGGTCCCCGGAACGCCGGCCGTGGCGAGGCCGCCGGGCTGTTCGCGATCCGCTAGCCGTCGAACGCACCCCACGTCACCTAACCCCAGACCCTTGGCGGAGCGTGTCGCCGCCGAGCATCACGCGAATGCCGCGCCAGCTAACGCGCGGCCGGAGCGGACCCGTGGTAAAACGGGTCGTCATGGCCGGGCGCGCCTGGCCACCGCTCGCTCAGCCGCCGGGCCGCTAGTAGCCACCCACGGCGCCGCAGGTGCAGTCGGCCTCACAGGCCCCGGGGCAAGCCGAGTCGTCGAGCCCGTCGCAGGCCTCGTCCGGTTGGTTCACCACGTTGTCACCGCAAGTCGGGGGCGGCGCGCAGGTACAGTCGGGCCGGCAGCGACCGGGACAGGTCGAATCGTCGGTCCCGTCACACGACTCCGTCGCCTGATTCACTACGTTGTCCCCGCACGTCGCCGGCGGGGCACAGGTGCAGTCGGCTTGGCAGCGGCCGGGGCAGGCGGAATCGTCTGCTCCGTCACAGGATTCGTCAACTTGGTTCACCACGTTGTCGCCACAGACGGGCAGCGGGGCGCAGGTACAGTCGGGCCGGCAGCGACCGGGACAGGTCGAATCGTCGGTCCCGTCGCAAGACTCGGTCGCCTGATTCACCACGTCGTCCCCGCACGTCGGCGCCGGGGCACACGTGCAGTCCGCTCGGCACAGACCGGGGCAGGCCGAATCATCCGCCCCGTCACAGGATTCGCTCGCCTGGTTCACCACGTTGTCGCCACATACGGGCAGCGGGGCACAGGTGCAGTCCGCTTGGCAGCGCCCGGGGCAGGTGGAATCGTCCGCTCCGTCACAAGATTCGTCAGGCTGATTCACCACGTTGTCGCCACAGACGGGCAGGGGGGCGCAGGTACAGTCCGCCCGGCAACGCCCCGGACAGCGCGAATCGTCTGTCCCGTCGCAGGATTCGGTCGCCTGATTCACCACGTTGTCCCCGCACGTCGGCGCCGGGGCACAGGTGCAATCGGCCTGGCAGCGCCCGGGGCAGGCATCGTCCGCCCTCCCGTCGCACTGCTCGCTCGCCTGGTTCACCACGTGGTCGCCGCAGACCGGCGCGGGGGCGCAGGTGCAGTCCGCCCGGCAGCGGCCGGGGCACGCGCTGTCCGCCGTCCCGTCGCACTGCTCGCTCGCCTGGTTCACCACGTGGTCGCCGCAGACCGGCGCGGGGGCGCAAGTGCAGTCCGCCCGGCAGCGGCCAGGACATGCGCTGTCTGCCGTCCCGTCGCACTGCTCGCTCGCCTGGTTCACCAGATTGTCACCGCAGGTCGGGGGCGGAGCGCAGGTGCAGTCCGACCGGCACCGCCCGGGGCAAGCGTGATCGTCCGTCCCGTCACAGTGCTCGTTCGGGAGATTGACGACGCTGTCCCCGCAGCTCGGCAGAGGGGCACAGGTGCAATCGGTGCGGCAGCGCCCGGGGCAGGCACCGTCTGTCGCCCCGTCGCACTGCTCGCGCGACTGATTTACCAGGTTATCGCCACACACCGGCGGCGAAGCGCACGTGCAGTCCACTCGGCAGCGTCCCGGACAGGCGCTGTCCGCCGTCCCGTCGCAGTGCTCGCTCGGCTGGTTCAACTGGCCGTCGCCGCAGAAGGGTACGACGGGCGGCAAGATCGTGAGCAGCACCTGAGGTTTGCCGACGGCTGTTTCCTTCGAGTTGTACTCGACGTTGTTCAACGACGCAGTATCGAGCGCAAAGCAGTAGACGCCGTCGCCACCGATGGCCGAGGTCACATCGAACTCCACAGCCTGGTTCAGCAGGACGGGTCCCGCCTGACCGAGGAGCGGACCGTCGATCGCCGGCTGGGTCTTCCACGTCATCGAGAGCTCGTTCCAGCCGCAGCTCGTGATGGCGTGGAGTCGGCCACCCGAGTCGCTGCTCGCGCTCGAGCCCTTGCCCACGACCAGACGCAGGTGCGCGGCGCCGACGTGCCGGCCTCCGACGCCGCTGACGCGAACCCGGAGGAACGCGCGATTGGCGGGGCTCGAATCCACCTCGAGCACCGTGCTCTTGCCGTAGTTGGTGGTCGTCTTGGCCGCGCTCACCGAGGCGTCCGCCTCGACCACGGCCACCGGAGGCCCACATGTGCAGTCGGGCTGGCAGAGGCCAGGGCAGGCGCCGCCGTCGGCCCCGTCGCACTGCTCACCCGGCTCGTCGACGACGTTGTCGCCGCAGCGAGGCGGCGGCGCACAGGTACAGTCACTGCGACACCGCCCGGGACATGCCGAGCTGGCAGACCCGTCGCATTGCTCGCTCGGCTGGTTCACGAGGTTATCGCCGCAGCTGGGGGGCGGCGCGCACGTGCAGTCGACCCGACACCGGCCGAGGCAGGCGGCGCTCGCGGTGCCGTCGCACTGCTCGTTCGCCTGGTCGACGATATTGTCGCCGCAGCGAGGAGGCGCGCACGTGCAGTCGACCCGACACCGGCCGAGGCAGGCGGCGCTCGCGGTGCCGTCGCACTGCTCGTTCGCCTGGTCGACGATATTGTCGCCGCAGCGAGGAGGCGCGCACGTGCAGTCAGCCCGGCAGCGCCCGGGGCAGGCGGGGCTCGCGGTCCCATCACACTCCTCGCCTGCCTGGTCGACCAGGTTGTCCCCGCAGCGGGGAGGCGTGCACGTGCAGTCAGCCCGGCAACGGCCCGGGCAGGTGGAGTCGTCCGCCCGGTCGCAGACTTCGCTCGGCTGGTTCACGATGCCGTCCCCGCAGCGCGGGAGCGGCTGGCAGGTGCAATCGGCGCGGCAGCGGCCCGGACACGCCGCGCTGGAGATCCCGTCGCACTGCTCGGTGGCCTGGTTCACCCGGTTGTCCCCGCACCGCGGGGATGCTGCGACCACGAGGTGCAGCAGCGGACCCTGGGCCGTTCCGTTCTCGCGCGAGGCATAGGAGCCGGGCGTCGATTTGAGGCTGCTGATCGCCAGCGTGTAGACGCCACCTCCCGTGCCCAGCGCGCCGGTCACGTCCACGGAATAGCTTCGCCCCGGGAGCACCGGTCCCAGCGATGCCGATGGCCGTGTGAAGTCGGGGACGTACGGCGAGCTGTCGCGCGGATCGATCTGCCCGTTGCGATTGGTGTCGACGTCCTTCCACTTGAGCCCCGGACCGTTCGCGCTCGTCTTGTCCAGTCCGGTGCGATTCCCCTCGGGCCAGCTCGAGCTCGCCACCGGATACACCGTCCCGCCGTCGGTCGAGGGATGGATGCAGGTCAGCGTCAGGGTCGCCTTCGCGATCTTCGTCCGCACGCCCGAGAGATCGAACTTGAGATACGTCATCGCGGGGAATGGCTTCAGACCGACGTCCAGGTCACCGGCGGCACCGTGATCCCAGGTCGCCTGCTTGCCGCCCACGATGCTGGTGTCCGCGACCGGCCCGAGATCGAGCGCCACCGGCGGGTCCGCACACGCGCAATTCGGCAGGCACCGGCCGGGGCACGCGGCGTCGGCGCCCCCGTCGCACTGCTCGCCGGGCTGATTCAGGATCTCATCCCCGCAGCGGGCCGCGCACGTGCAGTCCGCGCGGCAGGCACCGGGGCAGGCCAGGGCATCGGCGCCGTCACACTGCTCCCCCGGCTGGTTGCGGACACCGTCGCCGCACCGCGGTGCCGGGGCGCAGCGGCAATCGAGTCCGCACAGGCCGGGGCATGCCGCGGCGTCGGCCCCGTCGCACTGCTCGCCCGGCTGGTTGACGACGCCGTCGCCGCAGCCAGGCCGGGGGGTCTTGACGAGTGTCAGGCTGTCGCGCACGGCGCCGTCGGCACGGATCATCTGCAGGCGGAGCGTGCCCCGATCGATGGCGACGCGGGTGACCTCGAAGGCGGATTCGGCATAGGCCGTGAAGCTGCTCGATCCCACCCGGTAGAGATCGTGCCCCCCGCCGCCGGTCGTGACGTAGACGGTGCCCGTTCCCGGCGGCACGACCTGGTTGGCGCGCAACGGCTTCGTGCGCTCGTAGTTGTGCTCGTGCCCCATGAAGACGACGTCCACGCCGTGGGCATCGAGGAGCGGCACGAGGTTGGCGCGAACGGGCAGGTTGCTCCCGTGAACCGTGCCGCTCGAATAGATGGAGTGGTGGAAGACGACGAACTTCCACAGCGCCGTGCTGGCCGCGAGGTCCTGGTCCAGGAAGGTGTACTGCGGGCTGCCCGGGCTGGTGCTCTGGTTGCTGTCGAGCACCGCGACGTGAGCGTTGCCGGCGTCGAAGGAGTAGTAGTTCGGCACGCCGGCCGGGTTGTTCGCCGGGGTGAGGAATAACCCGCTCCACGGCTCGCCGCCGGCGGTGGCGATGTCGTGGTTCCCCACGGTCGGCCACAGCGGGAGGCGCGCGAGCAGGTCCCGGTACGGCACGAAGAACTCGGCGTCGAAGTCGAAGCCGTACATGAAGTCGCCGACGTGGATGATGAAGTCGGCGGGCGTGGCGAGCATGGTGTCGCGCACGGCGTACTGATTCGAGCTCCCGCTCCCGGTATCCCCCACCACCAGGAAGCTGAAGGGCACGCGCGGGTCGTCGGTCCGAAAGGCCGACTCGGATCGGAGCGCCACGTTGTCGGCGAGCGGGGTGTAGCGGTACGAGCGACCCGGCCAGAGGCCGTCCACGCTGACGGCGCACACGGCGGCCGTGCGTCCGCCGAGCAGGGTGGTGGTACCGTCGGGCGAGCGGAGGGCCAGACCGCACCGGGCGGGCGCATCGGTATCCCACACGATGGTGACCGAGTGAGTCGTGAGCAGCTGAAGGTACGGTCCCCGTGTGAGCGTCGCGGCGGCGGCGCACTCGGTCGCGGCCAGCACCGCCAGGGCGAGCAGCCACTTCGTCAGCGAATGGGGGCGCCGAGCAGGCGTATTTCTAGCACGGCACATGTCAAGACGAGGAGCATGGCGTTTGATGAGCCGAGGTCCGTGTTGTAAGGTTCGGCTTCGCCATTCCGCAAGGGAGCAAACAAGACGTGTGCCACCCCGCGTCAAACTTATGAGCCACACGCGAGGGTGGCACGCTCGCATTGCGGCGCGCGCCCTGCACGACCGCGCGCCGGTGCAACACGTGCGTGCCGTCCCCGTCGTGCGCCGCTCCCGTGAGGGGCGGCATGCGCAAGACCTGCGCAGAGCCTACAGCGACGCCGGTTGACGGGGCGCAGGCACGCGCATAGAGACGTGGAGTCGGTGGAGGGTGCCCGGGTGGTGAAGGAGGTCGTGGTGGGTCTCGCCTTGCTCCGCGGCCTGGCGCCAGGGACTGCCGCCGCCGAAGAGACACCGACGCCGCCCGCGGTCCTGGAGCGCTTCTCCGAAGCAACGCGGCTCATGCAGCACGGCCGGTACGTGGAGGCTTCGGAGGCGTATCGGAGCGTCGCCGACTGGCCTGACGGCGGCGCCTTCCCCCAGCGGGCGCAGGCGCTGTTTCTCGCCGGGTCGATGCTGGAGAGCGCCCGCGACTATGACGGCGCCCTCTCGGTCTATCGCGAGGCGGCAGGTCGCTTTGCGGGCACCAATTTCGGGCGCAAGGCCGAAGACGCGGCGCGGGGCCTCGAGCAAGGAGGGCCGGCGCGCGCCATCGCGTTCCGACGGCGGCTCGACGCCGCGTGGGACGAGTTGTTCCCCGCCACCGCGCTCGTCGAGCAGAAGGGGCTCGCGGCAGCCCGCCCGGGGCTCGAGCGGGCCACCGAGCTTCTCGCCGGAGTCCTCCGCGACTACCCCGAGCAGCCGAAGGCGAAGGACGTCGCCGTCGCCCTGGGCGACGCGGACATGATGCTTCACCGGTACGCCCAGGCGCGCTCGGACTACGAACGGGCGATCGATCTCTCCCGCCGGGAAGCCACGAAGACCTCCCCCGCTGCAACCGACGCGGACCTCGACGTGGCGAGCGCGCTCGAGAAGCTCGCGGAGGCACACCGCGCCGTCCGCAGGGAGTGGATCGATGGAATCGCCAAGGCACTGCTCGGGGTGATCGTGCTCGGGCTGGTCGTCGTGAGACCCTGGCGTTACCCCGGCGGCTCGCTGATCCGCGTCAGCGCGGCGCTCGTCCTCGCGACGGCGGCGCTGGCGGGAGCGGCGGGGGCCGCCGCCCGGTATGTCCGCTACGTCGATGAAGCGTCACCGATCGAGACGACGGCTGCCGCGCTCCTCGTCTTCCTCCCCGGCGTGACGGGCGAGGTCGTGGCCGTCGGCTTTGCCGCCGGCCTGCGTGGAGCGCTTGGACTGGAGGCGCGACGGTGGAACGTGGGTCTCGCGGCCGCGCTTGGAGCGCTGGCGGCGCTGGCCGTGGCGACCTGCGTCGTCCACGCCTTTGCACTCTTTCCCTTTCTCGACTCGAAGCTCTGAGCCGCGGGCGGCGGTCACCATGAGCGTCCTTTCGGTTGAAACACACGGCTCGGTGTCGGAGGATCTGGTGGTGGGCGACGGGATGGGGCCGGTGGATCTCGGGAAGCTGCGCGCGCTGCTTCCCGGTGTGGGGACCGCCGGGCTTGCCTCGGCCGAGGCATCTGCCCGCCCGCTGCGCGGCAAGGTGCTCAAGCTGAAGCTCGGCTTCAACCCCAACTCCTCGAGCGTGGGGACGACGGTCGTCGTCTTCTTGTGGAGCCTGGTCGCGTCGGGCGCCGTGCTGTCGTTTACCGCTGCGGTCCTCGCCCACCGCTTCAGGAAGAGGGGGACGGGCGCGTCTTGAGCTCCGGCCCGCCGACGCCACGCTGGCGACATGAGCGATTCGGCGCCATCGTGGCGCTCGACGACCCGCCCATCCTCGCGCACGTCGACCAGGAGCTCGCCCGCGAGCTCGGGATTCCCGCGTCGCCGCTCTGGAGCAAGCCGCCGCGCGAGGCGCTCGAGGCACCGGTCGAGGCGCATCTCACGCTCACCCGGCGCTGCAACCTCGCCTGCACCCACTGCTATCAGGAGAGCTCGCCGCTGGCGGGCGGGACCGACCTGACGCTCTGGGAATGGCTCCCGCGCCTTGACGCGCTGGCCCGCGCGCACGTGTTTCACGTCGCGATCGGCGGCGGCGAGGCGCTCACCCGCCCGGACCTCCTCGAGATCGCGGCTGCGGCACGGGCGCGCGGAATCACCCCGAACCTGACCACGAACGGCGCCCTCGTCACCGAGGACTTCGCCGCTCGTGCCGCGACGCTCTTCGGGCAAATCAACGTCTCCATCGATGCGCTTCCCCCGTTCCGTGTCTTCGGCGCCGACAAGGCGACGCCCGGCATGCGTGCGGCCGCGATGCTGGTTCGGGCGGGCGCGCGCGTGGGCGTGAACGTCGTCGTTGCCCGTCACAACTTCGACGCGATCGGCCCTGTCGTGGTCTGGGCGGCAGCGACCGGCCTCGTCGAGGTCGAGTTGCTCCGCCTGAAGCCAACGGGACGGGCGCGCGTCCGTTACCTCGAGGAACGACTCACGCGGGAGCAGCGCGAACGCCTGTTCCCGCTCGCGCTCGAGCTCGCCACCCGCCACGGCATTCCGGTCAAGCTCGACTGCTCCGCCGCGCCCTTCGTCGCGTGTCACGCTCCCGACCGGGAGCGCCTGGAGCAGTTCGAGGTCGCGGGCTGCATTGGATCGCTGTCGCTGCTGGGCATCGACGAGCGCGGGATGACGTCGGCCTGCTCCTTCTATCCCGGCGGCGAAGACGACGTCCTCGACCTGGAACGCGGCTGGGAGCGATCGGCGGCCTACGCTCCTGTCCGGGAGTACGTGGAGCGGGCGGAGGAGCCGTGCCGGTCGTGTGCCTACCTGCGTACCTGCCGCGGCGGCTGCCGCGCCGTGGCCCTCTTTCTCACGGGACGCGGGGACGCGCCCGATCCGGAGTGCCCGCGCGTCGAGGACCATCGTTGCACGCAGCCATGAGCGGCGCGCGCGCGCTGGCGGGAAGCCTCGTGCTGATGCTCGCGGCTTCATCGCGGGCTGCCGAGGTGGATGCTCCCCGCGTACGGCGGCTGCTCGCCCTGCTCGGCGGTGTCGCGCAGGAGTATGGCGAAGCCTTCGGGGACGGTGGCGCGCTCGTGAGGCCGCTGGAGCTCGAGGAGGCACGCCTCCTGCTCGGGGACGCACGAGACCAGGGTGAACGGTTGGGCCAGAAGCCCGCCGATCTCGAGCGCCAGCTCGCCGTCCTGGGCGAGGCGATCGAGAACCGCGCGCCGGCCGCCGCCGTCGCGGGACGGGTTCGCGCGATCCGCGCCGGACTGGAGGACGCCACCGGGATCGGCGAGGACGTCTTTCCTCTCGCGCGGCCCTCGCCCGCGCGAGGCCAGGCGATCTTCCGGGCGAGCTGCGCCGGCTGCCACGGCGAGCGCGGCGCGGGCGACGGGCCCGACGCGGCGGGGCTCGAACCGAAGCCCCGCGACTTCACGGACCCCGCCTTCATGCGACAGGAGACCCCGGCCGACTTCTTCCGAGTCATCTCGCTCGGCCGGCGCCAGGCAGCCATGCCGGCCTGGGAGAATGTGCTCTCGGTGCAGGATCGATGGGACGTCGTGAGCTACCTCTGGTCCCTGCCCGCCGACATCCGGCAGACGCTCGCGGACGTGAGGCGGCAAGCGGAAGCCGCGGTCACCGCCTACCACCTGGGCGAGCGAGATGCGGCAGAGCTGGCCGCGGACGCGTACCTCTCGTTCGAGCCGCTGGAGGCGCGCATCGGGGTGGACGATCCCGAGGCCGTGCGTGGGGTGGAGGCCGCATTCCTTCGCTTGCGCACCGCGCTCCGGCAGCCGGCGGCCGCAAGGGAGGTCGACGAGGCTGCCACGGCGGTCGGCGGCGCGCTCCAAATCGCAGCGTCTGTAGCGTCCGTTGCGAACCCTCGTCCCGTCCCTCACCTCGGTGCCGGATGGATCGCGGTCGCCGTCCTCGCCGGGACGGTCTTGCTGCTGCTTCTGGTGATACGTATAATACCCGTACGCTCCCATGGCCAAGACGGCCCTCAGACGCGAACGAGAGAAGTGGACCCTGTCCTTTGACGCTGGCCTCAAGGCCTTCGTCGTGCGTGCGGCGAGGCGGCGCGGCGTCTACCCGGTGACCTTGCTGGAGGAGCTCGTGCGAGAGAAGTTCAACCCGTACGGGCACACCCACGTCAGGGAGAGCGTCGAATATGTCCGCATGCTCCGCCGCCGCTCCCGCAACCAATCGGATGCGGCGTTCCTGGGAGAGATCCGCGCGTGGCAGCGGTCCAGGTCCTCGTAGACACCCACATCCTCATCGACTACTTCAACGCCGGGGACCACAGTAAGCTGCTCGACGGCCGCGGTAACCGCGTCTACTACTCCATCGTCACGCAGAAGGAGCTCCTCGCGAAGCGCGGCCTGAGTGCGGCCGAGCGTCGAGCCATCCGGATCGCGCTCGGGCGGTTTCGGCTCGTTCCGCTGAGCCGCGCCGTGACCGAACGGTACTCGGTTCTGCACCGCCAGTACCCGAGCCTCGAGAAGGAGGACGCGCTCGTCGCAGCGACGGCCCTCGTCAAGCGGCTTCCAGTCATGACCCGCAACTGGCGCCACTTCCGACAGATCGCCGGGCTCACGCTCTACGGCGGCCGGTAGCCTGGCGGAGACCTGTGCACGATCGCGCAGGGCTGCGGTCCGGAGGGGGCGAAGCCGCTGGATCGACCTCCGCGCAGTAGAAAGCCGGCGAGGATGGCGTGAGATCCTCCAGGAGGTCCGCCGCGGTCTCCAAGCGTGCTCGTTTTCCCTCGTTTTTCCAGGCGGTCAGAGGGTGGATGCCTGGCCTCTAACTTTCCGCAGTGCCGGGTCACCATGAGGCGCACAGCACTCCCGGCAGACTTGGCACGGCCCTTGAAGCGCGGACGCGAGCCTGCTTCGCCGGGGGAGGGGTGGGCTAGGGGGAAGCCAGTAGTATGCCACGGAGAGCCCTCGGCTCGGACACCATCTCGGCGCAGTGCGCTCCGACCAGCATTGGCCGACCGGCGGTCCGCCGAAGATGGTGGCGCTCGGAGGCGTGGGTGGCGGCGCTCGGCGCGCCGCTGCTCGGAGCCCTGCTCGGGGCAGCGCCGGCGCGCGCGGCGATGCTCACGCGGGGACCGTACCTGCAGCTCCTCACCACGCATTCCGTGACCGTGGCCTGGAACACCGACATCGCGCGCGCGTGCTCGCTCACGATTCGCGCGCTCGACGGCCCTGCGGCGACCATCGCCGGTGACACCGGCACGATGTGTGCCATTGCGGTCGACGGGCTCGTCCCGGGCGGCACATACGCCTACGTCCCGAACGCCGACGGCGTCCCGCTCGGCACGGAGTCGGTGTTCCACGCGGACGACCCGAACGCACCCTTCACCATGCTCGTGTTCGGCGACTCCGGGGTGCCCGGCCCGAGCCAGACCGCCGTCCGCGACCGCATGCTCGCCACCCCCGCCGACGTGATCGTCCACACGGGCGATATGATCTATCCGGACGGTGCGGCCCCCGACTTCAACCCCGCGTTCTTCGCGCCCTACGCGGACCTGATCCGGCAGCTCGTCCTCTGGCCGTGCCTCGGCAACCACGACTTTGCGGCCGCCGCCGGCCAGCCCTGGCGGGACGCCTTCTTCACGCCCGCCAACAACCCCGCCGGGAGCGAGAACTACTACTCGTTCGACGTCGGCAATGCACACATCGTGGTGCTCAACTCGAACCAGAGCACCGTGCCCGCGAGCGCGCAGTACGCCTTCCTCGACCACGACCTCGCCTCGACCTCGGCCCCGTGGAAGCTCGTCTTCTTCCACCACACCATCTACTCGAGCGGCACCACCCACGGCAGCAACCTCGTCATTCGCGCCAACCTCGTGCCGCTCTTCGACGCCCACGCCGTGGACATGGTGCTCATGGGGCACGAGCACAACTACGAGCGCACGCTGCCGCTGCGGGCCAACCAGGTCGTCGCCCCGGGAGCGGGCACGGTCTACATCACGACGGGCGGCGGGGGGAAGAACCTCTACCCGTTCGGCCGGCTCAGCCCCTTCACGGCGCACGCGGAGTCGGTGCACCACTTCGTGCGCATTGCGGTCGACGGTGACTCGCTGACCGAGGAGATGATCGACGTCGACGGGACCGTGGGGGACTCGACGACGCTCGTCAAGGGCCCTGTGAGCACCACCTCGACGACCACGACGAGCAGCACGACGATCGCCCGTTCGACCACGAGCTCCACGACGGTCCCACCGCCTCCCGTCGCAGCGTGCGACCCCCGTACCTGCGACGACGCCAACCCCTGCACCCTGGACACCTGCGCGCCGGGCGAGGGCTGTCGTCACGAGCCGGTCGACTTGGCGGCGCTGCGCGCCACCATCGAGAGCGGGCTCACGGTCGGGGCGTGCGTCGGCCAACCGGTGCCGCCCCCCGTCACGGCGTTGCTACGGCAGGCGCGCGGGCAGGTCGAGCAGGCCGCGCGCGCGACGAACGCCGCCCGGGCGCGCCGCCCGCTGGGGCGGGCGCTCCAGCGCCTGCGGCGGAGCAGCCGCCGCGTCTCGATCGCCGCCAGACGGGGGCGCATCTCGGCGTCGTGCGCGGCAGGACTCGGGGCCGAGATCCGCACGGCCGAAGATCGCGGCGCCTGTCTCGAGCCGTTGCCTTGACCGCGCCGGCGAACCGGCTGCGCCGCCGCTCAGCGCGATCCCTGGACCCGGCGTGCGGCTTCGGGGGGAACCGTCCCCTCCTGCCGGAAGCGGCGGGCCCAGTACTGCTCCCAGAGGCCGGAGGTCTTGAGCTTCCGGAGCTGCAGCACGCGTGCCGCACCGGCCGTGGCCCCGTCTCGCCCGGCCCGCCGGAAGCGGCGGCGCAGCGGCTCTTCTCCTTCCGCCCGCGCCGGACCGATGGCGGCCTGGATGTGCTCGCTCTCCGCTTCCAGCAGCCGCTGGATCTGCCGCCCGCTGATCCCGATGCCGGCGACGTGCCGCAGGACGTCCGCCGCGCGCTCGTACGGGAGGTCCGCGCTCAGGTAGAGGACCTGCTCGCGGACGGCGGCGGTGTACTCGGTGCCCTCGGCGAGCCCGATCCACTCGTCGAGCGGCCGGCGGACCGTGCCGCAGGGCGCGCACCCGTAGCGCGCGCGCCGGACCGCGAGCGACCCGAACACGGTGACGATCCGCCGCATCGTTCTCCCGCGGCTTCGCATCGGCGCGCAGCAGGTCGGGCAGAGGATCGGAGCCGCGAGGAGCGCCTTCTCCACCTCGCCGAGCGACGTCCGCAACGCGCGCAGCAGCGCCTGGCGCGCCTCGCGGCGGATGTCGCGCTGCAGGTCGTAGAACGTGGCGCTCTGGAGGTCGAGCGTGATGCGGAAGGAGATCTCGACAGGGAGGGTGAGCGGGGTCGGCATGGCCGTCGGCGGCTGCAGGAGCAACGGCCATGCCGCCGCCGGCGGCGGGAAAGGCTCGCGTTTCCCGGCGCTTCGCCGGCCGCGCGGGAGCGCGTGCCGCAGCGGCGCGAGGTGCGGGCGCCCGCCGACGCGGCGGTGCAAGGTCTCCACCGCACGGCGGACGGGCGGCCAGGCACAGCAGGCGCCGCCTCACACGCTGCGGCGATGGGCCTGGGCAGCTATCTTGCTGTCACCAGGTCGGGGTACGTCACTAGCTCGACGCCGGTGGCCCTCAGCGCCTCACGGACGCGCGGGCTCACGAGCGCGGCCACCTCGCGCGCATGGTCGTACCCGCGCTGATGCGGAGCCAGCGCCGCGGGCTGCGCCTCGGCCGGGTGGCAGTAGATCTCGTGCACGCCCGGCGGCAAGGCCGCGATGACCGAGAGGAGATAGCGCTCGTCGACGTGCCCGGTCTGGTGCATGCCGTAGACCCGGTCCGCGGTGACGATACCGGCCCGCCGCAGGCGCGACGCGGACCAGGCCGCGAGCGCGCGGAAGACGAGCCCCTCGCCGACCTTCCGCGGGAGGCTCGTGCGATCGTAGCGGAGCGCGCTGCCGAGGCTCTCGCGCGACAGGCGGAGCGCGCGGATGCCGTAGCGCGGGGCGAGCTCGAGGAGCAGGGGAAGGATCATCGGGTGGAGGTGAATGTTCACGTGCCCGTCGACGTGTGCCAGGCGGAGCCCGGTTGCCTCGAACGCCCGGAGCTGCGCCTCGATCTCGTGCCGCAGCTCCGCGCGACCGCCCCGTTGTGCGACGGCGAGCCACGCGTAGCGCAGCCCGGCCAGGACCGGCTGATCGGGGAACGCGCCCGGCGCCGCGAGCAGGCGCGGGATCTCGCCGGGCGCCGACGCGGGCCGGCCCTGGACGAGCACCAGGTGCAGGCCGACCGCCAGGCGAGGATGCGCGCGCGCCAGCGCCACCGCCTCTTCCACCGCGTCGCCGGTCACCATGAGGCTCGCGCTGGTGAGGATGCCGTCGCGGTGCGCGCGCACGATTGCGGCGTTCACCTCGGGCGCGGCGCCGAAGTCGTCGCCGCTGACGACGAGCCGCCGCCGTCCGGTCACGGCCGCGCGCCGAGCGCCTCGATCGGGGGCAGCGGCCCGACGCCCGCCATCTGGAGGTCCCGCACCGTGACCACGAGCTCGTCGAGGCGGGCGGCGATCGCATCGGGGCTGTCGAGCGGCAGGATGACGCCCTCGTGCGCGCCCCGATCCCGCAGCCAGGCGGCGACGATCGCCGTGCCGTCGACGTCGGCCCGCCCGAGCGGCGCATCCTGGTAGCGCGCGAACCGCTCGCGCACGAGTGCCGCGGCGGCGATCAGGTCCGCCGTCGCGGTGAGACGCACCTCCACGGCGAGGCGGCCGCCGAGCACGGCGTAGAGGATCGCCGCCTCGCGCGTCTCGGCCGGGACGAGGACGACGAAGTTCTGGCGCGTGACCACCCACGCGAGCTGCCGCTGCCGGCGGCGCAGCGATTCGAGCAGGTCGATGTCCCGCTGCGCCTGGGCGGCCGCCTCGAAGCGCAGCTCGGCCGCCAGCACGTCGCGCCTGGCCGTGAGCCAGGCGAGCGGCAGATCGTCGCGGCCGTCGAGGAACGCGAGGCAGGCGTCCACCTGCGCGCGGTACGCTGCCTCGTCGACCCGAGCCGCACACGGCGCCGTGCACGCGCCGACCTGACCCGAGAGGCAGGGGGTCACCTCGGGCGCCGGGTGCAGGCGTCCGGCGCACGTCCGGAGCTTGAACACGCGTCCCAGGACGGCGAGCGCCCGCTCCGCGGCGGCGAGGCTCGCGAAGGGACCGAGGTAGGTCGCCCGGTCGGCCGCGAGGCGCTCGGTGGCCCACAGGCGCGGGAATTGACTCTGCACGCCGAGCTTCAGGAAGCCCACCCGGGGCAGCCCGCGCCGCTGCCGGTTGTAGGGCGGCTTCAGCTCGCGGATCTGGCGCGCCTCGAGGAGGGAGGCGGCGAGCTCGGAGCCAGTCTCCGTCACCCGAAACTCGTAGACGTGGCGGATCAGGTCGAGGACGCGCGGCGAGTGGCCGCGGGCGTTCGTGAAGTAGGCGGCCAGCCGCTCGCGCAGCCGCCGCGCCTTGCCGACGTAGAGCAGGCGGCCATCCCGGCCGAGCAGGTGGTACACGCCCGGAACGGCGGGCACGTCGT
>Ga0209056_10003576_pt1 | contig 16510 bp, 9 predicted proteins | sample GraSoiAngelo_114_FD_185876 | JGI IMG/M metagenome (GOLD analysis project Ga0209056, IMG submission 185876) | Grasslands soil microbial communities from the Angelo Coastal Reserve, California, USA - 14_0903_13_40cm (SPAdes) (version 2) | ecosystem: Environmental > Terrestrial > Soil > Grasslands ... | reverse complement strand
AAAAGACGGCCACGAAAGAGCGGGATGCCAAGAGTGGCGAAGTAGTCCGTGCCGACGGGAATCTCGGCGACGGCCGGCGCAGGCTGGCCGGGCGCGCCAAGCTTGCCTTGGATGTGAAAAGGATTCGTAAGTTCGAGCAGGTTGGGAGGCAAGCTCATGGTTATGCTCACGGCTTCAACACCGGGAGAATTCTTGACGCGCTCAAAGAGCATCTCGTAGAACGAAATAACCTGCGGCGCTTTCGCGTAGCGCTCTGGCGGCAGAGAGAGCAGCGCGGTCATGATGTGCGAGGAATTGAAGCCCGGATTCACGGATTCCAGCTGGGACAAGGTTCGAATCAGCAGGCCAGCTCCAGTCAAGACGACAAGCGCCAGGGCGAATTCGGCCACAACCAGCGCGCCGTGCAAGCGGCGGGCGCTCCGGCCTGAAGTTGCTGCACGACTTCCTTCCTTTAGCGACTGACCGACCGGCGAATCCGTGGAACGCAGCGCGGGAACGAATCCAAATAGAATTCCAGTCATGATGGCAATGAGCGCGGTCAAGCCGAGAACGCGGCCATCAACGGTGATTTCCTCCATCCGGGGGAGCACGTCCGGGCTGAGGGCAAGAATGGCGCGGACGCTTCCATAGGCAATGGCAAGACCGAGCACGCCCCCCAAAGCGGCCAAAATGAGGCTCTCCGTCAGAAGCTGGCAGATCAATCTCCGGCGGCCTGCACCGAGCGCGGAACGGATGGCAAATTCGCGCATGCGCGAACCGGAACGTGACAATTGCAAATTGGCGACATTGACCACAGCAATTAACAGAACAAAACCCACCGCGCCGAGAAGAATCAGCAGAGCCTCGCTCGCATCTCCAGCGATCAAATCCTTCGTAAGAACGACGATGGTGCTCATGTCGTCCGAAAGAGGAAATTGTTCGCGAACTTGTCTTGCGATGAGGGAAGCATCTGCGGCGGCCCGCGTTTCAGAAATGCCTGGTTTGAGGCGGCCCATGGTTAGCAACCAGTACGGCGGGCGCTGCTTGGCCGGTCGCAACTGAAGGATGGGCCACAATTCGTTATGAGAGCCAAAGTGAAAATCTAATGGCAGAACTCCGATCACGGTGTAGCTTTTTCCGTCGAGCTTGATACTGCTGCCAACGGCCGCCGGGTCGGCGTGAAGGAACTGTTCCCAGAAGCGATGACTGACGATAACGGAAAGGCTTACTCCGGGCTTGCCCTCCTCAGGAAGAAACGCACGGCCCAGAACGGGCTGGATGCCAAGAACGGAAAAGAAGTCCGACGTGACAGATGTCCCTGGGATCATTTGAGGACTGCCGAGGCCCGTAAGCGTGAATCCTATGGAGGATGGAGAAAAGGCCGCAACGTGCTCGAATACGTGTTGGCGCTCGTCGAGAGCCAGGAAATCGGCCTCGCCCATCGAGCCACGATCCAATCCCTGGCCGTGAAGAAAAAGTGACACCAGGCGATCCGGCTGGCGATAGGGGAGAGGCTTGAGCATGACACCGTTCACGACGGAGAAAATGGCTGTGTTGGCCCCGATTCCTAGGGCCAGGGTGAGCACGGCTATGGTGGTGAAGCCAGGACTTTTGACCAACATGCGACAGGAATAGTGCATATCCTGCAAAAATGTTTCTATTAAGGGCAATCCTCTCTGCGCCCGGTATTCTTCCTTGGTCTGCTCCACTCCGCCAAGTTTGATGAAAGCCTGCCGGCGAGCCTCGCCAGGCGTCATACCTGACCGCAGATTGTCTTCGATATGCATCTGGAGATGGCTTTCGATCTCCGCAGCGAGTTCACGCTCTCGCCGTGATTTTCGAAAAAGATTGCCCAGCCGCAACAGCCATGCTTGCAGTTGTCTCATGACGTCCTCTGCCACTCGCGACTTGACTTCAAATAGTCATGCGAAGAAGTTCTAAAACTCATTCGTAGCGCAGTGCCACCATGGGATCGACGCGCATGGCGCGGCGCGCCGGGATCCAGCACGCCAGCAACGACACAGTGGCGAGAAGCAGGGCGCTCCAGACAAGAGTTATCGGGTCGGCTGCGCTCACCTCGAACAGCAGCGAATGCATCGTTCTCGACAGCGCGAAGGAGCCGGCGACCCCGATCGCCATGCCGATCACCGTCGTCCACAGCCCCTGACCCAATATCAGGCGGAGAACGTCGCTTGCTGCGGCTCCGAGAGCCATGCGAACGCCGATTTCACGTGTGCGGCGCGCGACCGTGTAGGCCATCACGCCGTAAATGCCGGCCACGGCGAGCAAGAGCGCAGTTGCGGCGAACGCTACGAGCAGGGTGAGATTGAACTGCCGCGCGGACAACGAGGAAGAGAAAACCTGCGCGAAAGTGCCGAAACGCGCCGGTACATCCGGATCGATTTCGCGAACAATCTCCCTCGAGGCAGAGACCACGGAAGAGGGCGGCAGGGCGGTCCTTATCACAACGGCGAATCGGTCCGTTGACTGGGGCCGCTGACGATAGTTTACGTAGACCGTGGGACTTGGAAGAGTTTCCAGGCTGCTGTTGCGAGCGTCTCCGACCACGCCAACGATGGTGAGAAGCCGCAGATCGCCGTCCATGTTGCCGAACTCGATGGTTTTGCCGAGCGGATCTTCGTTCGGCCAACGGGTGCGCGCGAGGGCGTTATTGATGACTGCCACGTGGGGCGCGTCCATTACGTCGCGGTCCTCGAAGAGCCGTCCACGCAGAAGCGGAATGGCCAGCACGCGGAAATAGTCCTCGCTAGCCACGCAGTAGTCGGCGTAGCCCGTGATGGAAGGGTCGTGCATCAGTCGCTCAAAGTCTTCCATGCGAGTTGGTATTTGCCCGGGATTGAGCACGAGAAATGTGCCGTTGGCCATAAAGTCGCTTGCAAGCGGCAGCGCATTGGCTCCGCCCACGGCTTCGACGCCCGGGATTGCACGCAAGCGAGCAAACAGATCATTGAGCTTCTTCACTTGCAGGGTTTTTTCCGCGTCTTTGTCGCCGAGCGAGGCAAACGATAGATCCATGGTGACGACATGTTCCGTGCGGAATCCCGGATCCACGGAAAGCACGCGCATCAGGCTGCGGCCGAGGAGACCTGCCCCAACCAGCAGAACCAGGGTAATCGCGAGCTGACCGGCGACGATCGTCCGGCCGATTCGTTGTTCGCGCAGTCCGCCAGCCTGCTGTTTGACGCCTTCGGCGAGCGCCTCGCGGACGTCTCCCGACGTGGCGCGAACCGCGGTGAGGATGCCCAGGCCCGCTGCCAGCAAAATGCACAGGCCCAGGGCAAATAAAAGCACCGGCAGATTCAGAGAAACCGAATCTAAGCGGGGCAGTTCCTTCGGAGCCAGTCCCACGAGAGCGTCCACGCCCCAGTGGGCTGCGAACACTCCAATCATTCCGCCCATGCCGCAAAGCAGAGCCGCCTCCATCAGGAATTGCCAAACCAAACGGCGCCGGTCCGCGCCGAGAGCCGCGCGGATGGCCAGTTCGCGCTCACGCCGCGCCGCTTGCGCCAGAAGAAGGTTCGCCACGTTGGCGCAGGCCACCAAGAGCAGGAAGCTGACTGCACCAAGTAGAAGCACCAAAGCGGAACGGACTTGGCCCGTCATGGCGTCTTGCAAACGCTCGGCCGCCGCGTCCGTCATGTCGATGTCTTGGCCGTACTGCTGCTTCAAGCGATGAGCGATCGTTGTGAATTCAGCGCGCGCCTGCGCCAAAGTGACGCCGTCACGCACGCGGCCGAAGACGTGCCAATTGTGCGCCGTACGGCTTTCATTATTTGGCGGATAGATTTCGCGCGGCACCCAGAAGTCAGCGTTATCGGGGAGGCGGAACCCTTGCGGCATTACCCCGACGACCGAAAAAACCTTGTGATCCGCTGCAAGCTTGAGCTTCGAAAAATCTTTTGAGCCGCCTAGGTACTGCTGCCAATAGCTATGGCTGACCAACAGCACTGGTGCGGCGCCTTCGCGTTGATCTTCGGCATTGAAACCACGACCGAAGAGCGGTGAAACACCCATCACCTTGAAGAAATCCCGGGAGACCTCTGCTGCGAGGGTCCGCGTCGGCTCCGAGCCGCCCGTTATTGTAAAGGGTCCCGCGTCGCATTCGGCAAGGCCTTCGAGGCTTCGAGAAGTGCTCCGCATGTCTGAAAAATTCGGCTCCGTGAAGTTCACCCGGTTGCCCTTCGCGTTGACTTCCCACAGTTGGAAGATCTGATCCGGCTTGGGGTAGGGAAGCGGGCGAAGGAGAACGCCATATACGACGCTGAAGATTGCTGTTGTGGCACCAATGCCCAGAGCCAGGGTGAAAACTGCGATAAGAGTGAAACCTGCGCTCTTCGCCAGCATGCGCGCGCCAAAACGCAAATCCCGCAGCACTATTTCAAGTATCGGAAGCCCGCGCCGCTCGCGAACCATCTCTTTGGTTTGCTCGACGCCGCCAAGTTTGATTAACGCCTGGCGCCGCGCCTCTTCCAGGCTCATTCCTGCACGCAAATTCTCTTCGATGTGCATCCGGAGATGGCTTTCCAGTTCGGAGGAAAGGTCCGCATCGTACTGGGTTTTGCGGAACACCCCGCCCAGCCGCAAAAGCAGCGCACGCAACGATCTCATGCGGATTCCTTTCCCGGCGCCAGGAAGCGGGCCAGAATTTCAGTGGTCTGTTCCCACTCGCGCGCTTCTTTCTCCAACTGCTTGCGCCCGGCGCGCGTGAGCTTGTAATACTTGGCTTTACGATTGGTGTCGGAGGTGCCCCATTCGGAGGAGATGTAGCCCTCCTGCTCCAGCTTGAGGAGGGCGGGGTACAGCGTGCCGTAATTGACGGCCAGCAGGTCGCCGCTGGTCTGCTCGATGCGGCGCGCGATGCCGTACCCGTGCAATGGGCCCAGCGCCTGCAAGGTTTTCAGTACCATCAAAGCCAGGGTGCCCTGCCAAACGTCTTTTTTATCGCCCATCGTTTTCCCCCGTGGCTCCTATAGGATACCCATACTTAGATGCCACAGTCCCTATGGGAATGCAATAGAAGAAACGAGCGACCCCGTTATTTTGTTTCCGGAATTCTTTATTTTTTTGGCCCCGTTTGCTTGACTCTGTCGAAACTTCCCACTAGCCTCATCCGTCTGACTTTACGTTTACCGGGGGACGGGGTCCTTCCAACGCTCTCTCGCGAGGAGTTTTGCATGCGTTCCAGCCTGATTCGCAGGTGTGCGTCAGCGGTGTGCCTTAGCGCGCTTCTACTGCTTTCCTATAGCGCGCCAACTCTCTTTGGACAGGGAGGCGAGCCGCAGTATTTTGCCATCCGCGGCGCGAAGGTCGTGCCGGTTTCCGGGCCGCCCATCGAAAACGCCACCGTGGTCCTCTCCCGGGGCATCATTACCGCCGTCGGGAAAGACGTGGCGATTCCACCGGAAGCGTGGGTCATTGAAGGCAAGGGCCTTACGGCTTATCCCGGTCTGGTGGATTCGTTCACGGATGTAAGCATCCCCGCCGCGCTGGCCCCAACTGGAGGCGAAGGAGGACCGCGCCGCCCGCAGGAAGCGTCTCGTGGCCCGCAGGACCGACCGGGTTCCACGCCGTGGCGGAGCGCGGCGGACGAAGTCAGCCTCAGCGACAAGCGCATCGAAACCTGGCGCAACGCGGGCTTCACGACCGTGGTGTCCGCGCCGAAGGGCGGATTCTTTCCGGGTCAGGCGGCCGTGCTCGATCTTGGGGGAGAGCGCGCCGGTGACCTGGTTGTGAAATCGCCTGTGGCGATTCCCGTGTCGCTGCAGACCTCGGGAGGTTTCGGCAGCGGATTTCCTAGTTCGCTCATGGGTGTGCTCGCTTATGTTCATCAGGTCTGGCTGGACACGGACTGGAGCAGCAAAGCGCAAGCCGCGTACGAAAAAAATCCGCGCGGCATCGAGCGTCCCCGATATGACCGCACGGAAGCCGCGCTCGCGGATGCGCTGGAAGATCACGCGCTGGTTCTGATTCCCGCGAATAATTCCGTGCAACTCCGCCGCGCGCTGGAATTGGTCGATCGCTGGCAAGTGAAAGGCGTTCTCTATGGCGGGCAGATGGGCTATGAGGTTGCCCCCGAAGTCGCCGCCAAGAAACTTTCCGTGCTTGTGAATCTGAAATGGCCCGAGGGCGAGAAAGATGCCGACCCCGAGGACAAGCCTTCACTGCGAACACTGCAGTTTCGCGATCGCGCACCGTCTTCGCCGGGAGCGCTTGCCAAGGCCGGCGTGAAATTCGCGTTTTATTCCGGCGGGATCACCACGCCGAAGGATATTGTTAAAGCGGCGAAAAAATCCATTGACGCGGGTCTCGCGCCGGAGGCCGCGATTCGTGCGTTGACCCTCTCGCCCGCGGAAATTTTTGGCATTGCCGACCGGCTGGGCTCCATCGAAAACGGGAAAATCGCGAATCTGGTGGTCACCGACGGCGATCTCTTCGAGGAAAAAACAAAAATCAAGCTGGTTTTTGTGGACGGACGTAAATACGAGCCGCGCGAACCGGAGAAACCGAAAGACGCCCCGAAAGGCGACATCACGGGGAAATGGAAACTTTCCTACACGACGCCCGAAGGCCCCGAGGAATCCACGGCGGACCTCACCATGGAGAAAGATGGCACGGTTTCCGGCACGGTCTCAGGCAAGCGCGGCACAACCAGTATCATCAGCGGCTATTTGAGCGGAGACAAATTCAGCTTCACGATTAATATTCCACTCGACCAGGGGCCGACGGACGCGACATTCAGCGGAACGTTCGACGGGACTTCGCTGAAGGGCGCCATCAGCGTCCTTGGCCTCTCGATCGACTTTACCGGCGTTAAACCCGGGAGCTCGGTTCTGCGAGGTGAGCGATGAGAGGCGCAACGATGAAGCGAAGCATCGCCGGATTGGCTATTACATTTTTTGCTGGCCTCGCACCGCACGCCTTGCGTGCCGCGAATCCGCCCGACGCGCCATCCGTCATCCTGATTCAGAACGCGACGGTTCTCACCGTTTCGCACGGGACCATCGGGCACGGGTCCATCCTGATTAAGGATGGCAAGATCGTCGAGGTCGGACAGTCCATCAAGGCGCCCAAGGATGCGCAGATCATTGATGCCGCCGGACAATTCGTCATGCCGGGCATCATCGATTGCCATTCGCATATCGCCGTGGACGGCAGCGTCAACGAGGGCAGCGTGTCTGTTTCGTCGATGGCGAATATTGCCGAGGTGATCGATTCCGACGATATTGACATTTATCGTGATCTCGCCGGCGGCGTGACAACCGCCAATATTCTTCACGGTTCCGCCAATGCCATCGGAGGACAGACCGAAGTGATCAAGCTGCGCTGGGGCCAGCCTGCCGCGAAGCTGCTGTTCGAAGGTGCGCTGCCGGGAATCAAGTTTGCCCTGGGCGAAAACCCCAAGCGCTCGAACTTCAGTCTTCCCGGGCAGCCCAAGCGGTATCCGGCCACGCGCATGGGCGTGGAAGAGACCATTCGCGGCGCGTTCACGGAAGCGCGCGACTACAAGAAGACCTGGGACGATTACCACAAGCGCGTTTCCGCCGTAGAAAAAAATCTCATCCCGCCGCGCCGCGACCTCAAGCTCGATCCGCTGGTGGAAGTGCTCGAAGGCAAGCGCTATGTGCATTCGCATTGCTACCGCGAAGATGAAATCCTGATGCTGCTTCGCGTCGCGAAAGAGTTCGGCTTCAAGATCCGGACGTTTCAGCACGTCCTCGAAGGCTACAAAGTTGCCGATGAATTGGCCGCTGCCGGAGTCGGTGCGTCAACCTTTTCGGATTGGTGGGCGTACAAGGTGGAAGCCTACGACGCGATTCCGTACAACGCGGCGTTGATGACGCGCCGCGGCGTGAACGTCTCCATCAATTCCGATGACGCGGAGGAAGCCACGCATCTCAATCAGGAGGCCGCGAAGAGCATGAAGTTCGGCGGCCTGTCGCATGAAGAAGCGCTCAAGCTGGTCACGCTGAATCCCGCGATGCAGCTTGGCATTGACAAGCGCGTAGGGTCGATTGACGTCGGCAAGGACGCCGACCTGGTGATCTACAATCATGATCCGCTCAGCGCGTACGCGGTCGTGCAGAAGACGCTGATCGATGGCCGGGTGTACTTCGACCGCCAGCGCGACATCGCGCAGCGCTCCGAACGCGAAAAGGAGAAGAAGGCGCTCATCGAAAAGGAAAAGAAGTCCGCTGAGAAAAAGCCGGACGTGACCGTGCCCATCGGCCCGAAACCGGACGAAAAGAAACCGGACGCCAAGAAACCGGAAGAGAAAAAACCAGAAGAAAAGAAGCCGGAAGAAAAACCCAAGCCGCCAGCGCTGGTGAGTTCCACCGGGGGTGCGCAGTGAAGGCGATTTTCTTGTCTCGCAAACTGATTTGCTTCCTTGGGCTCCTTTGCTTCCTTCCTGCTGCAGTTGCTCAATCTCAGCCATCGGGCACCGTCGCGATCACGCACGCGAAGATTCTCACGCTCGCGGGCAACACCATCGATGATGGCACAGTGGTCATCCGCGATGGGAAAATTGCCGCCGTAGGCGCAAGCGTGGACGTTCCCGCGGGCGCTCAGATCATTGACGCCAAGGGCCTGCAGGTTTATCCGGGAATGTTCGATGCCATCACGCAGATGGGCTTGCGCGAGATTGGAGCAGTGAGCTCCACCGTCGATTCGAACGAAACCGGGAATTACAACCCGGACGTGATCGCGGCAACCGCGGTCTTACCTTCGAGCGAGCATATTCCCGTGACGCGGGCAGCGGGCATCACGGAAGTTCTTGCGGTTCCGGCGAGCGGCGGCATGGACTCGTTTGGCTCGAGCGGGGTGCTCGGCGGGCAGGCTTCAGCGATTCATCTTTCCGGTTGGACGATCGATGAAATGCTCTTGAAGAAAAGCGCGGCGATGGTGCTGAATTGGCCGGAGATCGAAACACGAACGTTTGATTTTGCGACCTTCACGCGAAAAGAAAAATCTTTCAGCGAAGCCAAGCAGGAATACGAGAAGCAAGTGAACGAACTCGGGGATTGGCTGGAGCGCGCCCGCCACTATGCGCGGGCCCTGGAGAAAGGATCTGCGGCGAAGTACGAGCGCGACGTAAAACTGGAAGCGCTCGCGCCGGTGATTCGCGGCGAGCTGCCCGTGCTGGTGTTTGCCGATCGGGCCCGCGACATTCGCAACGCCGTCGAGTTTTGCGACAAACAAAAGCTGCGCATGATTCTCGCCGGCGGTTCCGAGGCCTATAAGGTCAAGGATCTGCTGCGTTCGAAAGGCATACCCGTAATTCTTCGTCCGACTCTAACATCGCCGCTCGACGAGGACGATCCCTACGATCGTCTGCTCTCCCAGCCTGCGGAGCTTGCGGCTGCCGACGTGAGGTTCGCCTTCGCGAGTTTCGACAATTCCTTCGCGCGGCGCCTGGGCCAGAACGCGGCCAACGCCGTGGCCCACGGCCTGCCGTATGACGAAGCGCTGCGAGCCGTGACCGTTTATCCGGCCCGCATCTTCGGCCTGGACAATCAAATTGGAACGATCGAGCCGGGCAAAATCGCCAACCTTATTGTCACCAACGGCGATCCGCTCGAGCTGACCACCGACGTGCGCTACCTTTTCATACGAGGCCAGCTCACGTCCACGAACAACCGGCACAAGTGGCTTTATGAGAAGTATCTCAACCGCCCAAAGCCAGTGAATTGATCCATGGCGCCCGCTGCGCTGCAGGATGGAATTGTGAGACGCGCCAGCCTGGTGGATCCCATGGTGGCCCTGCGCTACGAATGACAGGGTTCTGCCCTCCGGCAAAGCGCGGATTCTCACAGCATTGTGCGAAACTTTCTGCGCGGGATTGCGTTCCTACACTTGAGCCTTATGCGCACACCCTTTCGTATCATCCTCATTGCGTTGATCCTGACCGGCACGGCTTGTCCTGCGCGCGCGCAGGAAGCAGGAAAGATTGTCGCGCAGTACGTCAAGGCTGCCGGCGGGTCGAAGGCTCTGAGCAAGATCCAAACACTCACGCTGGAAGGAACGTTCACGAGCGGCGACGGTAAAGCCGGGACATACACCCTCGATACCAAACTGCCCAATCGCTACTACATGGAACTGCTCGTGAATGAAAAGAGCTGGATTGAAGCCTACAACGGAAAGTCTGCCTGGCATCAAACCGCGGGCGGAGAACCCGGCACGCTAGTCGGTCCCGAAGGAATGCAACTGGAAGCCACGGCGCAGTATTACAACTCTCATCTAGTCAATCCCAAAAAGATCAAAATGGCGGTGACTTTCGTTGGTCACGCACAAGTGCGCGGGAAGGACGCGCTGCAGCTGGAGGTGACTGCGCCAACCGGCGTGAAGCTGCAGGTGTTCTTCGATCCCCAGACTCACCTGATCGTGAAGGAAGCCGCGACGGTAGGCGGCGTCGAGGAAGAGATTCTGTACGACGATTACCGCGCGGTCGAAGGCGTGAAGCTTCCTCACAAGATTGAATTGCACCGTGCCGGCGACAAATACGATATCAGCGTGACACGCGCGGTCATCAGCGGAACCGTGGGCGAGCGCGTCTTCGACTTCCCGAAAAAGTCGCAAGTGCAGTTGCCGGACCTCAGGGCGCTCTTCAAGGAAATCGACGAGAATCAGAAAGCCACCGACAAAATCCGGGAGAACTACGCAGGCTCGCAATCTGAAGAAGAGATGGAGTTCGAGGGCGACGGCCGGGTGAAGAAGCGCGAGGCCAGTGAGTACACCTTTTTCTACCTCAACGGTCATGAAGTGACGACGCTGGTGAAAAAAGACGGCAAGGAGCTGAGCGCCGAGGATCAGAAGAAAGAAAACGACAAGACCCGCAAACGAATCGAGGAGCTGCAGAAGCGCGAAGCCAAGAAAGAAGCCAAGGAAGAAAAAGCCCGGCAAGCAGGGAAGGAGGAAGACAAGGATGAACCCGGGATTGAAGTGTTCCTGCGCGCGTGCCAGTTTGTGAATCCGCGCCGCGAGCGATTCCGCGGGCTGGACGTGCTGGTGTTCGATTTCGAGCCAAATCCGGATTTCAAGCCGCGCAAGCTGGTGGAGAAAATTGTGCAGAAACTTGCCGGGGTCGTGTGGGTAGACGAAAAAGCGCACCAGGTAGCCCGGCTGGAGGCCTATTTCGTCGGCGATGTAAAGATTGCTGGCGGCTTGCTCGCGAATTTGCAAAAAGGAACCAGCTTTGTCTTCGAGCAGGCTTTTGTGAATAACGAAGTGTGGCTCCCCACTTACGGAGAAGCGCACATCGGCGTGCGGTTCCTGCTGGTAAAGGGCATCAAGGCCCGCGTTGTGACGCGCTACTGGGACTACAAGAAATTTAACGTGGAGACCCTCTCCACGATCGCAAAGCCCAAGGGCGCTGCCGATGCGCCCCGGGATCCCCCCAACCCGCCCCCAGTAAGACTGCGCGTCGATAAGCCCGCCATCCAATAGTTCTCTGAAAACGCCGATTCTCCGAGATATACTTTCCGTCCGCCCACGTTTTCACCGGAGGGGTCTGTAAATGAATGGCCGCCTTTTGTTCACCCTGGTGCTTCTCCTGTCTGCGGCATTGTCGTTTGGCCAGTCGACAAGCTCGCCTGCGCCGTCCGCAGCTCCGACGTTTACCAGAGACGTAGCCCCGATTCTTCAGAGGAATTGCCAAGTTTGCCATCGGCAGGGCGAAGCTGGACCATTTTCTATGCTGACCTATGAACAGACCCGGCCTTGGGCCATGGCGATGAAATTGGACGTGCAAACGGGAAAGATGCCGCCGTGGTTTGCTGATGCTCGCTACGGCAAATTCTCCAACGCTATGAGTCTCAGCCCTTCCGAAATCGAGACGCTTGCGAAGTGGGCCGATGCCGGCGCGCCGAAGGGCGATCCCAAGGACATGCCTCCGCCGGTCGAATGGGTGGAGGGCTGGGGCATCGGGAAACCCGATCTCGTCTACGAACTGCCTGTGCCGTTCGACGTTCCTGCTTCCGGCGTGATCGACTACCAGCACGTGATCGTCCCCACCGGATTCACCGAAGACAGGTGGATCCAGGCCGCCGAAGTCCGCCCTACCGAGCGCACGATCGTTCATCACATCATCGCCTTCGTTCGTGAACCGGGCTCAAACTGGTTCCGCGAGCAAAAGCCGGGTGTCTTCTTCACCGCGCCTCAGGTCAAAACGAAAGAGCAACCGGATACCAGCGCTCTTCCCAGCGATTTCCTCGTCGGCTACGCGCCGGGTCAGCCTCCCGAGATTCTTCGCCCGGGCCAGGCCAAGCTCATCAAAGCCGGCTCAGACATTATTTTTCAGGTCCACTATACACCCCACGGCCATGCCACTCGCGATCAGTCAAGACTCGGCATCATCTTTGCAAAGGAGCTGCCGAAAGAACGGGTGCTTACTTTGTCTGCCACCAACGGCACTTTCAAAATCCCGCCCGGTCATCCCAACTATCGCGTGGATGCCAGTTTTGAAGTCGGAACGGACGTGAAGCTCTCCGGCCTGCACCCGCACATGCACGGTCGCGGCAAAGATTTTGAATATCGCGTGCTGTACCCATCGGGCGAAAGCAAGAAGCTTCTCAGCGTGCCTCACTACGATTGGCATTGGCAGAATTGGTACAATCTTGAAGAGCCGATCGTTTTGCCCAAGGGCACAAAAATCGAATGCACCGCTCATTTCGACAATTCCCCCAGCAATCCCGAAAACGCCGACGCCACAAAGGAAGTCACCTGGGGCGAGCAAAGCTGGGACGAAATGATGGTAGGCTTTTTCAATCTCGTCTTTGACGCCAAAATGCCGGTCGAGAATCTCTTCCTAGATAGGAAAAACCCCAGCGGCGTCGCTCGCAATTAATCCTGCCAGCAGCCCGGAGCGAAGCTGCTGGGTCCTGCCCCAAGTGCTTTCCCTAGTCCGACTTTCAGCGCGCACAGTCAGTTGAGATAGAATGCGGCGCATGAACTTGGAGCGCTCTCAAGGCGAGCCTGCCAACTTTGGCGCACCGTGGGTTTTTCTGTGTCTTGCCTTTTGCACCCACGTCGCGGACGAGGCGCTTACGGGCTTCCTTCCGGTTTACAATGCCACCGTTCTTGCCATGCGCAGTGAATACGCGTGGTTTCCGATGCCCACCTTTGAATACCGCGACTGGCTGGTCGGGCTTATTGTCGCGAATATCGTCTTCTTGCTGCTAACGCCGTTTGCGTTTCGAAATGCGCGGTGGCTGCGCCCGTTGGCGTATTTTTTCGCTGGCGTCCATTTGCTGAACGGTACGGGCCACACGCTCGCAACAATCTTCGGGCAGACTGTTTCTTCGGTCCACTTTCCACGCCCCGCACCGGGCTTTTATTCCTCGCCGCTGCTCATCGCGGGATCCATCTATCTCCTGGTTCGATTGAGGGACAGTGCCCAGGGGCCGGGCGAGGCCGTCTATTCTTAATTGAGCAAATCGATGCCTTGAAGGAGGCTCACTTGCGACGAAACTCTGTTCCAAAAGTTGCCCTAATTTGGGGGGCTATTTTTTCTCTTGCGACAGCCAGCGCCATAGCGCAAGCGAAACCCGCGACAAGGGAGGACGAAGCGCCCCTGCGAGTCGTCCTGGCAGGCCTGGTGCACGGACATGCCTCCGGTTTCTTCGATCAGTTTCAACACCGCGCGGACTTGCGGATTGTGGGAATCGCCGAACCCAACCGGCAGCTCGCCGCACAATTTGCAAAGCGCTATGGCTTGGAGCCAAGTCTCTTCTATTCCGATCTGGAAGAGATGCTAAAGGCCACGCATCCTCAGGCGGTGCTCGCGTACACCAACACCTACAATCATCGCCGCGTGGTGGAAATCTGCGCGCGGTATGGAGTTCCCGTGATGATGGAAAAACCGCTGGCGGTCAGCCTGGAAGATGCGCACGCGATCGAAAAAGCGGCGCGCGAGGGCAAGATTCAGGTTTTGGTGAACTACGAAACGACCTGGTATCGCAGCAATCAAGCGGCGTATGACCTGGCGCACGAAAACGCCATCGGAGAAATTCGAAAGGTTGTTGTGCACGATGGACATGAAGGTCCGAAAGAGATCGGCGTGGGACCGGAGTTTCTAGCCTGGCTCACCGATCCGAAACTGAACGGCGCGGGCGCGCTTTTTGATTTTGGCTGTTATGGCGCGGACTTGATGACCTGGCTTATGGACGGACGCAGGCCGGACTCCGTGACCGCCGTCACGCAGCAAATCAAGCCGGACATTTATCCGCGAGTAGACGACGAGGCGACGATCCTCCTGACGTATCCGAAGGCGCAGGCGATTGTGCAGGCTTCCTGGAATTGGCCGTTCTCCAGGAAAGACATGGAAGTGTACGGGCAGAAGGGATATGCCATCACCGTCGGGCGCGATGAGCTGCGCGTGCGGCTTCCGAAAAAGGAAGAGAAATTGACCGAGGCCAAGCCTTTGGCGGCGCCGTATGAAGATTCCGTCTCGTATCTGCGAGCCGTGGTTCTCGGCGGACTCAAGCCGGTGGGGCCTTCTGCTTTGGAAACCAACGTAATTGTGACGGAGATCCTGGACGCGGCGCGCCAGTCCGCAGCGACAGGGAAGACCGTGCGCCTTGCAGGCGCTCACTAAATCGTTCGAAATCGTACTGCGCCTTACTTAGCAAGGACGGCGCGGTCGAGCGTCTCGCGTACTTTTTGTGCAAGAATCTGGGGAGTGAATGGTTTCTGCAGGAAGGCAACGCCTTCCCCGAGCGTGCCATCTTCGGCGATGACGTTGTACGTGTAACCCGACATATATAGGACTCGGAGATTGCCATGCTGTGCCGTGAGCCGCTTTGCCAGCTCGTGCCCGCTCATTCCCGGCATAACCACGTCCGTCAGGAGTAGATGGATTGCGGCGCCGTTGTTTCCGGCGAGGCGCTCTGCGTCTTCCGGGGTAGGCGCTACGATCACCTTGTACCCTCGCTCGGAGAGAACCATCTGCGCCAACTGACGCACGGCGGGTTCGTCTTCGACAAGCAGGATGGTTTCGTGGCCCATACGCCTCGTGGATGCGGGCATTTCCGGTGCCGGCGAAACTTGGACGGCATCTTTGACGCGCGGGAGATATACCTTGAAGGTCGTGCCTTTTCCCAGCTCGCTATATACCCAGACGTAGCCGCCGCTCTGTTTCACGATGCCGTACACGGTGGATAAACCAAGTCCGGTGCCACGGCCGCTTTCCTTCGTAGTGTAGAAAGGCTCGAAAATGTGGGCGACCGTGTCGGCCGTCATGCCGATGCCGGTGTCAGTGACCGCCAGCAAAACGTAAGGCCCCGGATGGACGACCGTATGATCGCGGGTATATGCAGAGTCGAGATCGACGTTGCTCGTTTCAATGACGATCCGGCCGCCGTTGGGCAAGGCGTCACGCGCATTCACGACCAGATTCATGATCACCTGCTCGATCTGTCCGGGATCTGCCTTGATCGCTCCAACGTCTTTCGACACAAATGTTTTCATCTCGATGCTTTCGCTCATCAGCCGCCGCAGGAGCTGGTCGAGATTCACCACGATGGCGTTGAGATCGAGGATTTTCGGCCGCAGAACCTGCTTGCGGCTGAAGGCCAGCAACTGCCGAACCAGCGTGACCGCGCGATCGGCAGCATCTTCGATGCGCCGGATATCGCCGTGCAACTCCGGCCGGTCCATGCAGCGCTGCAGAGCCATCTCGACGTAACCCTTGATGATCGTAAGAAGATTATTGAAATCGTGTGCGACGCCTCCCGCCAGCCTCCCGACAGCCTCCATCTTGCCCGCTTGCAGTAATTGATTTTCGAGCAGTTTCCGGTCGGTGATATCGACGATCAGGCCTTCCATGACAGGATGGCTGTCACTGCCGCGCACCACGACCGCCGTGTCGCTGACCCACATGGTCTGCCCGTCCTTGCGCGTAACGCGATATTCGGCCTGAAAGGGTTCGCCGCGTCCGCAGGCTTCCTCCGCGGCATGAACGATGGGGTGATCTTCGATAGGGATGTGACGTATCCAATCTCTCGAACTCGAAAGCCATTCCTCAGCGGAGTAGCCGAACATCGTTTCGACCTGTGGGCTGACGTAGAGCCATTGGCCATTGATGCCGAGTTCCGCGATGTAACTTATGGCCGCGACCTGTTCGATGAGCATGCGGTATTTAGTTTCGGTATCGGCGCGCGCACGCTGCGCGCTCAGCTGCTCGGTGATGTCGTGGCTCACGCAAATCGTGCCGCCGTCGGGCAGGGTAGTAACGGCCATTTCGGTGGGGACCACTGTTCCGTCGCTGTGGTGCACGGTGAGCCGCCCGAACCATTTGCCACGTTGTTTCAGGGCTTCGCGAACTTCCGACACGACCGGCGCCACATCCCGGGCGTCGGGAACCTCCCGCCACGACTTGCCCAGCACGGCTTCCCGATTGGTATTCCCCATCATTCGCGCGTAGGCCGGGTTGACATAAATGTATTTCCCTCCGGCATCGAGAATAGCCATGCCATTCACGGCGGAATCCATCGCCAGCGTGTGCGTCAGCACAGCC
>Ga0209056_10003575_pt1 | contig 16512 bp, 11 predicted proteins | sample GraSoiAngelo_114_FD_185876 | JGI IMG/M metagenome (GOLD analysis project Ga0209056, IMG submission 185876) | Grasslands soil microbial communities from the Angelo Coastal Reserve, California, USA - 14_0903_13_40cm (SPAdes) (version 2) | ecosystem: Environmental > Terrestrial > Soil > Grasslands... | reverse complement strand
GGTGGTGGAGAGCGCGATTCGAATCGGGGCGAAAGTGGTTTGGATGCAGTCGGGAATTGAGAACGAAGCAGCGACGGAAAAGGCGCGAGCGGCAGGGATGGTGGTGATTGAGGATGCTTGCATTTTGGTGGAGCATCGGAGGAGAGTTGGAGAGCTGAAGCAATAGGCGAATTACAATTCGTAAGGACGTGGAGGCCCGCGCGGGGATGGTGCGCGGGCTTTTTGATCTCAGGGGACAAGAATAAAGACCGGAGAAAAAAGATTTAACACCGAGATCACAGAGGACGCAGAGAGCGCAGACAAGAGGGCGAAGAGGAACGGGAGAATCAGCGCGAGGGGAGGGGGAAGACGAGGAGATTGCGTTTGCCAGTGATGACGACGGCGAGGAAGCGGCCGTCTGGAGAGATTGCGAAATCGCGGAAGCTGAGGCCATGAAGGATGGAAATGGGCTGCGGTTGCGAGACGGGAACGTCATGCCCCGATGAGGCGGTGAGTGGAGGAAGATCGATCCAGACGAGATCGCCGGATTTTTTCTCGAGGGAGCGCTTGAGTAGGATGCGGGATTCGTCAGGCGACCAGCGAAAGACGCCGAGGCCGACGCGGAGACGGGCCACGCGATTGAGGGAAGTGAGATCGCGAATTTCGAGAATCTCTTTGTCAATGAAATAGGCAACTTTCTTGCCGCTGGGAGAGACGCTTACGCCACCTTCATAGCCTTCAAGAGTGGCCAACTCTTTGGCATCGTCACTGAGCAGGTCGAGGCGCTGGAGGCGGGATGGGCCGGTGAGGTTGTGATCCTGTTCGACGGCAATGGCGGAGTTCACTCCAGGCAGCCAGGCGACGTCGCGGAAGGTGCGCCCTTCATAAAAAGAAAGGAGAGCGCCGGTGGCGGGGCGCGTGAACTTCAGGGAGAAAAGCATGTGGGGCTTCATGGCTTCGGAGAGAAAAGCGATGGTGGCGTTGTCAGGCAGCCAGGTTGCATTGGCGGCGTCGGGGATTACGCTGTCGCCTTTGTTGATACGGATTTCCCTGCCGGAGTCATCGAGGAGAAGCGTCTGAATGGAGTCCTCGGTCTTGCCGGTGTCATCGAGGACGGTGGTCGTGAGAAGTTGCGCGAGGATGAAATGGCCGTTGGTGGACCAGCGAAAAGAGTCGATGAGATAGCTGAACGACTGATTCCCACGCGTGTATTTTTGCCCTTCGAGGAGACGGCGGCGCTTGCCGCCGGCGTCCTGGATCCAGATGTCGTCGTGCTCGAGCGCGTCGTAGAGTTTTGTTTTGAGTTTGCGGTAGATGGAATAGACGATGCGGCCGTCAGGAGCATAAGCGAAGGCAGTGATTTCCTCGTCGATGGATTGGAGGGGCTTGCCGAGATTCTGGGCTTCGGCGGAGGGCAAAGAACAACAGCCCACGAGGGCGCACACCAACGGACAAAGACGGCGGAGCCAGCGAAATCGACTTAGGGAACAGGCGCAGGTCATTGTCTAGGGCCGGGGTGCGGGCCGGTATATTCGGAGCAGCAGGGTTTCTGCGTGGGTGTGAATTCCATGAATTCGACGCGGGTGTCATCGGGGTCGTAGAGATTGAGTTGCCATTTGCCGTCGCGGCCGATCTTGGGTTGTTCGCTGCCGGTCCAACCGTTTTTGAGAAGCTGCTCCCTCGCGGCTTTGATGTCAGGGACACCCAAAGCGATGTGATTCATCACTCCGAGGGTGTGATGGTCGGCGCTGGCCGGAACGTTGAGCATGTATTCGATCCAGTCGGTGCCGTCGGCGACTTGCATGTCCACCCAACTGGTTTCGTCATCTTTCCTTCCGCCGTGCCAATAGACGTGGAAGCCGAGGACGTCTTTGTAAAAGTGATCTTCGGCCGTGCGATCGGGGACAACAAAGCCGGCGTGGATGATCCGGGTGCTGATCAGCGACGGCGGCAAAGATCCGGCGATACCTCCTTTGTGTGAAAGAAGCAGAATCCGATGATTCTCTGGATCGCGGACCTCTACGACGTCGTCTCCGGAATTGCTCTTAGTAACCTCTCCGCACTTCATGCCATGGGCAACGAGATATTTGCGCATCGTAGCAGCGTCGCTGACGCGAAACCCGAGTGCCTCCAAACCACCGCCTGATGCCGCGTCCGAAATCAATTCGACCTGCTGCGTGTGGCCAATAAAAAAGCAGACCACAGTTCCTTGCGGGCTGAAGCATCCTTGGTTGCCCTGCGGCAAGCCCAGAGTGTTCGCATAGAACGGGCGGGACACTTCGAGATTGGTGACGCGCAGACGCACCAAGGCCACGCTGTAGATTTCTGGCCGCTGCGGCGGTGCCATGGTGCTCAGCGGCACGCAGACAATACCTAGCAGTGCGACTATTCTGGCTAAGCGCATACTTGCCTCACGAAGTAGCAGATGACCGCGATTTTATCTTGCGAATTTCGTCGAGACGCTGGCGGAGGCGCTGCTCGAAGCCCTGGTCGGTGGGCTTGTAGTAGGTGCGGCCGGCGAGATTGTCGGGAAGGCAGGTCATGTCCGTCACTTTATCATCGAAATTGTGGGCGTATTTGTAGCCCTGACCATAGCCGATGTTTTTCATTAATCCCGTGACGGCGTTGCGGATGTGGAGAGGCACAGGTTCAGCCTCGGTTTTGTGAACGTCATCGATGACCTCGCCGTAGGCAGTGTAAACAGCATTGGATTTTGGCGCTAGCGAAAGATAGACAGCAGCTTGCGCGAGGGCCAGATGGCCTTCGGGTGCGCCGAGAAAATCGAAAGCATCTTTCGCGGCGAGAGTGACGGCGAGGGCGCCGGGACCGGCGAGGCCGATGTCTTCGCTGGCCATGCGGACCATGCGGCGCGCGAGATAGAGCGGATCTTCGCCGGATTCGAGCATGCGGGCGAGCCAGTAGAGGGCGGCGTCGGGATCGGAGTTGCGCACGGATTTGTGCAGGGCGGAGATGAGGTTGAAGTGCTCCTCGCCGGCTTTGTCGTAGCGGAGGAGTTTTCTTTGCATCACGTCTTCGAGGAGTTCCGGAGTGATGACGCGCGTGCTGGCATCGTTCGAAGGCGCGCTGCGGACGGCAAGCTCCAGCGTGTTGTAAGCGGCGCGGGCGTCGCCATTCGCGAAGGAAGCGATGCGGAAGAGGATTTCGTCGGGGGCTTCCACGGATTCGTTTCCGAAACCGTGTTCTTTGTCGTTCAAGGCGCGGCGGAGCAGTGCAGCGATTTGCGGCGTGGTGAGCGGATCGAGGACGTAGACCTTGGTGCGGGAGAGAAGCGGCGAGATCACTTCGAAGGAAGGATTCTCGGTGGTGGCGCCGATGAAGATGATGTGGCCGGCTTCGACGTGGGGGAGGAAGGCGTCCTGCTGGGCTTTGTTGAAGCGGTGAACTTCGTCGACAAAGACGATGGTGCGATGGCCGGAGCGGGACTTTTGTTCGGCCACGGCCATGACTTCCTTGATTTCCTTGATGCCGGTGAGGACAGCGCTGAAGGAAACGAATTCGGAACTGGTTAGACGCGCGACGAGGCGCGCAAGCGTGGTTTTTCCGCAACCCGGCGGTCCCCAGAAGAGCATGGAGCCGAGGTTGTCATTTTCGATCTGAACGCGAAGCGCTTTGCCCACACCGAGAAGTTTTTCCTGGCCGATGAATTCATCGAGAGTGCGCGGGCGCATGCGCTCGGCGAGCGGTTGGTTGGCAGCGGGCACGCCGGGCTCGGGGGCCGGTGGCGGCAATTTTGAGAAAAGGCTCACGTTGTCTCGGGCGGCCGCGAAGGAGCAGACGGTTGGATGCCCGGCGCGGCTGCGGAGTTTCTTTGACGGGCGGCTTCGTAAAAAACGACGGCGGCCGCGGCGGCGGCATTCAGCGATTCGATGCCGCCGGCCATGGGAATGCGGATGCGCGCATCGGCGCTGCGCTCGACCTCTTCGGGAAGACCGCCGCCTTCATTGCCGACGAGGAGGGCCACCGGCTGGCACCAATCGACTTCCCACGGAGCGAGCGGAGCCTGCTCACCGTGACGTGATTCACGGACGCTGGAAGCCAGGGTGCGGACGCCCGCAACCTTAAGCTGCGCAAGGAGGATCGAAAGCGACACGCCAGCCAGGATCGGAAGATGCAGGGCAGCACCAGCGGAAGCGCGCAGAGCTTTCGGCGAGAAAGGGTTTGCCGTGCCGCTGATGCCGGAAGCGGCAGTGGCGGCGCCGGTCGCGCCGAAGGCGGCAGCAGTGCGCAGGATCGTTCCTACGTTGCCGGGATCCTGAACGCCGGCCAGGACGACCAGCAGCGAAGCGCAAGTCGAAACGGGGACGCGGACAAGGTCATCGAAAGTTGTCTCGCGCGGCTTAACGAGCGACGCGACGCCCTGGGGATGTTCGGAATCGGCGAGACCTTCGAAGAGGCGGTCGGTGGTCCGAAGAATGGGAAAAGCGATTTCCGGCCGGTCGATCAAGGGAGCGAGGCGTTTACGGTGGCGTTCGCCGGATTCGCCGAAAAGAACGGCGCGGATCGGGCAACCGGAACGCAAAGCTTCTTCAACTAGGCGCACGCCCTCCACGCCGACGAATCCACCTTCCGTCGGCAGGCCTCCGCGTAAAGCCACGCGGAACTCTTTGAGCCAGCGATTGTCGCGGCTGGTGAGAAGCGCCGCGCCGTTCGCGGGACGAGCGTTACGCGCGATCTTTCCGGGTGTAGCCATTACCGTGGAGGGTAGCAAACTTCTGGCTGGGGACGCTAACCCTGGGATGTTTCTGTTGCCGGTTCGTTTTCCAATAAGCGCGACATACGGACAGCCGGGATACTTCCGAGTGCGCTACTTGGAAACTATTCCGGGCCGGAAGTCCGGATCCGAGAAGCTGGTTGGCTTGCCTGAAACTGACGATACCATCTCCATGTTTTTCATTTTGCGGCCGGCTTTGGCTGCGGGGAGAGTTTCACCAGCAGGCTCTTATTGCGCGGGTTACAGGGGTATGGTAGCGTCGCCCAATTAAGGGCAGCGCTGGCGGGGCGCTGCAGGGTGGCGTCACGACTTCGCCAAAGGCTAAAAAATTGCCGGCTGAGCTGCTGCGGGTAAATGCGCAATTCCCGGAGGCGGACCTGTTGCGGTATGCAGCAGGTTTTCTGACGCGCGGGGGTGTGATTGCGATTCCCACGGACACCTTCTACGGGCTGGCGGCCGACCCCTTCAATCTTGCCGCGGTGGATGAAATCTATCGTGTGAAAGGGCGCCCGGAAACGAGGGCGCTGCCGATCCTCGTGAATTCGATCGAACAAGCCATTCTGCTCGCGCGCGAAGCTCCGCGAAAATTTTTGCGGCTCGCCCAGGCGTTCTGGCCGGGCGGATTGACTCTGGTGGTGAACGCCGCGCAGCGCATACCGCTCAAAGTGACCGCAGGCACAGGCCGCATCGCCTTGCGCTGGCCGAATAGCGCAGTGGTGCGGCGCTTGATCGATGAATTCGAGGGCCCGGTCACGGGGACGAGCGCCAACATTTCCGGGTTTCCCTCGTGTTCGAACGCAGAGCAGGTAATGAAGCAACTCGGGTCGCGGGTGCCGCTCGTGCTGGACACGGGAGAAACGGGCGGGACGCTGGCCTCGACCATCGTGGAACTGACGGGCGACACGTGGAGGATCGGCAGGGAAGGAGCGATTCCGGTGGCGGAGATTGAGAAGGCGCTGGAGTAGGACCTAACTTGGCGGCGCGAGGCGTGCTCGCTAATTAATTCCCGCCCGGCTGAAGAGTCGCAAGAAAATTGTAGTTGCCGGTGGAGGGAAGTTCGAGTGCGCCGAGCGAGCGGCGATGGACGGAAACGACGTCGTTGAACCACATGGGCAAGTAAGGAAGATCTTCCGCGAGAATTTTCTGAACTTCACTGCATAGTTCCCTTCTTTTTTCCTGATTCATCTCCACGCGAATCTGGTCCGTGAGCGCGTCGATGCGCGCGTTGCGATAGTGTCCGCGATTGGCGCCGTCGGGCGGGAAGCGCTTCGACGAGAAGGCGTATTCAAAAAAGTCAGGATCGGTGTTGGCGCCGACCCAGCGCTGGTAGGTGATCTGAAAATTTCCCTTGGCGACGTCGGAGAACAACGTGGCGAGCTCGAGCGGCCGAAGTTCCAGTTCGATGCCGGCGCGGCGCCATTGTTCCTGAAGAGCCGCGCCGATGAGGCGAGCTTGCTCTTCGGTGGAGCATTTCAGAGTGAGACGCAGACGCACGCCATCCTGCTTGCGAGGGAAGCCCGCAGCGTCGAGAACCTGTTCGGCGCGAGCGGGATCGTAAGGATACTGCGGGACATTCGGATAGGCGGCCCAGTGATCCGGAGGCAGCGCGCCCGCGGCGAGCTTTGCTTGCCCGTGGAGGAGATAGCGGATGAGCGCTTCGCGGTCGGTCGCGAGCGCAAGCGCTTGGCGAATTTCTCGATGGGCCAAGATAGGATCTTCGACATTGAAACCGAGATAGTTGAAATTCGTGCCGGGGCGGTCGGTCACTGCAAGATCGGGCTGGCGCGCAAGAACGGGAATGACATCTGGAGAAAGGGAACTCATCTCCAGATCGGCAGAGCCTTTGCGGAGTTCGAGTGCGCGAACGACGCCGTCGGGGACGACGCGGAATCGGACGCGCGCGACCTGCGGCGCATCACGGAAGTATTCAGGATTTCGCTCCAGGACAACCTCTTCGTCCTGCGACTGCTGAACGAAGCGAAACGGGCCGGAGCCGACGGGGTGGCGGGAAAAATCGGCGCCGGCGTTTATGGGAACGATGCCAATGGCGCTCGGAATGAGATTCACGCTGAAGGAAGCGTACGCCTGTCTGAGATGAAAGATGACCGTGGCATCGTCGGGAGTTTCGACGGAGGTGACCATGCGAAGGGCTCCCTGTTTCGGGGATTTATTGGCGGGATTCATGATGAAGTTGAAGGTTGCCTTGACGTCGGCGGAGGTTAGCGCGCGGCCATCGTGGAAGCGAACGCCGCGGCGAAGATGGAAGACGTAAGTGAGCGGGTCGGGAGTGGACCAGGATTCGGCAAGATCGCCGTGGAAATTCATCTGATTGTCGCGCTCCAGCAGACCGCTGAAGAGGAGTCCATCGATGCGCTGGGATTGTGAATCGGTGGCGAAGCGCGGGTCGAGATTGGTTGGGCTGGATTCGATGAGGAAGGTAAGAGCAGAAGGATCGCCATGAGAGGAATGTGAACATGAGGCGAGGCAGAAAGAAGCAATGAAGTAAGGAAGTGACGAAGTAATGAGAAGACAGAACTTCGAGATAGTGTGGCTAGCGCGGCGGAGCATAGGATATTTTACCGAGGATCGCTGGGCCGCGGGCGCCGGTTGCGGAGGGCAGGTTCGCGGGGCGCTGGTGAAATGTCTCGTAGGCGAGAAGGGCGAAGGCAAAGGCTTCCTTGGCACCTTCGGGAATGCCGAGACGTACCGAGGGCAGGACTTCGATGCCGGGAAGTGCGGCGGAGAGTTGGGCGAGGATCAGCGGATTGTGCGCGCCACCGCCGGAAACGATGAGTTGGTGGATCCTCGTTTTGGGCGTGACGAAGCGATTCAAGGCATCCACGACCGAGAGTGCAGCGAAGATTGTGGCTGCGCGGATGAGGTCGTTGGGCTTGGCGCGATAGCGTCGCCCGAGGGTGAAGAGTTTTTTCAGGTACGCGTGGCCGTAGTATTCGCGGCCGGTGGATTTGGGTGGTGCAAGCTTCAGATAGGGATCTCGCAAGAGCTCGTCGAGCAGCGCGGGTATTCTGCGGCCCTGGGATGCGAGGCGGGCGTTCTTGTCGAAACGCTGACGGCCGTGCGTGAAATGCGAGACTAGGGCGTCGATCAGCATGTTCGCGGGTCCGGTGTCGAAGGCGAGGACTTGTTGCGGCTGGGCCGCACGCGGAAGAACCGTGATGTTCGCGATGCCACCGAGATTGAGCGATACACGGCCAAGTTTGGCGTGGCGATACAGAAGATAGTCGACGTAGGGAACGAGGGGTGCTCCCTGGCCACCGAGGGCGATATCGGCGGGGCGAAAATCACCGACAGTGGTGATGCCGGTGCGCGCTGCGATCACCGATGGCTCACCAATTTGCAACGTCGAGGCGGTAGGTCGGCCAAAAAAGTTGGCGGGCTTGCCTTGGTGGAAAATCGTTTGGCCGTGACTGCCGATGAGCGCGATTTTCTTTGGTGGAATCCCGAACTTGCGGCACGCCACAATGGCGGCGCCGGCGAAGAGTTCTCCCCATCGAAAATTTAATTGGCTGAGAGTGCCCGCGGTGATGGGGTGCTGTTCGGCGACGCGAAGAATTTCCCTGCGAAGCGCGGGAGGAAATTTGACGGAGGTGTGGCCAAGCAGCTTGGCGCCCAGATTTGGCGGCGCGCCAGAGATGCGAGCCAGCGCAACGTCGATGCCGTCGGCGGAGGTTCCTGACATCATGCCGAGAACGAGCATGTGTTTTCGGGTCATGAGATTTGTTTTTTTAGCTCGGCGAGGAGATTCAGCGCATCCAGGGGCTTCAACTGGTCGAGGTCGGCGCCGCGCAGTTTTTCGAGCACCTCGCGATCGAGTGCGGTGAAGAGCACCTGCTGATTGCCGTTCTTGTGGGCGAGGTCGGAGGCGCCGGGAGAAAGCGTCTCGCTGAGTTCGTGTTCGCTCTGTTCATGCCTTTTTAGGACTTCGCGGGCGCGTTCAATCACGCTGCGAGGGAGCCCGGCGAGGCGGGCAACTTCGATGCCATAGCTCTTGTCCGCGCTGCCGGGCTCGACGCGGCGCAGGAAAAAGATCTCGCTGGGCGTTTCTTTCACCGAGACGTGGACGTTCTTGACCGCGGGGAGAAGGTCGCCAAGCTCCGTCAGTTCGTGATAGTGCGTGGCAAAGAGCGTGCGCGCGCGGGTGTGTTTCTGAAGATGTTCGACTACGGCCCATGCGATGGAGAGACCATCGAACGTGGCGGTGCCGCGGCCAACTTCATCGAGGAGGACGAGACTCGCGGGAGTGGCGTGGTTCAGGATGGCGGCGACTTCGCTCATTTCCACGAGGAAGGTGGAGCGCCCGCGGGCAAGATTGTCGCTCGCGCCGATGCGCGTGAAGATTCGGTCGGTGATGGGCAGCTTCGCCTGGCGAGCGGGAACGAAAGAGCCCATCTGCGCCATCAGGACGATCAGCGCGGACTGGCGAAGATATGTGGACTTGCCACCCATGTTTGGGCCAGTGATGAGCAAGAGCTGCTGCCGGCCGGGCTCGAAGCAGAGATCGTTGGGAACGAAGCGCTCGCCTTTTTGACGCAGCAGCTCTTCGATCACGGGATGGCGCCCGCCGATGATGAGGAGTTCGCCGGTGGAGTTGAACTCGGGTCGGGAATAGCCGCGATCGGCGGCCAGCTTCGCGAACGCGGTGAGGACGTCGAGCTGTGCGACGGCCGCGGCGGTACGGCGCAAGCGCGCGGCTTTAGCGGCCACGGATGAACGCACATCGACAAAAAGCTGGCGCTCGATTTCCAGGATGCGTTCGTCGGCGGCGAGGATCTTCCGCTCGTATTCTTTCAGCTCGGATGAAGTAAACCGCTCGGCGTTGACCAGCGTTTGTTTGCGTTCGTACTCCGCCGGGGCAAGATGCAGATTGGCTTTCGAGATCTCAATGTAGTAGCCAAAAATCTGGTTGAAGCGAATCTTTAGCGAGCCGATGCCCGTGCGTTTGCGCTCGCGCTCTTCCATGGCGGCGATGATCTGTTTGCTGTGCTGGCTGAGGTTGCGAAGTTCATCGAGCTCGTCATGGTAACCGCTGCGGATTATGCCGGGGTCGGTGGCCAGGGCAGGCGGCTCATCGGCGATGGCGCGTTCGAGCCGATCGCGTACGTCGGCGAGTTCGTCGATTTCCTGATGAAGGTCACGGAGGAGTTCGCTGCCGCCCGCGGGAGGCGGCGTGAGGAAATTCTTCAGCACCGGGAGCTGTACGAGCGACTTGCGCAGCGCCACGAGCTCACGCGGAGTCGCCAGACCCAGCGTGATCCGGCTGGTGAGCCGCTCGAGGTCGAGGATGCCTTTGAGTTCCTTGCGGATTTCGCCGCGCACGACGGTCTGTTGAACGAGGTGTCCGACGGCATTGAGGCGGGCGTCGATGGCCTCGCTGTCGATGAGCGGGCGGAGGACCCAGGAGCGCAAGAGTCGCGCGCCCATGCCGGTCATGGTCGCGTCAAGCGCGGCAATGAGAGTTGCGGGTCCACTTGTGCGGCCAGCGTCCTCGGTGAAAATGGGCGAGAGCAGCTCCAGATTGCGGACGGACACGGGATCGAGGACAAGAGCGTGGTGCTGTTCGTAGTAGCGGACCCGGTCGAGATGCCGCAACGCTTCGACGCCTGAGGCATCCACGTTTTCTTTGGCGGGCGCAGAGCGGTCTCCGCGCGCGGCGTTTTCTCGGAGATAGTGAACGATGGCGCCGGCCGCAGCCAGTGCTTGCGGGTGTTCGTCGAGGCCGAAACCCGTGAGTTCGGCAACGCCAAACTGTTCGCGCAGGATGCGCTCGGCATAGTCGCGCTGAAAGACCCAATCTTCGAGGCGGGATTCCACGCCACCTACGCCTTCAAGAAGCGATGTCTTTGCCGTTTCGAAGAGCTGTTGCGGCCGGGGGAGCAGAGTTTCCCTCGGGCGGAGCAATTGAAGTTCGTCGCGAAGAGCGTCATCGGCGCGTGCGCCGGAGAATTCAGTGGCCTGAAATTCGCCGGTCGAAAGATCGACGAAGGCAAGGCCGATGGATGAACCAGAGGCATGTTTGGCGACGGACGCGAGGAAATTGTTTTCGCGGGCGTCAAGAATCGCCCCGTCAGTAGCCGTACCCGGCGTTATGACGCGCACCACCTCGCGGCGCACGAGCTTTTTGCCTGGGCCGGGCTGCTCCATCTGATCGCAGATCGCGATCTTGAAGCCGGCGCGGATCAGGCGCGCGATGTAGCCTTCGGCAGCGTGGTATGGAACGCCGCACATCGGAATCGGCTGGCCCTTTTCACGGTTACGCGAGGTGAGCGTGATCTGAAGCTCGCGCGCGGCAATGATCGCGTCTTCGTAGAATAGTTCATAGAAATCGCCCAGGCGGAAGAGCAGCAGGGCGTGCGGGTAGCGCGCCTTGATGGCGTGATACTGCTGCATCAGCGGTGTTGTAGGCTCGCTCATTCGTCAGTGGTCAGTTGTCAGTACACAGTTTCCGTTCTTAGCCCTCAGAGACCGGTATAAGCGTCGGCGTTATTTGCTTATATTTCATCTGTTCATTCCGAGTTGCGTCAGGAAGAAAGCATAATCCAGGGCAATCTCGCGCAAATAGTCATAGCGGCCGGAAGCGCCGCCGTGTCCCGCGCCCATGTTGATTTTCAGCAGCAGCGGATTCGCATCGGTTTTCAACGTGCGCATTTTCGCAACGTATTTCGCGGGTTCCCAGTACATCACCTGGCTGTCATTCAGCCCCGTTTTTGCCAATATCGCAGGGTAAGCCTTCCGCTCCAGGTTGGTGTAGGGACAATACGACTTCATGTAGAAATAATCTTCCGCGATTTGCGGATTGCCCCATTCTTCGTATTCGCCCACGGTCAGCGGGAGAGACTCGTCGAGCATGGTGTTCAACACGTCGACGAAGGGCACGTGGCTGATGACCATGCGAAAAAGGTCGGGGCGCATGTTCGCCACGGCACCCATGAGAAGGCCGCCGGCGCTGCCGCCCTCCATGACGAGTTTTTCCGGCGTCGTGTAGCGTTGCTCAATGAGGTGTTCGGCTGCGGCGATGAAGTCTGTGAACGTGTTACGTTTTTGTTTCATGCGACCGGCGTCGTGCCACGGCTTTCCGAGCTCTCCGCCGCCGCGGATGTGAGCGACGGCGTAAACTACGCCGCGGTCCAGCAAGCTAAGCCGATTCGAACTGAAATTGACCGGCACTGAGATTCCGTAGCTGCCGTAACCATAAAGAAGAAGCGGGGCAGAGCCATCGCGCCGCGTATCGCGGCGATGCACAATGGAAAGTGGCACGCGAGTGCCGTCGAGAGCGGTGGCATGCAATCGCTCGCTAACGTATTGCGACAGATCGTAGCCGCCGAGCACGGGTTGCTGCTTCCGAAGGCTTCGTTCACGCGTTCGAATATCGTAGTCGAAGATGGAACGAGGAGTCACCAATGATTCGTATTGGAATCGCACATGGGAGGCACCGATCTCCGGGTTTTCGCCGATGGAAGCGTTGTACGCGGGCTCGGCGAATTCGATGCGGTGCGATGCCGCAAGAGCGTTTGGCGAGTCCGCGGTCAAATCCACAATGCGGAGATAAGGCAGGCCGCCCTCGCGTTCGAAAAGCACCAGGTGGGTCTGGAAAACTTCCGCGGCAGCAAGCATGACTTCGGGGCGATTGGGAATGATCTCACGCCAGAATTCTCGGCGAGGGTCGGTCGCCGGGGCGGTCACAAGGCGGAAGGTGCGCCCGCCGGAATTCGTACGAATGCAAAACACTCCCTCATTCGAATGACGTGCCGGCCCGGGACGTTCCGCGGCAAACGGACCAGGATGATGGTCAGCGTAATATTCATGGTTGTCTTCACGCGGAGCGACTAACCGAAATTCTCCGGTGGGCTGATCGGCGCGCAAGAAGCGGACTTCGCTGGCCGTATGACTGGCGATGGTGAGAAGTAGAAAAGAGCCGCTGCGCGTGCGCTCCACTGCGATTCGAAAGCGCTCGTCGGTCTCCTCGTAGAGCAAGGGGTCCGGTTCGGTGGAGCCCAGAACGTGCCGATAGAGCCGGTGAGAGCGCTTGGTCGTTTCGTCCTCGACGGTGTAGAACAGCGTACGATTATCGGAGGCCCAGGCGACACTGGTGACGCGTCCGAATCGCTCGGGAAAGGTGATCCCGGTGCGCAGATCTTTGACTTGAAGCACGTATTGGCGGAATCCCGTGTTATCGATTGAATAGGCAAGCAGTTGATTGTCCTCGCTGACTTCGAAGGAACCCAATCCAAGGAACGAATGGCCTTCCGCAAGCAGATTCAGGTCGAGCAGCAATTCTTCCGTCGAGCCATCCGCATCGCGCTGCCGGCAATGGAACGCATACTGCTTTCCTTTTTCGGTGCGCGTGAAGTAGAGATACGCGCGGAGTTTATAGGTAGCGGAAAGATCCGTTTGCAGGATGCGGCCCAGCATTTCCTGATATAGCTTCTCCTGGAATTTTTCCGTGGGCTTCAGAATGGCATCGGTATATGCGTTTTCGGCCTTCAGATAGTCGATGACTTCGGGGTTTTCTTTGTGGCGAAGCCAGGCGTAATGGTCGACGCGGCGGTCGCCATGCAAAACGTGCTCCACGGGTTCGCGCCGGGCGACGGGGGGCTTGAGAATTGTACTTGCTGAAGTTTCCTGGGCTGGCGCTGGCGTCGCGGTATTGGCGTCCGGGTTCATGCGTCTCTTTTTTGTCGAGGACCAGGGTGCGGTCCATCCTTAACAAAGACCGTAATACAGTTCATCGTTGGTGCGCGCGGCGGGGTGGGGCGACGCGCGGGATGATTTGGGTGCGTTCGCTATACTATCGGAAGTCGGCGGCGGGAGAAAGCAGCCTGCGGCGGACGTGAGAACCCAATGGCAAGAGAGACTGAAATCAAGCTGAAGATCACCGACGTGCCCGCGTTTCATCGCGCTTTGAAGCGCATCGGAGCGCGCCCCGCCGGCCCCAGAAGCTCCAAAGTTCATGAGGAAAATGTGATTTTCGACACCCCGCAGGGGGGACTTGCCAAGCATGGCCAATTGCTGCGCATTCGAACGGAGACGCCCGAAGTGCGAGGGAAGTCAAAGAAGGCAGGACCGAAACAACGCGTGGTTTTGACCTTCAAGCAGCCGATGGTGCAGACCCCGGTCGCAGGGTTGGAAAGCTCATCTTATGGGTCATACAAGATCCGCGATGAGATTGAACTCGAGATCACTGACCCCGGGAATCTCACCAGAATTTTCGAAGGGCTGGGGATGAGCGGCTGGTTCCGTTATGAGAAGTACCGCACGACTTTCCGCCTTCCCGATTCGAAAGCCTGGGCCAATGGCCTTCTGATTGAATTCGACGAAACACCCATCGGGACCTTTGTGGAACTGGAAGGGCCTGCGCCTGCGATCGATCGAGCGGCCGAGGAGCTGGGATTTTCGAAACATGACTATGTCTTGAAGAACTATCTTCGCTTGTACATGGAAGACTGCCGCCGGAAAGGCGAAGAACCGCGTCACATGGTCTTTCCAAACCGCAAGAGACCCTCCCATTAGTCATTCGAACAAAAAAATCGCTTCGAAAGTCGTTATTTCTTGACAAATGCGACGCTCGCGGCTTATCAATGCAACTGTGACTGCGGAGCAGTCACGTAACGGAGTGAATTTCCTCTCAATGAGTGCGGGCAGCGAACTCGAACCTGGCCCTAGTTGGTCGGGGCTCCGGTGGAACCTGAAAATGGTTTATCGGCTGGGTGTCCGAATGATGTCGCGCGAGGCGCAAGCCACAGCGCGAGCGGTCGAGTGGGGAGGGTTCACTGGCGGCTAAAGGTAAGTCCATTTGTGTGAGGTACTTGCCCGCGGCCGAGGTTTTTCGGTGCGCGGGTTTTTTGTTGCCGGGATGAATTCGGCAGAGAAGCTGCTCGGGAAAGCCCGGAGACGCGCGAGGAGGGATAGCACATGGATATTTACGCGACAGAATTGATGGGCGCGAAGACTTATGACGTGGCAGGGAATTATGTCGGACGTGTGCGCGAATTCTTTATCGAGCCCGCGGAAGCGCCCAATCGTGTCTCGCATTACCTGCTGTCACGGGGCCATTTTCAACCGCTGGTGGCCAAACACAATCAGGTTGCTTCCGTGGCAGCGGGGAAGATGGAGTTAAGCGTCAGCGAAAGGGCGCTTGAGCTTTACCAGCCGAACGAGTCGTGGCTGGCGGTTCAGAAGGATTTGCTGGATCAACAGATCATCGATACCCGCGGCCGAAAGGTCGTGCGTGTAAATGACGTCGATCTGACCCCGTTCCGCACGAATGGCAACGTGGAGCTGCGTCTGACGCAAGTCGATGTGGGGTTGCCGGGAGCCGTGCGGCGGCTGCTCCAGGGGGTGGTGCCTTACAAGGTCGTTCGCAAACTGCAGAGCAAATTGCCGCAGAGCGCGATTCGCTGGGAGTTTGTGAACCTGGTCGAACCGGACCCCATGCGCCGCGTGAAGCTGCGTATCACACACGAAAAGCTTGAGGATCTGCACCCGGCGGACCTGGCGGAAATCATGGAGGATCTGTCCGCGGCGGAGCGGCAGGGAATTATCGCGTCGCTGGACGAAGAGACCGCGGCCGCGGTACTCGCAGAGTTGGACGAGCGGCTCACCACACAAATCGTGGAAAAACTGGATCCGGAGAAGGCGGCAGACATTCTGGAAGAAATGGCCCCGGACGCGGCTGCCGACCTTCTGGCGGACTTGCCCAAGGAAACATCCGATGAGCTCCTGGATGAGATGCCCGGCCAGGAAGCCGACGAGGTCCGCGAATTGCTGGAGTTTGACCCCGCAACGGCCGGCGGCATGATGAACCCTCAATTCGCATATGTGGGCGAGGATTCCACGCGGGAGGAAGTTCTGGAGTGGATGCGCGGAGAGGAGTTGAACTTTGACCAGCTGGACACGATCGTGCTGCTGGACAGCTCGGCACAGTTTTCGGGCACCGTCCCCGTTGCGCGACTTCTTCTGGCGGCGGGCGATCAGCGCATGGCAGAGCTGAAGATGGAACCGTTGCTCAGCCTGCCCCCCGATGCGGACGAAAAAGAAGTCTTCGAGCTTTTCGACAAGTACAACCTGCGAATGTTGACGGTGGTTGACAAGGAGCACCAGCCGATTGGAGCCATCACGGTGGACGACGTGGTGTCGCGGCTGGTGAAGCAATAGGAAGGGAATTCGAGCCGATTGATGAACTGGAATGTTATTTCGTCGAAGTTTGACCGCGTGAGGGCGGGCGACACGGATATGCAGAAGAAGATCCGTGGACTGCGGCGGCGACTGACGCTGCTGCTGGCGGTGGTGGGGCCGGGGCTGATCACGTCCAACGTGGACAATGACGCGGGGGGAATTTCAGTCTATACGCAAGCCGGAGCGCAATACGGCTACGCGTTGCTCTGGTCCCTGATTCCGATGACGATTGCGCTGTACGTCACGGAAGAGATGTGCGCGCGGATGGGCGTGGTGACCGGGAAAGGACTCTCCGATCTCATCCGCGAGGAGTTCGGGTTCCGCTCGACTTTTTTTGTGATGATCACGGGTTTCTTTGTGGACCTAGCCAACGTGGTAGCGGAATTTGCCGGTGTCGCGGCATCCATGCAGATTTTTGGGGTCAGCAAGTACGTCGCGGTGCCGATCGCGGCGATCGTCGTGTGGGTCCTGGTTATTCGAGGGACTTACCGCCAGGTGGAGGTTATTTTTCTATTCGCCTGCGTTTTGTATCTGTCCTACGTATTTTCCGCATTTTTGGCAAAGCCGGATTGGCTGATCGCCTCGGAACATACGGTGGTTCCGAATCT
>Ga0209056_10003572_pt1 | contig 16514 bp, 15 predicted proteins | sample GraSoiAngelo_114_FD_185876 | JGI IMG/M metagenome (GOLD analysis project Ga0209056, IMG submission 185876) | Grasslands soil microbial communities from the Angelo Coastal Reserve, California, USA - 14_0903_13_40cm (SPAdes) (version 2) | ecosystem: Environmental > Terrestrial > Soil > Grasslands... | reverse complement strand
GAAGTGCCAATAAGGCCTCTGGCCTGAAGGCAATCACGGACGGCGGGGAGCAATCCCCGCCGTTCTTTTTTCTTGCAATAATAGAGCCCTATGGACCTTCGCCAGCTGCGCTACTTCGTCGCTGTCGCTGAGGAACTGCACTTCACACGGGCGGCCCGCCGCGCCCGCATTACTCAGCCGACACTGAGCCATCAGGTCCGTTTGCTCGAGAAGGAGCTCGGCGTGACGCTCTTCAGGCGGACGAAGCGCCGCGTCGAGCTGACGCATCCTGGCCGCATCTTCCTGCGGGAAGCGCAGCGCCTGCTTGCAGGGGCCGCCGACGCGGTCCAGGCTGCGCAATCTGCCGAGGCCGGCCAGCTTGGACGGCTGGTAGTGGTATGTGGACCAACAACCGCTTACGCCGGTCTGCTGGGGATGCTGCAACTCTACCGGCGGCTGTCGCCGCGGGTCGATGTGCGTCTCCTCGAGTCGCCGGTCCGCGATGCCGTTGTCACAGTCGAGCAGGGCAATGCCGATGTTGGTCTCGTGGTGCCCTACTTCGAGTCCTCCATCCTGGCCCGTGAGACCGTCCTGGAGCTGCCGCTGCTTGCCGCATTGCCGAAATCCCATCCGCTGGCCTCGGCCAAAACCATATCTCTGAAGCAGCTCTCTGAGGATCCGTTCGTGTTGTTTGGGCGTCAGCGCGGCTCCGGTTTCTACGAGCGCGTCTTGAGTGTCTGCCATGCCTGCGGGTTCTCGCCAAAGGTGCTCGAAGAGATGGAGCACATTCACACATTGCTGTATCTGGTCGGCGCGGGCTACGGAGTGTCGCTCGTACCGGCGACGCTTGATCCGGCAAAGCGGCATGAAGTCGCGCTCGTACCCTTGCAGGAGTCATCGGCGACCCTCGAGCTCGCGATGATATGGCGGACGGATCAGAAGTCACAAGTGGTGCACAGCTTTCTGGACACGGTCCGCGTATGGTGCAAGGAGAGCCGGCCCTGATGGGAGCCTCCAAACCGGCACTGCGTGCCGAGCTCCTGTTCTATCTCACTTTCCTGGTCGCGTTCGCGCTCCTCGTCGGTGTTGCGACGTCATTGCTCGCGCTCGCCATCGCGCCCGATCGCGGCGTGGCGATCATCGTCATTCTGGTCGCTCTCGAGGTCGGCATCTTCGTCCTCTACGGGCACTCGCTCGTTACCCGCCTGGTCCTCCGTCCTCTGGATCGCGTAATGGAGACGGCGGATGCCGTCGCCGACGGCGACCTCGGCGCGCGGGCGCCCGACGCTGCCACACGCGACTTCGCCACGCTCGCTCAACGTCTCAACCGGATGACCGATCGCCTCCTCGATGCCCAGAGCCAGCTCGTGCGCTCGGAAAAGCTCGCCAGCATCGGCCGGCTCGCGGCCGGCGTGGCGCATGAAGTCGGCAACCCGCTCGGTGCGATCGTGACCTACCTGGAGGTCCTGCGCCGTCGCGGCGCAGACGAGGAGGTCACTACTGGCATCGCGCGCGAAGTCGAACGCGTCGACAAGATCGTTCGCAGTCTCCTGGATTACGCCCGGCCGCAGGAAGATCCGCTCGCCCCCGTCGATACCGCGCGGGTTGTGCAGGGGGCGTTCGAGCTGCTGCGGGCGCAAGGCGCATTCCGTCGGTTGCATGTGGAGCTGGATGTTGGGTCCGACGTACCGATGGTGTTGGGCCGCGCCCACGTACTCGAGCAGGCGCTTGTCAACCTTCTCCTCAACGCCATCGATGCCACGCCACCCGACGGAGCCATCGTTATCGGCGCGCGACGCTGGGCCTACGAACCCGGTCAGGCGATTCCCAAACGCGCGGATGATCCCGGCTATGCTCGCTTCCCACGCACTTCGGAGCGCCGGCCGGCTCGAATTGAATTCTCAGCGGGCCAACCCGGCGCCCTTTTGTTCGTGGCGGATTCCGGCTCAGGCGTGCCACCGGCGGACCGCGAAAAGATTTTTGAGCCATTCTACACAACCAAGGAGCCAGGCCACGGCACCGGCCTCGGCCTAGCGATCGTCGCGCGCTCGGTGCACGAAATGGGTGGCGTGGTCTGGGTGGACGGCGCACGTGAGGGCGGGGCGGCGTTCAAGCTGTTCTTCCCCATCGTTCCGGGCTCATGAAGAGAGTCCTCATTGTCGATGACGAACCTGGTCTGCGGCAGAGCCTCGGTCTGCTGCTGACGGACGCCGGGTATTCGGTCGTCGCGGAGCAGACGGGCCGCCGCGCGCTCGAGCGCGCGGCGGCGGAGACGTTCGATCTGGTGTTGTGCGACGTACGGATGCCGGAAATGGACGGCCTGACGTTCCTCCGCCAGTATCGCAAGGGCGGTGGAAACGCCCTCGTCATTGTCATGAGCGCATACGGCGGCGAGGACGCCGCGATCGCGGCCATGAAAGAGGGCGCCTACGACTACCTGCCCAAGCCGTTTCGGCCCGATGAAGTCGTCCTGACGCTGCGCAAGGCGGAGGAGCGGGAACGGCTGCGGGAAGAAGTGGCAGGCCTCAAGGCGCAGTTGTCCGCCGGTCCCGCCGAGCGCGGCCTGATCGCCGAGAGCGGCGCCATGCGCCAGGCGCTGGCCTTGGTGGCGCGCGTTGCCGAGCACAATACGACCGTGCTCATCACCGGTGAAAGCGGCACCGGGAAGGAAGTCATCGCGCGCGCGATCCATCGGGCGAGCCCGCGAGCGAACCGCGCGTTCGTCGGCATCAACTGCGCGGCGATTCCGGAGAACCTCCTCGAGTCCGAGCTCTTCGGTCATGTCCGCGGCGCATTCACGGGCGCGAGCGCCGACAAAACCGGACTGTTCGAGCACGCCAACGGCGGTACGATCCTGCTGGACGAAATCGGCGAGCTGCCGGTTGGTCTGCAGGCCAAGCTGCTGCGGGTGCTCCAGGAAGGAGAGATCCGCCGTGTCGGCGATCAGAAAACACGCAAGGTGGATGCGCGCGTGCTCGCGGCTACGGCCCGGGATCTCGAGGCCGAAGTGAGGGCCGGGCGGTTTCGCGAAGATCTGTTCTACCGCATCAACGTCGTCGCGATCGAGCTGCCGCCGCTCCGCGAGCGGCGGGACGACATCGCGCCGCTCGCTCGGCACTTCGTTGCACGATTATCACAGCGTTTTGGCCGGCCGCTGTCATTGAGCGATGCGGCACTTACGTGGCTCAAGGAGCAAGAGTGGCCGGGCAACGTTCGCGAGCTTGAGAACGCGATCGAGCGTGCTGCAGTCCTCAATGAAAAGCCGGTTCTCGAGCCGCAGGACCTGCACGCCGTTCCCCCTCGCCGTGAAGCGCAGAGGGGGTCAGGGGGTGAGGCCGGCACGCTGGGCGACGTCGTTGAGCGCGCTGAACGCCAAGCCATTGTCGAGGCCTTGCAGGCGACCGAGGGCAATCGTCGTGCGGCAGCCGAGCGGCTCGGGGTCAGCCTCCGAACGCTGTTTTACAAGATCGATCGGTACGGGATCGGGTAATGCAAAATTCTGCACTAGTGAAGCATTCTGCAGGGTTTTTCGGGCGCGGTATTCCACGTAACTCATTCAAATAGTGGTAGTTACGGCAAGGCACAGAACCTGTAATAGGCGGCCCCCGAACGGAGGCTTCTCATGAGTCGCAAAGGCTTCAGCCTGATCGAAATGATTACGGTCGTCGTCCTCATCGGGATCATTGCCGCGATCGGGTTTCCGCGGCTGCGCGACGCGCTCGAGAAGCAAAACGTCCGCAGCGCCAAGGCGCTCATCGCCACCATGGCTGCGACGGCGCGCGGCGCCGCGATCCAGCGCGGCTGTGCCGCCACGCTGAACATGACGGTCGATAGCGCCTGGGTGACTGCCTGCGGCGTCAATCCGCCCGCGGCCAACGTGCAGGTCGGGACCAAGAAGCTCATCGGCGACGATTTCGGGGTCACGTTGAATCCCTCGGCCGCAACGATCGTGTACGATCCGCGTGGGATCGCGACGGTATTCCAGACCACCACGGTGCAGGTCATCGGGCCGCATAACCAGGACTCGGTGGTCGTCAACCAGGTGGGGAAAGTGATCAAGCAATGAACGCCAACGCAAAGCGGCGCGGCTTCACGATCATCGAGATCATCATCGCGATCATCGTGCTCACGGTTGGCGTACTCGGCATGGTCACGACCGCCGCCCTGGTCACACGGATGATTGCGCGCGGGCAGCGCTCCGCAGCTGCGTCAGCCTTTGCCGCGCGCCGGATCGAGCGCATGCGCGTCGCCGCGTGCGACGACGCGCAGCGCGCGAACGGCTCGGACACGTTGTATCGTGGTTCGACGTGGGTCGCGTTCAACAACTGGACGTTTACGGATCTCGGCAACCTGAATTATCGGCTGAAGGTCGTGTCCACCTATAGGACGACACAGAACCGCGTGCGCAAGACGACGATCACATGCAACGCGTTCCTATGAGCTCCTCCCGGACCCGTCGCGGTTTCACGATGGTCGAGCTGTTGGTCGCGCTCGTGCTGCTTGGCATCGTGAGCGCCGCCCTCTACCGCGTGCTGGTGAACAACCAGCGCCTGTATCAGGCCCAGACCGCGCGCATCGATTTGTCGCAGAACATCCGCGCGGCCGGCTCGATCCTGCCGGCCGAGTTCCGCCAGCTCGATGCGTCGGAGGGGGATATCTCGACGATGTCGGCAACCAGCATCTCCATCCGCGCGATGCGTTGGTTGGGCTTTCTTTGCTCCCCGCCCGCTCTCGGTGGCGGGTTGAACGGCGTGGCGATCATCATTCGCGGCGGCGCGCCGGGACAACCGCTCTTCTTTGGCGCGCGAGGCATCAACAACAACACGGACTCGATACTGGTCTATTACGACGGTGACCCGACCTCGCGGGCCGACGACTTCTGGGCTGTAGCCGGGATTACGGCGGCGCCCAACGGCCAAAACTGCCCTGACGGCACGAACGGCCAACGGCTCATTCTCAACGTCAACCTCTTGGGGTTGGGAGTGAACGTGGCAGGAGCAGTTCCGGTTGGAGCACCGGTGTGGGGGTTCGAACACGTCACGTATTCGCTGTATCAACCGGCGGGCGATACCTCGTGGTACGTCGGCTTTCAGCCGGCCGGCGGCTCGATGCAGCCGCTCATCGGACCGGTGTTGACCAATGGACTCACGTTCACGTACTACAACGCGGCCGGCGCCGTCACGGCTGTCAAGTCACAAGTTGCCCGCATCGACATCACTGTGCGGGCCAGGACGGCGTCCGCGATTCGTGCGGGCGGACAGGCCGCTCGGTTAACCGCGACCGATAGTGTCGTGACGAGTGTGGCTTTGCGCAATAACCGGCGGTTTTAGGGCCGTCCGGAACCCATGAAGGAGATAGGCATGAAACGGATTCCGCGGAACGAGCGCGGTATGGCGCTCGCGGTTGCGATCTTCGCCCTCGTCGTTGTGGGCGCGTTGGTCGCGGGCGCATTCTTCGCCGGCACCCAGGAGCAGCGAGTCGGTGAGAACCAGCGCCGGGTGCAGACCTCGTTCGGCGTGGCCGAAGCCGGGGCCCAAGAGCGCGTCTTGAGCTGGGACGCGACGTCGATGAACAGGCGTCCCCAGTATCCGGCCGACTCGGTGGTCATCGGCCCCAACGCCAACGCTCCCAACGGGACGGGCTCGTACGGCGGCTACAGTTACCGAGTGGGCCCGAACCTCTTCCTCATCGACGTGACCGGTCGCGACAACGCGAGCGCCGCAGGCGCCATCGCTGGCGGTGGGGGCGCGCGGCAACGCATCGGCATGCTCACACGCATCGCGCCCGTGCAGTTCGGCATCCGTGCGTCGCTGACGACGCAGGGCCAGGTGGCCATGAGTGGTAACGCCAACATCAACGGGGCGGACCAGATCCCGACCGGTTGGGCAAGTTGTGATCCCCCCGGCCCCGCCCAGGCTGGCGTACGCGATCAGGGCGGCAACGTAAGCGAGACCGGCAATGCGACCGTGCTGGGCGTTCCACCCGTCGTGAACGACCCGACGATCAACAACAACACATTCACGACATTCGGCGGAGCGACCTACGCCTCGCTCGCGGCGAAAGCAAACCTCGTTATTCCGGCCGGTAACTACACCACCGACCCAGTCGTGACGAACGGCCAGTGCGACAACACCGTGCTTACAAACTGGGGTGACGGCGAGAATCCGAACGCCCCCTGCGCCAGCTATTTTCCGATCATTCACGCGACGGGGACAATTACCCTGAATAACACCCAGGGTCAGGGTATCTTATTGGTAGATGGTGACTTGAACATTCAAGGCTCGTACCAGTTCTTCGGTATCGTCATCATTCAAGGCGACCTGAAGACGGCTGGTGGCGGAACGACCGACGCCCACTTCTGGGGTGGCGTCATGGCGAAGAACGCCGACCTCTCGACCCAGAGCTTGAGTGGTAAGGCGACGCTGAACTTCTCTAGCTGCGCTATTCTAACGGCTTTACAGGCCACGAGCCCGATTTCGATGATGCGATCGAGGGGTTGGGCGCAGCTGTATTAAGTGGTGTAAGTGTCGGCAGGGACAATAGTTGTTGCTTCGGCTTCAAGTAGGTTCGAGGCTTGACAGGATAAGGGGCGGGGCCTATTGTAGTTTGCCCTCGCCCCTTCTTGTCTCTAAGACCAAAAGGAGCACATGGCCCTTTTTGGCTTGCTAGGTGGCAAAAAAACCTCGGTCGGCCTCGATATCGGCTCGGGCATCATCAAGCTCGTGGTCATCGATCATGGTGGCAGTGAGCCTGAACTGAGCAAGGTTGCCACGACCGAGGTGGCCGCCGACGCCATCGTCGAGGGCGAAGTCATGGACCCCGGCCTCGTTTCGGAGGCTATTCGGGGTTTGTTCGAGGCCGCCGGCGTCAAACGGAGATCCGTCGTGACGGCCGTCGGTGGCCGCGACGTCATCGTCAAGAAAATCCAGATGGATCGGATGAAAGAAGCCGATGCCCGCGAGGTCATTCGTTGGGAGGCCGAGCAGCACGTGCCCTTCGACATGGCCAACGTGGAGCTCGACTTTCAGATCCTCGATCCGGATGCCGAAGGCCTTCAGATGAACGTCCTGCTCGTCGCTGCCAAACGCGAGCTGGTCGAAAGTCGGGTTGGCCTGCTCGGCGAAGCGGGTCTGGATCCCTCGATCATCGACGTCGACGCCTTCGCGATCCACAATGCCTTCGAGTTGAACCATCCCGACGCCATGCAGGGCGTCGTCGGGTTGGTGAACATCGGTCACGAAATCACCAACGTGAACATTCTCGAGGATGGCATCCCGGTTCTGACCCGCGACCTGTCGGTCGGCACGCGACGCTTCCGCGAGGACCTGCAACGCGAAAAGGGTCTCGCCAGCGACGAAGCCGAGAAAGTGATTCAGGGCACGTCACAGAGCGCGGATCTCGCCGGCTATGTGAACGCCCGCGGCGAGGAGATCGCCGTGGGGGTTGAACGGGCGGCGGCGTTCCTGGCGACGGCATCGCGGTCGGCCGGTGGTCTTTCCCGTGTTTACACGACTGGCGGTGGTGCCCGCATTCCGGGGCTCAACGACGTCCTCGGATCGCGCCTGAAGGTGCCGATCGAGCTTGCCAATCCCGTGCAGCGCCTGCGCGTGCGGGATGACGTGTTCGAGACCGTGCCGGTGGATGAGGTCGCCCCGCTGCTGATGCTGGCGGTCGGGCTGGCGCTGAGGCGCGCCGCATGATTGAAATCAATCTACTCCCCGGAAAGAAGAAGGCGGCCAAAGGCGCGGGCTTTCAGCTCGCGATGCCGGACTTCAAGGGCCTCCTCGCGCAGGTCAAGGACCCGTGGCTGCTCGGCGCGATCGCGGCGTGGGTCATCGTGGGCGGCGGCGGCGCGGCGCTGTTCATCGCCGAGCGCGCCCGGCTCGCGGCTGCCGAGGCCCGACTCGCAAACGTGCAGAACGAGAAGCGCAAGTTCGACATCGTGATCGCGCAAAAACGTCAGATGGAAAAGGTGCGCGACTCGTTGGTGTATGAAATCGGCGTCATCCGCAACATCGATGCGGACCGCTACATCTGGCCGCACGTGCTCGACCAGGCGACGAAGGCGTTGCCACCCTACACGTGGATCACGCGCGTCTCGGCAGTGATGCAGACGCTCGTTCCCGGCGCGGCGCAGCCGGCGAACCAGCCGGCGGTCGTCGCGATGGACACGTCGGGCGCGCCGGCGGTGCGCGTGTCGATCAAGGGCCGCACGGTGGACATCCAGGCCTATACGACGTTCCTGCGGCAGCTCGCCGCGTCGCCCTGGTTCACGGAGGTGACGCCCGCGAGCTCGCAGATCGTCATCGAGGCAGATCGTCCCGTGACCGAGTTCGACGTGACGGTGCGGTATCGCGTGGCGGACTCGGTGTACATCCGCACGGTCCCACTCGTGCAGTCGCTGAGGTAGGAGGGAGCCATGGCGCTCGGTTTACCAACCGACCAACGCGGTCAGATCATGGCGCTCCTGATCCTCGTCGCCCTGGCGGGCGGCTATTTCTTCTGGACCAAGGTGCACCAGCCGCAGAGCGCGCAAATCGCGGCGGAGACGCAGCAGGCCGACAGTCTGGAGAAGATCGTCGAGGCTGCGAAGCGCGACCTCGCGAGCGGCAGTATCGAGGATTTGCGGCGCCGTGTCGAAGAGTACAACGGCTCGCTCGAGCTGATGCGGCGGCTGGTCCCCGACCGCAACGAGGTCCCGACGCTCATCGACGACATCTCGACGAAGGCGAAGGTCCGCGGCGTCACGCTCGGGAAGATTCAGCCGCTGACGCCCGATCTCGGGACGCCATTCGACACCTATCGGTACCGGCTCGAGGTCTATGGGCATTACGACCAGATCGGCGAATATCTCGCGGACGTCGCGTCGCTGCACCGCATCGTTGTGCCGGAGGAAGTCATTCTCTCGACTGCGTCGCAGGCCGCCCAAAAGCAGCTCGCCGACACGGCTGGCTCATTGCTCCTCGCGGAATTCTCGATTCGCACGTTCGTGAAGTCGTCCGGACCGCCGCCAGGCACGAAACCGGCCGCCAAGCCGGCAGCGGGGGCGCCGCGTGCGCGCAGCTAGCCTGACGCTCGCGTTGCTGCTCGCGGGGCCCGCGATCGCCGGCGCTCAGCAGCGCGATAGCGCTGCGGCGTCGCTGCAATCGGCGTCGCTGCAGCGCGAAGTGTTCGCGTATGAAGGCGGCGGGCGCGATCCGTTCATGTCGTTGCTCAAGTCCGGCGACGTGCGGCCACTCATCTCCGATCTCAAGCTCACGACGATCGTCTACGATGGCCGGTTCGCGGCGCGCAGTGTCGCCGTGCTGCGCGACGTCACCAACCGGCGCATTTATCGGGTGAAAGCGGGCGACATCGTCGGCCGCCTGAAGGTTACGCAGATCCGGCCTCGCGAGGTCGTGTTCACCGTGCAGGAATTCGGGTTCGAGCGGCAGGAGACGTTGTCGCTCGCCAAGCGGGAGGAAACGCCATGAAGGTCATTCTTCGCCTGGCGGTGGTGCTCGCCATCGTCGCTCCCCGGGCCCTTGCGGGGACGACGATCGGCAGCACCGGCCGGGACGGCGAAGTCCGCGGGGTGAGCGTTCTCCCCGCCTCGGGCAAAGTCGACATCGTCATCGACGTGCAAGGCGGCGCCCAGGTCACGGACTTCACGCTCGCCAATCCCGCTCGCCTCGTCATCGATCTCACGGGCGCGCATCTCGCCGCTCCGGCCACGCTGTACGACGGCCTGAATCGCGGCGGCGTCAAGAACATCCGCTACGCGCAATTCAAGCCGGACGTCGTGCGCGTGGTGATCGATCTCGACGCACTCAAGGACTATCAGGTCGAGCACGTCGCCGGTCAGGTGCGCGTGCACATCGGGACGGAGCGGACCAGCTTCGCCGCGTGGTCGAGCGCGACGGTGACCGCGGCAAACGTTCCCCCTCGCCGCGAAGCGGAGAGGGGGTCAGGGGGTGAGGTCGCCCCGCCGGTCACCGGCGGTCCCCAGCAGGCCGCTCGCGTGACCACGCCGACGCTCGGCCGGTCGCTGTCGATCGAGGAGTATCTCGCCGTGCATCGCGCCGACGCGCTGCAGTCGCAGGCGCCGCGGATCACGGTGCAGTGGGACAACGCCAGCATCGAAGACGTCGTCGCCGGCTTCGCGGCGTTCAGCGGCCGCACCATCATCCTGAGCAAAGACATCAAGGGCAACGTCACGGCCGAGATCAAGAATCAGCCGTGGGACCTGGCTCTGAACGCGGTGCTCGAGTCTCAGGGACTCGCGGTGCAGACGCTGCCGGGCGGGATTCTCAACGTCGTCAGCAAGATCGAGCTGGCGCGCGCCGATTCGACGGTGCCGATCACGACGCGCCTCGTGCGCATCAACTACGCGAAGGCGACGTCGCTGGTACCGTCGGTGCAATCGATTCTGAGCAAGCGCGGCCAGGCGGTCGCTGATTCGACGAGCAACTCGCTCGTGATCACCGAGGTGAGCTCGCGCATCGAGGACGTCGTGGAGTTCGTGAAGGGCCTCGACCTGCGTACGCCGCAGGTATCGATCCAGGCGAAGATCATCTTCGTGGATCGCACCGACGTCGAAGAGCTCGGCGTGAAGTACGATCTCGGCTCGGCCACACAGTTCTTCAATCAGCTCGTACAGCGGCCCGACCCACGCACCGCAAAGCCGGTCGATACGAACCTGGACGGCATTCCCGATGCGCTCGTGCCGCAGTCGAACTTCCCGGCGAACCAGAACATCGTCGACCTGGGCGGCAACTCACTGTCGGCGCTCGGCAACGCGAGCCAGGAAGTCGTGAACCCGGCGCTGAACCTGATCTTTTCGACGGCGATCGGCAATTTCGATCTCACCGCCTTTGTGCAGGCGCTGCAGCGCATCGAGCTTGCCGACATTCAGGCCGAGCCGACGATCACCACACTCGACAACCGGCAAGCCGAAATTCTCGTCGGCGATCGCGTGCCGATCCGGATCATCGACGTCAGCGCCGTGAGCACCGGAACGGCCGGCGGCGGCACGGCAGTCCCGCGCGCGACGGTGCAGTTCCAGCAGACCGGTATCAACCTGCGCGTCACGCCGCACGTGACGAACAACCGGCAGATCCTGATGGAAGTGCACGCCGAGCGCTCGAACGTCCGCCCGGCGGCGGTGGACATCGGCTTCACGTTCCAGACGCAGCAGGCGGACAACCAAATCCTGGTCAGTGATGGGGAAACGGCCGTAATTGGCGGACTTACGGTGACAGAGGTCACGGTAACGAAGTCCGGAATCCCGTTCCTTGTAGATCTGCCGATTCTGGGCAAGCTGTTCGGATTTACATCTTCGCAGGAGAACCGGCGTGATCTCCTGATTCTGATCACGCCTCACATCATCGACGATCTGGTCGCGCCCACGGGGCAGTAGGCCCGGGTGCGAAGCCGGGAGCGAGTGGATATGCGGCTGGTGACACGCGGAACCGCACTGTGGGGGATCGTGGCGCTCGTCCTGGTGGTCTGGGCGTGCGAGACGACGCGTAATCCCGGCGGCATTCAGCGCGACGTGATTTCGCCGGTCATTACGCTCTCCAACACCGCGGGCGACACGCAGCAAATCGCCGGTGGCCTGCGATTCACTGTCTCCGCCGCGGACAACCTTTCCTTGAAGAGCGTCGACCTCACGTTTAGCGGCGGACTCATCGCCACACTCGACACGACGTTTATCAGCGAGACCAAGACATACACCAAGTCCTACACGATCACCTTCGGCTCCAATTCCGGCGCCGGCGGTAACATCATGATCGTCGGCGTCGCGACCGATGGCGCCAGCAACTCCGCCGCAGATACGCTGTTCATCTTCCTTTCGAACGTGCAGGCGTTGCGGGTGCGGCTCAACCTGCCCTCACCGGGCGCTCTCGGATCCACCGGGAAAGGTATTCCCGTCGACGTGGTGGCCGTGCAAAACTCAGGCGTAGCGAAAGTCGGCTTCCTCATCTCGCCGGCCGGGAGCGTCACCAATCCGACCACGCCCCCGAACGACTCGCTCATATTCACGCCGCCGCTCGCGGATTCCGTCGAGTACGTCGATACGCTCATCGTCGTGCCGTCCAGCGGAACGTTCAACGTCCAGGGGTTCGCCGAAGACTCGGCGGGCCGGCGCGGGTTCAGCACCGTCGTGACGGTCACGATTCAATCGGTCGCGACGGACAACACGCCGCCGCTCGTCGCGCACCGAATCAACTCGCGCGTCGAGGTCGACGACACCGTCCACGTGCGCGCGCAGGACCCGAGCGCGATCTCGTGGATCGGCTTCAAGGTCGATACCGGCGGCGTCATGATGAAGTTCGATACCGTGAACGTCGCGGCGGGCAACCTCACCGACGTCACACGGCATTTCACGCTCGGCCTGCAGGGCCTGCAGCCGTTGCCGCGCACCATCGTCGTGGTGGGCTATGCCTGCGACGGCGCCGTCGCGCGCAACTGCTCGTTTACCAACACGACGACACTCATCCCGAGTGCGCCGGTGCTGCCGATCGGCACAGCCGCGGCGATTCCGGTTCTGCATCCTTCGGCGCAAGGGTTGATCGACACGGTCACGGTCGTCGCCGGTGTGACACGGCCCTTGCCGTTCGGCGGGAGCATCGCCGACGCGATCTTCAACGGCAACGATAGCAGCCTCTATCTCACGAACCCCGCGTTGGGGCGCGTGGAGATTTTCCAGGTCGCGAATACCGCGTTCGTCGCCGCCGGCATACCGACGGCGGGTCCACAACCGTGGGGCATCGCGCTGTGGCCACGTGACACGCTCGGCAACTACGGCGATACGATCGTCGTGGCAAACGCGGGTGGCGTGGAGCTATCGGTCATCGACGTGCGGCCCGGCGTGCGCCGGCTCGTGTGGCGCCAGGACCTCCCCGACTATCTGATCGAGACGTACCGCATCCTGACGAATCCGACGCGCGAGGAGATCATCGTCTACGACGTGTCCGACCGGCCGCAGTACGTCAGCACCGTGTGCCGGGTAACTGGGGGTGGCACGGCCTGCAATGCGGACTCGATCTTTGCGATCTACTCGACGTCGCCGACGATCAGCAGTACCGCTCCCTTCAGTGGCCGGGCGACGCTGCGGATGGAGAAGCTCATCAACACGAGCGATACCGCGAAGCTGTTCAGCCACCTGTTCTGGGAGCTGTCGGGCGACAGCACGCTCTCGAGCACCAGCCGCGACACGTTGCGCGTCGAGTTGCGCCGCGGGCGGCCCTACAATCAACAGGCACTCCAGCTCACGGCCTGCGCGGGCGTCACTATCGAGCTGGTGACCTTCGGACTCGGCGATTCGACCTATGTCCGCAACTCCGGAAACTTCACGCACGCGATCGTTGGTGAGGGTGGCAACATCACGACCCGGTTCGCGCGCGTCATCGGCTATACGACAAAGGCCCAGCTGCTGCATGGGGCGCCCACTGCCCGCCGCTGCGATACGAGCTTCGGCGGCGTCACGTCCGATAGCGGTGAAAATGACCGCGATGTCGGCGTTACACCGTCCATCGACGTGAGCGACTTCATCAGCAACACCGGTGTCAAGATCCATTCGATCGCAACCAACTTCAACGGCGGTACGAATCTCGTCCGCGCCGATTCGATTTATTTCCTGGATGAGGGGATGAAACTAAAGGGAACCGCGCCGGCTCCCACGGGCGCGTTCGGCATGGACATGAACTACAACCATGCCTTCACGGCGAACGATCCCGGCACGCCCACGTTCGGCGGCACGGGCAACCCCAATGACCGCATCGCGTTCTCCGCGCGCACCGATGGCAACATTGACGTGTGGGATACCTTCTTCTTCAGTCAGGTAGGGACGATCGTCGTGCGCGATCCGATCATCGGACCGCTGCGCGTCGCGCGCAACAAGGCCAACACGCGGCAATGGCTGTTCGGCGTCACGCCGGCGGGCGTCGTGATGGTCGAGCTGCCGGTGATCACGAACCCGCTGCCCACGAGGCCGCTGTGGGGGCCGCCGATTCGCTGACGCCGGTGCCCTCAGGGCCGGGGGTTGAACGCGCGAGCCCGACGATGTCGGGCTCGCGCGTTATAGGAGCTAGGAGCAGCGTCAGGGGGTGAGAATGACATTCCGGTTCACGACGGCTGGCGAATCGCATGGGCGTGGTCTGGTCGGGATCCTCGAAGGCATTCCCGCAGGTCTCCCGCTCTCCGCCGCCGACGTGGATACCGAGCTGAAACGGCGCCAGGGCGGCTATGGGCGCGGCGCCCGGATGAAGATCGAATCGGACCGGATCGAGTGGCTGGCCGGCGTGCGGGCGGGCGAAACGCTCGGCTCACCCATCGCGATGCTGATCTGGAATCGCGACTGGGAACATTGGCAGGACGTCATGGCGCCGGAGGCGGACGATCCCAGAGGCGAACGGCGCCGGCAAGTCACCAGGCCGCGGCCCGGACACGCGGATCTCGCTGGATCCCTCAAGTACGACCGCAGCGATGCGCGCGACATCCTCGAGCGAGCCAGCGCGCGGGAAACCGTGGCCCGCGTGGCGTGCGGGGCGGTGTGTAGGAAGCTGCTCGGCCAATTCGGAATCGACATCGGGAGCCACGTCGCGGAGCTCGGCGGCGTGATCGCAAAACTGCCCTCGCCGCTGCCCACGCCGCTCAACGAGGCGGCGGATCAGAGTCCGGTGCGCTGTCTCGACAAAGCGGCCGAAGCGGAGATGATTCGGCGCATCGATGCCGCGAAAGCCGCCGGCGACACACTCGGTGGCATCGTCGAAGTGATTGCCCTTGGCGTGCCGGTCGGGCTCGGATCGCACGTCTCGTGGGACACGAAATTGGACGGGCGTCTCGCGCAGGCACTGATGTCGATTCCGGCCGTGAAAGGGGTGGAGCTGGGCCTCGGTTTCGAGGCGGCGCGCCGCAAGGGCTCCGAGGTCCACGACGAGATTCTCCCGGGCTTCTCACGCGCGACCAATCGGGCGGGCGGCACAGAAGGCGGCATGACGACGGGCGAACCGCTCGTCGTCCGCGCGGCGATGAAACCGATTTCTACGCTGATGTCGCCGCTCAAGACGGTGGACCTCAAAACGGGCGGGCCGGCACAGGCGCAGTCGGAACGCTCGGACGTGACCGCTGTTCCCGCCATGGGCGTGATCGCGGAGGCGATGACGGCGATCGTGGTGACCGAAGCGCTGCTCGAGAAATTCGGCGGCGACGCGTTGAGCGAGCTCAAGCGGAACGTCGACGGCTACCTCGCGCAGGTGCGCGCCCGCACTCCCAAGGGAGCGGCGTCGTGAAAAAACACCTCGTGCTCGTCGGACTGCCGGGCGCGGGTAAGACAACCGTAGGTCGCATTGTCGCCGAGCGATTGCACGCAGGGCTAGTGGACATCGACACGATCCTGATTCGCAAGGAGGGCAAGCCGATCGCCATGATCTTCGCCGAGAAAGGCGAGCCGGCGTTTCGCGAGATGGAGCGCAAGGAAGTGGAGGCGGCGCTCGCGCATCAACCCGCGGTCATCGTGCCGGGGGGCGGATGGGCGGCACAACCGGGCGCGCTCGAGACTGCAAAGGCCGCGGCATACGTCGTTTACCTCATAGCGCGTCCGGAGACCGCGACGGCGCGGGCCGTGCCGTCGGGAACCAGGCCGGTGTTAATGGGTGGAGATTCCGAGGCGCAGATGGAGGAGCTGCTCAAGGCGCGAGAACCGTTCTACAAGCTCGCGCATACGACGGTCCATACTGAGGGGAGAGAGGCGGAGCAGGTGGCCGTGGACGTCGTCCGGCTTGCGCAGACCAACGCAGGATGGTAAAGATGCAAACTCTGGTTGACGAAAGGTTGATCAGTGCCTGATAAAGAAGAAGATGTGAAACCAAAGAAACGGAGGGCGCCGCGCAAAAAGCCGGCGGAGCCTCCCACGGCGGATTCCGAGGTTACCGACGCCGCTCCTGCAAAGGGCGGCGCACTCGTCATTGTCGAGTCGCCGACCAAGGCGAAGACGATCGGCAAGTATCTGGGGCGGGGCTACACGGTCAAGGCGACCGTGGGGCACCTCCGCGACCTGCCGAAGCGCGAGCTGGGTGTCGACGTCGAGAACGGCTTCACGCCGAAATACGTGACTATAAAGGAAAAGGCGAAGACCCTGGCCGAGATCAAGAAAGCGGCCAAGGCAGCCGACCGCGTGTTGCTGGCTACGGACCCTGACCGCGAAGGGGAAGCGATCGCCTGGCACGTCGCGTCGCAGCTCAACGGCGCCGGCAATGGACGGATCCACCGCGTCCTATTCCATGAGATTACGAAGGACGCGGTCGCTAAGGCTCTGTCGAACCCGCTGGACATCGATCAGCGGAAGGTGGACGCCCAACAGGCTCGCCGAGTCCTCGACCGCTTGGTCGGCTACAAGGCGTCGCCGGTGCTGTGGAAGAGCATCAAGACCGGTCTGTCGGCAGGGCGCGTGCAGACCGTGGCCTTGCGGCTCATCATCGAGCGCGAAGAGGAGATCCGGAAGTTCGTGCCGCAGGAGTACTGGACGATTGCGGCCGATCTCGAGAAGGACG
>Ga0209056_10003568_pt1 | contig 16525 bp, 11 predicted proteins | sample GraSoiAngelo_114_FD_185876 | JGI IMG/M metagenome (GOLD analysis project Ga0209056, IMG submission 185876) | Grasslands soil microbial communities from the Angelo Coastal Reserve, California, USA - 14_0903_13_40cm (SPAdes) (version 2) | ecosystem: Environmental > Terrestrial > Soil > Grasslands... | reverse complement strand
TAAGCCCGGGAGCTACCAACAACACGCGAATGATTTGCGCCATTGAGTGTCGATGAATTCTAGTCTTCATGCTACCAATCCTCTTCCTTCGCGATGTTCATCGCACCTCTGTTTCGTTGGTGAGCAATGCTTCGATTTTCTCCATGTCGGGCCGGAATTCCGCCTTCGTCGTTAACACCCACCTTTTATTAGGGGAAGATCGCATCTGCGATTTCAGTTGAACCATCGGCACTTCCGAACGCCATGAGCAAAATCAAGAAAAGGAATGGGGCTCTCGTGTAGGTGTTCATTCGTCAAGGTGCACCGAGTCCATGATGTGGTCGATTTCTTCCTTTACCTTCGGAGCCGTGTTCAGGTTCGAGGTAAAGGTAATCTCTAACAGTTGGCCCTTATAGGAAGTTGTTAGGAAACGTGTATAGACAGGATTGTGCGAGTAATCCTTCTTTCCCTTTAACACCGGGACGAATCGCGTATAAGGGTCAGCCGCGCGGGCCGCAGGCAGGCGTCGGCTGCAGCCGCTGGTTATAAGGCAAATCATTCAGGGGGTTTCCTCATTGGCTGCGCTATCGTCATACTCGTTTTCGAAAGAAAAGGTGGCCTTGGGAAAAAGACCGCGCAATTTCTCCTGGTCTTTGATTTTTAAATAATTATTTCCCATAAATATTTTTAACCCATTTAAATTGGATAAAGACTTCGGCAACTTTATGCCTCCATTGGCACATACTGAAAGTTCCTGAAGATTTTTTAAATTACCGACGAACGGCGGAAGTTCGTGAATGTCATTAAAGTCCAGCGCTAATCTTTTTAATTTTTGAAGTGAAGCTATTTGAGAAGGAATGCCCTTGATACCATTTCTACCCAAGTCCAATACTTCAAGATTCTGAAGCTTTCCAATCGTGCCGGGCAAGCTCTTGACCTTAGAAGGTGGGGTGGGTTTATCGGAGCCAATTTCTCTCGGGTCTATTGCCCCGTAAAGTCTCAGTACCTTTAAGTTACTCAAATTACCTATTGATTCCGGCAGTGAGATGTTCATTTGACAACTATTTCCATTATCAATAATTATTTTTTCTAACTTCTTTAAGTTTCCAATTTCACTGGGAAGATCTTCTAAATTTTCCAGGCAAGAAATATCTAATTCCACTAAGTTAATCAGAGTACCCAATTGTGATGGAAGGTGTTTTATTGCGGGGTCATATTTCTTTATGGAGAGAGTTGTCGCTTTTTCAGGTGCGACAAAAGCTTGCTCAAAGCTATCGAACGACTCCGCATGCATAATGGAAGTTAAAGTGATACACATGCTTGCGATGAATAGATGGTTTTTCATTTCTCGTTCACCTGATTTGCCTTATAACGCTTCTTTGAGACGATTTTATATTTCCCGGTCTTCGCGTCCTTTGCAGCGGTGAGTTGAAATGTTTGCGCCGGCTGGTCAACGTCGCGGAAAGCCGCCCGTTCTTCTAGCAGCAGCACATCCGGTTTGAGCCAGCGCACCGGCCGCACTTTAAGAATGAACGCATCTTTGACATCAACGCTCAACTCATCCGGATCATTCGCGACAACGAATTTCCCGCCGCGCAATTCTTCGATCGTGAGATTACTGGCACGATTTTCCTCTGCACAAAATGCGAACGCTTTTGAGTTGGGCGACCAGACAATCGCGATATTGTCCAGGGAAAAACCGCCGGCGTATTCACCTAACAATTTCACCACCACATCCTTGTTCGGCATGGTTACTACCTCGATCGCATGCACTGCCTCTGAGTAAATCACGCCGGCTGATGCGTCCTGATACTCGGCTGCGATCTTTTGATTCGTTTTAGCATCATACAGAATACGCACGGCAAATCTGCCATCCGGAGAACGGTCGCGAATCTTTTCCGCAAGCGAAGGCTCCGGGGTGTTGCTCGGACTCTCAGCGGCAGTAGCCTGTGGTTTGTCCTGGGGAAACGTGCTACTGCCTCCCACCAGGTAGACCGATGTCATTACAATTAAAGATCTGGTAGCGGCTAGCCGCATAAGGTCCGTCTCAGATTTGGATCACTTAGTGTGAATTAATGAAATTCGTGTCTTCATTCTTCCAAGTGCACCGACTCCATGATGCGATCGATTCCTTCCTTTGGCTCGGTTGCAGCGTTCAAGTTAGTCGTGAAGTTGAAAAGCCTGTGTTCTTATTGCACCGTAATCGCGGATGAGACCGAGCGGCCATGGTCGTCCAGGGCGATCAATTCGTATCGGCCAGCCGACGCCTTCCATGAAATTACTTCCTGCGGCGGGGCTCTGCCGATAAAGGTCTTGCCCGCGAACCAGTAAACCTCGCGCACATCCGCATCCGCCTTGGCTTGCAATGGGATTGCGCCGGCCGATGCCGGCAAAATCTTTTGCCCATCAGGCGGCGAAACAATTCGCGGCGCATTTCCACTGCGCGCCACAAATTCCGCGGTCGTTCCGGGCAAAAAAGGTGGCGGCAATTTTCTCGGCACTCCAGCCCGGCGAAAGATCGACAACAACTCCGTCGGCCAAAATTCATAGACTTCACGGCGGAGCTGGCGCGTTCCGTCATCCCTCGCCACGCGGAGTCCGCTCACGGCATCGACGAGCACTTCCTGATGCACGTCGCAGGGTTTGATCGGAGAAATTCCAGGAATGAACCATCCCTCGACGTGTTGAGTGCAATGCGGCCCAGGTAAATCACCCGAGACCGCGCAAAAAGAGACACGCTTTAAATTTGCGCCCGGAGGCGGGAGATGCGGCTGGTTCGGTTCCGGCCAATTCATGCGCAAACTATCGATGATTTGAAACAAGAGAGGAGCGGCGGCGATTCGCCCGACAAAAGTTCCATTGGCGCGACCGTCAAAATTTCCGATCCAAACCGCGAGCACATAATGATTGAAAACGGCGATTGACCATGCGTCGCGAAAACCATGAGAGGTCCCCGTTTTCCAAAAAACCGGCGCGGCATGGTCCGAATAAGCGCGGCCCATTTCGGGTCGTGGCAGGTTGAGCATCTCCAGGATCAGGAATGCCGCTTCCGGCATCATAATCGAGCGGCCCCGCGCCGCGATTGGTTCGCGCGATGTGCGGCGAAGCGGACGCAGGTCTCCGTTATTGGCAAGCGCAGCGTAAAGTCGCACCAAGTCTTCCATTGTGACTTCGGCCCCGCCCAGCGGAAGCGCCAATCCATAAAGCGGTTCCGAGCGCGGCAATTTAACGCCCGCGGCCCGGAGGAATTCATACAGTGTGGGATCACGTAACTGGGATGCGAGTTCGACCGCTGGGAGATTGCGCCTGCGCGCGAGGGCGTCACTGGCACGGATGGGGCCAACGAATTCGCGATCGAAATTTTCCGGATTGTAGTCGGCGAAACTGCGGGGCGCGTCCGACAGGATCGACAATGGATGAATCAATCCCTGCTCGAGAGCGAGCGCATAGACGAACGGTTTGAGAGTGGAACCGGGCGAGCGCGGCGAACGTGTTCCGTCCACTTGTCCCTGTATGTCGGCGTTGAAGAAATCCGACGAGCCTACCTGTGCCAGCACATCCATGTCGCGCGTATCGACCAGCAGGGCGGCAGCATTTTGAATTCCGCGACTGCGATTTGTTCGAACATAATCGGCGATCCGTCGCTCGATTAATTGCTGCTTCGCCAGGTCGAGCGTGGTGACGATTTCGTCGCGGCCTTTCTCGGCCGCCAGCAGCTGCTGAACAAAGTGCGGAGCGAGAAATCGCCGTTCGCTCCGTGCGCGCGCGCTGAACAGGCGCGCGGAGAATTGCCGGTCGATTTTCGCGCGGTCGTACCAATTGCTTTGGGCTGAATCGAGCGAGCCGTTATCGCGATCGACCAACAACGCGCGCCGGGTTGGGCTTTGCGGAATAACGCTCAGCGAAATCGACTCCGGCCTCGTCAAATGCGCGGCAGTCTTTCCAAAATAAATCTGACTGGCCGCGCCCACGCCTTCGATGTTTCGCCCGTACGGCGCGAGGTTCAGGTAGGCTTCAAGAATTTCGGCCTTCGAGTAATGGCGCTCGAGTTCGAGAGCGCGAAGGATTTGAACCAACTTTCCGCTCAGCGCGCGGGTGCGCAGATGGTAACGCAACCGAGCCAGTTGCATCGTGATGGTGGAGGCTCCGGTATGTGCGTGGCCCGGCCGCAGATTCAAAGCCGAGCGCAGTAATGCGACCGGGTTAACTCCCGGATGATGCCGGTAATATTTATCTTCAAATCGCAGCGTCGCATCGATCAATGCGGGCGAAATTTCGCGCATCGGCGTCCAGATGCGGAACTTCTGGTCCGCGCTCAGCGTAACGCGCAGCAGTTTTCCGTTGCGATCGCGTACGCATTGCGAAAATGAGATGCCACCAAGTAGCGGCGGTTTCGGCAGCGCGAGCCACGCAGAAACCACACACGCGCTAAGAAACGAAAACGCGATCAACGTTTTCGTGTAACGCCCAGCCATATGCGCGGTCATCCTGAGCGGAGCGAAGGACCTCGCCCATGCAGCTTGGATCACACTTTGGAATAGGCGTGATCCACCACCCTGTGTGAGGTCCCTCACTCCGTTCGGGATGACTCGCGTTTTCATCTCATGTAATTCGACCACCTATTCCGTGACGCTGATCTTCCCCCCGACGCCGCGGCCTTTGATGTTTCGGTCGTACATTGCCTCGGCGAAAATGGGCGGCACTGTGAACTCGCCGCGATTAGTAGATTTGATCTGATAATTGATCTCGAGCGCGCTGCCGGACACGGTTCCGTAGAAGACAGAGCGATCTTCGCGCACATCGACATAATCGACGCCGGAAATTGTTGAAACACCCGGTTGCAAAGATGACCCCACAACTTCGAATCCGCCGGGCAGAAGATCGACAATGGCAACATTGGTGACTGGCTGGTCGCGGACGGTGCGCGCATGCAGACGGACATGAATCGGTTCGCCCAGCTTCGTCCGCGTCACCGGCTTGTCGTTCTTGTCGAGTAACTCGCGTTGAACTTCCAATCCAGCAGTGAGCGGTTGCGCCGGCGCATGTCGATCGTATCCCGCTTCGACGACCTGGAAAAATGCTCCGGGACCGCTGAGCGTTCCGGCACTTTTAAAGCGGATCGCAATCGCCTCTTTGGAAAATGCCGTCCGTTGCAGCAACTTTGCACCGCTCGTCAGGCCAACTTCCCGCTTGTCCCGGTGGATTTCGGCAATGCTGAGCTGGGGCAGCTTTTGCGCGATCATGTGCGAGTACGATTTCAACGCCGAAACAGCGTAGGCGGCCGAGAGCGTGTTGAATTCGCCGCGCCCGATCGGCTTGAGAACTTGCTCGAATTCCCCTCCCGGAATTTTCTTCAACCGCTCCGGAAAGGCGCGCGCGAGTATGGCGATGTATTGCGCGTTTGCGCCAAGCGGCTGGCAAAAGTCGTCGTACTCTCGGCCCGTTCCCTCGCCAATCTTGAAGGCGGCGATCAAATCTTCGGCCTCTTTGTCCTTGTGCAGAAGTTTGAGCGCGCCCGCGAGATAAACGCCGGTGACATCATTCTGCCATATATCGGTTTGATGCTGGTCGAGATAATCCTGCAGATTAAGAACGTAATTTGTGGTGACGACGCCTTCACGGGTGAGCACGTAAATCCCGTAAGCGATGGCTCGCGCCTCGGCCAGGGTCGAGGGTTCGCGCGCGACCATCTTTTGCAAATAGCGCAACCCGCTCGCGAACATGTCCGCTGGCGGAGCAAAGCCGGCTGTTTTCGCCGCGCTAAGAAAATCCATTACGTAAGCAGAATTGAAACTGATCTTCTCGTCGGTTTCCGGCGCCCAATAACCGAACGCGCCTTGATCGTTTTGCCGGCGTCTCAGAATCCCAAAGGTTTTTTCGATCTGTGCATTTGCCTCCGCGCGACTGAGCCCGAAATCGGCCTCGTCCGAGAGCAGCAGCCGGCAGAATGCGCCGCTGGTTAGTTGCTCGCTGCACCCGTGGGGAAAATCCTTGAGAAAAGCGTAAAGACCGTGCGCGAGGCCCAGCGGGACAGCTGCAATCGCAGCTTCGCGTTTGGCGAACTCGGAATAGATCGCACGCGTAATCGGAACGTCCGCGTTTCCTTTTTTGAAATTCCCGCTGCGAACATCGGTCGCATATGGAACGGGCGGCCGGACGCTGAGGGTAGCGCGCCGGCGGGTCTCGATGCCATTTCGGCTGGCCACGAATTTGATTTCGCCCGAGCCGAGCGTGTCGTTGACATGAAAGCGCATTTTTGCGCTTTGCTCGCGCCCCTCGGCGATTCGCAATTTTTGGGTGGAGGCACCCAGGATCGACAAGTGCGCGGACGTCTCGACGCGAAGCTCGATCTCCGCGTCCGCGCCGGAACCTTCCACATTGTTGGCGACGGTTACGCCGACCTCAAATTCGTCGCCGGGGGCGGTCAGCACCGGCGCGCTCGGCGTAATGACAAAAGGCCCGCGAATGAGCGCGTCACGTTCGGTTGAGCCGGCTGTTTCGTTCGAAACACCGACCGCCATTATCTTGAGTGTGCCGTCGAAAAAGTCGGGCACATCATAGACAACTTCACGAGCAGTCGCGTCGGCATCGATAATGCCAGACCAAAACACGACCGGTTTTTCCGTGACGCGTTTGAACGGATTCAATCTTTGCGCCCCTTCGCCGTCGCCGCCAAAAGCCGAGAGCGAACGGAGCAACGAAAATTCCGGAATGATGAGATCGACAATCTGCGCCGTCTCGACGCCAAGCGCGCATTTGCGAAAGAGATAAGCGAGCGGATTAGGCGTCTTGTAGTCGGTGACCTGCAAAATTCCTTGATCGACCGCGAAAATCACAATCTTGCTGGGACGGTCGGTTTTGTACCCGATGTGCAACGGTTCGCCGGGCTTCGCTTTGGCTGCGGCTTGCAGATCGATCTTCAGCCGGCGTTTTTCGATGTTGGCCGTGAACGGGACGACGCCGTAACTGAGCGGGCTGACAAAAATTTCCTTGGAATCGAGCGCCCGCACAAAGGCGACATTGATATAGCCGCTGCCCTCAAACTCCTGAGGCAGACGAATGTGCTGGATGCTGCTGGGGGTAGTGGTTTGAAACCAACTAAACCCGTAAACTTTTTCCCGTTCGATTGTGATGAGACCGTAGCCGCTGTATGGTGCCGTTACGCTCACCGCAATTTCATCCCCGGCACGGTACTCTTTGGCGTTAAGTTTGATCTCCAGTTCGGCGTTTTTCTCCAAGCCCCCGGCCATTGCGGCCTGACCCACGACCGAAAAGCGCAACTTGCTTAAAGCGCGATTCTGATCGTCGCGCAGCTCGATTACATAATTGCCCGGCTCATCGGTGGGAAGCGCGTAGTGATAGCCACTGGCCGCGACCGAGATTTTTTCCGACTTAGCAGGGCGCTCTTTCAGGACAGACTCGTAAGCGTAATTGCCATTCTCCTGCTTCTTCAGGACGGAAACGTATTCCTGGACGATGAGGTTGAGGGTGACGTTTTCGATGGCGATGCGGTTGAGTTGCGGATCGACTGCGACCAGGTCGATCGCGCGCGGTCTCTTCATGTCGATGTAACGAAGGTCGCCGTCGGCTTTGTAGCCGATTACGTAAGGCAGAGCGGAGACCAGCGCGCCGACGTCGCCCATGACACTCCTTCCGCCTTCGCCTTCGAAGCCTTCAGCGATAAATCGCATCGCGTAGGTCGCGTCGGCGAACCGTTCCAGTTGCAGGTCAAAATCGGCATGGCCTTCGCTGTCGGTTTTCGTCTCGCCGAGATCAACCGTTTGCTCTTGCCGAGTTTTGTTTTCGTCAAAGAGCGGGTCGAAAAAAGTGAAGTCGCGAAATTCCGGAAATGAAAACGCCGCCGGTGCGAGCTCAAGTTTGCCGGTCACACGCCGATCAGTTGCAGGCGTGCCATAAAGGTTGGCCAAGGCGACGGAGGCATGCATTTCGGCGGGATGAATCCAGCCACGCGGCGCAGCTTTGGACAGCCGCGTCTCGATTTTCATGCGGTCCGGCAGGAATTCCTTCACCTGCGCGGTGGCGGAGCCGATCAAACTCGAGCGCTTGTTATTTTTGATCAGGTAAAGATTGACGGTGTAAAGACCGGTCGGCGATTCATTGGCCGTTTGGTAGCTCAATTCAGTGAACCCAGTCTCCGGCAAGGTGAGCTTCTTGGTCTGGACTCGCAGGTCGCGCGCATCGATGACTTCGGTTTCAATCGGCAAGCCTTTGAGATTGCCGCCCCAACTTCGCTGTTTCACCACCAGCCCGATGTGAATTTCGTCACCGGGCCGGTACACACCGCGCTCGGTGAAAACGAATGCATCGAGGCCTTCCGGCGCGATGTTCTCCGCTCCTTCAATTTCAAAGCGTGAGAAATTCAGGACGCGGTCTTCGCGCGCGAACGGCATGAACGCGATGTCGTCGCCATTGCGCGCCACGAACGCCACCGGCAATTTGTCGCGCTCGGATTTTTCAACGGACGGGAAAGTGCAATGACCGTCCGCCGCAGTTTTGGCCGTCTGGATCGGCACGCCGTTCTTGCCCAGAATGTCAACCGTGGCGCCGTTGAGCGGCTGGCCATTTTTGATCGACATCAAAAAGACCTCGCTGCTGCCATCGGTGTTTTTCTTCGTTAAAATTCCGATGTCCGTTATGAGAAGAAATCTGCTGTCCGTGGCTGAGTTGATCGGTTTCTTTTTCGCCGGGTCCCAGCCGCGCGCGGTCAGAAAGAAAAGCCCGCGCTCGCTCCCGCCATCGGCTGGTTTGCGAAGATGCTCGGAGAAATCGAACGCCGAATAATTCGCTTTCCATTTGTTTTCCAGCGCGATCGGTTGGTGTTCGATTCCGATACGCGAGATATTTTCCTGATTGAATAAATGGGAATCGCGAAATTCCGGGTCCTCGAATTTGCCCTGGCTCTGACTGACGAGGTGATTGATCTGGGTGGTAGCAACGCGCGCGATTTCGAATTCGATCGCCGCCAAAGCGCGCGAACGGATCGACAATTTCCGTTCGCCGCTCAATGCGAGCAAGCCGCCTTGCCCTTCGATCTGCACTTCGCGCGGCAACTGCGGCACAGCGACGACCGCGTTGTAGTCTTCCGCCAATCGGTAATCGCCAGGCGCACGCACGCCTTTTGGGACGCGGACGTAAAGCTCGCCCTCCGTTTCGAGCCGTATCTTAAAGGCGTGTTGTCGATCTTGCGCCTTTTCCGAGGGCACAACAGTAAATTCGATTCGTTTGGCTTGATCGAGGACATCGTCCGGCACCTCGGCCGGACTCTGCCATTTTGAAGCTTGATCGGATTCTTCCGTCTCCTCTGTCTCCTCGTCCTCCGACGCGGTGGTCTGGCTGCTTTGGTTACTCTGCTCAGCCGTTTCCGAGTCGGGACTTTGCGAATCGGTCTCTCCGGCCGCTTCGCCCTCGGTTTCGTCGGTCGTTTCGGCGTTGCGTTTCGGCAGGAGGCGTATTTGAATAGCCTTGGCCAGCTCGCTACTGCTGATATCGGCCGTTGTACTTAAGATCAGAACCTGCTCCGGCTCGCCATTCTTATTTCGTGCGATCGTGGCGGCGATCGAATCGATCTGAAACGCGGTTTCCTGTGATGGAATGCGCACCTTATCCTCTGCGGGGTTCCGTGTTTGCGCGCCGCCCTGCGCTGTGCGCACGCCTTTGCTCAGGTAGAGCTTCATGAAATCTTCCCGCTCCGGCAGAGTCACGTTCGAGCTGCGCACATACGCCAGACGGTTGTGCAATCCATAAGTGATCGTGAAATGCGGCGGCGACTCGGACGACGGAAACACATTCGATCCGCCGATCATCTGCAGCTGGATATGCCGATCCAACTCGCCGGGCTCAACCGCATGGGTGAGTTCAAGCGTAGCCGTGATTTGGCGTTGCGTCGGATTGGCCGGGTCTTGGTAGAGCTGAAGTTCTTTGATCGCGATGTCGAATGGCGCCGTCTGGAACTCGTAGGCAAGGCGCTCCATCAAAACCTGCGGCGGAAAAAATTTCTTGTCGAAAGTGATTTTGAATTTTTGATCGGCCGGCCAGTCTTGCGTTGGTCGAAAAGCCAGTTCCTTGTCCGAGTTCCATGACCACGCGCCAGTGATCGTTGGTTCGAGCCGGACGCCTGACAGCGACGGTTTCTTCAAATCCTCCAGACGCGCCGCGGGTTCGCTGAACCGGACAAAGAGCGGCGGGAATTTCAGTTCCTTCTCGAGCTTGGTAATCGGCGGAGAGGCAATCGTCGCCTTAACTTTGTGCGGGATGGGCCGATGTTGGTACCAATGCAATGTCCAGGCCGCCCCGCACGATAGTAGAAAAATGGTGACAATCCCCGAAGCAGTGATGCGGGGATGCACGCGATGAAAATCGGACGTGGCAGCGCGGCTTCGTGTGAACCATTGCGGCGGGCTCCATTGCAACCTGCCGAAGACCGCGAGAGCGATCTTCTCGAGAAACGCCCAGAGGAGAACAAACGGCCGAACGGCCAGTTGGAGTGATCGGGTGATTAGCGCGCTTGTGTTCATAGGCAGGAATACCTCAGTTCAGGATCGCAACTTTCATTCTTCGAAGTGCACCGAGTCCATGATGTGGTCGATCTCGGCCTTTAACTCGGGTGAAGTGTTCAGGTTCGAGGTAAAGGTGACCTCTAATAGCTGACCTTTGTAGGAAGTGGTGAGGAAACGTGTATAAACTGGACTGTGCGAATAACTTTTCGTCCCTTTCAGCATTGGAACATAGCGCCAGTCCGCCCATTTCCGGCCGTCGATGGTCACGATGTCTTTCTTCAACCATTGCAGGTGAGAATCTTTCGGCAGCCAATTGAACCCTTTGCTGTATTCCGCCACACGCATTTTCAAATAACCCTCAAGCTTGTCCGGCGTCAGTCCATGCGTGCCCCGCAACACTTCTCCCCATGCGCCATCGGGGCCTGAAAATTTGGCGAGCGTTTTTGGATTTTTAGGATCGGCGGGATCACGAGAAAAATCACTAGGGATGTCGAGCTTGAGTTTTCCATCCAGAAGGCTCACCGGCTGTGCTTTGGTCTTGAAATCTTCGAGCTTGATTTTCTCGGCGCTCTTAAAGTCCGCGTCAGCGCCGGTTGCATCACCCTTGGCTTGCCTGGCTTCGCCGCGATTCTTGTAAGCGAGGGCTAGATTCGAGTCTAATTCAATCGCCTTGGTGAAATCAGCGATCGCGCCGTCAAGGTCGCCCTTCGCTTTCTTGACGTTGCCGCGATTGATATAGGCCTTCGCATCTTTTGGATTCGCCTGGATGGCTTGGTTGTAATCGGCAACTGCGCCATCCGGGTCGTTGTTCCTGGCTTTCAGGATGCCGCGGTTGTTGTAAGCGCCAACGTTTTTGGGGTCCAGTTCGATTACCCGCGTGTAATCGGCAATAGCCCCATCCGCGTCCTTCTTTAGCATTTTGGCGGAGGCGCGATTGTAATAAGCGGCCGCATTCTTAGGATCGAGCTCGATCGCGCGATTAAAATCGGCCAAAGCTCCATCCAGGTCGCCTTTTTTCGCTTTTTCGATCCCGCGCTCAATGGGATCTTCGTCAGACTCTTCGGACGCTGGTGGTGCAGGCGATGGTGAAAGACGGTCGTTCTTTGAATCCGCAGCGGACTCTTCGCTGGCCAGTTCCGGATCGAGTTTCTCCGCGGTCTTAAAGTCCGCCTTAGCCCCGGCCTTATCCCCCTTCTCCTTCTTCAAGACAGCGCGATTATAGTAGGCGCGTGCGTAATCAGGTTTGAGTTCGATTGCGCGTGTGTAATCAGCAATCGCACCATCCCGGTCATTGTTCTCGGCTCTGGCGTTCCCGCGGTTGTTGTAAGCCGCGGGGTTCGTGGAGCCGAGTTCGATTGCTCGGGTGTAGTCCGCAATGGCGCCAGCCGTGTCGTTCTTCAGCCGCCTCGCTTGAGCGCGGTTATAATATGGCGCGTCATCTTTTGGATTGAGTTCGATTGCACGGTTGAAATCGGCAAGAGCGCCATCCAAATCACCGTTCTTCGCTTTTTCGATCCCGCGATTTACAAGATCGCCGTCCGATGTGCCCGACGCCGCAGGAGCGGGCGCTGATTTCACCGCCTGTTTCTCATCGGCTTCCCAAGTATAACTGACGCTCCCGTCGGGATCGCGCACGAGCCTCGCGCCAACGGCCACGGCTCTTGCAGCAGGCTTCTCGCCGATTGGAATCACTTGGGCGTAAAACGAAACCGGTTTGCCGTCGGTGCGACCGATGGCGCCCATTTGTTCCAGTTCCTCCCACGCGTGTGCGCCGCTTACGATCTTTTTGAGAAATCCCAGCTTGACCAACGCGTCGTGGGGAAACTCAACCACGCCGTAATGATTGGGTGTCGCAGTATCCTTGAGAAAGGCGCGATAAGTGTCCTCGCCAATTTGTTTCGACTCCAAAATTTTCGGAGTTACCTCCAGCCGAACGATCCTACCTTTCCAATCGAACTTGTGTTGCTCAATGTCGTTAAACCCATATGCCTTGTCATCCACTGGTGGCCCGAGTGGCGGTGGTGCAATCTTTTCTGCCGCCGGCGCATAATCGAACGAGCAGTGCACAACGCCACCAGCGCCTCGCGACATCATCGGCATCTCGGCGTGCCCGATATATTGGGCTTGTCCTTGCGAATCGAGCACCAGCCAATATTGCGGCAACTCCTTCGGATCGGCTTTTGCCTCGGCAACCTTGAGCCGAATGTGCAACCAAGTCTGGCCGTCGCGTTCTTCGGAGCCCACTTTTTCAAACGGCGGCCAAAGTCGGCCGGTCATGATCGGAGTGTGCGCAAAATTGTAGAGCAACCGATCGTCCGGGCTGCCGGCGTGCCACGTCTCTCCGTCGGAACAAACCCACGCCTTGTCTTTAATCACGATGCCGCGCATCGGTGTGTTCGGTTTCACGCGTTCATTCGTTAAATCAAAATCTTCGCCGGAGAGAAATCCATGCAGCTTGATTGTCTTGTTGAAAGTGACGGTGCCGTTCACCGACCACACACCGGTGCTCATCTTTTTCATCGCGGCCATCAGGAGCGCTTCAGGTCCCGGCGGCGGCGCCTGCGCATGCGGATTTCCGGGCGGCGGAAGGATCGGATGCTCATCCGCAACCGGCGTGTAATCTACTTGATCAGTGACATAGTTATTCTCAAAACCCATCGGCCCGAGAAAACGATGAACTACCGGCGCCTGTCGATCTTGCATCGCGATCCAGTAATTCGCGCGGTCGCCTTCGTACGTGATTTTGTCCGGCGCAATGAAACGAATGTGTAATAACGATTCGTCTCCCAACTTCTCGGTACCGACCGCCGCAAACGGCGGGATCTTTTCGCTCGCCGAATACTTGATCGGCGTGTGCATGAGATAATAGAAGCGCCGATCGATCTCCTTGTTCTCTTTCCAAGTCCTGCCGCCGTCATCGCTCGACCAGCTCTTGTCTCCCAGCACGATCTGGCGCGTGGTCCCATCGATGGTTTCGATGGTTAAATCGAAGTCCTTTCCGAAAATTATTCCGGAAATCTTCATGTCCTTGTCCGCGTTCACGTGCGCCTGAACGCTCCAAGCTTTTGCATCGGCGAACTTCTTGGCAGCGGCAAGAATCGCCTCTGGCTTTTGCTGGGCGGATGCTGTCGATTTCTTTTGCCCTTTGGCGAAGGTAGCTGGCGTGCTCGCAGACAGAAGCAGCCCAGCAACCGCGCAGATCGAGGTTGCGCTAGACCGGAGATGGAAGCTTCTACAGAAGGCAGCGAGGGAAAAAAAGGGGTAACTGCACTCGGGAAAAGGCCCTTGGTTATCTTCGTTTTCTTCTGTTAGCTCTCTCATCAAAGTCATGGCTTGCTCCTTCTAATCCGATCCGCTGCGGATGGTGATGACCGCAGGATCCTTTCCAAGCCGATACATCGACGCGCCATAGCAGATCGCAGCGCTGTTTTTGCGCGCATAACGCACTTCTGGCTCGCCTTCGCAGTACGGAGGTTCGTGCTCCTCGTAACACTTCTCTTTAATAGTCGCGCCCCAGCGTTCGATGTAGGAACAGTTCGCCGTTTTCGAACTACCGGGAATCTCCACGTAGCGATTTTCGGTGAGCGTAAGAAACGCGGCCTCTCCAGGAAGCGGAATCGGGGTTGCCCAGTTTGGTGATAACTGGACGAGCTTTCGCTTGTTGAAATCGAAAGCCTCGACTGTGTCGCCATCACTGCTGTTAAGGTGGCAGCTGAAAAATACGAGCCGCAGAGGACCATCGAACAGAAACTGTCCATCTTTGTTCTGTCCGATTCGCAGCGGCTCGAAGGATGGAAATCCACGCAGCTTGCCGATTTTGGTTTCATGGCCCGATTTTGAATCGCGAAACCACATTATCCAATCCAGCGGATCCTCCTTGTCTTCGCCTTTGCGCCAGAATATTTCACTCGCCGCGTCGGGAGCCTTGATGTTTTGTGGCGGTCGATCTTGTGCGTTAGCCGTAGCATCGAGCGCGGTCACGCTCGGATGCTCTGGCCGTCCTGCGCTTTCGGCTGGCCCGGAAGGCGACGCGAATTCTTGCTGCGGCGGCGGCGCTGGAGAGCCGGATGGTGATTGCTCTTCATCTTGATTGGTGAAGTAAGGAGAGCTTTTCGTTGTCGAATACCAATCGGGCGCCGCGTCGAGCTTCTTCAACTTCGTACCGCGCGGCTCGATGCTCCAAAACTCGCGCGTGTCATTTGCTTTTGCGCGCGTAAACGCAATCGTCTTCCCGTCAGGCGCGAAGATTGGACTGATATCTTGTCCAGAATTGTCATTGGTCAATTGTCGCAACAGCTTTCCGTCTTCGCGATACAGATAAAGGTGTGAATGACTAGTGCCTTTCGGTTGTAGATAGCGAATCGCGATTACAATTTCGGAGGCGCCGCGCGACACCGTTGCAGTTAACGCAAACACGCCGGCAAAGATCAATCGTCGAAGGATCGATTGCGCTAACATGGAAGGACCTACTCCTTCGAGGGAATTTTCTTTTTCGAGATAATTCGGAACTTGCCAGTTTTTTCATCAAACCTGGCCGTGAAGCTGTATGTAGCATCTTCGCCGTTGCCCCCGCGGAAGATGTCGAATTGCTCAAGCAACAGAACGCCCGGTTTCACCCAGCGAATCGGGTTGACATATTCATTCCTTACGTCGCTCTTGGCATTCACGCGCAGGCTTTCCGTCTCAAGCTGCGTGAACTCAATACCTGAGCGATGATAAACATGCGTGTCCGTAACTCGTGGCCCATCGGCTAAAGAATACGTGAACCAGTTCGAATCGCTGGACCAAATCAAATGAGCGGGATTGCCTTCGTAGTCTTGACCAACTTTCACCACAACGTCCTTCGATGGAAGCGAAACGACTTCGACTGCCGTGATCAAAGCGGGATTAATTTTGTTGGGATCTTCTGGTTCACCGATACAGGAAATGCGCACGCCAAATTTTCCGTCCGGCGAAACGTCAGCTATTTTTTCGAACCCGGGGGGATCTTCGGCACAATTCGGCTGCACTAAAATTAACAGCGCAGAAAGCACGCCTGCTAGCTGGAACGTCTTCAGGCCGCCAGATTAAGAAATTCGGGCGTGCATTGTCAATCTCGCTACCGCTAAAATCGCGTCATGAGAGGTTCCCGGATCGCGACAATGACGATGTCGATCTTTCTGTCGGTTTCTGCTTACGCCACGAATCAATTTCTCGATGCGCCGGACGACAAGCCGGTGTCCGCCAAGTTCCGAGGAACGGAATGGAACGATGACACTTCGAATGAGGAAATTCCGCTAACGGCGCGTGTTATTACGACGCGGCTCGCCAAAATGCCCTGGGGCGCGATTTTTAAAATTGAATTCACCGATCTAAAATCGCGCGCGAGAAAGCGCCGCAAAATTCCGCCCGACTACTTTATCGTTACTGACGAGCGCATCGTCCTGCTAAACGAAGAGAACAATGACGCCGCCGTGGAGAACATCTCGGCGATGGACAAGGCGCCAACGTTTGAGGAGGGAGATGTCCGCGGGATCAGCAGCGGAAAGTTGGATCATGAAGACGCCCCGTGGACGACCACGATCGAGGTCAAAGGTGGTGAATGCACCTACCTTGCCAGCCATAACTCAGGTCATTTCTCAAAGATCGTCTGGAAAAAAGGCGTCGGCCTAATTGAATACGCGATGGGCTACGGTGCGATCGCCGACGGTTTCCGTCTCAAGCGCCAGAAGTAAATTAATTCCAGCTCTGGCGAGTCATCACCGCGACGAGACCAAAATGGATCTGGCTCTACCGTTAAAGAGGCACTTCGGGCACGACCAATTCCGGCCGTTGCAGCAGGAGATCATTCGCGACGTGCTCGCCAAGCGCGATGTGTTTGTGTTGATGCCGACGGGCGGCGGGAAGTCGCTTTGTTTTCAGTTGCCGGCTTTGATGCGCGATGGGCTGACAATTGTCGTTTCACCACTGATTTCGCTCATGAAAGATCAGGTCGATGCGCTGCAAACCAGCGGGATTGCTGCGACGTTTTTGAATTCCACTTTGGATAG
>Ga0209056_10003565_pt1 | contig 16538 bp, 19 predicted proteins | sample GraSoiAngelo_114_FD_185876 | JGI IMG/M metagenome (GOLD analysis project Ga0209056, IMG submission 185876) | Grasslands soil microbial communities from the Angelo Coastal Reserve, California, USA - 14_0903_13_40cm (SPAdes) (version 2) | ecosystem: Environmental > Terrestrial > Soil > Grasslands... | reverse complement strand
ACGTACGAGTTCGTGTTGCGCAAAGGCGTCAGATTCCACAACGGCGACCGAGTGTCCGCGGAGGACGTCAAGTTCTCGTTCGACCGCTACAAGGGCGCCGCCGCCAGGCTCCTCAAGGATCGCGTGCGCGAGGTCCAAATCGTCGATCCCGGTCGCGTCCGCTTCGTCTTGAAAGATCCGTGGCCGGACTTCATGACCTTCTACGGGACGTCCGCGACGGGCGCCGCATGGATCGTCCCGAAGAAGTACGTCGAGAAGGTCGGGGACGATGAGTGAGGAGATCGCAGGCTACGGGGAGAACTGGGAGTCGGACCACCAGCAGCTGGCACAACTGGAGGAACTACGCCGCCTGCGCCGGCTTCGGTTCGGAATCCCGGAGAGCTCGAGCGAGAGCTCGCCAAAAATGTCGCCGAGCGCCTCAAGCGAAGGGTCACACTCGCCGAAGTAATCGGCCGCCTGCCGCTCGGCACATCGAAACCCTGCCGGCGCCGGCAGAGACTCGGCAACAATAGAGCGCCGCCAGGACCTAAATAGCGACCGGCCAGAGTCGTAAAAGTCTCCTCCGCGAAGATTCTGTGCGATGACCTTACCAGACGATCAGACCCTGCGGCTGCTTGCCGGCCTTGATCTGGCTGATCAGGGTCAGCTTATCGACATCGATCACCGCCACGGCGTTGGCGCCCGTCAGGGCGATGAAGGCCGTTTTGCCATCCTTGCTGAACCCAATGTTCGCGCCGCCCTCCCCGATATTCACTCGCTTATTTGACAGCCCGTATATGAACCTCACCAGACGTTCCGTCCGGAAGGGTGAGCTTGTCGACGAGATCGCAGGCCGGCGTCTACCAGGCGATATAGGTTTCTATATCGGCAGGTAGATTTATCCGCCGTCGTCGCCCGGTCTAGCCTGATCGCGGATGCGACTCCTGCGAGCCCCGCTCTTGGGCCTCCGCTTCCCCTTCTGGCCCCGGGCTAGTCCTAGGGCGGGCGAGCAAATCACATCGGCAATGCCATCGCGGACCGTTCAACCGATCGGCGTGGTTGAGCACCTCTGGAGCCAGCCATGAACGGGACCTGCATCCGGAGCAGGACGTCAGCGTGACCCACCCATATTGGGTGCGTTCATTGAAAGGAGCGACATATGTTCAGCTTCTGGCGTAAGAGACGCTGCACGATGGGCAATCAGCGCGGCTTCACGCTCATCGAGCTGATGATCGTGGTCGCGATCATCGGCATCCTGGCCGCGATCGCCGTTCCGCTCTATGCCAACATCCAGGCGCGGGCGCGGATCGCGAAGGCCCAGGCTGACATCCGCGGCCTATCGTCGGCCGTGGCCATCTGGGGCGCGCATATGGGGGCGCTGCCGAGCGGGCTCGATTTGCTGACCGTGGTCGCCACGAACGCCCAGAACATCACGGCGGGTCCGTTCATGGCCGCGATCCCGACACCGCCCAGCACGGCGTGGGGCAGCTCGTACTACTTCGCTATCAACGCCGCCCTGGGGACGTTCACGATCTCGGCCACGGGTGACGGCGCCGTGGTTTCGGCACCGTAGCTTTCTCGCGTTCTTCTGATTCACGGCGCGGGGGCCTCGTCGCAGGCTCCCGCGTTTTCATTGCATGCCCGGCGAGCTTCCGCGCAAGGATCCGGCACGGCAACCCGATCAATGGCGATGATCGCGGCGAGGATCATATCGTTCTGATGCCGGCCTCGTCACGACGTCGCGTTGCCCCGCGGCATCTTCGCCCGCGCCTTCTCGAGCTCGCGCTCGACGGTGGCGAGCCGCCGCTCGAGATCCCGCTTTTCCTCTTCGAGGCGCTGCACCTCGCCGCGCGGACGACGCACTTCCCGGTCCCGTGCTTCTTCGGCGGCGGCCTCATCGATCATCGCAGCGGCACGGCTGAGCGTGTTTCGCCGGACCGTGATCTTCTCGTGCGCCGCCCAGTATTTCTCTCGGGCCGTCGCGGGATTCCCAGGCCGGGTGCTCCAGGCGCTTGCGCGCCATGTCCCGACGGCCGGCTCCCATCTTGTTGCCCTTCTGGAACAGCCATGGCGCCTTATCGAAAGGGGAGGACTCAGGCGATGGTTCGGAGGGTTCCGGGGTCCCGTGCTCTGTTGATCGCATTGCTGTGCGCCTCCTTTCTCCAAATTTGCCCCTCGTGGGCAACGGCGTCGTCGGACGCAAAAAAGCCCAGCAGGTTTCCCCGCCGGGCGTTCCGCGGCCTCTCCGCGCGATCGTGCCCGAAGTACTTCGCTACGAGTCTACTCGCCTTCGTTTCGATCGCGCAACGAGAACGAGGGTCCGGCCAGCGCGTCTACCCAGAATTTTCGGCGCTGGGCGTGTGTCTCCGCTCTTGACGCCGGCTCCTGACGCTTTGGACCGGTGAAGACCGGCCGCCGATCAGCCGCCGGCTGCAGGGCCCTAGTAACCACTAGGCCGCAGGCTGGCGGGGGATGTTGACGGAGCGGCCGACCGACCGTAGCCTGAACTTGATGCCTATCGCGCCTGACCCGATCTGCCCAGCCTGCGGCTCGCCGATCGTGTCGGGGAGCGTGGTTTTCTACAACGACGATCACCTCACGCACATCGACTGCCACAACGGCATCCTGACCGATGCTGCCGACAAGATCGTCGCTGTCCTCGCGCGTCATCCCGGCGCCGACTTCTGCCATACCTGCCTCGCTGGCGAGTTGGACATCGCGCACGAGGCCGTGCAGAAGGGCATCGTCCGGCTGAGGATGAACGCCGAAGTCACCATCCGCATCGGCGACTGTTCGCGGTGTCAGCGACCGCGCGTGACCGTGCGCGCCAGAATTTTCGGGCGTGGTCGCGCCGTTGCCGACGACTGACCCCCGTCGCCGCGCCTCCTCGTTGCCGTCCTCGCCGGGCTACTCGTCAAAGAGTGGAGGCGCCGCAAGTGGTGGAGATCAACGACGGAGAGACCCAGGGCTCCTGCCGCCGGTGATTACGACGGCGTCATCCTGAAGTGGCCTCCTGGAGCCCGATCAGCGCCGGCTGCGTCGATTCAATCTCAGCGGCGAGGGCCTTCGCCCGCTCACGGTCCGACTAGAGGCGTGGCGCATGACCGAGAAAGACGCTGCTGGCCGAGGGAGACGTTCAACGATCGTTACATCTCTCCTCCGCTCAACGTTTCTGCTTGATGTCCCAGGTGAAGCCGGCAAGCGGGTTCTTGCCGACCAGCGGCTCGCCGATCGCGTCCGATCCGGCGATCCGGGCGCCCGGCACGGATTTGCCCGGCTGGACACGGCAGAGGCGCAAGTCCATCACGACTTGGTGGTCGGCCGTGCGGATGCACTGCCGACCGGCGTGCGTAGCCTCCAGGCACAGGCCCTCGTGCGCCTCGGCGACCTTGTCGGCATCGAACGATCCGGCCTTCTCAACCGCCGTCTTCCAGAAGTAGACGGCGTCATAGGCGCCGGCGGCGATGTTGGCGTCCACGCCCCAGCGCGTCTTGAACTTGTCGTTGAAGGCCTTCATGTTCGGGTCCGGGTCATGGGGGGAGAAGTGAGTGATCTGGATGAAACCTTCCATCGGCCCGGCCACGGCGGGGAGATCCTGCGGGAGCAGGAAGCAGTCGATGCCGGCGAGCCTGTACTTCTTCGTCATCCCGAACGCGTGGAGCTGAGTCATCAGGCGCAGCGAGTCCGTGCCGGAAAAGGCGAGAAAGAGCACGTCGGCCCCGGACCGGTCGATGGCGTCGAACCAGGGGCTGAAGTCCCTCGCGTCGGCGGGCACGCCGGCCGCGCCAACCACCTGGCCGCCGGCCTTCTCGAACGCCATCTTGAACTGGCGGCCGTCCGAGACCCCGACCTGCCCCATCGCGTAGTCGGTGTAAAGGACGTAGGCCTTTGTCCCCACCTTCTCCAGAATGTACGTGGCGACACCCCGCGCCTGCATCCGTGCGTCGGGCTGATTGGAGAAATAATACTTGTGGAACTTCGTCGTCCGCATGAACTCGGCACAGGCGACAGAGTTCCACTGGATGGTCTTGTACTTCCGGGTGACGTCCATGACGGCCATGGTGGCGCTGCTGGATACTGCCCCGATGAGCAGCTTGACACCGTCCTGCAGGATGAGCTTCTCGGCCTTGCGGGCTGCGGGAGCGGGCCTGCTCTCGTCGTCCTCGGAGAGGATCTCGATCCGATGACCGAGCACGCCGCCCTTGGCGTTGATTTCCTCCACGGCCAGCGTGAGTCCCATCCTCTGGTACTTCCCGTAGCCCTCGAGCACGCCGACCTTCGAGCCGAGGTCGCCGATCTTGACGATCTTCCCAGGCGAGGCAGCGAGCGACCCCGTCCACCCGAGGCTGACGAGGCCCTGGACCAGCATGAGGCCGATACATCGCCTCATGGGACGAGTTGGAGGAAGCGCCCGACCGAGGGCACACCGTTGGCGTTGAGGATGAACAGCAGGTAATCGCCGGGCGGCGCCACCCGTGTGTCCGCGGGCGCCGTCACGTCGAGCCCGTTGGGCGCGGTGGCGAAGGACAGGCTCAGGTACCGCTGGTTCTGGTCGAACCCGTGCGTCGGCGCGCCCGTGCGCACGAGCGCGATCCCGGTGATGTTCGCCGTGTCAGGCGTCTCCACGAAGAAGCCGCCGCCGTACGCGACCGTCGTGGGCGCGGTGGTGATGGCCGGCCGGGGCCCCTTGAAGAGATACGGCGGCGAGTAGATCTCGGCGTCTGGCTCGAAGTAGGTGCCGAGGTTTCCTCCGGCCATCAACACGCGCCCGTCGGGAAGGAGCAGCGCTCCCGAATGATAGAGGCGCGGCCGCTGCAGGCGCGCCATGGTGCTCCAGGTCTCGGTCGCGGGGTTCCAGAGCTCCGCCTCGTACACGGCCTGCCCCACGTTGTTGCCTTGCCCCGTCCGCTCGCCCCCCGTGGCGAGCACGGTGCCGTCGGCGAGTATCGTGAGGTTGTGATAGGCACGCGGGAACGCCATCGGCGCGACCTCGCGCCAGGCGGGCGTCGCCTGGGTCATGTCGATCACGACGGTGCGCGGGTCCGCCGACGGGGCCGGGTTGTCCGGGTCGCCGTGCGTGCCCGACTTCATCACCCGTCCGGGTTGGTACATCACGGCACTGTGGCCGGAGATGAGACTGTCCCCGGTGTCGATCCAGCTTTCAGCCACGACGTCGAGCCGTCGGGTCTGTCGGTCCGGGCCGGCGTTGAGCACGGTGCCGTCGGGCAGCACGAACATGAACGAGTACATCGGGTTGCTGAGCGTCGCGCCGGCGAGCGATCTCCACACATTGAGGGCGGGATCGTAGATTTCCGGCGTGTCAGCCAACTGCCCGGGAACGGTCCAGCCGCTGATGGCGAGGATCCGCCCGTCGGGGAGCGTGGTCGCCGTCGGATACCAGCGCGGAAACGCCATGTCCGCGACCCGGGCCCACGCGCCGGTGGTCGCGTCGAACAGGTTGGTGTCGACGATGCCGGTGTAGCAGCACGGATTGACCTGGCCGCCGATCACAATGCTGCGACCGTCGGCGAGCAGGGTGTGGCCGGCGCAGAAGATGTTGGAGGGAGTCGGGACCGCGGTGAAGGCGCTGGTGGCGGGATCCCAGAGCCGCGCCGACTGGCCCCCGTTGGCTTCGTTGAAGATCAGGACCGTCCCGGTCCGCTGCAGGACCATGTGAACGGGCGCGATCGGCCACGACACGACCGGGCTCCACTGCCCGACCACGGCCGCGTTCGACGGACCCACGGGGAGGTTCATGACCGTCTCGATCTCGCCCTGCGCGAGCGCGCGGTTATAGACGCGCACTTCGTCGATCGTGCCGGCGAAGTAATCGGCGTTGCCGCCCGCCCAAATCCAGGCGCCGACCTGCAGCGGCCCGCTGACGGCACCGAGTGCGACCGTCCGCAGCGTGCCCCACGGCGTGCCGTCGAGGTACGCGAGCAGCGTCGCCCCGTCCGACACGACCGCCACGTGGTGCCACACGCCGTCGGTGATGGCGCCGCCGAAGGGGAAGTCGGCGTTGTCTGTCCAGAGGGTGGGCGCAGGAAACCCAGGGCGTCGAGCAGGGGCGCGTCAGTGACGCGGAAGAGCACGGCATCGTCGCCGGCGTGGTGCTCGTGGGGCCGAATCCGGGCGCGAGGAGAGCGAAGTAGTTTTGTTCCAGGATGTAGATTTGCCTGTCATGGACATCCCTGGTGCTGCTGGAGCAGCGAAAGCATGAGTATCCGGCCCATCCGGCTCGCGGCATCTGCGCTCCCACTTGAGTACGCCCGCCACAGACGAGCAGCGATCGGGTGAGTTCCTCAATCGACGCGGGGAATTTACCGGAAGGTGGCGGCCGGGAGGGATTCTGGTGCTGGATGAAGCCCTCCCGGCGTCAGCGCTCGTCGCTGCGCGTTACAGGACGATGACGGCGAGGTAAAGGTCTCGCATCGAGCGGCCTCCGCCCTCGCGGCGAGCTCTCATGACGGAACAAGTTGTGTTGACGGCGCGATCCTCCGGAAGAGGAGGGGACCCGCGATGCGGACAGGCCGACCGAATCTGATCCCTTCCGAGAGTGATTTGACCGCTCCCAGTACTCCACCGCCGGCCATGGTCACCGAGGAGGTGGCCCGGACGGCGGTGGAGCTGGCCATGAAGGTCGCCGATGTACTGCTGCAAGTTATCAAGAAGCGTCAGCCGTGGATCCGGGTGCCCGAGGACGCCGGATCGGCCGATGGCCGCCCGAACCGGGCGTTGTGGTCGGGGAATAAAGCGGTCGCGGAGATAACGATTGGCGGCCGGCACGGTCGTCCTGGAATCTCATCCCGCTCTCGCGACTGCCGTGTTTGTCGCGGTGGGCGGCGCCCCGCCTGAGTCCTGCGCCTATCCCGGCAGACCGCTAGTCCGCACGCCCAACGTATCCGATGATGAGGTTGTTGCGGTGGTCGGCGCGTGGCGTTGATGAGGCGCTGGATGCGGAGCCCGGGATGCTGCCAGGCGCTGTCACGCTCGCCCCGCCTGGTCAGCGACACGTCATGCCGGCTTCGATGGCGTCCTCGCTTCCTTAGCGACCTAACACGTTCCTGGCTTCGGGTCTCGCCGGGGATCTAGGCAGTTTTGCAACCAGTACTCAAGTCCTCTCATCTCGTGCCCAGTCAGCTTCAACAAGAGCGACTGGTTGTAGAAGCGAACGAGCTGGACCAGTCTCGCGATCGCTCCGTTGTGCATGAATGGCCTGTCAGCGTTAAAGAGAAAGCAATGACGGCACCTTGAACATGACCGCCCGCCTGGAGGGCCGCGTGGAGGGCACTGAACACGGGGAAGGACTACTCGCTCACCGAGGAGTCACCGCCGTAGCACGCGCTCATGGCCCACCCGTTTCCCTACTGTTGGGACGATCGAAGCGCACAGGGCCCGCCCGGCGTGCGTCCGGTGCACCTCCGTCCAGCGCTCGCGGCGGCCGAAGCGGCGACACGGGAAAGGCACGCGGCTCCTCACCCGGAAGGGTTTGATCCGACCCTAGAATCCCCGCCCGACCGCCACGCTGCGGTAAGTTCCGCGCTTCGATTGAGGGATTCACCCCGATTGATGCTCTTTGGCCGCGGGTGTACGCAATGGTGTGGGCACTGTTGCCTCACGTCCCGAAACTTGGATCAGAGAGCGAGTGGCGCATGGGCGCGCTGCGAGACATTGAGTTTTTCCTAGCTGACCATAATAGCTGTGGTGGCCTGCAGGTCCGCACGTGCCCGCCGACCTCCGCAGTTGGGTACTACCTGGCGCTGACCTGCTGCTGCGGCGGGTTCCGCGTCAAGTGGGCGATGTCGGAACCGGCGTTGTTCACCCTCGTCTGGCCGTTTCAGCCCTACACGTCCAACTGACTCTTCGTCAGCGCGATGGAAACCTTCAAGGATTATTACCGCACACTGAGGGTCCACCCGACTGCCGACGATGTGACGATCAAGGCGGCGTTCAGGCGTCTCGCGCTCAAATACCATCCGGACGTCGCCAGGAATCAGCGCGCCGCACGCTGGTTCCCGAACGTTCAGGAGGCGTACGCGGTCTTGGCCGATCCTGAGAAACGACGCGAGTACGATCGCGTCTATCGCGACCGCAAGCCGGTGCGCCCGACGCTTTCGACGAGCCGCAAACGTCGTAAACGGGACGGTCAGGCTGCAGGCCGCTTCGGACGCTTCGGGATCGCGCTTGATGTGCTCGGCCTCCGGGTGGGTCTCGCGGTCGATGCCGGGTCTGTGCGGCCGAAAGTGCGGCGGAAGAGGTTCTCGCGATGAATGGTCTCGACGCAAACCTCATCATCGCCAATGCTCCTGACCCTGTGTTCGTTTCCGACCTCCAGGGCAAGATCCTCGTCGCCAACGAGGCGATCTCCGAGCTCCTGGGGTTCCGCAAGGACGAAGTGCTGGAGCAGTCGCTGTCCCGCTTCATCAGCCTGGACGAGGCGCGCGAGCTGATGGGCGCCCTCCGCGAGGTCGTCGAGCGCGGCGTCAGCCGCAACGTCCGCCTCCATCCCGGCAGCGCCTCCGGTGAAGTCATCCCCACCACCCTCAACGCCTCCGCCCTTCGGGGGTCCAGCGGCGAGGTCATCGGCGTGGTCGGCATCCTGCGGGACATGCGAGAGCTCGACAAGGCCCGCGCCTACGCCGAAAGCCTCATCAAGAACGCGCCCGACCCCGTCTTCGTCTCCGACCTCCAGGGCAAGATCCTCCAGGCGAATGACGCCGTTTACACGCTCCTGGGGTTCCGCAAGGACGAGGTGCTCGAGCAGTCGCTGTCCCGCTTCATCAGCGTCGAAGAGACCCGGGAGTTCATGGCCGCGCTTCGTGAGGTGGTGGCCCGAGGCGTCACCCGGAATGCGCGCCTGAACCCGCGGAGCGCCTCCGGAGAAATCATCCCCACGACGCTGAATGCCTCGGCGTTGCGCGACCCTGACGGCACCGTGATCGGCGCGATCGGCATCCTGCGCGATATGCGTGCCTACGAGATGGTCGTCCGTGCCCTGGAGGAGTCACGTCGCAAGCTGGACGACGCGAACCGCGCCAAGGACGAGTTCCTCGCGACCTTGTCCCACGAGCTCCGCACCCCGCTCAACGCCATTCTGGGATGGGTGCGTCTGCTCCGCTCCGGGACGCTCGATCCCGCGAGCGCCCACCGGGGGCCGGAGATCATCGAGCGAAACACCCGCGTCCTTGCCCAGCTCATCGAAGAGCTGCTCGACGTTTCCCGCATCATCACGGGCAAGCTCCGCTTGGATGTCCGGTCCGTCAATCTCGTCTCCGTGGTCGTCGCGGCGATGGAAGCGGTGCAGGCGGCGGCCGACGCGAAGGGAATCCTGTTGGCGACGAACCTGGACCCGTACCTCGGCCCGGTCTCGGCCGATCCCGATCGACTCCAGCAGGTCGTCTGGAACCTCTTGACCAATGCCATCAAGTTCACGCCAACGGGGGGCCGGGTGGACATCCGGCTGGAGCGGGCCGACTCGCTGGCGCGAATCACGGTGAGCGATACTGGCAAGGGGATTCGACCTGACCTCCTCCCCTTCGTGTTCGACCGCTTCCGGCAGGAGGAGACGTCGATCGGCCGTCGACATGGCCTCGGACTCGGGCTCGCCATCGTGCGGCACATCGTCGAACTCCACGGCGGCGTCGCGCGTGCCGAAAGCCCGGGGGAGAATCGCGGGGCGACCTTCACGGTCGATCTCCCGTTGACCGCCACCCGCGTCGGCGGCCTCGAGCCAGAACCGGCGCGCCGGCCGCTCGACCGCGAGATCGTCAGGCCGGCTGTCCTCAAGGGTCTGCGCGTTCTGGTCGTTGACGACGAGGCCGACGCGCGCGAGCTCATGCGCATCGTGTTGCGATCCTCAGGGGCTGAGGTCATGTCGGCCGCGAGCGCGGAGGAGGCATTCGAGCACGTGGAGCAGTGGCACCCAGACATCCTGGTCAGCGACATCGGATTGCCGGATGTCGACGGATACGCGCTGATCCAAAAGCTTCGAACCCTGGAAGCCGAGCGCGGGTGGTCCATTCCGGCCCTGGCCGTGACCGCCTACGCTCGGGTCGAAGATCGAACGCGAGCGCTGTCGTCCGGGTTCCAGATGCACCTCGCGAAGCCCCTCGAACCGGCCGATCTGGTCGCAGCGATCACCAGTCTGCTGGGCAAGGACCGAGGTGCCGCCACGGTCGGGACCTAGACAAGGGAGATGCTGCCACTCGAGAGCATCGAACCACCCCTCTTCGAGGACAAGGGCGACCGGACGGTGAGCAGGGACGCGTTCGACCTGCCCCCCAGCAACAACCCGATTCACGAGAGCCCGACGGTTGCCCGTTCCGAACCGCGAACTACGATCGGATCTCTTTCCCTTGCTACGACGTCGGCGAGTACCTCAGCGTCTTTGCGAAGGGCGGGGGGTGCTCGCGGCCTGGGGCGAGAACCGCAAACGACTGACATCTTCTTAGAGCGGATCGAGATGCAGACGCGCGAGTTCCCCTAGTCCACGCGACCTCCTGATTTGCCTCGGCGCGATCGTGATCTGGATGCCGGGGCACAGATACGACGTGGCGCTCAAGGGAAGCCGGGCGACCTTTCTCCACCGCGACCACATCATCTTGGGTAGGGAATTGCCCATCCTTGCCCGCAAGTGCGCGCAGAAATGGCCCGTCGGTCGGGCATCTGTCTTGCGCGAATTTATCGGTTTCGTCCTGGTGCCACTCGGAGGATCGGCTGGGTCGTGCTCGCGAAGATGCGTCGGCTCGGCCAGCAGACCCCGGTGCTTTTCCTCACGGCGCGAGACGCAATCGAGGATCGCGGCAAAGGCCTGGAACTTGGGGCCGACGACTACCTGGTGAAGCCCTTCGCGTTCTCGGAGCTGTTAGCTCGCGCGCGATCGATCCTCCGCCGTGGAGCCGCGCGCCAGCCAGAGATTCTCCGGGTCGCCGACCTCGAGGTGACTAATGACATCTGCATAAGTAATGTCCTCTCTGTGGGAGGTGCGGATGCGCCCACAGGGGAGCCCGGCAGAACTTGAGCGGCGCCGTGTTCGGGCCATCGAAACTGCTTCAGCGTGATGTCCCCGTGCATGCCGTGGCCGACCGGCTCGGCGTGGAGCGGCGATCAGTACGACGGTGGAAACGTGCCTATCGCCGGCGCGCTCGTGGGGGCCGCGACTCAAGATCGGGCATCAGGTGGCGTGCGGACGCTACCAGCGCACCGTCGTTGCCCGGGCCCCTGCGGTCCTTCCGTGCGGTGCCCGGTATCGGCGGGCGCTGTCGGCTTCGTCGCAGCGCCGGACAGAGTGCTCCGAGGTAGTGAGATGGTCCGGCCTTCCCCGAGACGTGTATCGCCCAGAAATAAGCACGAAATCGGCGCTCTTTCCGCGGTTTGGGCATAGGGAAATGGGAGCGTACCCGCCCGGATCACCGCGTCCTTATTCTCGTCAGACGTCGGAATGGTGGGGTAGGCGCGCACGATACGATCGCTGAACGTCTCGGCTGTGGTCGAGGGAGAGGCGATCGATCCACGAAGAACTGAACCCGAGTGGCGGTGGCTCCGTACCGATTGTGCACGGTGCCGCTCACGATTGGCCGACCCCTCCGCTCTCCTCGTTGCCAGTCGATCGTGAAAAACCCTCCCAGCCGACGGCGAAGGGACGAAGCTCGTGAGAAGGGGACGCCCCGGGAGTGGTTTCCGAGGACGCGCAGCCTCCGCTGCCGATGACCAGGGCGGAGACCGCGAGAACGACGACGGCGACCCAGCTCTGGGATTCCGGAAATCTCCTGCCAGCGTTCATAAGATCCTGGCGTCGGGCCGCGGCGGCCGCTTCGATGACTAGATAGTCGTTCAGATTCATCCAACCCATGATCTGCCGATCTCCGCGCGTCCAGCGGAGACGACGCCGCCGGGCGAGCGGGAACGAGCTCCTCGTTCGCCCGGGGCGCCGCGGCTCTTAGCTCAGAGCGCCTGTCCGTTCTGACCGCGCAGTGCCTGGACTTCCGGATCGCGCGGCGCCTGAACCTCCTGACCGCGCGGAGCCTGGACTTCCTCCTCGCGCTCTCGCTGCGCCTGGACTTCCTGCTCCTGCGGCGCGGCGTCGCTCACGGCGTGCGCGGCGATGGTCATCAAGGCTCCTGCTACGGCACTGGCAAATGCGTGCGTCTTCATCATGATCATGGTCGTTGCTTCTCCTTCATCCTTCGTCGTCAGGACTTGCCGTCGCGATGCGCTCGACGATCCGAGCGCCCGCCGGCCGAGCAGGCGTGGAGCAGGCAATGTGCCAGACCGTAACATCATGAATTTGATGAAATTGTTACAGAGGTCGCGGCCGAGACGTCCGAGAGGAGTTCCAACGCGGAACACGATCGATGCGGGATGAAACGATTCCCGGCAATGGCCGCGTCCCAGAATGGAACGCGCGTTTCAGTGTGAAACGCCGCGGCGCGGCGCACACGCTTCACGTCGGGCGTACGATTCTGTGATTGGAGGTGCGAGATGTCGGTGCCGCTGATCCTGACGTTCGTCTCGACCGTCGTGTTCGCGATCCAGTTTCTGATCGTCGTCGATCTCTACAACCACATCAGCGCGCTGATCCGTGACAACCCTCGCGCGGGTCCGGGATCGACGGGAACGTCGCCGTCGATCCGGCGGTGCCGCGCTCTGTCTTCGACCGCGATCAGGTCAATCCAGGCCCTCTGGAACGGGCGCGGCCGTCTGTCCCTCGAAGTGATCCGCCAGAACGGTGACGTGGCGCTCACGGTGAGCGATACCGGCCAGGGCATCCCGCCAGACAATCTGTGCCGCCTGTTCGAGCCGTGCTATTCGGGCAAGCCGAATGGCCTTGGGCTCGACCTCGCGATCGCCCGCCGCATCACGCGCGCGCGCGGCGGTCGCAACGGACGCTAACGATGGCCGCCCTCCTGGTCGTAGACGACGAGGCGTCGGCGCGGGCCGGCCTGGCCTTGCTGCTACGCCAGCGCGGCCACCGCGTGGTCGAGGCCGACGGTGTCACCGCCGGCGCGAAGCGCATCAGCGAAGACGTGTTCGATGTCGTCATCACCGACCTCCGGATGCCGGACGGGGATGGGCTCGACGTGCTGCGGGCGGTGAAAGCCCAGGCGGCCGACACCGAGGTGATCCTGCTCACCGCCTACGCCGGATGGGAGTCGGCGAAGGAGGCGATCCGCCTCGGTGCGCTCGACTATTTCGAGAAAGGCCGCGAGCCCGACGAGCTCTATCACCGGATCGACAAGGCGCTGGCCGAGCAGGCCCTCCGCCGCGAGAACGAAACCCTCCGCCAGCAGCTCAGCGAGCGCTACGGCATCGCCGGGCCGATCGCGCAGTCACCCGCGATGACGACCGTGCTCGACCTGGTGGAGCGGGTGGCGCCGACCGATGCCACCCTGCTGATCCAGGGCGAGTCCGGAACCGGCAAGGAGCTCATCGCCCAGGCGGTCCACCAGGCGAGCCCGCGGGCGCCGCGCCCGTTCGTGGCCGTGAACTGCGGAGCCGTCCCCGAGGCGTTACTGGAGTCCGAGTTGTTCGGCCACGTGCGCGGCGCCTTCACCGGGGCCATCGCCAGCAAGCTCGGCCTGTTCGAAGAAGCCCATGGCGGCACCCTGTTCCTGGACGAGGTCGGCGAGATGCCGGCCGCGCTCCAGGTCAAGCTCCTGCGCGTGCTGCAGAGCGGCGAGTTCCGACGGCTGGGGGCGACGCAGGCTCTCACCACCGACGTGCGCGTGCTGGCTGCCACCAACCGCGATCTCGTGGAGATGGTCCGCCAGGGGATGTTCCGCGACGACCTCTTCTATCGGCTCAACGTCATCCGGGTCGTGGTGCCACCGCTCCGCGAGCGGCGCGAGGACATCCCCGCGCTGGCCGAGCACTTCCTGGCGCGCTCGGCCGGGAAATTGAACCGCGAGCTCCGCCTGTCGGCCGAAGCGGTTGAACGCCTGCTCCGTTACCCGTGGCCCGGCAACGTGCGGGAGCTGGAGAATGCGATCGAGCGTGCCACCATCCTTGCCCGCGGCGCGACGGTGAGTCCGGACGACCTGCCGCCGCACGTCGCAGCCGGCCTCGAGCTCGGCCCGTCGCCGGCCCTGCCGCGGCAGATCACGCTGGCCGAGGCCGAGCGGATCCACATCCTCCAGACACTGGAACGTTTCGGCGGCAACCACTCCAGCGCCGCCGAGGCGCTGGGGATCGGCCGCACGACGCTGTGGCGCAAGCTAAAGGAGTACGGGATCGAGCGCTGACTGAAACCTCACAACTAATGAATATCTGCGTAAGCAATGTCCTACCTTAGACATGAAAAGGTAGGGTCGAGTGGCGGAAGAAGCTCCGCAGCAACAGCGGACGCCGGGCCAGGCGTCGCCGCTCGCGACCCACGTGGTGGTGGATGTCCTCGACGGAACGAGACATCACGGCTCAGGGCTTTTCTCTCCTCCAAATCCTCGTCGAGGTCACCGTCATCGTTCCCCATCGCCCACCCACGATCAGCTTGCCTCATTGGGTGATATCGAACGCATCCACCACGACGTATGCCCCGCTCGAGGCGGGGTTCTGCTGGCCGGTCACTTCGATCGTCAGAGTGTGGCCCGTGGCCGCCAGGCTCGTTGCTCTGAAGACGACCGCCTGGACTTGTTCAGTTGGTGAATACGTATCGACCTCGGCGACGAGGACTCCATCAAGGAATACGCGAGCGATACCGGTCTGGGGCCCAAGGAAGCCGATCCAATCGACCGCCGTTCCGGTGAAGGCGAACGCGGCTTGCCCGCCTGCCGTCGTCGAGACCACGGCGGTCCCGCCACTCCACGCTCTTGGGTCAGCCTGAAACCAATCGGGGGTGTAGGTGATGGACGAATCTGTCTCTTCAACGCGCGTTACCGTCGGAGGAGGCGCAGCGTTGGAAACTGTGACCGTGACCGGGTCGGAGGTGAACCGGATACCAAGCGCATCTCGCGCGACCGCCATCAAGGTATGGAACCCATTGCTCGTGGTGGTCGTGTCCCAGAAGACCGAATACGGAGCGCTGGTGTCTTCCGTGCCAAGGTTGACGCCGTCAAGCTGGAACTGGACACCCGCGACCAGGAGACCGACAGGGCTCACCCTCGCGCGGACTGTGATCGTGCCGGCGACGGTAGTGTCGGAGGTTGGGGACGTAATGGTCACCACCAGGCGGCCTGGCAGAGGCGGTAGTTGTGCAAAGGCCTGAAGCGGCGAAATCCAGGCGCAGCCCAAGATCGCTACCAGCGCTGCCGCGCAGACACGTCTTACACGGGGTACTCGGGTCCCATTCATCCTGCTCTCCTTTACACGAGGGAATACGGAGGAGGGTACGGAACGTTGGATTCCGATCACATTGGGCGAAATCCCTAAATCGCCGGAGGGAAACTCCCACAGCCGTGACTAGGATTCCACGGGCCGGATCAAGGAGCTCGGCTGGAACCAAACCAGGGCGGCGTAAGGGATTAGCTCTGTCGCGGCTCTAGCCACCACCACGAGGTACTGAACCTGCCCCGGTTTCGTGGACACCCCAGATCGCACGAAAGTGCGGTAGGAGTGTGTCATGGCGAAACGGAAGCGGCGGGCGTTCACGAGGGAGTTCAAGGCGGAGGCCGTGCGGCTTGTCCGGGAAAGCGGCAAGTCCGTGCCGACCGTGGCGCGGGAACTCGATCTGACGGAGACGGCGCTGCGGAGCTGGGTGCGGCAGGCGGAGATTGACGCCGGCCGTGGGACGCCCGGGGCGCTGACGACGGCGGAGCGGGAGGAACTCGGGCAACTGCGTCGCGAGAACCGGACGCTCCGGATGGAGCGGGACATCCTAAAAAAAGCGGCGGCCTTCTTCGCGAAGGAGAATGCGTGAGGTTCGCGTTCATCGCGACGGAGAAGGCCGCCTTTCCGGTCCGGCTGCTCTGCCGCACGCTGCAGGTGTCGCGCGCGGGCTTTTACGCGTGGCAGGCCCGGCCGCCGGCCCCGCGCGGGCAGGCGGACGAACGACTGGGCCTCGAGATCGCGGTGATCCACGCGGAGAGCCGGCAGCGGTATGGCAGCCCGCGGATTCACGCCGAACTGGTGGACCGCGGCTGCCGGACGAGTCGCAAGCGCGTGGCGCGCTTGATGCGGGTCCGCGGGCTCGCCGCCCGGCGCCGCCGGCAGTTCCGGGTGACGACCCACTCGCGACACCCGTTCCCCGTCGCGCCCAACGTCCTGGCGCGGCAGTTCGAGCGGGCAGAGCCGGATCAGGCGTGGGTCACCGACATCACGTACATCCCGACGGGCGAGGGCTGGCTCTACTTGGCGGTGATCCTCGATCTCTGCTCGCGCTTCGCCGTCGGCTGGGCGATGAGCGAGCGCATCACGGACGACCTCACCCTCGACGCCCTCGGGATGGCGCTGGCTCGCCGCCGTCCCCCGCGGGGCCTGCTGCGTCATTCGGATCGGGGCAGTCAATACGCCAGCGCCGACTACCAGCGGATGCTGGCGCAGCACGGGATCGTCTGCAGCATGAGCCGGCGGGGCGACTGCTGGGACAACGCCGTCGCCGAGAGCTTCTTCGCCACGCTGAAGGTCGA
>Ga0209056_10003561_pt1 | contig 16545 bp, 18 predicted proteins | sample GraSoiAngelo_114_FD_185876 | JGI IMG/M metagenome (GOLD analysis project Ga0209056, IMG submission 185876) | Grasslands soil microbial communities from the Angelo Coastal Reserve, California, USA - 14_0903_13_40cm (SPAdes) (version 2) | ecosystem: Environmental > Terrestrial > Soil > Grasslands... | reverse complement strand
ACGATGTCGAAGGTGTGCAGCATCTGCGCGATGTTGTGCCCGTCAATCGGCCCGAAGTAGCGGAAGCCCAGCTCCTCGAACAGCATCCCCGGCGACCAGAGATTCTTGATGCTCTCTTCGACGTTCTTGGCGAAGTCAACCAGTTTCTGGCCGCCGACGATGTGCGACGCGCGCTCGATGAGATGTTTGACGCGCTCGCGGATCCGCACGGTGATCGGACTGGCGACGATGGAGCCGAGGTACTTTTTAAGCGCCCCGACGTTGGGCGCGATCGACATGCCGTTGTCGTTGAGCACAACGATGAAGTCGCGGCCCGAATCGCCGGCGTTGTTGAGCGCCTCGTAGGGCAGGCCGCACGTCATGGCCCCGTCGCCGACCACGGCGACGACCTTGAACGCCTCGCCCTTCAAATCGCGCGCCGCCGCCATGCCGAACGCCGCCGAGAGCGCGGTCCCCGCATGGCCGGCCCCGAACTGATCATGCTCGCTTTCCGAGCGCCGCAGGAACCCCGACAGCCCGCCCTTCTGGCGCAGGGTGTCGAGCCGGTCGTTGCGGCCGGTCAGGATCTTCCACGGATAGCCCTGGTGGCCGACGTCCCAGACGATCTTGTCGCGGGGCGAGTCGAACGCGGCGCAGATGGCCACGGTCAGCTCGACGACACCGAGCCCGGCGCCGATGTGGCCGCCGGTCTGCGACACGACGTCGATGAGACGCTGCCGTACTTCGCCCGCGAGCTGCTGCAGCTGCTCCGGCGTGAGCGCCTTGACGTCCTGGGGACCGTGAATCGATTCGAGAATCAATTAGGCCTCGTCACGATGTAGTGGGCCAGCTCGACCAGTATGGGGGAAACTAACCCGGCATCCCGCAGATGGTCTACGGCCTTCGCGGCCAGCCGTTCCGCCTCCGCGCGCGCCGCGCCGACGCCGAGCAGCGTTACGAACGTCGCTTTGGCGTGCGCCGCGTCCTTGCCGGCCGTTTTGCCCAGCTGATCCGACGTGGCCGTGGCGTCGAGGACGTCGTCGGCGATCTGAAAGGCGAGGCCAATTGCTTCTCCGTAGGCGCGCAATGCTTCGACATGACTTGTCGTTCCCTCGGCGGAGAGTCCGCCGATCACGCACGAGGCGGCGATGAGCGCGCCGGTCTTGCGGCGGTGCACCTCCTCAAGCGCCTCCATCGGCAGCGCTTTCGCTTCAGCCTCGAGATCGAGCGCCTGGCCGCCGATCATGCCGCCCGCGCCCGCCGCACGAAACAGCTCGAGCGAGATCTGGCGCCGCCGCCCCGGCGGCAGCGCGAGCGCGGCGAGCCCCTGGGCCAACACGCGCGCGGCGAGCGTCACCATGTCATAGCCGGCGCGGGTCGCCCGGGGGACGTCGAACGCGCGGTGCGCGGTGGGCCGCCCGCGCCGTATGTCGTCGTTGTCCATGCAAGGGAGATCATCGTGGACCAGCGAGTACGCATGCACGACTTCGACGGCCGCCGCCAGCTCGGCAACCCCGGCGGAGGAGGATCCGTTCAGGGCTTCGTGTGCCGCGAATACGAGCGTCGGGCGCAGCCGCTTGCCTTCGCCGAGCAAACTGTAGCGGACGACCTCATCTCCGCGTGTTGCCGCTGCCAATACCGCGTCGACGCGGGCGCGAGCGTCCGCGAGATAGCTAGCTAGGGCTTTCAATCTCGAGAACTTTTTTGACCTTGAGCTCCGCCTGCGCGAGCTGCTCGCGCGCCGCCCGCAGCCGTTCGACGCCTTCCTCGAACAGCTTCAGCGCCTCGTCCAGATCGAGATCCTCCGCCTCCAGGCGGCGCACGATGGCCTCGAGCCGCTCGAGCTGCTTACTGAACTCTGGCATCAACCTCTCCATCGCTCACGCGCAGCCGGAATTCCTTGCCGGACGGGAGCTGGGCGACGCGCTTGAGGATTTTCCCGTCCGCGTCCCGTACGACGGCGTAGCCCCGGCCCAGCACGCGCAGCGGGCTCAACGCATCGAGGCGCGCGCTGTGCGCGGTGAGCAGTGCGCCGGAACGCTCGATGCGATTCTGGATACTCGACACCAAACGATCTCCGGTTCGGTCGAGCCGTTCCACGACATGTTTCGACGCAATTCTCAACGCTCTCGCTAGACGTTGTCCTAATACGTCGCACTTAATACGCACTTCAGCTCTATCCGGCGTCGCGGCCTCGGCCGCGGCGGACGGCGTCGGGGCGCGCAGGTCGGCGACGAGATCGCAGAGCGTCACGTCGGTCTCGTGGCCGATCGCCGAGATCACCGGCATGGGCATCGCGGCGACGGCGCGCGCGACGCGCTCGCTGTTGAACGCCCAGAGATCCTCAACCGAGCCACCACCTCTGGCAACCACCAGGACATCCACCGGCAGGCGTGAGATGCGGTTCAGCGCCGAACACACCGACGCCTCGGCCTTGGCGCCCTGCACCTGCGCGGGCACAACGATCAGCTCGGCGATGGGCCAGCGGCGGGCGAGGACGGCTTGGATGTCGCGCAGCGCGGCGCCATCGGGACTCGTGACGACGGCAATGCGGCGCGGGAACGGGGGCAGGCGGCGCTTGCGAGCGGGATCGAGGAGACCGTCTTTGGTGAGCGCCGCCTTGGCCTTCTCGAATGCCAGCTTCCAGAGGCCGCCCTGCTCCGTCGACAGCAGCTCCGTCACCGTGAGCTGGAAGTCGCCCTTGTCTTCGTACAGTGTGGGCCGCGCGAAGACGAACACCTGCATGCCGTCGGTGGGGGCCGGCAGCATGAAGTTCTGCTTGGCGAACATCACGCAGCGCAGCTGCGCCGACTTGTCGCGCAGCGAGAAGTACCAGTGGCCGCTGCGCCACGCCTTGAACCCGGCGATCTCCCCGCGCACCCACAGGGGCGGCAGGCCCGCTTCGATCACGGCGCGGGCGCGGCGCGTCACTTCGGCGACGGTCCACGCACCCTCGGCGGACGCGGCCGCGAAGAGGTCTAGGGACTGACCCACTGCCGCGCGGCCTGCACCGTGTTGTAGAGGAGCATCGTGATCGTCATCGGCCCGACGCCGCCCGGCACGGGGGTGATCGCCGACGCGACCTGCTTCGCCTCCGGGAACTTCACGTCGCCGACCAGGCGATAGCCCTGTTTGCGCGAGGGATCGTCCACGCGATTGACGCCGACATCGATCACGACGGCGCCGGGCTTCACCATGTCGCCGCTCACGAACTCCGGCTTGCCGATGGCGACGATGAGGATGTCCGCCTGGAGCGTGTACTGCTCGATGTTCCGGGTGCGCGAGTGGCAGACGGTGACGGTGGCATTGCCGCCGGGGCAATCTTGTAGCAGCAGGGCCGCCATCGGGCGTCCGACGATGTTCGAGCGCCCCACGACGACGGCGTGCGCTCCTTTCGTCTCGACGCCCGTGCGGATCAAGAGCTGCTGCACCCCATACGGCGTCGCGGGACGGAAGCCCGTCGGATCGCCGACCGCGACCTTGCCGACGTTCTCGGGATGGAAGCCGTCCACGTCTTTGCGCGGATCGATGCGATGCAGGGCGCGATTGGTGTCGATCTGCCTGGGGAGCGGCAGCTGCACCAGGATGCCGTGAATCTTGGGGTTGGCATTGAGCCGTTCCAGCAACCCCATGAGGTCCGCCTCGCTCGTGTCCTTGGGCAGCTTGATCGTCTCGTGATAGAGGCTCGCTTCGTCGCAGGCTTTCCCCTTCATCCGCACGTAGACCTGCGAGGCGGGATTGTCGCCCACGAGCACCACGGCGAGGCCCGCGGTGACACCCTGTTTCTTGAGCTTCGTGATCTCGCTGCCTAGCTCCGCCCGCATGGCCGCGCCGACGGCATTGCCGTCGATCAGATTAGCGGGCAACGCCCACCGCCCGTGTCTCCCGAATCACGACCACCTTGATCTGTCCCGGGTATTGGAGCTCGCGCTCGATCTTGCGCGCGATCTCGTCCGTGAGCCGCGCCGCCGCCGCGTCGTCCACCGTGTCCGGCGTCACCACGACGCGCACTTCCCGGCCCGCCTGAATCGCGAAGACCTTGTCGACGCCCTTGAACTCCGAGGCCAGCGTCTCGAGCTGCGAGAGCCGTTTGACGTAGGTCTCGAACGCCTCGCGCCGCGCGCCGGGGCGCGACCCCGAGATGGCGTCCGCCGCCTGCACGATCACGCTGATCGGGGATTCATGCGGGACGTCGTCGTGATGCGCCGCGATGCAATTGATGACCGTCGCATTCTCGCCGTACTTCGTCGCCACCTCGATGCCGAGCTGGACGTGGGTCCCGTCGTGCTCATGGGTCAGGACTTTGCCGACGTCGTGGAGCAGCGCGCCCCGCTTGGCGAGATGGACGTCGAGCTTCAGCTCGGCCGCCATCATGCCGGCGAGATAGGCGACTTCCTTGGAGTGCTCGAGGATGTTCTGTCCGTACGACGTGCGGTACTTCATCCGGCCCACGAGCTTGACGAGCTCGGCGTGCATGCCACGAATCCCGGTGTCGTAGACCGCCTGCTCCCCCGCCTCGACGATGCCGGCGTCGACGTCCGCCTTGGCCTTCTTGACGATCTCCTCGATCCGGCCGGGATGGATGCGGCCGTCGGCGATGAGGCGCTCCAGCGCGAGGCGGCCGATCTCGCGGCGCACCGGCTCGAAGCAAGAGACAACGACGGTATCGGGCGTGTCGTCGATGATGACGTCGACGCCGGTCGCGGCCTCGAACGCCCGGATGTTGCGGCCCTCGCGGCCGATGATGCGCCCCTTCATTTCGTCGGACGGAAGCACCACCGCCGACACACTCGATTCGGCGGTCTGCTCCGCGGCAATCCGTTGGATCGCGAGCGCGACGATCTTCTTCGCCTCGCGGTCGGCGTTCTTCCTGGCCTGCTCGGTGATGTTGCGCACGAGCGCGGCCGCTTCGTCCTTGGCCGCGCTTTCGAGACCGGCGATCAGCTCGCGCTTGGCCTCCTGCGCCGTCAGTCCTGCCACCTGCTCGAGCCGGGCGCTGATGTCCTGCTCGCGCTTGCCGAGGGCCCGGGTGCGGTCCTGGAGCTGCTGATCGAACTTGCGCAGCTCCTGCTCTCGGGCGTCGACGCCGGCGAGTTTTTGGTCGAGGCTTTTGTGGAGGTTTTCGCGGACCGCCATGAGCTCTTCTTTGGCGGCCAGCACGAGGCGCTGGCTCTGGTCCGTCGCGCGGCGCTCGACGCGCCGTCCCCACACGTAGAAGACCAGTGCCGCGACGAGGACGCCGCTGAGCACGGCCGCGATGATACTGAACAGCTCAGCCATGGATCTATCTCCACCTCACCCCCGTTCCCCGCCTTTGTTTTTAAAAACAAAAGCGGGTCAGGGGGAGAGGATCGTTGTCAGCCGGCGGTCAATGCCTTCCGTTTCGCCGGCGGCAGCATCTTCGCGAGATCGTCGGCGACGGCCGCGAGGCGCGCCGCGACTTCCCGCTCCGTCTGCTTCGCCTGAAACAACTCGTTCGTGATATCGAGTGCCGCCAGGATCGCGGCCTTATGCGTCTCCACCAACGGGCCCTGACTCAGCACCTTCTTCAATGCCTGATCCACATACGCGGCGACTTCCCGGGTGTACTCGGGCGTGAGGTCGGAGCGAACGGTATACTCTTCGCCGCCGATCATCACCCGGACGGCGTGCTTCTTCGCCGTCACTTGTGGCTGCCTCCCCCGCCCCCCCCATTGTCCCGCGCCTGCTCCTCCAGGAACGTGAGGCGTTGCATCAAATCGTGCACCCGCGTGCGCGCCCCCTCGACCCGCTGCCGCAACGACTTGTTCTCCGACTCGAGCTCGGTGTTTTTCACCGGGCTGCCGCGGGACTTCAGCTCCGCTTCGGCTTTTTGGGCGCGCGAACGCCAGCCGACCAGCTCCTCCGCGACATCGCGGACGATGGCTTCGAGCTGGTCAATCGCGTCGCGCACATCAGGCCTGTCGCCGGCGTACGTCAAGTCCGACCTCCAGCGCGCTCAACATTTTGTCCAGCAGTGCCGCGCTTTCTTGCTCAGTCAATGTCCGCTTGTCAGCACGGAAGGTGCAGCGCCAGGTCACGCCGCGTGTTCCTTCCGGCAGTCCCCCCCCCGGTCCACGGTATTCGTCTAACACCTCGAGGCGCTCGAGCAGTGTCCCACCCACCCGGCGCAGCTCGCCTTCCACCGCCGCCGCCGTCACACGCCCCGGCACGACCAGGGAGATATCGCGTACGACGGGCGGTTGGGTCGGCAGCGGGCGATACCTGGCCAGAGTCGGCGGCGCAACCGCAATGCTGACCTCCAGCCCGAACAACGGCCCCGCCCATTTCGGCGCGTCGGCGTCGAGCGGGGTGGCCATGCCCGCCTGCCCCCCGTCTTTGCCGACCGCGACCCAACCGGTCCCATTCGCGGCCGGTTGCACGTCGCAGGAGGGGGCTGCGACCCCTACAGCTAACTCAAAGTGCTGCTTTAGGTCCCATATGTCCATATCAGGTAGTTTCGCAGCCGTTGTCGTGTCGCTCCAATGCGGCGGATGACGAGCGCCGGTCAGCACGATCGCGAGATGCAGCTCTTCCTGGGGGCTCGGGCCTTGGGCTTTGCGAAAGACCGTTCCGACCTCGAAGAGGCGCACGTCCCGCTGCCCTTGGCTCCAGTTGAACTCGACCCGGCGGATCAGGCCGGGGAGCAAACGGCTACGCAGATGGGCTTCTTCGGCCGACAGCGGGTTCAGGACCGCCACGGCATCGGGCCCGTCGGCCGGGCCGAGGGGCAGCGTTCGCGCTTCGAGCAACCCGCGGCCGCCGGCGACGAGCTGCTCGCGAATCCGCCGCAGGGTCAGCTCGGCGGGGGCGTCGGGCACGGTGCCGGGACGATACGACCGGAGCTCGTCGGGGAAGGTGTCGTAGCCCCGCAGCCGGGCGACTTCTTCGATCAGATCGACTTCGCGGGTGACGTCAGGACGCCAGCCCGGGATCTGCACGGCCAGGCGGTCGTCCTTGGGTGCGGCGACGAAGCCGACCGCCGAGAGCAGCCGTTCGATCTCTTTGCGCGGCACCGCGACGCCCAGCAGGTGGCCGACGCGGGCTTCGCGCAGGAAGACCGACCGCGGCTTCTGCGGCTCGGGCCAGAGGTCGATCGGGGGCTCGCGCAGCTCCCCGCCGGCGACCGCGCGGATCAGATCGATGGCGCGCGCCATGGCCTCCGGCATGCCCAGCATGTCGATCCCCCGCTCGAAGCGGTAGCTCGACTCGCTCGACAGGCCGAGCGCGCGGCGGGTGCGGCGAATGCGGGTTGGCTGGAAGTACGCGCACTCCAGCACGATGTCGGTGGTGCTTGCCGACACCTCGGAGTCGGTGCTGCCCATGACCCCGGCCACGATGGTCGGCCGTTCGGCGTCGCAGATCGCCGTCATTTCAGCCGTCAGCCGTCTGCTCACTCCGTCCAAGGTTACGATCTGTTCGTTGGGTCGAGCCCGGCGCACGACCACAGCTGAGCCGCGGAGCTTGGCGAGATCGAAGGCGTGGAGCGGCTGATTGACCTCGAACAGGATGTAGTTCGTGGCGTCGACGATGTTGTTGATGGATCGCTGACCGACGCTGTGGAGGCGCATCGCGAGCCACGAAGGGCTGGGCCCAACCTTCACACCGCGAACGACCGCGATCATGTACCGCGGGGCACCCTCTGGGTCTTCGAGGCGTACTTCTACTTCGTCGACGATACCCTGGGTGGACTGTCGGGGCGTTGACCGCCCGACCGCCCGACCGCCGGGGATTTCCGGGAGCTTTAGGGTTCCACCGTATGTGACCGCCAGTTCCCGCGCGACACCCTTGTGACAGAGAAGGTCCGGCCGATTCGCCGACACGTCGATGATGATCTGTTCGTCTGCGATCGGCACCGCTTCGAGGAAGGGCGTGCCTGGAGGAGCATCGGTCTGCAGCTCCAGAATGCCGGCATGGTCAACGCCGAGGCCGAGCTCTTTGGCGGAACAGAGCATGCCGTTCGACTCGACGCCGCGGATCTTGCGCCGCTCGAGCTTGAGGCCGCCCGGCAGCGTCGCGCCGACGGGCGCGAACGGGTACGACTTGCCGGCCTGCACGTTCGGCGCGCCGCACACGACTTCGAGCGGCTGGCCGCCGCCCGCGTCCACCAGACAGAGTGACAAGCGGTCGGCGTTGGGATGCTGGCGCACCTCGAGTACGCGCCCGACGAGCACGTCGCGCAGATCCTGATGGATCGGCACGACGCCGTCGACGGGCGCGACCTGCCGGGCGAGGCGGTCGGCGACGTCCTGGCCGTCGAGGGGCTTTCCGATCAACGCCTCTAACCAGCGCCGCGAGACGATCACGAGAACTGCTCCAAGAACCGCACGTCGCTATCAAAGAACAGGCGGATGTCCGGAATCCCATAGCGCAGCATCGCGATGCGCTCGGGTCCCATGCCCCAGGCGAAGCCGGTGTACTTCTCGCTGTCGACTTTGCAATTCTCCAGGACCGCAGGATGCACCATCCCGGAGCCGAGGATCTCCATCCAGCCGGTCTGCTTGCACGCGGCGCAGCCCGAGCCGCCGCAGATCTGGCATTGCACGTCCATCTCCGCCGACGGCTCGGTGAACGGAAAGTACGATGGGCGGAAACGCACCTTGGTCGTGGGTGAGAAGATCCGGCGCGCGAAGGTCGCCAGCGTCGCCTTGAAATCGACGAAGGTGATGCCGTCGTCGACGGCAAATCCTTCGATCTGCTCGAACACCGGCGAGTGCGACGCGTCGAACGGATCGCGGCGGTAGCAGCGGCCGGGGACGACGATGCGAATCGGCGGCGGATAGTTCTCCAGCGTGCGGATCTGTACGGGCGACGTGTGGGTCCGGAGCACGACGTCGCCGCCCAGATAGAAGCTGTCCTGGGCGTCGAGGGCCGGATGGTCTTTCGGGAAGTTGAGCGCGTAGAAGTTGTAGCGCTCGGTCTCGGCTTCGGGACCGACCACGCGCGTGAAGCCAAGCTCCTTGAAGACGTCGCAGATCTCGTCGACGACCTGGGTGACGAGATGCAGCCCGCCGCGCCACTGGCGCCGGCCCGGCATCGTGAGGTCCACCGCGCCGAGACTCGTGGCGCCGCGCTTGAGATCGCGCTCACGGGCTTCGATAGCGTGTTCAAGCTCTCGTTTTAGGGCATTCGCGGCTCCCCCGATTTTCCGTCGAGTCTCGGGATCGAGCGCGGGGAGACCTTTGAGGATTTCGGTGAGGGCACCAGCCTTGCGGCCCAGGAGCTCAGTCTTGAGCTCCTGGAGGCGGCGTTCGTCGGCGTGCGGGATCTCCTTGAGACGCTCCCGCAGCGATTCTAGGGTTGCAAGGATTTCTTCGCGACCTCCGCCAGCTGTTCAAACGCGGCCGGATCGCGCACGGCCAGATCGGCGAGGATCTTGCGGTTGATCTCCACGCCCGCCTTGCGCAGCCCATTCATGAGACGGTTGTAGGAGAGGGCGTGCAAGCGCGCCGCGGCGTTGATGCGCGTGATCCAGAGGCGCCGGAACTCGACCTTCTTGCTGCGGCGATCGCGGTAGGCGTACTTCGCCGCCCGCTCGGTCGCTTCCTTGGCGGCCTTCCAGAGCTTGCTGCGCCCGCCCCAGTACCCCTTGGCGAGCTTCATCACTTTGTTCTTGCGCTTCAGGCGCGCAACGTTGCTTTTGACGCGAGGCATCGGGTCTCCTTAGGCCTGCAACAGGCGCTTGAGGCGACGCTCGGCGTGCGACACCAGCGTGGCTTTGCGCAAGTGGCGTTTCCGTTTGGGATGCTTCGACGTCAGGATGTGGCGCTTGTAGGCGCGGTAGCGGCGCAGCTTGCCGGTCCCCGTGAGCCTGATCCGCTTTCTCAGGGCGCGCTTCGATTTCATCTTCGGCATTGTCAAAACCCCTTTATTTCGGCGCCAGAACCATGGACATGTTACGTCCTTCGAGTTTTGGTTCCTGCTCGATTTTCCCAATATCCTTCAACACTTGGGCAACGCGATCCAACACTTCCCGGCCGAGCTCGATGTGCGCCATCTGCCGGCCGCGATACATCATCGTGACCTTCACTTTGTTCCCGTCCTCCAGGAACTCGCGCGCGTGCCGAGTCTTGAAGTCGAAATCGTGGTCGTCGATCCCGGGACGGTACTTCACTTCCTTCAGGTGAATCACGTGCTGCTTTTTCTTCGCGGCGCGCGCCGCCTTGGCCTGCTCGAACTTGAACTTCCCGTAATCCATGATCTTGACGACGGGGGGCCGGGCGAGTGGCGCGACTTCCACGAGATCCAGACCCCGTTCATTCGCGGCAGCGATCGCTTCATCGATCGTCAGCACGCCCAGCTGGTCGCCGTTGTCCGCGATCACGCGCACAGGACTGATGCGAATTTGTCGATTGACGCGTGTGCGCGGTGCTTTGCTGTTGTTCTCGAGAGGTGGCAGCTGTGCGATCTCCTTTTACAGAAGGAACAAAAAAGCGGAACCCGGTTTCCCCAAGATCCGCAATTCCTCACCGTCCCGGTGAGGTCTCGAGAACCCTGAAGCACTCTCCACGAGAGGCCTGGGGGTGGGGCCGCAGCCCACTTACCATATTGTCGTCACCAAGCTAGCCGAGCACCTGCTGCTCGACAAGGCCAAAGCCCTTGTCCTGTCGAGCCAAGCGACCTGTTACGACCTGTGGGTCGTGTTCGAACACCAGCAGCCATCCCTCGGCCTCGGCCCGCTGGTAGATCCGCCGGCGCGTCTCGAGGGTCACGAGCGGCTGCAGGTCGTAGCCCATGATCCACGGCAACGGCAGATGGGCGGCGGTGGGCACCAGGTCGGCGACAAAACACGCCGTCTCGCCGCCGCTGTGAATCAGGATCGACTGGTGATAGGGGACATGTCCCGGCGTGGGCAGCCCGCGAATGCCGGGCAGGATCTCGGCCTCGCCGTCGATCAGCTGGAAGGGCACGCGCTCGAAATTGTGAGGGAGGTAGCTCCCCGCCGTGCGCTCGTTGGTGTGCCGCGCGAAATCGAGCTCGCCTTTTTGCACGACATAGCGGGCGTTGGGAAAAGCCAGGCCGAGCTTCCCCGACGGATCGATCCAGTTATCCCCGCCGGCGTGATCGAAATGGAGGTGGGTGTTGATCACCCAGCTGACGTCGTCCGGGCCATGCCCCAGATCGCGTAGGGCATCTTCCAGCCGGGTTCGGCCGCCCTTCCCCGAGTTCTCAACACCATAGATCTCGGTGAACTTCTCGTTCTCCTTGTTGCCGATTCCGGTGTCGATCAGGACGAGGCCGTCGTCGTGCTCGATGAGCAGGCAGCGCAAGGCGAGCGGGATGCGATTCTTGTCATCGGGCGGAGCCCGGCGCGCCCACAGCGCTTTCGGAACGATGCCGAACATTGCCCCGCCATCGAGGTGCTGGAGACCGCCCTCGAGGGCATGGCAGGTGAAGTGACCGACGCGAAATGTGGTGTGCATCAGGACAGGTGTCTGGTGTCAGGTGTCTGAGGTGGCGTCCCTGACACCTGAAACCGGACACCTATCAAGTCCGCCAATGTCAGTGCTCCTTCATCCTTCGCCAATTTCAACAGCCGGCCCAAACACTTCGCTGCCGCGACGGCATCTCCCGTCGCTCTGTGGCGTCCTGCGATTTCAATCCCAAAGTGATAACTCACCGTATCGAGATTGCGGCTCGGCAGATCGGGGAGCAGCTTGCGCGCGAGCCGCACCGTGCACACGCGCGGGCCCTGGAGCAGCAGGCCCGTTGCCCGCTCCACCTCCGTCGAGACGAACGCCCAGTCGAAGCGCGCGTTGTGCGCGACGAACACGCACCCTTCCAGCGCCTGCAGCAGGGCGTCCACGATCGCCTCGAAAGGCGGCGCGTCGCGCACCAGCTTTGCATCGATGCCGGTGAGGCCGGCGACAAACTGCGGGATCGGGATGCCGGGATTGACCAGCGAATGGAATGCGACGGTGCCGTCGAGCATGACGACGGCAATCTCCATGATTCGGTCGCCGCGAAAAGCGCGGACGCCCGTCGTCTCGACGTCGACGACCGCCCAGCGACAGGCATCCAAGGTCGGACTCGTCTCGCTGGGCGGCGCCGCGACGGTCCAGCGGCCGTCCGTCGTTCTCCCAAAGCGGGGATCGGGCGCGAGCAGCGCCGCGGCGATGCGGTCAGCCGTGTGCCGATTGGCCTGCGCGATCCCCAGCACGTCTCGCACGATCGCGAGACTCGCCGCGGGCCCGCTCTGTAAGAACGACAGCGCGCGGGACGTCAGCGACGACGCGGGGACGGCGGCGAGGCCGTTCAGAGATCGTCTCGTCGCAGGGGCAGCGTCATGCAGCGCGGGCCGCCGCCGCCGCGCACCAGCTCGCTGCCTTCGATCGAAATCACCGCACGCTCGCCGTCCTTCAGCGTCTCGTCGCCCGTGAGCAGGTTGACCTCTTCGATCAGGCGAAAGCCGGCACCGGACAGCTCGCCCAGCGTGGCGTCGTTGCGGTCGTAGCTCAAGATGACGCCGGGCCGCACGGCGAACGAATTGCACGCCGAGGCCCACTGCTCGCGCTCCTGCACGGTGCGCTGGTTGCCGCCGCAAAAAATCGGCTCGAGCGGCTGGTCCACCGCCTGCATCGCGGCGAAGAAGTTCGGGACTTCTTTCACGCCCTTCGAGCGTTTCCGGCGGTGCAGCACCGCGAGCCGCTCCGGCCCCACGAAATGGGGCGGATACACGAGGCACAGATCGCGATCCACCTGCGTGAAGATCATGTCCAGATGGATCGCCGTCCGCTCGGCGGGCAGCACGACGATGATCACGTCGGTCACGCTGCAGTGCGTGAACGCGAGATCGCAGAGCAGGTCGAGCGCCGCCGGGCTGGAGCGCTCGCTGAAGCCGAGCAGCAGCAGGTCGGGGCGGAGGGGATGCACGTCCCCGCCTTCGAGCGTGTAGTTGATCCGCTTCTCGTCGGAGCCGTCGTACAGAATGCCGGCGTTGTCGAACTTCTGATCGTAGCGGAACAGCGCCTTGATCAGCAGCTCTTCGGTCCAGCGCACGCCGTGCCGCATCGAGCCGATGATCGCGTGCTCGCCGATCACGATGCCGATATCGCGCGTGAAGAAGAGGTTGGGGAGCGGCGGCAGCGCGTAGGCCACCTCGTTCAGCGCGCGCGCGATCGGCCCGCCGTCTTCCAACGCGCCCTCGACCATCAGCGCCACGAATTCTTCGGACGACAGGGCGGCGAGCTGCTTGCCGAGCGTGTCCGACGGCACGACCTCGAGTGCGCGCGTGGTGAGAAACTCCCGGACTTCCGGGCGGCCGGCCAGCTCGGTAATCGCATCGCGGACTTCCACGACGTCGGCGAAGCGCTCCAGGACCGCGACCAGGCGGCGGTGCTCGCGCTGCGCGATCTCGAGATCGATGATGTCGTCGTAGAGGTAGTCTTCGCGCGTGCCGGGGGTGACGGCCACGAGCTCTTTGCCGGGGGTATGAACCAGAACAGAACGGAGCGCGCCGATCTCGGAGGTGACGTGGACGCGAGGCATGGGGAGGAAAGCTAACGGTTAGCCAGCGAGTAGCTCAGCGTCTCCAATTCCAGCGCCATGTTCACGGTCTTGACTTCGACATCGGGGGGCACGTTCAGAGGAACCGGCGCGAAGTTGAGAATCGCCTTCACGCCGCTCCGCACCAACCGGTCCACGACTTGCTGCGCCGACTCGGCGGGCGTGGCCACGATCGCGATGTCGCTCGGGTCTTTCTTGAGATCGGATTCGAGATGTTTGACGTCGCGGACGACGAGGCCGTTCCAGCGCGACCCGATTTTGCGCGCGTCTTGATCGTAAATCGCGGTGATGTGGAAGCCGCGCTGGCGAAAGCCGTGATACTGCACGAGCGCCCCACCCATTCGCCCCGCCCCGACCAGTACGACCCGGTAGCCGCGCTCCAGACCGAGGATGTCGCGAATGCGGCGCGTGAGCTCGGGGACGGCGTAGCCCAGGCCGCGTTTGCCGAACGAGCCGAAGAACGAGAGGTCTTTGCGAACCTGGGCGGAGGTGGTGCCGCCCAGGCGGGCCAGCTCTCCCGAGGAGATGGTGGACCGGCCCTGGGCGTTGGCCTGCTCGAGAAACCGAAGGTAGACGGACAGCCGCCGAACGGTGCTGTCGGAGATCTTCCGCATTGTGAACTATTTCACAATTGCCGACTCCGGCGCAAGAGCCGCACGAATGCTTCCGGCGGGAGGCGCTCGGGACGGATCGTCGGATCGAACCCCATGGCGCGCAGGTCCGCCTCGCTCATGCCCGGCACGGCGTTCTTGAGCTGCTTCCGTCGGCGGCTGAAGCAGGCGGTCACGAACGCGCGCAGCGGTGCCACTTCGACGTCCATGACCAGCGGGTGGGCGAGCGGCGTCAACCGGATTAGCGCACTACGCACTTTCGGCGGCGGCCGAAACGCGCCGGGGGCGACCGTGAACAGCTTCTCCACCCGGGCGACCGTTTGGACGCCCACCGACAGCGCGCCGTAGGTCTTGCTGCCTGGTTCGGCGGCGATGCGATCCGCGACCTCGTCCTGCACCAGGAAGACCACGCGCTCGGGGATCGGTGGCACAAGCGCTTTGTCAATCAACGGAGAGGTGATGTAGTACGGGATATTCCCAATCACCTTTTTGGCGTCGTAGGTATGCCAGTCGAGCTCGACGGCGTCGCCGATAATCACGGTGAGGTTGGGGCGCGAATCCAGCGCGGCGGCCAGGCCGCGATCCTTCTCTATCGCAATCACGCGCAATCCGCGGGCGAGCAACACGTCGGTCAGCGTTCCCGGACCGGGCCCAATCTCGAGCACCGTTTCCCCCGGCTGAGGCTCGAGCGCGTCCGCAATCCTCGCCAGGATCTTTGGATCGCTGAGAAAGTGCTGACCGAGTCGTCTCAAACCTTGAGCAGAACGAGCGTGCGGTCGTCGTTGGCGCGTGCGCCTTCGGTGAAGGCGGCGATGTCCGTGAAAACAGCCTCGAGAATGTGCCGGGCGGGACGCCCGCGCAGGTTGACCACATGGCTCAGCACACGCTGCTCGCCGAACCGCTCCCCGCGTGTTCCCCGCGCGTCGACCAGACCGTCGGTGAAGAGACAGAGAATCGCTTTGCCGCGCTGGAACGGCAGCACGCGCTCCTCCCCGCCACCACCCAGGCCCAGCGGCGGCCGGGTCGCCTCGAGCCGCGTAATCGCCCCGTTGTCGGTCGAGACGAGAAACGCGTGCGGATGCCCCGCGTTGGCGTAGGTGAGCGTCCCGTGCGCCGGATCGGCGACGGCGTAACAGAGCGTGAGGAACATCTCCGTCTCCTCGAGCTCCTCGGCGAGCGACGTCTCGAGCCGGCGCAGCGCCTCATGCGGCGACTCCGCCGTCTCGGCGTGGATACCGGACGCGGCCATCGCCAGCGCCATGATCAGTGCGGCGCCGAACCCGTGGCTCGAGACGTCGCCGATCATCACGCCGATCCGTTCCTCATGCAGACTCAGGAGATTATAGAAATCGCCGCCAACCGACTCGGCCGGGCGGCACCGGGCCGCGACGTCGCCCTTGGACGCCACAACGGCCGGCGACGGCAGCAGCTTGAGCTGCAGGTCGTGCGCCAGCTCCAGCTCCCGGCGCACCCGCTGCTGGCCGAGGTCGCGCTCGACCAGGCGCGCGTTCTCGATCGCCGCGCCGATCTGATTCGCGATGGCGGCGACGAGCTTGCGGTCACCCGCGGTGAACGCGTCTTCGCCGGTCCGGTCGGTCAGATTGATGACGCCGATGGGCGTGGGGACCCGACCCGGGGACGCGTAGACGACCGGGACCGAGAGAAACGCGAGACCGCGGTAGGCTCGCTCGATGGGGTTTGGCGGCTTCTGCGCGCGGGGGTCGGTGGGGTCGTAACTGATTATCCGCATCTCGCGGAAGACGCGCGCAGCAATCGACCTCGGATCATCCACTTCGATCGGCGGCATATCGCTCAGCTCCACGCCGCGGGCGGCGACGAGACGCAGGACATGGCCGCGCGCATCGTGCACCAGCAGCGTCGCGCGGCGCGCGCGGACCACCGCCGAAACCTCGCGCAGGATTCGATTGGCGGCCTCATCCAGCCGGATCGTGTGGCCGAGGATCTCGCTGATCGTGTAGATCAAGTCGATTTCCTCGTAGCGCCCCGACAGCTCGGCCGCGACCTGGGTCGTTTCCTCTTCCGCCTCCAGCACCGCGCCGATGACGTCGGCGAGCTCGGCGGCGGCGCGCTCCCCGCCTCCCTTTACCTCGAGCCAGGTATCGGGGGTGGTGGGAATCGGCTGGAACACGGCAGGCCCGTCGGCAGCCTCCGGACGGCTCTTGCCACGCAACAGACGCAACGTTGTCCCAGAAAGCGCCGCGAGCACCGGCAACAGACGCTCGAGCCGTGTCACCCCACCCGGAGTGTCAGGCAGATGCCGTTGCCTTTCTCGTTGAACGCCACGTCATCCACGAGGTGGCGGATGACGAACAACCCGCGCCCGTACTCGCGCTCGAGATTGTCAGGGTGTGTCGGATCGGGGAGCCGGCTGGTATCGAAGCCGTGGCCGTCGTCCACGACGTAGATCCGC
>Ga0209056_10003556_pt1 | contig 16561 bp, 16 predicted proteins | sample GraSoiAngelo_114_FD_185876 | JGI IMG/M metagenome (GOLD analysis project Ga0209056, IMG submission 185876) | Grasslands soil microbial communities from the Angelo Coastal Reserve, California, USA - 14_0903_13_40cm (SPAdes) (version 2) | ecosystem: Environmental > Terrestrial > Soil > Grasslands... | reverse complement strand
CCGAACGTCGCAACGATCCCGTTGGTGTACGCATCGCAGATGGCGTTGACAGCGGCCTTAAGGTCGGCGAATGCCGGCGACGCGTGCACCAGGGAGAATGAGATGGTCAGCAAGATCCCACAAATCAGCAGCGAAACAGCCTTTTTCATTTGTCCGCTCCCCATGCTTCGTGGTGGGGGGTTTACCCTAATTCCCCTAGGGGTATTTACCCCAGGTATTCCCTCCAATCGCTTGCGGAATATCCCTTAGATCATACTCGGGTTTTTACCTGATGCCGTACTCCGATTTTGCGGGAGGTCGCGGATGGCCAACACCCTGGTCACCAGGTTATGCCGGCGGCCGGCTTGTCAAGCGGAGAACCGAGTCAGTTCTCCGTCAGAAATTTGCAGAAGCGTGGCGGCGGAGAGGAGGCCGCGCACGTCCTCCTCCCGCCGCGAAGGGAACGGTTAGTAACCAGCAAGACCCGCGAGGCCCGCGGGTGTCCCTGTGAGCGATGGCAGCGCGTCGAGTGAACCATCGGATCGAACACGGAAGATCGCGATGATCCCAAGTACGGGCACCCGTGCGTAGAGGTAGCTACTGTCAAGCGAGAGGGTCATGTCCTGTGGATTGCCGCCCGTCACTGCTGTGACGCCATCGGCGTCAAGCAGCGAGGCCGAACCGTCTTGGCCAATTGCAAAGCCGGAGATGTTTCCGGTGCCGGCGTTCGTGACGTACCCATAACGGCCGTTCTTCGTCACAGCCGCCCAGCACGCCGCGCGCTGGCCGGTCATGACCATCGAGCTCACTGGTGTGAGCGAACCGTCGGCACCAATGCGATAGGATGAGGCGCCACCCCCGACACCCGCCTCTGAAACAAGCAGGGTATTCCGCTTGTCAACCGCGAAGCCAAACGGAGTCGGTCCAGCCGACGGAAAGACGTTTGGACCTGAAAGGAGACCATCCGCGCCGACTGCGTAAACGTCAATACGATTCGTTGCCTTCTCTGCTACGATCACTGCCTCGCCATCGTCGCTGAAACCAACCTGCGCGGGGCCGGTGTCGGACCCGCTGAGTGAGCGCTCCGAGCCGGCGACCGGAGACAGGCCACCCTCGCGGCCGACGACGAATCCCGAGACGTTGTTCGGAACTCCGGCGTTCAGGACGTATAGCAACCCGCGGAAGAAAGCGACGCTGATCGGCATCGTCCCACCCGAAGAGGCTGTGTCGGCAAGCTCGAGTCCATCGGGCCGAATGCGGAAGGACGAAATCGAGTTACTCCGGGCGTTCACAGCGAAGAGCCATTGGTGGTCGTCTGTCACAATGACGGCGCCCTGCGACCCCAGGCCGACACCCGTACCCGTCCCTCCAGTCGAGAACGAGCCGTCCGGAGTAAGCGAGCCGTCGGCGCCGCGCTGGTAGGCGACGACGGCGTTGCCGGCGGGGGAGTTGGTCAGAGCATAAACGGCCCCTGCCGCGGCCCCTGAGGCGGTGGTACCCGGCACGAGGGACAGTACGACGAGTGCCGCCGCACCGAGCGCCAACGACATGCGATGGAACGTCCTGAGGATCATGGATCACCTCCCGTGGTAACCTGCCTCGGCTTGGTGCGAACCAACCAGACTTGCCGTGACAGTGTCGAATCCTACTCTGCTGATATAAAGATGGTGTAAAGAGTTGACCGCCACCGTGAGGGAGGACGCCGGCCGATTTCCCGATAAATAACGGTGGGGCGATGAGCAACGGACACGTGCGAATGTACTTGCGGCGGCTCGATCTCCTCTCGCTCCCCAATTCACCCGTCGGCTATGCCATCCGACAGCTGATTCCCGGCGAGGAACGAGCGTGGTGGGAATTGCTGGATGAGACTGGGGACCTGGGAATATGGAACGCCAAGCGTGCGGAGGAGGAGTTCGCAGCTCCATCGGGTCGCGTCTGGAAGGACAGCATTCACCTCGCGGTATCGGAGGATCGCGTCGTCGGGACCGCATGCGTCCAGTTGTATGCCGAGCGGGATGACACGCCCGAACTAGGGTGGGTGGCGGTGGCCAGAGGTCATCGAGGACGCGGACTCGGGCGGATCCTCTGCCTTCACATCGTAGGGTTCATGCGCCAACGGGGCTTCCAGCATTGTTTCGTCCAGACACGGTCCCACCGCACCGCGGCGCTGAAGCTCTTTCGTGATCTGGGGTTCCAGCCTTGGGGGGATCCCAGCGACCCCAGCCTGTCCGCGTTCTTCAGCACAGTTCCGCGCCGTCCAAGGGTCGAGACTCAAGGGGTGTGAGATGAGTCCTTCTGTCGTACGACTGGCCGTGGCCGGCGCCCGCCGGCCCCAGGCGGAGATTCAGATTTTGAAACAGCTGCAGGAGAAGGTCGAACTCTGCGCCGTCTGCGACCCGAATGAAACTTTATGGTCGGTCTGGAAAGAGCAGTTCCCAGGGGCACGCTTCCATCGCACCTTTGACGACCTGCTCTCGGACGACACGGTGGACGCCATCTTTGTCGCCACGCCCTTACGAATGCACGCTGACCAGGCCGTGGCGGCGATGACGGCAGGCAAGCATGTGCTGTCAGAAGTCCCGGCGTGCTACACGCTTGAACAGTGCTGGAACCTCGTCGAGACCGTCGAAAAGACGAAGCGGAAGTACATGCTCGCTGAGAACTACTGCTACATGCGGTCCAATCTGCTCGTCCTCAGCATGGTGAAGCACGGGCTGTTCGGGGAGCTCATTCATGCCGAGGGCGCGTACCTTCATGACTACAAGCAGGGAACTCATGATGACCGCGGCGGCCTGCAGTGGCGCGGGGAGATGCACCGAGATTGGAACACCGTCAACTATCCGACCCACGCCATCGGACCAGTCTCACAATGGCTCGATATCAACCGGCCACAGGGTGACGTGTACGAGTCGGTGATCGCGGTCGCGTCAGAGCCAAAGATGATGTGGCGCTACTTCCGCGAGCTGTATGGCAGCAGCCATCCCGGCGCAGATCCGGCGTACTGGCGGCAAGGGGACTCTCAAAACGCCATCCTGCGAACCCGTCGAGGGGTGACCGTGGTCATCCGTGTCGATTGGACGTCGCCTCGACCACAGAACACGACCCACTACGGCCTGCAAGGTACCAACGGCGCGTACCTGTCCGCCCGCCATCCTCGAGAAGCCCCCCTCGTGTGGATCTCGGGCCGGTCCCACGGATTCAGCCCACCCCGGGACGGAAGAGAAGCTGAGTGGGAAACCCTGTGGGATTATGGCGCCGATTACGAGCACGCCCTCTGGAGGCGCTGGTCGGACCTGGCGGCAGGCACGGACCACGACGGCGGCGACTTCTTCACGATCCTGGAGTTCGCCGATTGCGTGCTCGGAGATCACCGACCTCCAATAGATGTATACGACGCTGTCACGTGGAGCTCACTGATCCCCCTCGCGGCCGACTCGGTCCGCGCGGGAGGCGGAGCGGTAAAGTTTCCCAAGTTTAAGTAGCATGACCGCATCGGCCGCTAACATCATGAGGAGAGGCGGCGTGAAAAACCCGGCCGCCTCTCCTCTATCCTCGAAGTGCCGTCTTCTAGGGCAGTGGCCTGGCGAAGTAGATGTCCTCCTCGACCGTGCCATCCAGCCCGCGCGTGTCGGCCCAGACCACGAGGGCGCGACCCATGCTGTCCACATCGACCCACATGTAGTCGCCCAGGAACCCGGCCTGGAGCGGGTTATTGCTCGGGACGAGGTTCGGCATGGACGCGGTCGTGATCCGCGTGTACGAGATCGCCGGTGACGCAGCTGTGGGGTTCAGTACAGTCGCCAGGGTGATGTCGTTGCATCCGGTGAACTCGCAGTTTCCGTAGGAGCGGTCGTAGTACGCGATGTAGAGCGTGCCGGTGCGGTTGACCTTGCTCCACGGTTGCCACTGGGCTGTAGGGCCAAAGGTCGACGCGGGCGCCACGTTGACCTCCTTACTCCACGTCACTCCGCCGTTCGTCGAAACTGAGTAGAAGACGTCGTTGTTGCAGGGCGGCGTCGACGTCGCGGTGCTGCCTGTGTTGCAGGGCGGGCCGCCGTTGCGGAAATCGGCCCAGGCGGCGTAGAGCTTACCGGAACCGTCGATTGACAACGAGATCGACGTAAACTCCGGCACGCGGTAACCGTTCGGCGGCAGGCATCGGCGGCCGGATGGACAGCCGGTCGTGGGGTTCGCTCCGGATTGGCGCGGATGGGTCCCAATTAGATCGTTGATCCGGTACGGCCCCTGCCAGCTTGACTGCTGAGAGCAGTCGCCGCTCGGCGGACACTTGACCAGCAGGATCTGGTTGATCCCAACGCCGGGAGTGTTCGAGTTCCCGAAACTAACATAGATCGTCCCATCGGGGCCGACAATTGGGTCCGACCCCTGATCGTTGTTGCACCGACTCGGCACGGGGAACGTGCAAAACGCCGCGCTTCCGCTGATCTCGATCCCCGCCGACCAGGTCCTTCCACCATTCGTGGACTGGCTGAAGTAGATCGGGCTCTCCAGCGTCGTGCCGACGACCTGGAACCTGGTCCAGGTGGCATACACGTTGTCTTTCTTCGGGCTGCCTGAGTTGGCGTCGGCGACGATGAACTCCTTGTCGTTGAGAATGGTCGGAAGGATATCGTTCGCCACGACGCCGAGGGGGTCCGTCCGGTATGTCTGGAACGAGAGGGTGCTATCCGGTGTGTGGTAAAAGGCACCGCCGATCGGCGCGTTCGATTTCGCCACAACGATCGCGTTCGCCGGCGAGGTGACGTTGAAGACGATCCCTCCAACATACGCGTTGGCCCTCGAATCAAAGGTCGCCGTCGGGTCGCTGCATGCGTCGGCGGTGTGCTGGTCTCTCAGCACAAACTGCCAAAACGGTGGGATCTGGTCGCCCCACGTCTTCCCTCCGTCGAATGACCAGTCGTACCCGCAGTGGTTGAAACCGATCCGGGAGTCGTTCTGCCCGGCGATCAGGTTGGTGTCGTCGAGCGGATTGACGACAATGATCTCTTCAGCCTGCCGCCTCAGCGAGCAATCCTGGTTGACACGGACGTTGGCGCCACCTGGCCCGCCGCTTTCGAACCGGTTCTGGCACCCCTGGGTCCCGTGCTTCGAGATCGGCTGCGGGAGCCCGCTGCCTGGAAATTGGCTTGCGCGCTGCTCAAGCGCCCCGGAGGCCTGGAAGGCAGCATAGATCGTCCCGTCGGAGAGGGGAAGCTCCTTCGGGTCTGGCGTCACTTGTCCCAGCTCGATCGCCAGCGCGCGGGCCAGGACTTCGTTGGCAGGTAGAGTCGAAGCGGCTCGGCTGGTGGTCTGAGGTGCGAACAGACCGCCAATGAGCATCAGAGCCAGAGCCCATCTCATGAACACACCTGGCTTAGTCTTCATGTTCCACCCTCCTCGAGTAATCTGAGAGCCCTCCTCGATGCGGGAAACTACCTGAGCAACATTAGGGAGATCAAGCTAAGAGCGGGGAAAATCCCCAACTACAATGTCACTATAATTTTCGGGTTTTCGAAATCGAGGGAATTGCGGAGTGGCAAGCAGGATATTCCTTGGCAAACTTACGTTCGTTTAGGAACCGCGGATCGCTTTGAGAGAAACGAGAATCGGGATAGCGAAGGAGGCCGTGAACTCTGGCACCGTCATGCCGATGTCTTTCACCCCTCCCCGGTACTTTCGCAGGTACGCCTTCACCCTGGCTGCCGGCGGCGGTTCTCCCAGGATCTTCGCCTCGCCAATCATCACCGCAACGTCATCGCCGTCTTCATCGGTGTTGAAATTCAAAGCGACATGGGGATTCTGCGCAATGTGCCGCAACTTGGCTTTGTTTCTCTCGCTAAAAATCAAGACCGTCTGGCCGTCCCAGTGGAACCACACCGGCCGGGGCTGGGGGGTATGGCTCGCGTCAACGGTCGTGAGCCAGATGATCTTTTCCGAGGTCAGGCGGCGGCTGACCCGGCGCCCGGATCGCGACGTAAAGTCGATCATCGGTCCCCTCTCTTACAGCTGAACGATCATTTCGATTGTACACCTCCCAATTTCAGAAACTAAGCCCTGGACGGTTCCCGGTAGGATAAAAAGGCAAGGGGGGCCGGTCAGCCCCCCTTGCCCTCTCGTCCCGCTCGCCGTTACTTAAACCGTCGGGCTCATGGTGTCGTAGCCTGCACCGCATAGGCGTTCCCGCCGCTGGCGCCCGCCGTCGCGGACGCGACCACGACATCGGCAACACCATAGACGGTCGCGTGCAACGCGTTCACCACCATGGTGCCGTCCGATAGAACCTGCTGCTCGTTGATGATCAGCTGGCCGACAGCGCTAGAGACCGTCTGGTTCACCGTCCCGTCAATGAAGATGTCCACCCCATTGATCGAGAGATTGGAAACATACACGGTGCCGATACTTGAGCTGCCGTCCAGGGCCGCCCTGGCCTCTGCTTCTGCGGAACTCGCGGTTATAGTGATTCCGGCAATGGTAAGGTTGAGCGAGGCAAGATAGGATTCCGAAGCAATCTCGTCCGCGTAGCCGGTCACCCGTGCGCTTGGAACGTCAGCCGAGACCAGAGAAGTGCTGATCGAGTCAGCTTCGTTGTACAGAGAGTCAAGCGACCCTGCTGCGAGCGTCCCCGTGTCGCCCAGCACAGTCGTGGTCCCCCCGACGATCCCGGTCACAGTGCCGACGGTCCCGCCCACGGTCCCGGTAATGTCACCGAGGGTTTGAGCTCCGGTGGATACGGGCCATCCCAAGAGTCCGACCGAGAGCGCACCGAGTGCCACAAGACTCAATCGGTGGAACACTCTGTCACGCATGGTTATCCTCCATACCTCGGATTCGCCCCGGTCCTGGTCAGTCTTTTAGGAAGATCAACTCGAAGCAGGAATGCCCCAGGGGGCACTGTGCCGGCGGAGTAGGCGTCACGCTGACAAACCACGCTCCACCGGTTCGCATGTCGTGGATGACATGCCACTTGTTCGAGTCCATGAAGAGCATGAACAATCCACAATCCGCCCCGACACCGAAACCGGACGAGACACCGAACGAAGGGTTCGGGGTCGCGAACACCGCAACGATCGTGTTCGTGTTCGCGTCGCAGATGGCGTCCACAACTGCTTTGAGGTCGGCGAACGCCGGGACTGCGTATGCTAGTGAGAAAGCGCCGGCCAGTAGTGTGGCAAACAATAGCAACGAAACTACCTTTCTCATTTGTGCCCCCTCCTCTATATTAATAACGCCCGTATCATCGAGGCATTTACCCGAGCTGGCATCAAGTGTGCTCGGGGATTTCCTCGAACCCGCCATCAGGTTTCCCCCAAAAGGACTGCAAGGATTTCCCACAACAGTCTAGCGGTGGATAGATGAGTTTACCGTGGTGTGGCGTGGGCTGCCGTTACGTGGCCTGCGATCGCCTTCGAGGGAACGCGGGGCGGGCAGACCGCGCCCTGAACTGTGAGTCGGCCTAGCCCTCGCCTGCTGCCAGCGCAATTACCGCGGCATAAAAACGCGCACGAAGGTAGAGACTCTCGAGCCCGATGGATTCGTTCGGACCATGAATGCGCGCCTCGGCCCCCTCACCGACTACCGCCTGCCGCCCCGAACCGTCGGGCTGAAGGGAAGCGTCGCCCAGGCCGTCACCGCTCCGCTCGGGACCACATCACAGTGGGACAGAAACAGCAGGGCACAACCCCTGTTGCGGCCAGGCAGCGACACGACAAGGTTCTTGCGGCTTGGCACACGTCCCAGCAGCCGAATTCGTGGTATCCCCTCGCGGGAAAGACGCTTGGCAAGAAACGCGGTGACCCGGGTCTCGTTGCCAGAATCGGGGGTTCCAGTATTGCTCGTATCGAGACCCACCAGAGATTTTGCCAGATCGAGAATTTCCTCGCGGGATTCGTCGACTTCACGGAAGACACGATCCAGCGGGATCATCATCGTCGTCCGCCTAATGTCGCTCCCCCTACCCTTGCCTGTGGCCGTCGACCGCAAAGCCTTGCCCGCGCAGCCCCTCGATGATTGCGGCGATGTTCGTCACCTCGCCGCGCTCGAGTACTGGCTGGATCTTCGCGTGCTTCGCCTTCAGGTCCACCACCTGCTGCAGCACCCACTCCGCTGCCTCGTGGGGCACGGCCACCACGCCGTTTGCATCCGCCACGACGATGTCGCCGGGGCGCACCACAACACCGCCGCAGGCGACGGGCACGTTCACCTCGCCGGGGCCATCGAGCGGCGGGGAGCCGGTCGCCTGCGCACGCGCGAACACGGGGAACTGGACGGCCTGGGCTTCCTCCGGGTCCCGCGCGGCGCCATCGACGATCACACCGGCGACCCGTCGCCGCTGCATTCCCTTGCTGACGTTGCCGCCCCACACCGCGAAGGTCGTCACCCCCCACGCATTGACGATGAGCACGTCCCCCGGTCGCGTCTGCTCCATCGCAAACTTGATGACATTAAACGCTCCTCTTGGAACTGCGACCGTGACCGCGGGTCCGGCGATTCTTCCGGCGAACGGGTACAGGGGACGGATCGCAGGATCCAGCGTGTATGAACCCTGCATCGCGTCAGACAGATCCGGTGGCGCATAGCGCGCCAGCTTGGCGACAATCTCCGCCGAGGGCCGGATCACCTCCGTGAAGCCGCGGAAGCCTATGTGGGTCCTCGGGGTATCGCGAAGGGCGTGTGTGTCTTGTCGCTCCATTACTGTCTTCTCCTCTCGGGTCCGTTAGCCGACCGGCATCCATGGATCAACGGTCCTGAACCACTGCATGAACTCGACGCAGAACCGAACAGCGTAATCCAGCATGGCGCGGCCGCGGACCTCGCGCGCGCCCGATGGGTCGGACAGGCTTCCAGTCTCGGGCGTCACATCGCGCATGTCGAGGGGCACCGCCACGCGCACGCCTCGGAAGATCAGCCCCCCGAGCCCATCTGTCGGCATTCCCAGTACCTGCTTCCTGCCGAAAGCCCCCACCCGTTCCATCTTCACCTTGCCCGGCTGCAGGACCATCATCAGCGAGCCCATCGGCTCCCCCCCATGACCGAGCTGGATGCTGTCACCGTACACCTGCTTGACGAAGTCGGGATTCTGGATCACCTGCAGGGGCGACACGGAGGGAATCAGCAGTCCACGCTCTCGACGGATCCTCCGGGTCAGCAACTCCAGAATCGGCGCGTTTCCGGCGTGGCCGTTGAAAATCACGATCCGACGCAGACCGTGCCGCAACAGACAGTCGATCGTGTCTTCGACTACGGCGGCAAGCGTCTCAGGCCGCAGCGTAATCGTTCCGGGATAGTGTCGAAAGTACTCCGAGTACCCGAACGGCATGGTGGGGACCACGAGATCCCCCGACAGCTCTCCCGTCCGACCGGCGATCGCGTCAATGGCAGCGTAGTCCCCCATTGGGGCGTGGGGGCCATGCTCTTCGATCGATCCGAGCGGAATGATTGCTGACACTCCCGTTCGAACGGCCTCGTCGACCGCGGTCCAGCTCATCTCGCCTATTCGCATCACTCGCCTCCTGGCGTGCCTCTCCCTGCCCGGCCCCCGTGTGTCTCAGGGCACAGTGGCGATCCCCACCCCGCCCCGAGGATCGCTGCCTCCGACGAGGGCGCCTCCCCGCAGCGCGATCGCCTGGTTGCAGCCCATGTACGACGTGCGGATCGTCTCATATCCACGCTGCTGCAAGGCCGCAACCGTGGTGTCCGGAAACCCGGGTTCGAGGTAGAGGCGACCGTCTTGCTCACAGTGGAACCGCGGAGTGCTTACCGCCTGCTGCGGGTCCATCGCGTGGACGAACACGTTGAGGATTGTCTGGAACACTGCGCTGATCAGACGGCTCCCTCCCGAGGAGCCGATTCCGAAGACGGGGCGGCCGGCGCGAAGCGCGATGGTCGGGCACCCGCCTCCCACCCGCTTCCCCGGCACGATGGAATCGCGAAAACCGGGGCGCGGGTTGAAATGCCCGAGAAAATTGTTGTACAGAAACCCGAGACCCGGCGTCATCACCCCTGCCCCCGTCACCGAACCGATCGAGTGCGTAATCGCCACGACGGTTCCGCTCGCGTCGGCCGCAGTCACGTGCGTCGTATGCCCCTCGCCGCCGCTGTAGAGGCCGCCCTCGCCATGGGTCAGCTCAACGGCCACCCCATGCGCCCGGGACTTTGACAGCAGCTGCTCCACCGGCACACTGGCATAGGCCGGATCCGCCAGGACCCCGATGCCGTCGGCGAACGCGCGGTTCGTGACCCGGGCGAGCAGGTCGACGTACTCCGGTGAGTTGTACTCCATGCGCTTGAGATCGAGTTCTTCCACCGTGCGAAGCATCGCCATGAGGATCGCTCCGTGGCTCGGCGGAGGGCTGGCATGAAACTCCAGATCTCGCCAAGCCACAACGATCGGCTGTTCCGTGCGCACCGCGTAGTGCTCGAGGTCGGCGCGCGTTACACCCGCCTGGCGTGATTCGAAGTCGTCGGCCATCTCGCGCCCTACTCCGCCGCGGTAGAAGTCCTCCGCTCCAGCCTTCGCAATTCGGCGCAGGGTCTTCGCGAGTTCGCTTTGACGGAGGTGAGCGCCGAGAGGAGGGATCCGGCCGCCCGGCAGATACTGGGACGACGCCCGGCGGTCGAGCGAGAGCTTGCGGAACACGTCAGGGTAACCAGGACGATCGGGGCCTTCCAACGTGTAGTACTGCGCGAGGTACGGATAGAGGGCAAACCCTTCGTCGGCCAGCGCGGCGGCCGGCGCCACCAGGTCGGCCCAGGGGACGCGGCCACTGCCGAAGCGAGCCGCGAGCTCGCCCATCCCCGCGACAAAGCCCGGTGTCATGATCGAGGCGTAGCCGAATTGGTTTGGGTCTCCTCCAACGAGGTACCGGCCTACACGCTCGGACCGACCGGTCAAGCCGGCGAGGAAGGCGCCGCCTGCGCTCGCCGAGCCGATGGCCACAGACGCGTTGAGGTAGACGCTGACGTCGTGTGTGGGCGAGTACACCTGGATAAACGCGAGCCCGCCGATCCCGCACCCCAGTGGATTGGCGACACCCTGCGCGAACGCGGTGGCCACGGCCGCATCGACCGCATTCCCCCCTGCCGCGAGGATCTGACGACCTGCCTCGACTGCGGGTGTTTCGGGACAGACGACCACGCCGTTCACGGGTAGCCTCCTACCGCCGCAGGCGGGGGTCGAGGACGTCACGCAAGGCGTCTCCCAGGATATTCAGCGCCAGCACCACCAGACCGATGGTCAGGCCGGGAAACATGGCAATCCACCATTGCGAGCGCAGGTACCGGCGTCCTTCGGCGACCATCGTCCCCCATTCGGGAGTGGGTGGCTGGGCGCCGAGCCCAAGAAAGCCGAGCGACGATCCGATGATGACCGCCACCGCAAAGCCGACCGTGGCGATGATGATCACCGGCTGGATCACGTTTGGCAGCACGTGCAATCGCAGGATGCGGATGTCCCGCGCGCCGACCGCGCGTGCGGCTTCGATGTACGTTTGCTCGCGCACCGTCAGGACCGCGGAACGGACCACCCGAGTGTAGGCCGGCGCCTCCCCGATGCCCACCGCGATCATGGCATTGACAAGCCCGGGACCGAGGATGGCGACGATTACGAGGGCGAGCAGAATCCCGGGGAATGCCATCAGCACATCGAGGAGTCGCATCACCACTGCTTCGAACCGCCCGCGGTAGTAACCCGCCGCGATGCCCAGCGGAAGGCTGACCGCGACGGACAGTGTGACCGAGACCACGCCGAGACTCATCGATACCCGCGTGCCATGGATGATCCGGCTCAGGATATCGCGACCGTACTCGTCGGTCCCGAGCCAGTGCGCCGGGCTGGGAGCCTGATAGATTGCGTCCGGCACGATCGCGGTGGGATCGTAGGGAGCGAGGACCTGCGGCGCAATCAGCGGTACGCTCAACAGCAAGCACACGCCGGCACTCGCCCAACCAGCCACGCCGAGTCGGCGGAGGCCAGTCCACCGTCGCGCGCCGGTGCGCTGAGCGGGCCGGAATGACACGTCGGCGGCGTCCACGAAGCCTACGCGTAGTGGATCCTCGGATCGAGGAACCCGTAGGAGAGATCGGCGAGGAGATTTGTCAGGCTATACGCACACGCCACAATCAGCACGGCACCCTGCACTTGTGGGAAGTCCTTTTGTAAAATTCCATTGACCAGCAATCTGCCGATCCCGTCTCGCGCGAACACGGTCTCGACGACGACCGCGCCACCGAGGAGGGTGCCGAACTGGATGCCTGCCAGCGTGATGACCGGGATCAGAGCGTTGCGCAAGGCATGCCGCACGAGCACGACCCGTTCGGCGAGCCCCTTGGCCCGTGCGGTCATGACGTAATCCTGGCGAAGGATCTCCAGCATACCGCCTCGAACGAGGCGGGCGAGAATTGCCCCCGCGTACCAGCCGAGGGTCATTGCCGGTAGGATCAGATGGCGCCACGAACCCTGCCCAGTGATTGGAACCCAATCAAGCTTGATGCTGAACAGCCAGATCAATAGGAGGCCGGTCAGAAAACTCGGAAGCGAGATTCCAAGGAGGGCAAGCGATGTCACGCCGCCGTCGACCCATGAGTGGCGGGACACGGCCGAGATGATGCCCAGCACGATCCCGCCTGCGGCCGCGAGGGCCATCGCCGCCACCGCCAGCTGCACGGTGAAGGGCAAAGCGCGCGCAATGTCCGCGGCGACCGGCCGGTTGGTCTTCAGCGACCGGCCGAGATCCCCCCGTGCAACGTGGCTGATATAGACAACGAATTGCTGCGACAGAGGGCGGTCCAGCCCGAGCTGGCGCCGCACGGCCTCTACCTGTTCTTTTGGTACAGGGGCATCTCCAAAGAGCACCTGCACAGGATCCCCCGGGACGAGATGGAGCATCATGAACACCATGACGAGCACACCGGTGATGACGAGCGATGACTGGAGGACGCGGAACAGCACGTACCGCCCCACCGATCACCTCTGCGCCGGGGCGGTGGGTTGCACCAGTTCTGCCAGGGTGACCTCGGTCGTCTCCACACGGCCGAACATCGCGGCGAAGGCCACCAAGCTACTTTCCTGCAGATATGGGGTCACCGCCGTGCCGGCATCTTCCACAAGCAGCACGTGGTAGCCGCGATCGCCGGCATCTCGAGCGGTCGTCGCGACACAGCATTCCGTCGAGACACCCGTGACAATTAACGTGGTCACGCCGAGATTCCGCAGAACCTGGTCCAACGCCGTCGAGTTGAACGCGCCCATTGACGTCTTATTGATCACGAGCTCGCCCTCGCGTGGCGCGATCTCATCCACGACCGAGTTCGCCCGGCTCCCGACCCGGACCAGGGGCCCGCCCGCCATCCGTGTCTTCAGGTCGTCGTCGATCTGACGCAGGAGACCCAGCCCGTCGCTGCGGTCCGGCAAAGCAAAGCCAATCGTGAGGTAGATCACGGGGCGGCCCGCTCTGCGGAAGACCGTCAGCAGTCGCTTGATGTTCGGGATGGCTATCCGCTGGACACGACCATAGTAGTACTGAGCAATAGCCGGATGGTGCTCCTTCAGGTACGGGCCTACCCCGACGTCCGGATCAACAGAACCGTACTGCATGTCCACGATCAGAAGCGCGGAGCGCGCCAGCTCCAGCGAGAACTGCGGAAGCGGAAGAGGCCATTCCCGCAGTCGCTCTCGCCAGTCGGGCGCGAGGCCGCGCGTGAGTGCGTCGGGCCGCAGGGGGGTGCTCATCGCCTACTTTTGCGCCATCCACGCATCGTAGACCCACGGGAAGAATCCGATGCTATCGAACTCCAGGTCGTTGACGGCGGCGGACTTGAGTGAGATGTTATCCCAGTCATAGACCGCGAGCATATATGCCTTCTGCATGACGAGCCGCTGGACTCGAGACAGGATCTCTGCTCGTTTCGCCTCGTCCACCGCCACCGCCTGCGCGTCGAGCAGCCGATCGAGCTCGGCATCTTTGGCGAACGAGAAGTTGAAGCCGCCGCCGCCAACGTTGCGGGAATGCAGCAACGCGCTGATGATGTCCGGGTCGCTGCGCGGCGCCGGGAGTGGGGACATCAGCGTCACCGCCTTGCGCTGGTTCTCGTTGACCGTCTGGATGGCGGTCCCTGTCGCGATGAAGAGCTTCAACTCGACCCCGATCGCCTTGAGCTGCGCCTGCATGACCTCAGGGACACCGTGCTCCCAGGACCCCAGCGGCACGACCAGACGTCTGCCGCCTTTGACACGGATCCCGTCCGCACCGGGCTTCCACCCGGCTCGATCAAGCATTGCCTTGGCCTTCACCGGATCATACTTGTACAGATCCGCCGCGGAGTCGAAGGCATAGGTGTAAGGCGTGAGCAGCCCATACGCGGGGAGGAAGGCTCCAAACTTCTGAAATGGCCCGAAGACGGTCCGCACGATCGTCGGCCTATCCAAACCCAGGCTCAAGGCCTGGCGGACTGCCAGCTCGTTCGTGGGTGGCTTGGTGACATTCATGGCGAAGTCAAAGGGCACCCCCGGCACCAAGCCGACCAGCGGCTGGAATCGCGGGTCCTTGGTCAGCCGGTCAAAGTCCTGAGCCGGGGCGTTGTCAATGACGTGCACCTCACCGTTCTCAAGGGCGGCGACCCGTGTGCTATCCTCTGGGATCATCCTGAAGACTAACCGGTCGACGTATGCCGCCCCCGCGTGTTTGAGAATGGAAGCCGGCCAGTCGTATCCGTCATACCGCTCGAGGGTGATGTGATCGTTCGGCACCCATTCCACAAACCTGAACGGGCCAGTCCCGACCGGGCTGCGACCGAAATCCTGGTGGCCGGTCTTCTTGACCGCGGCAGGGGAAACCATGCGATAGTAGAGGCTCGCCGCGTCTAGAAACGGTGCCCACGGCCGCTTGAGGTGGATCCTGACTGTCTGCGCATCAACGACTTCAGTGTGATCGTAGAAGCCTACCGCGCATCCGCCGCAGCGGCTGGCGAGCTGGGGATCATGGGTCCGATCGAAATTGAACTTGACCGCGGCGGCGTCGAAGGCGGTGCCATCGTGAAACTTCACGCCGGTCCGCAGTTTGAAGGTATAGACCTTCCCGTCGGGTGAGACCGACCAGCTGGTGGCCAGCCAGGGCTTGAACTTCTTGTCCTTCTTGTCGCGAACAATCAGAGGGTCGAAAATCTGGAAGAAGACGATCTGCGACGGCCGCAGGCCCGACAGGTTGGGATCAAGCCGGTCGGGCTCGTCGCGTAATGCATAGACAAGGGTCCCGCCTCGCTGCGGTGAGGGCCCAGCGACGGCTGCGGGGTGCGGCACCAACAGTGCAAGGACGACCAGCAGGACGACTCCAACTTTAACCATCCCACGCCTCCTCATGTAAGGGGTGAGCGACCAGCCGCTATTGGCATTTCTTGAAGTGTGTAATTTCATATTCCTGATATAATATTCAATATCCTTCTGAGAAGGGGGTGGCTCAGTAGCGATTATGGTCAAGAACGGAGGCATAAGCGGCAAGACAGGAACATTTGCTCGAGTCATGGCCTCCAGGCTCGGCGACCAGGTATACGGCCATTTGATTGAGGCAATTGCGACGAACACCCTCCCCGAGGGGGCGAAGATTCAAGAGGAGGATCTGGCGGAGCAGATGGGCGTGAGCAAGACGCCCATCCGCGAGGCGCTCCGCCGCCTTGAGGCAGAGGGGTTCGTCGTCGCCAACTCCCACCGCACCCCGGAGGTGCGTCGCCTGGACCGCGTGGACGTCGTCGAACTGTATAGCATCAGGGAGTACCTCGAGCGCCTGGCGATCCGGGCGACGACAGAACTGGCGGATCCGAAGATCCTCTCCGCCCTAGAGGAGCTGCAACGGAAAGCCGAGGAAGACCTGGCATCGGACCGCTGGGCGGACATCGGCCAGTCGGTTGCCTACAACCAGAAGTTTCACCACCTGATCCTCAAAGGTGCCATGAACCAGCGACTGCAGCGCACGTACGGACTCATTGACGTGGACATCCGCCGCCTGGCCTACCGCAGCATACGCGTGGCAGGTCGCCAGCGGGAGGCAGTGACGCAGCATCGGACGATTCTCGAAGCGATCAAGAACAGAGAAGTTGACCTGGCTGAAACGCTTATCACTCAGCATATTCTGACGGCAAAACAAGACGTCCTGCATGAGATCGATAGCAGCGAGACGCGTGACGCCGGCGTGCGATAACCCGTACCAACGTAGGCAACAACTACGGAGAAATCTTAGGCCTGGTGACTTTGAGCGGGTCCGGATTGAGCAACAGACTCCAGGAGGTGTGGTGTGGAGAAGAGCACGCTGCGCCAGCGACTCGACGCGGGCGAGGTTGCTTACGGCGTCATCACTGCTTGGCCGGATCCCGACCTCGTTGAGGCGGCCGGGCGCTGCGGCTTTGACTGGCTCTTCATAGACGCGGAACACGGCGCGCTCGACATCAGAACGTGCGTGGAGCTGGTCCGCGCCGCCGACTGCGCCGGCATGACCTCATTAGTGCGCGTGCCGTATGGGGATGTCCGTGGAGTGTACCCGTACCTTGACCTGGGCGCGCACGGCCTCATTTTCCCCCACATTCGAACAGCCGCCGA
>Ga0209056_10003554_pt1 | contig 16578 bp, 17 predicted proteins | sample GraSoiAngelo_114_FD_185876 | JGI IMG/M metagenome (GOLD analysis project Ga0209056, IMG submission 185876) | Grasslands soil microbial communities from the Angelo Coastal Reserve, California, USA - 14_0903_13_40cm (SPAdes) (version 2) | ecosystem: Environmental > Terrestrial > Soil > Grasslands... | reverse complement strand
GCTCCACCGCCTGCTCCGTCAGCGTCTCGTGCTGGACGGCAAGGCCCTCGATGATCTGGCCCAGTTCGCGGCGCTCGAACCCGGGGGGGCGGAAGGCGCCGATGAAGTTGCGGATCTCGCCGAGCGCCCGCTCGAGCAGCCGCACCGCCTGGCGGGCGCGCTGCGCGGCGGTCGGGTCCGCCGCGAGCGCGCGCTCGAGCACCTGGAGCTGCGACAGAGCGGCGAAAATGTCCTGTACCGGCCCGTCGTGCATGTCGAGCACGATGCGCTGCAGCTCGCGCTCGCTGGTCGCGAGGAGGCGCCGCGAGGCGGCGCGAGCCTCGGCGTCCCGAACCTCGGTCACCCGCGGCCTGGCGGCAGCGCGCGCTGGATCCGCTCGGCGACGAATCCCAGTGCCGCCCCGAGCGCGAGCGCGGCGGCCACGCGCACGCCGCCCTCGGGGGTAGCGGCCCGGAGGCCCATGGCCACGCCCGCGCCGGCCAACGCGCCGGCCGTGTAGGACAGGAGCGGGAGAAACTGCGCCTGCAGCACCATCGCGAACACCGCGGCGCCCAACACCAGCGCTTGCACGAGGTCCTGCCCGCCCAGCGCCCGGGTCGCGGCATGGGCGACGAGCGCCCAGACGACACCCGAGATCGTGCCGGCGAGCGTCCTCTGCAACCCGGGGACGCCGCCGCCCGCCGCCACCGCGCAGGCCAAGCCGACGAGCACCGGCCAGAGCGACAGGTTCACCCTCGCCATTTCCGAAATCGCGGTCCACAGGGCCACCACCGCGGCCAGACTCAGCCCTCGGGCGGTCATCGCGTTCATCGCTCTGCCTCCTTCGGTGTGAGAATGCGGTAGGCTTCCATCGCGAAGTACTCGGGCAGCCCCAGCCGATCTGCCCGCGCCGCGGTCTCCAAGTTCCGGGCCTCGACGCGCTGCCAGAACTCGCGGTCGTCGTGCCCGCCGGGGAAGGGCGCCGTGTCCTTCTGGGACTGATGCTTGAAGATGGCGAGGACCTTGGCACGCAGCTCGTCCTGGGACAGGGGCACCAGCACGTCGGCTTCGGTGAGCGACCACTCCTGCCACGCGCCGCGGTACAGCCAGACCTCGGGCGGCGCCGCATCGTATTCCTCGAGCGCGCCCGCGACCGCCGCCCGGCACATCCGATGGGTGCCGTGCGGGTCGGACAGGTCACCCGCGACGAATACCAGATCGGGGCGCGTCTCGACGAGCAGGGCCCGCACTACGCCCACGTCCTCCGGACCGATCGGATGCTTGCGGACCTGGCCGGTGCGGTAGAAGGGGAGGTTCAGAAAGCGCGCCGCGGTGGGCGGCAGGCCCACCGACTCGAGCGCCGCGACCGCCTCCGACTCACGGATCACCCGCTTCAGCTCCTGCACCGCCGGCAGATCGACGTCGCCAGGCGCTTTGCGCTCGAAGCTCGCTTCCACTTCCTCGCGCACGCGCTGGGCTGCCGCGCGCTCCAGGCCGAGCGTCGTGGCCGCGCGCTCGACGAAGTCGAGGTGCCGCCGCACGTCGTGGTCGAAGACGGCGATATTGCCGCTGGTCATGTAGGCCACGACGGTCGCGTTTTCGTTCTCCCACAGCTTGCGCAGGAGTCCCCCCATGGAGATGACATCGTCGTCGGGGTGCGGGGAGAAAACGACCACCGACTTGCGCGTGGGCAGCTTGCGGCGCCCCCTGATCTTGTCCCGCAAGCGATTGAAGATGGCGCCGTTGATGGGACCGGCCGCGCCGTGCTTGGCGAGCAATGGGCTCAGGTGATGCTCGGTGTAGTCGCGCAACGTCAGCTTGAGGATCGCCTTCCCGGTCCGCTCGGCGAGCCAGACGACCGCCCGCTCGGTGAGCTCCAGCGTCCACTCCACCGGGCCGAGCACCCAGGGCGTCTTGATGCGCGTCAGCTCGGCGGCGGCCGCGAGATCGAGGTAGGCGGTGGCGTTCGCATGGCGCTGCAGGAACGTGGCGGCCACGTCCTGGGACACGTCGCCCTCGACGGCACGCGCAACAATGTCGGCCTTGTGCTCGCCGGTGGCGATCAACGCGATCTCCCGCGCCTCGAGGATGGTGGCGACCCCCATCGTGATCGCCTCCCGCGGCACGTTGTCCTCGCCGAAGAAGTCCGCGGACGCATCCTTCCGGGTCACGGTGTCGAGCGTCACCAGGCGGGTCCGCTCGTCGGGCGACGAGCCCGGCTCGTTGAAACCGATGTGCCCGCTCTTCCCAATCCCCAGCATCTGGAAGTCGATCCCGCCGGCCTCGGCGATGGCCCGCTCGTACGCGGCGCAGTGCTCGGCGAGGGTCTCGCGCGGCACGCCGCCGTCGGGGATGTGCACTTGCTCGGGCCGGATGTTGACGTGCGCGAATAGGTTCTCCCACATGTAGCGCCGGTAGCTGTGGGGGCTGTCCGGCGGCATCGGGTAATACTCGTCCAGGTTGAACGTCACCACCCGCGAGAGGTCCACGTCGCCCGCCTGGTGGCGGCGGATCAACTCCCGATAGATGCCGAGCGGTGTGCTCCCGGTCGCGAGGCCGAGCACACAACGCCCTTTGGCGGCCGTTTCCCGGGTGATGATCTCCACGATGCGGTCGGCGAGGCGCAACGCGAGGTCGTCGTGATCGGGCACCACCACGGTGCGGATGTGCTCGCGATCGCGCCGGCCCTCGATGGGGCCTCGCGGCGCGCGCCCGACGCGCGGCGTAGGGGAAGCTTTCGGGGGCGTCACGTGGCGTTCCTTTCGTCGGGGACCGACGTCTATTCCCGGAACAATAAGGCCGGTCGCCGCGCGGGGCAAAACCGCGTGCGTCCTCAGCTTGACGGTTTGTGCGGTTTGTCGCATATGTAATGCGCGCCCCCTTGTGCCAACGGATGCCCAGCGGGATCGGCGGCTCGTCTGGCCGCCCGGTCGTGTCGGGGTGCGCGCGGGAGCCTCGGGTGACGCAACCGGAGACATTCGTCGAGGGCAGGCGCGAAATCCTCCGCCAGGCGAGTGTTGCCCTCGGCGGCCGTCCCGTGACGGTCTGGGAGGTGTCCGCTCGCGCCGAGCTCGAGCCCCAGGCCTCGAGCGAGCCCGCTCCTACTCATCACTCCAGCAAGCTGGACGTCGACGCCACGCTGCGGCGGTGGAACATCGCCATCGTGCAGGGCAGCCGCTGGGTGGGGTGCCGCGGCGCAGACGACGGCTTTTGGGTGGTCGCCCCGGTGCGCACGCGGCCGCCCGCGCCGCCTCCCGAGGGCCGGGAGCGCCGCAGCCGCGAACGGCTCACCCTCGAGCTCGCCGGGCTGTGCCTCGGACTGCTCGACCGGCGCGAGCCGACGCCCGGCCACCTTCCGCCCGCCCGGTCGGACCCGCTGCACGACATCACCACGCTCCCGGGTATCATCGCGCACGAGCTGTCCAATCCCCTGACGGCCGCGCGCGCCGGCCTGCACCTGGCGATGGAGTCGCTCGGGCGCTGGACGGAGGTCGCCGCCGGCCGGCGGCTCGAGCTGCTCGACGAGCTCGGCCAGGTGGTGGAGGATATCGACCGCTCGGCGAGCTTCCTGCGGGCCGTCAAGGACCGCGCGCGCGGCGCGCTGGCGCGGTCGGAGCGGTTCGACGCCGTGCGCGTGGTCCGATCCTGCTGCACGCTCGAGAGCCGCGTCCTCAAAGAAAAGAAGATTCCCCTGGAATTCGACTCCACCCTCGAGGTCGTGTACTTGAAGGGCGACCCCAACGCGCTCTACGATCTGCTGGTCAACCTGATCCGGAACGCCGCCGACGCGAGCGGCTCGCGGCCGGCACCGATCCGCGTCGGCCTGACGCAGGTGGGAAATGCCCTCAGGCTGAGCGTCCGGGACGAGGGAGCGGGCATTCGTCCCCAGGACTTGGAGCGGATCTTCGAGCCCGGTTTCACGACCAAGGCGTTCGGTGAAGGGAGCGGGATGGGGCTGGTCGTGGTGCAAAGCGTGGTCCGCAACATGTTCGCCGGCAGCGTCGCGGTTGATTCGACGGTGGGCAGCGGCACCACCGTGACCGTCACGCTCCCCATTCCTGCGCAGCGCGCCGTCGATTCACGGTCCGAGGCCCCCCCCCTGGCGTCGTAACGGAGGATCCATCGTGCGTCTTCACGTACTGGCGGCGGCCGCCGCGTTCACCGTGTGTTCCGTCGGCCTCGTGTCCGGGCAGGATCTCATCGTCGACACGACGGAAGCCGGCGCGCTGATCGACGAGGCGCTCAACCGCTCCGAGGTGATGCAGAATCTTCAATACTTGAGCGACGTGATCGGCCCGCGGCTCACCGGATCGTCCGCCGCCCGCCGGGCGAACGATTGGACGCTCGAGCGGTTCGAGGCCTACGGCCTGGACGCGCACCTCGAACCCTGGCAGTTCGGCGGCACCTGGACGCGCGGACCGATGCGGGCGCGCATGACGGCGCCGCGCGCGCACGACGTGATGGCGGCGAGCTGGGCCTGGGCGCCGGGCACCGGCGGCGCCACCGTCACGGGGCCCGTGGTACGGATCGACGCCACCACGCCCGACAGCTTCGCGGTGTATCGCGCTCGGGTGAAGAAGACATGGGTCATGACTCGCGCGCCGTCGCTCGTGTGGAACACCGACGGGCCGCTCATGACCGCCGCCGACTCGCAGCGGCAGCGTGACTTCTTCCGTACCGTGTTCACGCCGTTCCGCGACGCCGACTCCGCCACGCGGGCGCGCATGCAGCAGTTCGCGAACGATCTGCCGCACCTGCTGCACCGCGCCGGCGCGCTCGGCATCCTCGTGGATGCGGGCAAGGAGCACGGGCTCCTCAACATGAGCGGTTCCCCCAACCGCATGCTGCCGCTTCCCCAGGTCGCCGTCGCCCATGAGGACTACGCCCTGTTCGACCGCCTGCTTGGGGCCGGCACGACGCCGCGGCTCGCCGTGAGCATCTCGAACACGATCACCCGAGACTCGGTGCCCCAGTGGAACACCGTTGCCGAGATCCGCGGCAGCGAGCGCCCGGGTCAGGTGGTCATCGTCGGCGCGCACCTCGATTCCTGGGACCTCGGAACGGGGACCACGGACAACGGCACCGGCGCGATGTGCACGCTCGAGGCGGCCCGCGTCATCGCCCGGTCGGGCTTCAAGCCGAAGCGCACCATCCGGTTCGTGCTCTTCGCTGGAGAGGAGCAGGGCCTGATTGGGTCGCGCAAGTACGCCGAGGCGCACGCCGCCGAGGCCGACTCGATCCAGGCCGTCATCGTGCTCGACAACGGCACCGGCGCGATTACGGGGCAGGCGCTGCAGGGGCGGACGGACCTGGAAGCGCTGTGGCGCGCCGTCCTCGCTCCGGTGGCACGGCTCGACGCCGATTCGGTGGTGAACCGGAACAAGACGGGCACCGACCACCTCTCGTTCCTCCCCTATGGCGTCCCGGGGTTCAACTTCAACCAGCTTGAGCGCGGCTACGGCCACACCCACCACTCCCAGTCCGACACCTATGACATGGCCGTCGCGGCGGACCTGATGCAGGCGTCCGCCGTGATGGCGGTGTCGGCCTACGAGCTCGCGAACCTGCCGGGGCTGATTCCCCGCGGTGAGAGATCGGCGCCGACGCCGGTGCAGGCGGTGAAGGTCAGCGACAGCTTGATCGTCAAGGGGAGAGGATCGAACTAGAGCCCGCATCCCGGTTCAGTCCGCGTCGGCGAGCAGGTTTTCGAGATCCAGCGCCCGCGTATGCATCGCGATGCTCCCGTCGGGCGCCCGCGGCCATTCGGGCTCCGGCCGGTCGCGGTACAGCTCGACGCCGTTGCCGTCCGGGTCCCGCAGGTAGATCGCCTCGCTGACGCCGTGGTCGGCTGCTCCCTCGACGGGCACGCCGGCCTCGAGCACGCGGCGCAGGGCCCCGGCGAGCGTCTTGCGGTCCGGGTAGAGGATCGCGAAGTGATACAAGCCGGTGGACCCGGGGGCGGGCGCCGGTGCCCCACGGCCGGCCCACGTGTTGAGCCCGATGTGGTGATGGTAGCCGCCCGCCGAGAGAAACACGGCGTCCCGCCCGTAGCGACTCGTTACCTCGAAGCCGAGCACGTCACGGTAGAACGCGAGGGCGCGCTCCAGGTCCGACACCGTCAGGTGCACGTGACCGATTCGGGTTTGCGGGTGAATGCTCATGGCCATGAAAACGTAGCAGGGTTCCGGCGATTAGATTTCTCCTCATGAACGGCATGCCCAAGATCCCCGGTCCCGTGAACGAGCCGGTGCTGAGCTACGCCCCGGGAGCCCCGGAACGGGTGGAGCTCAAGCGGACCCTGAAAGAGCTCTCCAGCCGCCAGCTCGAGATTCCCCTTGTCATCGGCGGCAACGACGTCCACACCGGCAGGACGATCGACGTCGTTATGCCCCACTGCCATCGCCACGTGCTCGCCAAGGCGCATCAGGCCGGGCCCACAGAGGTGCAGGCGGCGATCGCGGCGGCGCAGGCGGCGTGGCGCGAGTGGTCGGCGTCGGGATTCGAGCGGCGGGCCGCCGTGTTTCTCAAGGCCGCGGATCTGCTGGCCACGCGGTACCGGCCGATCGTCAACGGCGCGACGATGCTCGGCCAGTCGAAGACCGCGCATCAGGCGGAGATCGACGCGGCGTGCGAGCTGATCGATTTCTTCCGCTTCAACGTGCACTTTGCGGAGCGCATCTACGCCGAGCAGCCGTTGTCCGTCTCCGGCGTGTGGAACTCACTCGACTATCGTCCCCTGGAGGGCTTCGTCTACGCCATCACGCCCTTCAACTTCACGTCGATCGGGGGCAACCTGCCCACCGCCCCGGCCATCATGGGCAACACGGTGGTGTGGAAGCCCGCGGCGACGGCGGTGTTGTCGAACTACTTCATCATGCGGCTGCTCGCCGAGGCCGGCTTGCCGCCGGGGGTGATCAACTTCGTCCCCGGCCCTTCGGTCCAGGTGTCGGAGCGCCTGCTCGCCGATCGCGCGTTCGCGGGGATTCATTTCACCGGCTCGACGGAGGTGTTCCAGGCGCTGTGGAAGCAGTCGGCGGCGAACCTCACGTCCTACGCGGCCTACCCGCGGCTGGTCGGCGAAACGGGCGGCAAGGATTTCATCCTCGCGCACCCGAGCGCGGACCCGGACGTGCTCGCGACCGGCATGGTGCGCGGCGCCTTCGAGTATCAGGGGCAGAAGTGCAGCGCCGCGTCGCGCGCCTACGTCCCCGACGCCCTCTGGCCCGAGGTCCGGGATCGCATGCTCGAGATGCTCGCCGAGGTGAAGGTGGGAGACCCTGCGGACTTTCGGAACTTCATGGGGGCGGTGATCGACCGGAAAGCGTTCGACAAGATCAAGGGCTACATCGACGCGGCGAAGCAGGCCCCGGGCGTGAAGGTCCTGTTCGGCGGCGGCGCCGACGACACGGACGGCTACTTCATCGAGCCGACGGTCCTTGAAGCGCAGGACCCAGCGTATCGCACGATGTGCGACGAGATCTTCGGGCCGGTCCTGTCGGTCCATGTCTACCCCGCGGCCCGCTGGGCTGAGACGCTGCGCCTCGTGGACGAAACGTCGCCCTACGCGCTCACCGGCGCCATTTTCGCGCAGGACCGACGCGCGGTCGAGCAGGCGAAGGATGCTCTCCGGTATGCCGCCGGGAACTTCTACGTCAACGACAAGCCCACCGGCGCGGTGGTAGGACAGCAGCCGTTCGGGGGGGCGCGCGCCAGCGGCACCAACGATAAGGCGGGGAGCCTGCTCAACCTGATCCGCTGGGTGAGCCCGCGCGCCGTGAAGGAGAACTTCGTCCCACCGCGGAGCTTCAGCTACCCGTTCATGGCCGAGGCGTGAGCGCCGGGGGCGCACGGCCGCCCATCCTGGTGCTCGTGATGGGCGGTGCGTTCGCGCTGCTCATCGCTTCCCTGGTGATCGGGTCCCTCACCACCCCGGAGTTCCCCCCTTACACGCCCACCGTGCCGCCCCCCCACCCGGCGGTCGTGGGCGACTCTCTTGTCGGGCCGGCGACCTACACGCTGGACGCCTCGAGCACCGACCGCTGGCGCCGCTTCGACTTCCGGCGCGGCGCCGCGGTGGATTCGGGACGATGGGACATCGCCTTCCGGCGCTTCCATCTGATCACGGCCCCGGGTGGGGGCATCCTCGATCTCGGTCCCGTACCGTTCGACTCGGTGCGGGAGCTGCCCGCCGGCGGGTACCTCGCGAACGCGAATGCGTCGGACACGACCAACCCCGGCGTAGGGAAATGGTACGCCTACAGCATGCTGAGCCACCTGCTCACGTCGAAGCATCACGTCTATGGGGTGCGCACGGCGGGGGGGAGTTACGCGAAGCTCGAGCTACTCGCCTACTACTGCAAGGACGTGGGTACGGCGTGCGTCACCTTCCGGTACGCCTACCAGGGGGGTGGCACGCGCCGGGTCGCCCCTGCCGCCCGGTAGCGAAGAGCCCCCGGCGTCGCTCGACCGGGGGCTCGCGTTGTCGGTTTGGTTGGCAGCTTACTTCGGCGGCAGAATCTTGAACATCCCCGTGCCGCACACCGGGCACACGCCCTTAAGCGCGGGCCGGCCGTTCGCCATTTTCACTTGCTGCGGATTCGAAATCTTGCGCTTGGCCTTGCACTTCACGCAGTAGCCCTCATCCGCGGCCATCGGGGCCTTTCCACCCTTCGCCATTGCGTTCCTCCGTTCGGGGGCAGGGCAGGGGGGCGGGGTGCATCGGTTGCGGTCAGGGGCGGCTCCCCCGGTTCACCCCCTCCCGGGACGGAGACAACATAATACCCCGTGCTCAAATCGTGGGAGCGAGGCCTGCGGGCGGAGCGTCTGAAAAGCCGTTCCGTTTGTGACTTCCGTCACAAAACGGTTTGGTCGCAGACCCTCCACAACGGCACAGGACAACGACTTCCGCCGGTCGGCCGTCCTTCCGGGGGGGTACCGCCAGCTCCCGGCCGTCCGGGGTCACGATCTTGACCGGGCCCTCGACAATGAGGGGGCCGTTCGGCTTGGGGGTGATCCGGGTGGCGTCCATAGTCCAACAATAACCGCGGCGTCTTCTGCGCGTCCAGCGCGATACTGAGCAAACTGCACGCGGCGGCCCGGGAAGGTGCCGTTCGGGAACGGCGGCGCGAGGGACAGGGTATCTTCCACCCGCGCCTATGAGAGCTCCGGCCTCTTTCCTCCTCCCGTGGTCGCTTCTGGCGCTGCTTGGCTGCGTCTCGGAGCACGGGCCGCTCACGAACCGGATGGCGCAGTCGACGACGGCCTACCTGGCCCGGGCCGCCCGCCAGCCGGTGAGCTGGCAGCCGTGGGGGCGCGATGCGTTCGCCCTCGCTGCGCGCCTCGACCGACCCATCCTTCTTTATGTGGGAGCGGACGACTGTCGCTGGTGCGGAGTGATGGACCGCGAGGTCTACGGCGACCCGGGCCTCGGTGCCATGATCGACTCGCTGTTCGTGCCCGTCCGCGTCGACCGCGACGAGCGTCCTGACGTCGCGCAGCGCTATGCGACCGCCGTACAGCTCCTCGCCGGCCTGCGCGGCTATCCAATCACCGTCTTCCTCACGCCCGACGGGTCGGCGTTCTTCGGTGGGACCTACTTCCCGCTCGACGATCCGATCACCGGACGCGGGCTCAAGCAGCTGCTCCCCGAAGTGGCCAGGGGCTACCGCGAGCAGCGCGCCTCCATCCTGCGGCGCGCCGCGCTGGTGCGGGAGCGCTCCCTGGGACGTCGCGGCCGGGTACGGGGCGCGCTCAAACCCGCCGTGGTGCAGCGCGAGACCGAGGCGGTGCGCGGCCTGACGGCCGCGGCAGCCCGGACCCATGCAGATGTCGCGAGCTTCCGGTTCACGCAGGCCGTCGATCTGCTCCTCGCCGTATATGCGCGCACCCGTGACTCCGCGTACCTCGCACCCGCGCGGGCCGTGCTCGACTACCTGGTCGATTCCGGCGACGCTGGCGTAGCCGCGAGCGCGCGGGACGATCCCCCGGAGCTGGTACGCGCCGGCCTGCTGCGCGATCTCGTGACAGCGTGGTCGGCCACGGGGGACTCGCGCTATCGCGAGGAGGCGCGCGCCGTGGCGCGACGGCTTGCCGGCGACGTTGGCCGGACGGCCGACCGGACCGTGTTTGCCGACCGCGACGCGTATGTGATCGGGTCGATCCTGGACGCCGCGGTGGCGATGGGCGACTCGGGAGTCGTCGTGCGTACCCACGCGGCGCTCGACACGCTGCTGCGGCGCGTGTACGCGCGGGGGCGCGCGGTGCGCCACGTCGCCGGGTCGGGCTCGCCGGTGCGCGCGCTGCTTGAGGATCAGGTGCAGGTCGCCTGGGCGTGTCTCGCGGCCCGCGAGGCCACGGGCGAGGCGCGCTACCTCGAGATCGCGGAAGATCTCGTGCGGCTGTTGGAGCGCGATTTCGCCGATTCAGGCTCGGCAGGCTACTTCGACGCCGCGGCCACGGACCCGACGGCGCCGGCTCTCGCCGAGCGGACGAAGCCCGTGCTCGACGATCTCCTCCCCGGCGGCAATGGTTGGGCGGGGCGTGTGCTGCTGCGGCTCGCCCGCGTCACGGGCGACGTCCGCTATCGGCGGCGTGCGGAGGCCACGCTCGAGGCCGTCGCGGGCGCCGTCGGCGGCGAGGGGCTGCGGGTCTCGAGCTACCTCGCCGCCGTGCAAGAGCTGCTGCGGGATCGCTAACCCGGTTCCCGTCCGCAACATCCAGTCATATGACCAGCCTGTAACGTGACGCCCTAATCTCCATGCAGGTCTCATGCATGTGAGGAGCACACCCCCTGACGCCGAGGTGGTGGCCCTCGTGCTCGCCGGCGACACCGAAGCGTTCGCCTTCGTGATCCGTCGCTACGAAGCGGGCTTGCTGCGGTTCGCGACCCGGATGCTCGGGAGCCGGGACGCCGCCGCGGACGCGGTGGCCGAGAGCTTCGTCCGCGCCTACCGTCACCTCGCGAGCTGCCGGGAGCCGGCGCGGCTCCGCACGTGGCTGTACCGCATCGTGACGAACCGGTGCAAGAGTCATCTGGTGCGCCGGTCCGTCGCGGACGTGTCACTCGACGACGCGCCGCCCATGGCGGACCCGGCCGACACCGAGGCGGCTCTGGAGCGGGCGGACCAGCTCCTGCTCGTGGAACGGGCGCTGGCGGACCTGTCGCCCGACAAGCGCGAGGCGTTCGTGCTGAAGCACGTGGAGGGGTTGAGCTACGAGGAGATGGCTGCAGTCACCGGGGAGCGCATTCCGACGCTCAAGATGCGTGTGCATCGCGCCCGGGAAGCGCTGCTGAAGGTGCTGGAGGACCACGCATGAATGTGATCGACCCGAGGATTCATCAGGCGCTCGACGGCGAGCTCGCCTCGGAGGCCGTTCCGGTCGAGTTGCGCCGCGCCGTGGCGCAGATCGCAGCGGCCGCGGATCTCCTTGCCGCGTCCCCCCCCGGACCGGCGATGAGCCTCGAGTCGCGCGTGATGGCGGAGATCCGCCGCCCGGCGCCGTCCCGCGCGTGGCGCCTGATACGCTGGCTCGTGACCCCGCGCGCGATCATCCTCCGAGTCCGCCCGGCCTGGAGCGTGGCGTTCGCCGCGGTGGTCGCCGCGCTCACCCTGTTCACGGCAGGCGACGAGGGCCCGGAGCTCGCGGAGCACGAGGGGATCGCCCAGTTCGTGGGCCGGTTCCCCGAGGCGCAATCGGTGCACGTGGTCGGCACGTTCAACGACTGGCGTCCTGGCTCCATCGCCCTGGAAGACCAGGACCACGACGGCGTCTGGCGTGCCACCGTGGTGCTCCCGGCCGGCACCTACGAGTACATGTTCGTGGTGGACGGCGAGCGTTGGGTCCCCGACCACCTCGCAGAGCGCCTCGTGGCCGACGACTTCGGTCGCGAGAACTCAATCGTCATCGTCCGGCCGGCCCGTCGATGAAGCGCTGGGTCGTCCTCGCCCTCGCGGCCTTCTTGGCCCTCCCGCTCGCGGCCCAGTCGGTGCGCGGCCGCCTGGAAGGCCGCATCCCGAGCGCGGCGATTCCGGCGGTCGACTCGCTCATCCAGTTCGCGTCGCAGGAGGGGCTTCCCACCGATCCCCTGATCCAAAAGGCGCTGGAAGGGGGAGCGAAGCACGTTCCGGGGCCGCGCATCGTCGCCGCCGTGCAGGTGAGTCTGGGGCAGCTGCGCGATGCCCGTGACCTGCTCGTTCGCGCGGGTGACCAGCCGCCGGTCCTCCCCGCCGAGATGACCACGGTTGCGTGGGCGCTGCGCCGGGGGTTGGCCGCGCCATTGGTCGAGCGGGTCGTGGCCGCGCTCGCGCGACCGCCACGGGCGGCCGCCATGCACGCCGTTGCCGATCTGGTGGCCCATCGCTTCGATCCCGATTCGGCGGCACAGCTGATCATCGAGGCCGTCCACGATGGTGTGCCCCGGGAGCGTTTGTTGGAAGTGTCCACGGCGGCGCTGCAGCAGGTGCAGCGGGGGCACACGCGCGCCGAGGCGTTCGCCATCGTGCGGGGGCAGCTGCCCAACCTGCCCGCGTCCGCGAGGCCGCCGCGCGGGAACGTCGCCGGCGCACGGCGCCTGGCGTCCCCGGCACCGCCGTAAGGGGGAGCGGCGTTGCAGGGTGCAACCATGGCGCCGTGACGCCGCCGGGCCGTTGCGGGTCTCACCGGTGAAGCGGGCCAGGGTGGCCCGCGTTATCCCTCCCGGAGGTATCGAGACATGATCCGTCGCACGCTCCTCGCGCTGGCCCTCCTCGCCGCTCCCGCGGTTGTGATGGCGCAACAGCCGTCACCGATGCAGGGCCAGGCGCCGGCGGCCGACACGTCGAAGGCGCAGGCTGGTAAGAAGGCGACCAAGAAGCACGTTATGAAGAAGCACGCCGCGAAGCCTGGGGCGAAGCCGGAAGCCAAGGACACGGCGAAGAGCAAGCCTTAAGACGTGTAGTCGGCGTTGATCCGGACGTAGTCCGGCGTCAGATCGCAGGTCCACACCACCGCCTCCGCGCGCCCGAGCCCCAGGTCGACGCGGAGGCGGATCGTTTTCTGCTGGAAGATGGCGCGCGCGGCGCCTGAATCCGCGTGGGCGGTGGCGCCACCGGTGGCGAGCGTCAGCCACTCGCCGTCGGCGGCCGCTTGGAGCGACAGGCGGTCCACCGCGAGCGGGACGCCGGCCGCGCCGGCGGCGGCGAGGATGCGCCCCCAGTTCGGGTCGGCGCCGTAGATCGCGGTCTTCACGAGGGTCGAGCGGGCGATCGCACGACCCACTTCCCGTGCGGCGGCTTCGCTCACACCCCCCACCACCTGGATCTCGACGAGCTTCGAGGCACCCTCGCCATCCGAGACGATGGCGAGCGCGAGGGTGCGCGCCACCTGCAGCACGGCGTCCTCGAACGTCTTCAAGAGCGCGCCGTCGTGCGACGGATCGACTCCGGACGCGCCGCCGGCGAGGAGGAGGACGGTGTCGTTCGTGCTCGTGTCCCCGTCCACCGAGATGGCGTTGAAGCTGCGGTCGGCGACGCGGCGCAGCAGCGGTTGCAGCGTGGCCGGCTCGCCGACGGCATCGGTCGTGAGCACCGCGAGCAGCGTCGCCATGTCCGGGTGGATCATCCCCGCGCCCTTGGCGATGCCCCCGATCGTCACGCTGCCGGCCGGGCTCTCGAAGCGCACGGCGCAGTGCTTGGGTCGCGTGTCGGTGGTCATGATGGCGCGGGCGGCCTCCGGCCCACCGTCCGGCGTGAGACGCCCCGCCGCCGCGCGCAGGCCGGAGGCGACCTGCTCGAAGGGGAGCGGGACGCCGATCACACCGGTCGACAGCACGAGCGCGGTGCGGGGCGGGAGGCCGGCCGCCTGCTCGGCGGCCTGCGCCATCGCCCGGGCCGCGGCGAGCCCCGGCGCGCCGGTGCAGGCGTTCGCGACCCGCGCATTCATCGCCACGGCGCGCATCCGCCCCGGCCGCTCGGCCAGCAGCTCGGCGTCGTAGACCACGGGCGCGGCGCGGAGCGCATTCTTCGTGAACACGCCCGCCGTGGCGCAGCTCGTCGCGCTGACGAGCAGCGCGACGTCCGCCGCGCCGTCGGCCTTGAGGCCGGCGTGCGCGGCCGCGGCGGTGAAGCCGCGCGGCGAGGTGACGGAGCCGTTCGGGATGTCCGCGAGGGCGGAGGGCATCGGCGGAGAAGATAGTCGGCGTCCGTCGCTTGTGTAACCGCCCGGGGCGTCGTATCATAGCACAACCTTCCCGGGAGGCCCGCTGGATGTCGGAACCGTTCTTGAGCTCCGACGACTACGACGAACGCGCGCATCAGCTCTACAACGAAGCCCAATACGACGAAGCGATCGAAACCCTCCGAGAAGGCCTGGGGATCTACCCTCAGGCCGTCGAGCTGCATGTGGGCATGGGATACGCCCGGCTCGCGCGGGAGGAATATTTGTGGGCGCGGCGCGGCTTCGAGGAAGCCGTGGGCCTCGACCCCGAGCACGAAGACGCGCTCGCGGGGCTGGGCGAGGTGCTGCTGAAGTTCGGCGATCGCGCGGGTGCCGTCGCGTGCTTCGACCGGATGCTCGCGCTCGGATTTCGCGACGACCACGACCTCATGCTCCAGGTCGGCCGGGCCCTGTTCCGCGAGGGCGTGCTGGACGAGGCCCGGCGCTTCTTCGAAGTAGCGATCACCGGGCACCCGGACTCGGCCGAGGCGGCCGCGTGCGTGGGCTACGCCTCCCATCGCCTCGCCGACGAGGGCGGCGCCCTCTACTGGCTGCGCCGGGCGCTCGAGCTCGACCTCGAGCACACCGAGGCGCGCGTCTACCTCGCGAATCTGCTGTACGACCGGGGCGAGTACGAAGCGGCGCTGTTCCACCTCGAGCGCACCGCGCCGGCCGACCACTTCGACGGCCTCGCGATCTGGCGCCTCATCGAGCTCAAGAAGAGCGTCTACCGTCTGCCCGACGACGACCCGGAGCTCGTGCCGTGGCATCATCGCCTGGACGAGCTGGCCGCGGACGCCGGTCCTGAGGACCTGTTGCTCGCGGAGATCGAGGCAATGGGGCCGGACGGCCAGATCCGGGATCCTCGGCAGCTCGAGCTGTTTGGCACGCTGCTCACGGAGCTGCAGGGGATGAAAGCGCGATCGGGGCCGGGCGACGTCCACCGCGTCAGCATGCTGAACGGCGCGACGTACGTGGGTACCTGGGAAGAGATCGTGCGGCAGATGAAGGACGACGCGGTGGAATGGGCGCGCGGCTCGCTCGAGCAATACATGGCGGCGGTGGCGCATCGGGGTCGCAAGGAGACCGGCGTCGCCATTCCCGCCACGGATCCGGAGAGCTTCATCCGCGGAAGCGCGGACGCGGGGTTGCTCCGAATACTACACTAAGCGGAAGGGTGGTGGAGGCTGCTCCGCTGACGTGACAACCTCCCCCAACCTCCATCAACCTCCCGAACCTCTACCGACCTCCAGCGTCAGCTGCTGTGTTTCAGTTTCACCGCTATGGATAGCGGCCCGTCCCCCAGCGCCACGAGCGTGATGGCCCCGGCGAAGAGCAGGCCCTCGAGCTCGATGTTGCCGCTATGCGGGAGCTTCACGGCGAGAATCGCGACGATCATCTCGAGGGCCATGCACAGCGCCCAGAAGCGGGTGAAGATGCCCAGCACGACGCACGCGGCGCCGATGGTCTCCACGGCGATCAGGATCACCGCGAAGACGATGGCGAACGGGAAGCCGATGTCGTGAAGGAACGCGGTGGTGGCCGGGATGCCGCGCTGAAACTTGCTCACACCGTGCAGTAGGAACACGCCGCCCACCGCGAGGCGCATGAAGAAGGCCGCGTAGGGGGTGAGTGCGTTCATGAACCCTCCGGGTGGATGGCTTGCGTCACGGGACCGCGCCGGCGCGCGTCCGTCCGCACTTCGCGCGCGCCCAGTCGCTTGATGATCACCTCGAGCCCGCGCTGCGGCAACGCTCCACTCACGCCCGCCAGATCCGCGAAACAGAGCCCCGCCTCCGGCACGCCGTGCATCGCGACGTGGCCGCCGTGGCACACCAAGGCCGCCGACACGCCGCGCGGCCCGAGCGTCACCACCGGAGGGTTCGCTGGATTCAACCCCGCGGCGTTGGCGGCGGCGAGCAGCAGGCCGGCCAGCCCCTGGGGATCGGTGAGGCGGTTCGCGGGGATCCCACCGAGATCGGCGAAGACGTGCTCGAAGGTCACCCCTGACAGGTGGTGTGCTGCTCCTGCAGCGGTGCCACGAACGTTCCCCGGATCGTCAGCACGCCGAGCGGATCGGTGTACAGGTCGGCGCGCTGCGCCCGGAAGAGGTAACGGCCGCTGATGATCGCTCCACCGCCCACCGCCGGCGCATACTGGGTGATGCTCAGACTCCCCGCCACGGAGTCGATCGACGTCCTCCCGTGCGAGTAGGCGAAGATCCGGGGATTGTTGGGATCGACCGGGATGCTGGACCAGAGCGCCCACGGCCGCCGCGGATTACAGATGGGGCTGAGCGTGGGGATCGGGGAGGCCGCCTCCTCTCGACCGAGGGAGTCGATCTCGACGAGTCGAGGGCCCTGCAATGAGTCTGGCACGGTGATGAGGACGCGTTCGGCCACGGCG
>Ga0209056_10003552_pt1 | contig 16586 bp, 16 predicted proteins | sample GraSoiAngelo_114_FD_185876 | JGI IMG/M metagenome (GOLD analysis project Ga0209056, IMG submission 185876) | Grasslands soil microbial communities from the Angelo Coastal Reserve, California, USA - 14_0903_13_40cm (SPAdes) (version 2) | ecosystem: Environmental > Terrestrial > Soil > Grasslands... | reverse complement strand
CGGTTCCCGCTTGAAAACCCAGCGGGCCACCGCGAACCCTAATGCTGCGTAGCAGACGTAAACAAATTTCATAAATCACCCCCAGATGGCACCCACTTCATTCCTAGCCACAGGGGGAGCCGAACACTGACGCCAACTTAACCCCGTTCCCCCGGAAGGTCAATGACCAAAAGTGCCATGGTATTGCACAGAAGTAATGGGTGGGCTTCAACTTCGCCGCCCAGCGAAAGGCACGGCCTTCTTGGGTTTTATCGTCAGAAAAATGGAAAAGATCAGTTGAATTCGGCTGTTGACGCTCAATCTACCGGAGCTTGACTTGACTTTCGGGTCAATTCCCCAACAAAATCGCTGTTGACCATTCTTTTGCAGAAGCGTCTCACCCTATTGCCCCTTTGTTCTTCCGAGGTTTACTCAATGTTCATTAGAAAGACAATCGCTCTAACTTTCTTCACTGTGTTGTGCGCATCGGCCTTCGCCCAGACTCTTCAGCCGACGGTTTGGGCCACCAAGCCCGACATTCCTGGCTTTGAGAAGATGGTGAACGATCGGCTTGCTGCCGCGCAGAGTGCGATTGACCAGGTCACATCCGTAAAAGGTGCAAGGACGATCGAGAACACGCTGGCTCCATACGATGGAGCCGTGCGCAACATCAACTCGGCCCAGTATCTGGCTTCACTGGTTGAATCGGTCCACCCGGAAAGCGCGTTTCGGGACCACGCCACAGAAATGGTCCGCAAGGTTAGCGCGGTTCAGACGGCACTCTCGCTGAACCGCGAGGTTTATCAGGCGCTCGCCGGTCTCGACATTTCGAAGGCTGATGCGCCGACCGGTTATTACGTCAAGCGCCAGCTACTTGAATTTCGGCTAGCAGGCGTTGACAAGGACGATGCCACTCGCACGCAACTGAAGAAGCTGAACGACGAGCTCACGGATGAGCAGTCCACGTTTGAGAGAAATATTTCGGATGACCAGAAGAAGGTCGAGGTAACTGATCCGAAACAACTCGACGGATTGCCGCAAGACTACATTGATCGTCACAAGGCGGGCGCGGATGGCAAGATTTACATCACAACGAATTATCCCGACGCCTTGCCGGCGATGAAATTCAGCACGAGCGATGAGTTCCGCCAGCGGGTGTTTCTGGCGTTCCAAACCCGCGCCTATCCCAAGAACAAAGAAGTGCTCGAAAGAATGATGGCAACGCGCTACCGGATCGCAAGCCTGCTTGGCTATTCATCGTGGGCGGATTACAACGCCGCTGACAAGATGATCAGGAGCGGCTCCAACATTGCTGACTTTATTCAGAAGGTGGATGGCGCCGCGCGTCCTATCGCACAGCGTGAAGTGGCGATGCTGCTGGCGGAAAAACACAAGACGAACCCGGATGCCAAAGAGATTGGAGACTACGAGAACAGTTATCTCAGTGAGCTGGTGCGCCGGTCACAATTCAATTTTGACTCACAGCTGGTGCGGCCTTATCTGCCCTTCAACGAAGTACGTCAGGGAATTCTTGACACCGCGGCCACGCTCTTTCACGTGACCTTCAGCCGCGAGGAAAACGTTCCGGCCTGGGACCCGGCGGTCGAAACCTGGGACGTCATGGACGCTGGAAAAATGGTTGGTCGATTTTATTTGGACATGCACCCCCGGCCGGGAAAATTTACACATGCGGAAATGTCCCCAGTGCTTGACGGAATCCGCGGCAAGCAACTACCTGAGGCCATTCTGATCTGCAACTTTCCCAAGCCGACGGCCGATGATCCGGGACTCATGGAGTATGGCGATGTGGTCACCTTTTTCCACGAGTTCGGTCACCTAGTGCACTGGATCCTCGGAGGACAGCAGCAGTGGGCGGGCATCAGCGGCATCACCATGGAAGGCGATTTTGTGGAAGCGCCTTCCCAGATGCTCGAAGAGTGGATGCACAGCCCGCAAGTGCTGGCGTCATTTGCTAAACATTACAAGACGGGCGAGGCAATTCCTGCAGAACTGGTTGCCAGAATGAATCGTGCCAGTGCTTTTGGTCGCGGACTGTCAATCAGTCAACAGGATGAATACACCGCGATTTCTTACGACATCTACAAAGCCAAACCCGATGTGATAGACCCCGACGAAGTCACGCTCTCGGATGAGCATCGCTACACACCCTTTACTCCGCTCCCGGAAACACACATGTACGCGGCATTCGGACACCTGGCCGGCTATTCTTCCGCCTACTACACATATCTATGGGACAAAGTAATTGCCGAGGACTTCTTCGGTCAATTCGATCACGGTAATTTGCTGGCGGGCGCGACTCCTATGCGATATCGTCGGACTGTGCTCGAGCCCGGCGGCTCGGTTTCTGCCAATGACCTGGTGCACAATTTTCTTGGACGAGAACAGAATATGAACGCATTTCAGAAGTGGATGGGAGAGGAGTTCGAGCAGACCTCGGCATCAGGCACTGGCAATTGAGTTTTCAATAAATATAAAGTCGTGTCATTCCGAGCGAAGTTCCGTCATCCGCTTGCGGAGGAGTCGAGGAACCTGCTTTCTGCCGGCCTGCAATAAAGCAGGGTTCTCGACTCCGCAGGATGGTCGCTTCGCCGCCATCCTGCTGCGCTCGAAATGACAATAGGTAGGTGACGCCCATCTCCACGCCCGCCATTTCGCTTCCGCGCCTCGCCCGAAGCAATCCGCTGGCGGCGATTGGTGCTGTATTTGTTACATTTTTTGTGGTCTGCGCGATTTTTGCGCCTTGGATTGCACCGGCCGATCCGGCGCACATTAGTCTTGCCAGCCGGCTTGCTCCGCCGTCGCTATTGCAAATCTGCGGATCGGACGAGCTTGGGCGTGACATCCTTTCGCGGCTCATCTATGGCTCGCGCATTTCGATGCTGGTGGGAAGCTGCGTTGTCGGCGCTTCGCTCGGAATCGGTCTGATCGTTGGCTCTATTTCCGGTTATTACGGTGGACCGCTCGACCGTTTCGTGAATGTCATTGTGATGAATGCATTTCTGTCGCTCCCGGGAATTCTGATCGCAATCGCATTTGTGGCTTTTCGCGGGCCAGGAATTTCCAACCTCGTTTTTGCTCTGTCGCTGACCGGGTGGGTGGGATATGCGCGGCTGGTGCGCGCGCAAGTGCTGGCAGCGAGAGAGAAAGAATACGTTGAAGCCGCTCGCGCTCTTGGTGCAACGGACGCGCGCATTCTGGTGCGTCATATCTTGCCGAATATTATTCAGCCGGTGATTGTGCAGGCCGCGATCGGAATGGCCGGCGCGATTCTTGCCGAAGCCACCATGAGCTTTCTAGGACTGGGAGTTCCCGCGCCGACTGCGTCCTGGGGTACGATGCTCAACGATGGACGAGGTCATCTGTTCGACGCCCCGCATCTGGTCCTCTTCCCCGCCATCGCGGTGATGTTGGCAGTGCTCTCTTTCAACTTTATCGGAGACGCGCTGCGGGATTTGCTCGATCCAAGGTCGAGAATCGAAGTGGGATTGTAGACATCAGTGCAATACCGTCACTGAGTGTATAGGGATTTATCGCCAATTGACCAAACCTCTGCGACTCGTTTGGGACAAAGGCTACAATGTTTTTCTCGGAGAAAAATGTGATGAGGATCAGACGTTTGCTTTTGTTGGCCGGCCTCATTGGTAGCGCTCTTATGGCTTCCGGCCAAGATTCTCGAATGTCAGATCGCTCGAAAGAAGTCTTCAAAGGCGCGGTCGAAGTTAGCGTCTCCAGAGACAAACACTCCTATAAGCAAGGCGAACCTATATGGCTCACGGCTCAGATCAAAAACGTCGGCGAGGCCTCGGTTTTTGTTTTTCCCCGAACCAGTTTTGAAGATGATGGCGACGGGGTTTTTATCGTTCGGGTCACGGAGACTCCCAAGTGCAAGTTTGTGTTCACAAATCATGCGGGAACTCCCGCGCCACCCACGAAAGACCTCAGGTTCGCGGATTATGTCCAAAGTTCTTGGAAACTGCTCAAACCGGGCAAATCCCTACAGGCGCAGAATGTGTTCCGCAAGATCGACTCGCCCCTCTGTCCAGGAAAATACGCGCTGACCGTTACCTATCTCACTGAACTCTTTTGGTGGACGGGAGAGAGGATTCACGCATCCGAATCGGAGTTGCCATTTCCTGCAGTGTTCGGTGTTTATCGGGGTAACGCCATAACGTTCCAAGTACAGGGAACCAACTGGAAAACTTCAGATCATTGACGCTACCAGGCGATTGCACTCGCGACCTGCGCTCTGATATGACCGGGTATTTCGCTGGTTTAGCGCTGAAATAGGTGGATGCAAACGGCGCAGACGAGACATCCCACCAGCGCAACCAGACCCATAACCAGCTTGGCAGCAAAACGTCGCCGAGGCGGAGATGGATTCCAGTTCGCTACTGCCGCCCGGAGTTCCTCGATCCGCTCTTCTTCATCAATGTTGCGATAGAGGCCGGATTGAAACGCTGTCTGCAATCTACGCTGATCGCTTTCGGGCAGCGCAACGAACCGGAAAGGCTGCTGTGTGCTGGTGACCGGAACTAGCATTTCTGCCGTGCCCAGTACCGCTCCCCTGTGCGTGTGAAACATCAACTCAACAACGCAGCCCTGGTGCACAGGCGCAGGCAGAAGTAACAAGCCACCGCTGCGGGAAATAACGTGCAGTTCGCCAGTCGTGCGGAGGCCATTCTGGAATTTCAGGACAGCCGGAGTCGTCTCGGTAAGCCGAAATCGCGGAATACGCCGATTGGCGTAGAGTTGTGGGGAAGAACTCATTAGCCTCAGTATGTTACGCAATCGTCTGGCGCTGGAGATTACGGAAGGACTTGTACCGTTGACGTTGACAGGCGTTATCCCAAATTGTAGAGCTTTGAATTTAGTCGGACAGCAGATCCTCAAAATCCACTTCCAGGTCCTCCTTGATTTCGTGCTCAAGCGATCCCTCACTGGCTTCGCGGTATTCACAAATACGTGGGCCTTGCTGATCTATGGCGATGTAGGTAGGAACTTCCTGCGTCCAGCTTCCGCTGTTGTAGTACTCAACACCGTCGCGAGTCAGGCTGAGAGCTTCGTGGGTATGGCCACAAAAAACGCGCTGAGCTACTCTGAAAGATGAAAGTCGAGGAGAAGAGTAGCGCCGTGATTCCTAGGCGTAAGAACAGGTTTGTGTTAGAGTACGCACCACCATGGCGGCTTCAATTAGGCGATTCTGTGCTCTTACCCTTGCATTGTTTGTAGTCGCACGAAACGGTCTAGCTCAGGAATCGAAGCCCCTTCATGGCCGGCTTTCATTACCTGCGAAGGACTGGGGCGTCGTTCTGGACCTGCCGGGATTTACATTGAAAAATATCGAAACTAAGCCCGATGGCCGTCGCTACATGATTGCCGAAAACGAGAGCACGCATCTGGTGGTTTCTCTTACCCTGGAACAGGTCCAGGGAGGTCGATCTGCGGACTGTAATGATTCGCTTCAGAAGAAAGCTAAGCACCCGCCCTTCAAGGTTCGAGATGTTCGCTTCTCGCGTCAGGGAGAGTTTGACTTTATGGAATACGTCGTTCCCGAAGTGAACGGTCAACAATTTAACCAAAAGAGCATCTATGGCTGCGAGTTTTACGACAATTCCTATATCGACCTGCATCTCTCGAAGGTCAGCTACTCGCCCACCAATGGCCCTCTATTCGCCGCTGTGTTGAACTCAATCCGCATTGATCGCGTGCAGAGAACGAGTTTTGAACTGCTCCAGCAGGCGAGCCGACTCTATCTTCAACATGACTACAAAGGTGCAATTGGAACGTACTCGCAGGCATTAGAACTGGAGAAAGTGAATGCGAAGTTGGATAAGACGCTGTGGTACGTGTTGATTGATAATCTCGGCATGTCCTACGGAATCACGGGTGATCTACAAGAGGCCAAGGAGACCTTCGACTACGGAGTTAGTAAAGATCCAACTTACCCGCTGTTTTACTACAATCTCGCATGTACCTATGCCGAAATGAACGATGTGGCAATGCGAGCAGCTATCTGAAAAAGGCGTTCGAGTACAAGGCAAATACCTTGCCCGGTGAGCGCATGCCTGATCCTCGCACGGACGATTCATTCAAGAAACTGATGAAGAACAAGGAATTTCAAGAACTCGCGAAATCGCTCGCCGGTTCATCTTAGGCTTCTGACCTAGCTTAAGTCGAAGGTGCAGGGATCCTCAAATTTAGTCGGACAGCAGATCCTCGAAGTCCATCTCCAGATCTTCTCTGACTTCCTGCCCCAATGACTCCTCCGCGGGCTCGCGGTATTCGCAAATACGTGGGCCTCGCTGATCTATGGCGATGTAGGTGGGAACTTCCTGCGTCCAACTTCCGCTGTTGTAATACTCCACGCCGTCGCGAGTCATGCTGAGAGCTTCGTGCGTATGGCCGCAAAACACGCGCTGCACATCTCGTGACCGGCCATGTGCAATCGCGCCATCTGCAACTTTAGCCGACAGCCGCAGCCATGCCGTATCGAAGCGCTCAAGGAATCCGATCATCCGCTGTCTTCCGAGGGCGAACTTCTGTATTGCGAGGTGAAGCGCGGAGAGAGATCTGCTGATAGCAAGGTTCCGAGTGAGAAAGCGGTCAAATTGATGCCCGTGTACGGCCAGGTGACGGACACCGCCGTACTCCCACACATATTCCTGATAGACGCGAATGCCGACAAGGTGCGACATGACCTGCGAAAGGCCGTGATCATGGTTCCCTTCCACCCACACCACTTCGATTTCACGTTTGGGGTTCGAAAGTTTGCGAATATATCCGAGAAAGCGCCAATGCTCTTTTTTAAGACGGCGGAAGTTGAGGTCGGAGAAAATGTCGCCCAGCAAAATGAGACGATTGAATGACGCGGTCTTGAGCAGTCGCATGGCCTCAGAGGCACGGCTTACTTCCGAGCCCAGGTGAAGATCGGAGAGAATGATGGTGTCGGTAAAAATCATGTCATGTAACTCGCGTTGTGCTGTGTCGTGCCTACGGGACTCGGTCGGAGTCTGCGCCCTACCCAGGACTTCCGAGTCTGTATAAGAAGGCTTCTTACGCCCCTTTGGGGCTGAGTCATTTCCCACTTGCACCCAGGGCTTCCGCCCTGGGCTGTATTCTGGCGCCGCTTCGCGGCTGGGAATTACGATTCGCTTGCCACTCGTGGTTCGGAGTTTGCGTTCTCACACAGACTCTTCCGTCCTGGGCCAATAAGTTCCGCCCCCCTTCGGCTACGCTCAGGGCAGGCCCTTCGGGGCTGGTATTTAGAGCGAAAATCTAAGCCTCTTCAGCAATTTGCAACACCGTCTCCGTGTTCTGAATGGAACTCTGCCGGTATGCAATCGTGTCCAGAAATTGCGGAATTTCAAACAGCGCGCGATTGGTGTAGGCCTCAGCATTCTTGCGAAATTCGGCGAAGGTCGTCGGATCGAGAAGTTGCTGGACTCCTTCAGTGACGTGCCTGAAACTCTTGAGTACGATCCCCACACGCTTTTCGGTAACCCACTGTGCGTTGTAGCGCTCCTGCGGCAATGTGCGGCTATTGCATTCGACAATCACCGGCAAATGAAATTGCAGCGCTTCGCTGATACTGCCCGGCCCAGGTTTGCCGATAAAGAAATCGGATAACGCCATATAGTGGTCGACATTCTGCGTGAATCCTTCAACAAAGATCGGAAATCGCGTCTTGAGGCTTTTGATTGCGTTCTGCAGCTTTGTGTTTTTTCCACAAATGAGAATTAACTGCACTTTAATGGACACGGCATTGATTCGTTTAACGATGTGGAGCATCGTGCCAGATCCGTGTCCGCCGAAAAGAACGATTCCAACCGGGATGTCCGAATCAAGCCCTAGCCTGCCCCGCTCCGACTTACGATCCACGGAAGTCCTCTGATAGAACTTCGGCTTCATGATCATTCCAGAAGCCAGAAAAACGTGATCGCGATCATGACCGAGTGCGAAAGCCTGCTGCTCGGCGCGCTCGCTCCCACAGATCAGGAATTGTTTCTGTCGCTCAATCCAGAAGTGCGGCGGATAATCGGCGAAATCCGTGAGCAGCGTGACAAAAGCGGTTCGCGGCGTGGTCTTGCGAATGCTTTCTGCCATCGCACGATTGAAATGCGGAATGACCGACAACACCAAGTCCGTCGGATTTTGCCGCCAGTAGTCCTGGAGCATTTTCACTGTCGGGCGGTGAAACATGCGGATCACACTCTGCATGGCAGGGAGCAGTTGCGGCGTGAGGCGCGTCCAGCCCTTCCGGAGAATGAGGTTATAAGCATCCTGCAGGCGAATGCCGGTGAGCTTCCGCACAATATCGAGTTTGTCGAGCTGCTCTTGAAGATTGAGCAACTCGACGCGCCAGGGCTGTTCTTGATTTTCGAGGACACTCTTCAAGGCCTCTGCGGCACTGCGGTGTCCGCCGCCCGCATCAAAAAAGACAATCGTTAATTTGCGTTCCATGTCTTCAATTGTAGATTTCCACAGAGCCAACCACCTACCGTTACAGTCTGCCAATCCGCCTCGCCACAATGATATTGAAGCCACTGTGAACACTTTGTGAATCGGATGTTGGCTTTCTTGGAACACTTTCACTGTCCCTTCACCTGCCACTGGGGCTTTTTCGTGCTGATGGGAACAGATCGACTCTCGCCCTGTTTTCATCGAGTAGGAACGATGCCTTACAATCGTCGGTCATGCGCGGCGTTCAGCGGCCTCAGGGACCGAAAGCATTCTTGGCGGTCCGCGACTTCCTGCTCCGGCATCGTGAAGAATACGAAATCGCTTACCGCGATTTTCGTTGGCCCCAACTCGACAAATTTAATTGGGCGCTCGACTATTTTGATACGTACGCTCGCGCTAACGACAAGCCCGCGCTGTGGATTGTGGACGACGACGGCTCTGAACTGAAGCTGAGTTTCGCGGAGATGTCCCGACGCTCCAATCAGGTCGCCAACTTGCTTCGCGAACTGGGTGTTGGACGCGGTGATCGCATCCTTGTCCAACTTTCCAACCATGTCGCGATGTGGGAGATCATGCTCGCGGCGATCAAGCTGGGTGCGATCATCATCCCTGCTGCCACGTTACTCACAGTCGAGGATTTGCGTGATCGCCTGGGGCGTGGCAAGGCCCGGCACATCGTGACTCAACTTGCTTTGGTCGAAAAGTTTTCCAGCTTCAGTGGTGATTACACCCGCATAGCCGTTGGCGGCACGGAAGAGCAGGAAAACGAGAAGGGCTGGATACCTTACTCGAGAGCGTACGATCACAGCCCTGACTTCAAGCCCGAAGAGGAGACTAATGCAAATGATCTATTGATGTTGTATTTCACGTCAGGCACGACCGCCTTCCCCAAGCTTGTGGTGCACACACATCAGAGCTATCCGGTGGGGCAGCTCTCGACTATGTTCTGGATTGGCATTCGTCCCGATGATGTTCACTTCAACATCAGTACTCCCGGCTGGGCCAAACATGCCTGGAGCAGTTTTTTTGCGCCCTGGAACGCGGGCGCGACCATTTTTGTGCACAACTATGATCGCTTCAACGCCAAGCGCACTCTTGATGTGGTTGCCCGCTGCGGTGTCACTACGATGTGTGCGCCGCCCACGGTTTGGCGCTTGTTCATCCTCGAGGATTTGAAGTCATTCCCGGTGAAGCTTAAGGAACTGGTAAGCGCCGGCGAGCCGCTTAACCCAGAAGTCATGGAGATGGTGCGAGGTACATGGAATATCGCGATCCGCGATGGTTTCGGCCAGACCGAAAATGTTTTGCTGCTGGGCAATTTTCCTGGCCAAGACGTGAAGCCCGGCGCAGTAGGGCGGCCCTCGCCCGGGCACGAGGTCGTCTTGCTGGACCTGGACGGGAAGGAGTGCGACGACGGAGAAATTTCCGTGAAGTGCGACCCTCGGCCCTCCAGCCTGATGCCAGGATACTTAGATGATGCCGAGCTCAACGCGAAGTGCTTTGCCGGAGGTTACTACCGTACGGGCGATGTGGCCCACCGCGATGCCGATGGTTCTTTCACCTACATCGGTCGCACGGATGACGTTTTCAAGAGCTCCGACTATCGATTGAGCCCGTTCGAACTGGAGAGCGCTCTTATTGAGCATGACAGTGTTGCCGAGGCTGCTGTTGTCCCCAGTGCGGACCCGATTCGCTGGCATGTTCCCAAGGCATTTATCACGCTGAAACCGGGCCTTCAGCCAACGCACGAAACGGCGGGCGAAATATTCAAGTTTATTCGCGGCCGACCCGCTCCCTACAAGCGCATTCGCCGCATTGAATTTTGCGAACTGCCCAAAACTATTTCGGGCAAAATCGGGCGCGTCCAGCTGCGCAGTATCGAATCGGAACCACGGCAGGATCGTCGTCCCGGCGAGTACTGGGAAGAGGATTTCCCAGATCTATGAATATGTAAAAAACAAGATTTTGGATCGCATCGCTGCCAGTCGAGTTTCGTAAATGGCGCTAAATCGCTGTTTCACTCATTAATCACGGTTGTACCGGCGGCAGAGTGGTCGAACCGGACGTGTTGGGACAGGTGGGATGACCAAACCCGCCAGCACTGATACCTGTACCACCGTTCGGATTCGGGGTAATGTCGAAGACGATATTATCGGGACGCGTCGAATCTCCTGAAACGCCGCCCACCCCGGACAAGTGATCCAGGCCAAGATTGTTGCGGACTCGCCATGCGATGTTGTGGTCGGCGCAAGAGGTATCACCGCTAACACCGACCCCACCGACGATCTTCTTTCCCACCCCGTACAGGGCAAGCCCGCCGCCAAAGACGTTAATTCCGCCAACCTTGTGTCCTACCATAGAATCCTGGGGAGCGCCGTAGTTGGATGACGGTCCGCCGTATGCCACCTGAGTGTCCACAGGATTGCTCTCCTGCAGTCCGAATAGGCTGCCCCCGGGCTGCACTGCGGAATAGAGATTTGCGGTGGACAGGGCCAAGCCGTTGGGCTGCCCGGAGCCGCTGTTGCTGGAACTTGAATCTAGACTGAAGGCATTAGCCGTATTGGCCTTCTGAGCGGAGATCACGCGACTGCCCGGCCACTGCGCCCCGCGATTAACGCCAGTGAAGGCGACCGCACAAACCACGCCGTCGCGGTCTACGACGGTGGCCCACATCTGGTTGTTCAAGCCGCTAGTCTCCGTGGCCGTAGCAGCGTCTAGAGCGGACTTCAGCGCGCTAAAGTTGGGGAGGCTCTTGCAACCGTTACCTGCCGGTTTTTCATCAGCAGCCTTGACTACGCCGTCTGTAAAAAGGATGAGAATCGCAAGACTGGCTACCGCGAGCGGCAATCGCTTCTGTAACATGATCAACTCCTTGCTGAGATTCTTAGGTGGACCAAGCGGGTGGGATCAACTGTACCATTTAACCTGCAGGCAGAGAGCAAGAGATATTGTCCGAGAAAAGGCACGGGCGGGAACGACCACCCGTGCCTCACACTCAGTTTGTAACGTTCAAATCCTCGCGCACACCGCCTTGGTCTGCGTGTAGTTATTCAACACGTCGTGGCCCATTTCGCGGCCCCAGCCAGATTGCTTGTAACCACCGAACGGCAGGGCGGCGTCGAAGATGTTGTAGCAGTTGATCCACACCGTGCCCGCCTGCAGTTGCTCGGCCATGCGGTGGGCCTTGCTGATATCGCGAGTCCACACGCCGGCTGCCAGGCCGTACACGTTGTCGTTGGCGCGCGGAACAAGCTCCTCCGGATCGGTGAACGGCATGGCAGCGACCACCGGCCCGAAGATTTCTTCCTGCACCACTTTCATCTGATCGTTCGTGTCGACCAAGACGGTCGGCTCAACGAAGTATCCCTTTTCGCCGGTCTTGTGTCCGCCTGCGATGGCCTTTGCGCCCTGCGAGAAACCGGATTCCAGATAACGGCAAACGCGATCCATCTGTTCGACCGAGACCAGCGGCCCCATTTGCGTGTTTGCATCAAGCCCCGGCCCGACTCTGATCTTCTTCGCTTTTTCGGCCACGCCTTCTACCACCTGGTCGAATACTGCCTTTTCCACGTACAATCGCGAGCCGGCACAGCAGCACTGTCCGTGATTGAAAAAGATGGAACTGGCAGCCCCCGAAATTGCGACGTCCATGTCGGCGTCTTTGAACACCACGTTGGGGGATTTGCCGCCCAGTTCCAGCGACACTCGCTTAAGGTTGCCAGTCGCAGCATGCACGATCAGTTTTCCGACTTCGGTTGAGCCAGTAAACGCAACTTTGTCCACGTCGTTGTGTGCAGCGAGCGCAGCGCCTGCGGTTTCTCCGTATCCGGGAACGATGTTGACCACGCCCTCGGGGAAGCCAGCTTCGATGATCAACTCGCCGAGTTTCAAAGCCGACAATGGCGTCTGCTCTGCAGGTTTCAGCACCACTGTGCATCCGCTGGCGAGTGCTGGCCCCAGCTTCCAGGCGGCCATCAGCAGCGGAAAATTCCAGGGAATAATCTGTCCTACTACGCCGACCGGCTCGCGCAACGTGTAGCTGAAATATTTTGCACCCGGCGTATAAGGCACCGAGAGCGGAATCGTATTGCCTTCGAGCTTGGTGGTCCATCCCGCCATGTAGCGAAACAGATCAACCGCGAGTGGAACATCGGCAGCACGCGCGACGGTCAGAGGCTTGCCATTGTCGAGCGATTCGAGATAAGCAAATTCCTCGGCGTGCGCTTCGATCAGATCAGCCAGCTTCCATATCAAACGCCCGCGTTCTGAAGCCGACATCTTGCGCCAAGGACCGCTGTCAAAAGCCTGGCGCGCCGCCTTCACCGCGAGATCAATGTCGGCGCGGTCGCCTTCTGCAACCGTGGCCAGCACCTCGCCGGTCGAAGGGTCGTAACTAGGGAAAGTCTTTCCGGAAACGGCGTCCACCCAATTTCCGTTGATGAGCATTTTGCGCGGCTTCTCCAGAAAACTGGCCACGCGCGGATCAACTTGTGCCACAGAAATTGTGCCCATAGAAAACCTCCTGAGGATTCTGGCTGAGTTTGTTAAAAGACCACGATCTGCGGAATGCAGAGAATTGACGGGCACCATGCTAGACCTGTGGGAGCGTGGAAAGCAAACCGGGACCTGCTAGTGCGCATGTCCAGCTTGACCGTTTGGTAGAGTAATTGCATCACAGACTTCACAAATCTACTCCAATGCAGACAACGATTGAAATTGATGACCGCTTGATGAGCCTGGCAATGCGACGGAGCGGGCTTTGCACGAAGAAGGCGGTGGTTGAGGCAGGACTCCGATTATTGGTGGATGTTCGCAGTCAGGATTCTATCCGACGGCTGAGAGGAAAGGTGCGATGAGAAAGGTGACCTGCGCAAATCGCGCACGGGCCGAGATCGAGAGTTTCGTGCTTAAGAAGGTCACACTTTTACGTGAGCGAGTCAATGACTGGGATCAATATCCTTTTTGTGTTCCGTGCATTGCTGGTCTCGATCAATTGGCTCTGCGGGAGCAGATCTGTTTTTTGCCGGCGAAAACGGCAAAGGCAAATCAAACTTGCTAGAGGCCATCGCAGCTCACTATGGCTTTGGCCGAGAAGGCGGAAATCGAAATTTCGCGAACGATAGTACGGACAGCAATCATTCCATCGACGCACTAGTCCGGGCGCTGAGATTGTCCTTCGATAGACGACCGGGCGCCGGATATTTTCTTCGTGCAGAAAGCTGGTTCAATAGCGTTTCTCACATGGACGAGCTCGATAGAGAACCATCCGGCCACTCGCCACCTATTAGCTCATATTATGGCGGGCGTAGCCTTCACACCCGGTCCCACGGTGAGACGTTCTTCACGCTTTTGGAGCTGAAGTTGCAACGGAATGGACTCTTCCCGCTGGATGAGCCTGAGGCGGCGCTTTCGCCACAACGGCAATTATCCTTTCTCGTTCTGATTTACGACGTGCTCCGCAAACACAAAGACGCACAGTTCATCATATCGAGCCCAAATTGTGCGGCATTTCCTGAATCATCGAAAGGCTCTGGAAGAACTTTTGCACGAGACATCATGTTTGTTCGAAGAACAATCTGGATAAGCACCTTCAGCCTCAGATCTCCGCCCACCCTTGCACTGGTTACCGTGGTGCTGCTATCTTGCCGTGACGCAGGAAGTTGCGGCCAATCCATCCCTGCACCTGACTCGTACTTCCATTAGAGAGAGCGACGGCGTTTGTCCACTGCGGCGAAAAATCTGGGGCTGAATGACGGGGCTCTCGTGTCGGCGGTCCGCTCCGGTAATCAGGATGCAATGGCGCAGCTCTACGACCGCTATTCTTCCGTGGTATACGCCGTTGCATTGCGCGTGCTGACGGATGCGGCAGCGGCGGAAGACGTGCTGCAGGAAATCTTCATGCAGCTCTGGCGTAATCCGGGATCGTTCGACGCAAGCCGTGGAAATCTGGCGCCGTGGCTGGCGGTGATCGCGCGGAACCGGGCTGTGGATTTATTGCGCAAACGCAAGCCGCAAACTGAGATCACCGAAGCCGTAGTTTCGGTCGAGCCGGATATGGCATCAGAAGCGGATCGCGGACGCACGGTTGAGAAGGTCCGCGCCGTCCTCAAAGAAATGCCGGCATCACAACGAAGCGCGTTGGAGATGGCATATTTTGAGGGGTACAGCCATTCGGAAATTGCTGAAAAGACGAAAGAGCCACTGGGGACAATCAAGACCCGCATCCGCGCTGGGCTGATGCTGTTGCGGAAAGCGGTCGAAGCGACATGAGCGTTCACGAACAATTCGCGGAAGACCTGGCGCTCTACGCGTTGGGAGCGCTCGAAGGCGGCGAAAGGGCTTCGATCGAGAAACATCTGGAGGAGTGTGCCTCGTGTCGACGCGAACTGGAGCAACTCAGTGGAGATGCAGCCCTGTTGGCTCTGACCACTTCGGGGCCACGACCGCCAGCGCGCGCGAAGTCACGATTGATGGATGCGATCGCAAGCGAGTCAAAACTCCAAACAGCGAGACCGCGCTTGCAGTGGTGGACCGCACTGGGATGGCTCACAGCGGCAGTGATGGTGGTCTTCGCGATTGGGTTTTGGAGGCAGAACAAACACCTCAGTTCCACGGTCGGTCAGTTGTCTGGAATGCTCGAAAGACAGCGGGCAGATTACGAGAAAGTGCGCCGCGTTGCCGATGTCCTGAACGCGCGAGACGCTACGCCGTACTTGGTGTTGCCGGTGTCTGTGAAAACGCTGCCGCCGAGCGGAAAAGCCATTTACTCGCGCGAGCGCAACGGACTGGTGTTCGTCGCTAGCAATCTCGGGCCGCTGCCGAGCGGCAAAGCCTACGAGCTATGGCTGGTGCCGAAGCAGGGCGCGCCAATACCTGCCGGTGTGTTTAAACCAGATGTGCACGGCGGGGCTGTCATGCTGAATCCCCCGTTGCCTGTTGGCGTTGAGGCCAAAGCTTTCGCGATCACAATTGAGCCGGAGCAGGGGTCAACCACTCCGACGCCGCCGATCATCATGATGGGAGCGGGTGGGTAAAATCATTCTGTCAAAGCGGCCAGTCAGTGATCGTGGTGGAATGCCGACTTTTCAACATTCACCTGCTTTGGCGCGAATCGCCGCAATCAGCGCTGCCGTAGTAGGAACGTCGATGCCGTGACGTTCCCCACCGCGCACAATCGGACCACCAATCGCATCCAACTCAAGCGGTCTCCCGGCGGCAAGGTCTTTCTGCATGGAGCTGCGTATGCCGGGTGGCAAGCCGTCTAGATCGCTTGGATTTGTGCAGGCGCAACTTCCGCACCGCTTGTGTCCAGCCTGTCGTGCACAATGGGGTGGGCTAAAGAAAATTGAGGGAATAACTCTTCGTCTGGCGCTTCCACATCGACGGTTTTGCCGGCATTACTTAAATACGGTCCCTGAGAGGGATCGTACATTACAAATTCCTTCTCTCCGAAAATTTGGCAAAGAAGCGCATCGCTGCACCAGGGATCGGCATGCAGTCGAGTACGCGTGCCACGGGCCGAGATGAACAGCCCGCGGGTTGGAAACCAATCCCGGCTTGGATCAATTCTGCCATTTGGAGCACAGTACGGCAGAACAAAAGAATTGTCCGGGAAAAAACGGGGCGCGACCAGTCGTCTTGAAACTTGGCAAACACCTCGTCGGCCCATGGCACCCTCTCATCGTTTGCCAGATGGCAATACCACCGTACATAGGGAACTGATCCTGGGCTGGACGAAGAACAGCCGAAATATTTTTTCAGGTATTCAGAGAGGGTAGTGATGGCCGCCAAGCGGAAGAGATCGCCGTAAACCTGTACCCGCTCATTTCCGAAGCGGCTAGCCAGAGCATCGGGGTTCCAGGTTTCCAGTGCTTTCCAGTGAACCATGGCGCCGGTCACAATTACCGGACGGTTCTTTTGCAAGTATTCGGAAATAAACTCCTCGACCGACAAGTTCGAAATTCGTTCCAGCCGATTCGCAGCGCTCGCACCAAAATTCAACCGTCCCGAATTGTTGGGTTTCGATTCCTGTGACTTCTGCGCCTGTCTTTTTAGCAATGATTGTCGGCGCTAGTGCGGGGTTGTGGACCTAGTGAGCGCCTCAAACTTCTGCTTGGTTTCCGAGG
>Ga0209056_10003549_pt1 | contig 16593 bp, 12 predicted proteins | sample GraSoiAngelo_114_FD_185876 | JGI IMG/M metagenome (GOLD analysis project Ga0209056, IMG submission 185876) | Grasslands soil microbial communities from the Angelo Coastal Reserve, California, USA - 14_0903_13_40cm (SPAdes) (version 2) | ecosystem: Environmental > Terrestrial > Soil > Grasslands... | reverse complement strand
CGCCATGAAGATCGCAACAACCGGCCCGGAAGGCTGTGCGGCTCGTCACTATTGAGATAACTCGAAGTAATATCGATACTTATAACAACTCACCGGCGAGGGCATCGCGGTACAAGTCCATGGCGTCCCGATACGAACAGTGTCATGACACTAAAAGACCCGAGGCCCGATAATTCAGGGCCTCGAGTCTCCCACCCCTAACCTCTCAGCTCCAGCTACAACGGAAGATTCCTGAAATCGACGAACTGCGATTCTGAATTATCGAAGACGCTGATCGTCCACCCGATGCCCGTCGTGCACGTGGGGCCGCTCGTCGGGAAGGTCTCCTGGAATCCGGTCTGGATGTCCTCGCAGACCAGGTACATGCCAGCCGGGAGCCCCGGGACCACATAGTTGCCCGAGGCGTCGGTCACAGCAGTTGCTGAGGCGGGGCCGCTCACCTCGATGCACCAACCCGCAAGCCCAGTGCGCGCAACATCATCCAGGGACACCGTCCCCGTAATCGACCCGGTCCCCCCCGATGGCGGGGAGTTGACACAGACTGGCGGTGGCGGCTGAGGCGCGCACAGCCCCTGATGGGCGTGCACCACCCCTGAGTCTGAGCGATTGTCAGCGCTGTTGCCGTTGTCACAGGAACTGTTGCCGGGCAACCCCAAGTCGGTCTGGGAAAGCCCTATAGCCAGTGGCGTGACCACTAACGCGAGTGCGAACACGAGGGCACGCATGGTGATACCTCCCTCCTAGCTTGTTAAAGCTGAGGAGGGGCGCTGCGCCCTCAGCGAGACGTGTCCCTAAGGTCGGCCGGGAGACGCCTGCACGGCTGTGCGACCGATCACACTGTACCTGCAAACTATTGTTACGCTTATACTTACCTATTAGATCTTCAACCTCACATCGATATCCACCAGCACTTCGCTCGGCGCGCTGAGAAACACCACGCGATCCTCCGTCCGGTGGATCACCATCTTCGCCGGCGGGCCCTTCCCCTTACCGCGGCCCCGGTTGCCCCGACGGTACCACACGACGACGTCGTGCCCGTTATTCTCCACCGACACCACCTCGTAGCCTTGCTTCACGAGCGCATCTTTGGTGACCACGAGCGCCCGATCGTTCGTCACCGCGTACTTTTTCCGGCCTTTCCCCTGAGCCGCGAGCGGGGTAACCAGGATCCCCACGGCCACGAGGCAGAGGCCGATCTGTCTTAGCATGCGGAGCTCCCTTCAAAGATTGCCCTTGCCGCCCTATTTCAATATCTGCTTCGCGATCGTGTTGAGCTGCATGTTGCTCGTCCCCTCGTAGATCGTGCCGATCTTCGCGTCGCGGTAGAACTTCTCCACCGGGTACTCCTTGGTGTAGCCATAGCCGCCGAACAACTCGACGGCGAGCGAGGTCACGCGTTCGGCCACCTGCGAGGATAACAGCTTCGCCATCGCCGCCTGCATCGTGTAGGGCTCGCCCGCGTCCTCGAGCCGCGCCGCGTTGTACACCATAAGTCGCGCCGCCTCGAGCTCGGTGGCCGCCTGCGCCAACTGGAACTGCACCGCCTGGAATTCGCCGATCGGCTTCCCGAACTGCTTGCGCTCGGCCACGTACTTGAGCGTGGCCGTCAACGCCCCCCGCGCGACCCCGATCATCTGGGCGCCGATCCCGATCCGGCCCGTGTTCAACGTTTCGATCGCGACCTTGTACCCGACGCCCACCTCCCCGACGACGTTCGCCGCGGGCACCTCACAACCGTCGAGAATCAGCTCGCACGTGCTCGAGGCGCGGATGCCCAGCTTGTCCTCCTTCTTGCCGACCGAAAAGCCCTTGAACCCGCGCTCGACGGCGAAGGCGGTGATGCCCTTGTACCCCTTCGTGAAATCGGTATTCGCGAAGATGATGAAGAGCCCGGCCTCGGCGCCGTTCGTGATCCACAGCTTGCGGCCCTCGAGCAGCCACGTGTCCCCGTGCCGGATGGCCCGCGTCTGAAGCCCGAACGCATCCGACCCCGATTCCGGCTCGGAGAGCGCGTAGGCCCCGAGCAGCCCGGTGGCGAGATGTGGCAGGTAGCGGCGTCGCAGATCCTCACTTCCCCACTTGCAGAGAAGCGTGTTGACGAGGGTGTTCTGGACGTCCACGAAGATCGCAACCGAGGCGTCCACCGCGGACAGCTCCTCGACCGCGAGCACGGTCATCAGCAGATTGCCGCCTGCCCCCCCGAGCGACTCGGGGATCTCGATGCCCATCAGCCCGAGCTCGAAGCACTGCTTGAGCAGGACCGAATCGACGGCCGCTGCCTTTTCCATGCTGGCCACGCGCGGCTTCACCTCGCGCTCGGCGAAGTCGCGTACGGTGTCGCGGAACAGCTCCTCTTCTTCGGAGAGCTTCGTCAGTGGGGACGTCGTGCCGAGCTCGGGCATCAGGGTCTCAATTTATCGCCACGCCGCGGGCTCCCCCAATTTCGTGGCTTCATGGCGCCGCTCGCTGCCAATCTAGCGGAGGACGCGAACTGGTGATATATGGGCTGGTTAGAGTGAGCGCGGCCGTCAGTGCTCGCGCCCCCTAGCGAAGAGTTCCAACTCGGGCCTATATGGTGTACAGTGAGCCGCGGCGGTCGGCCCTTGCCGAAACCCGACGCTCACCTCCTTCCCGCGCACAACCAGGAGGCGACGTGCAACAGTTACGCCCTCTCGTCGGTGCCGCGCTGTTAAGCGCCGTGTGGAGCACGGCAGCCCTCGCCCAGCGACCACTCGGCGGGACGGTGACCGACGTCGACGTTGGTACGCCCATTGCCTCGGCCCGCGTCAGCGTCAAAGGGACCGGCATCGGTGTGCTCACCAAGACGGATGGTCGGTTTACCCTCACCGTGCCGGAAGGTGCGCTGACGCTCGAGGTGCGGCGCATCGGCTACCAGTCGGCGTCGGTCCCCGTCGCGGCCAATGAGAGCGAGGTGGAGATCAAGCTAAAGGCGACGGCGCTGCAACTCAGTGAGCAGGTCGTCACGGGCCAGGCGACCACTATCGCGCGACGGAACCTGGCGAACGACGTGGCCTCGGTCGGGGCTGAGGACGTCAGTCGCGTGCACAGCGAGACCGTCGAGAACGCGCTCCAGGGGAAGGTGGCCGGCACCATCATCACGGCAAACTCCGGTGCGCCCGGTGGCGGTCTCCAAGTCCGCATGCGTGGCGTGACGTCGGTATTCGGCAACGCGCAGCCACTCTATGTCGTGGACGGCGTCCCGGTGTCGAACACGGTGATCCAGAACGGCATCAATTCGGTGACGCAGGCAAACGCCGGCAGGGCTGGCACGAGCGCGTTGCAGACGCAGGACAACGGCGTCAACCGCATCGCCGATCTGAATCCGAACGACATCGAGCGCATCGAGATCCTCAAGGGACCGTCGGCGGCCGCCATCTACGGCTCGCAGGCCGCGAACGGCGTGGTTCTCATCACGACGCGACGCGGCGCGCCCGGGGAGACCAGGTTCTCGGTGACCCAGCGCGTCGGGACGCACGAGCTGTCGAACACGCTTGGGACGCGCCGGTTCACGCTGGCCCAGGCCGAAAGCTACGACAGTGCCCTCGGCATCGACTCGGCAGCGGCCGGGTATGCGCTCACCCAGCAGATGTACCAGGCCAGCGGCGGGTTCCAGGACTTCGAGCAGCAGGTGTTCGGCGACAAGAGCCTGTCCTACGAGACGGACCTGACCATCTCTGGCGGGAGTGAAAAGACCCAATTCTTCGTGTCTGGGCTGAACCAGCACGACAACGGGATCATGTACGGCACCGGTTACGACAAGCAGGGCTTGCGGGTCAATCTCACGCAGCTCGTCGGGTCGAAGCTGCAGGTCAGGGCGAACGTGAATTTCATCCACACGCTGACGAAGCGCGGCCTCAGCGGCAACGACAACGTCGGCATCTCGCCGTATTTCGTGTTCTCAGTGACGCCCAGCTTCTACAGTTTCCAAGCCGTGAACGGCGCGTACCCGCCCAACCCGTTCCTGGCCCCCCCCACCAACCCGCTGCAGACGCTGGCGCTGTTTTCGTTGCCGGAGGACGTGTTTCGGTTCGTCGGCTCGGTGGACGCGACGTACACGTTCTTCACGAGCGAGACGCAGAGCCTGCGGGCGACCCTGAACGCGGGGTTGGACAGCTACGTGGACAAGGCGAATATCTATGCGCCTGCCGCGCTGTACTGGCAGGCGGGGAGCGGTCTCCCCGGCCTGGCGAGTGACCTGACCGGGACGGAAACGCAAGCGCCGGTGGCGCTCACAGTCGCGCACACCTACACGCCGGCCTCGAACGCCTTCACGGCGACCACCGCGGCTGGTTTCCGCAGCGGCTACGATAACCTGCGCACCACCAACGTGGCCACCCAGAATCTCCTCGCCGGCCAGCAGAACGTGGACCTGGGCACGGCGGTGACCGTGACCGAGAACCGGCAGCGGGTGCGCACGCTGGCGATGTTTGCGCAGGAGGAGCTGCTGCTGCTCAACCAGCGGCTGTTCGTGTCGGGCGGCATTCTGGCGCAGAAGAGCACTAACAACGCCGACGTCAACAAGCTGTTCTACTACCCCAAGGTCGCCGCGTCGTATCGCTGGCCGACCCTGGGGCCGTTCGAGGAGCTGAAGGTCCGGGCCGCGTTCGGGGAGACGGGGAACGAGCCGGTGTACGGCCAGAAGTTTACGGCGCTTAACGGCTTGACCTTAGCCGGTCAGAATGCCGTTGGGCTCCAGGGCAACCTCGCGGATCCCAATCTGCACCCCGAGCGCGAGCGGGAGATCGAGGGCGGCGTGGACGCGGGGCTGTTCAATTCCCGGGTCGCGGTCTCGGCTACCGTGTACCAGAAGAACATCACGGACCTGATCCTACAGGCTGCGCCCCCGCCGAGCACAGGATACCAGACGCACACGTTCAACGGCGGCGAGATCCGGAACCGCGGCGTCGAGGCTGCGGCGTCGGGCTTCCCGGTGCGCACCAAAGACGTGAGCTGGCTGGCGCGCATAACGTTCACCCGGAACACCGGTGTGGTGCTGAGCCTGCCGGTGCCTGCCTTCACGCCAGGGCGCGCGTTCAGCGACCACTTCGGCCAGGGGTTCATCCAGGTGGGACACTCCCCATCCCAGATCGTGGGGATTGACACGACGGGCGTGCACCGCCAGCTCGGGGACTTCGAGCCCAAGTTCGTCATGGGGTTCTCGAGCGACGTGACTGCCGGCCCGTTCACGCTGTACGGGCTCGTGGAGTGGCGGCACGGCGGCGACCTCGTGAATCTCACGCAGAATGGCTTTGACGCGCCGGCCTGCGGGGGGTGCGTACCGCTCGCCCCGGACTCGGCGGGCGCGGTGGAACGCTACCGTCTCTACAAGACGAAGGGCGCGTCCCCCTACATCGAGGATGCGTCATTCGTGAAGCTGCGGGAGATCACCCTTTCCTATCAGCTTCCAGACCGCATCGTTCGCTCGCTGTTCGGGGGGCATGTGACGGGCGTACGCGCCGACGTGAGCGGCCGCAACCTGGTCACCTGGTCGCCGTACCCCGGGCTTGACCCCGAGGTCTCGAACTTCGGCATCCAGAACATCCAACGCGGCCAGGATGTCACGCCGTATCCGCCATCGCGCAGCTACTTCGTCACGCTCTCGGTGGACTTCTGATATGCCGGCGCCAACCAACATCGGGACGACCATGCGGCGGCACAGTGGGGGAGCTATGCGGATCACATGCCTTGCGGTGGCACTCGGAGTGCTCGCAGTCGGCGCGTGCAACCTACCGAACGACCCCAACCTGAACGGTCCGAGTGTGACGGACTATTCCACGATCACGACCTTGGCGCAGGTGCAGAATCTCGCGTTGGGCGTGCTGCGCGGCGACCGGGCCCACGCCGAGAACGAGATCATTGAGGGGGAGGTCATCGGTCGCGATGCCTTCGTGCTCACACCGTCGGAAACCCGCTGGGAGTCAGAGCTCCTCGGGCTGAGCATCGACCCCAGCGGCTTCCTCGGCATCCGGGTTTTTCCCTACGAGGGGATTCGGCTTGCCAACATCGGGTTGCATGGGGTGAGCGCCGCGTCTGCCGCCGTGCTCAACGCCGCGGACAAGGCCAGCACGCTTGGCTACCTCCAGACGATCAAGGCACTCGAGTACCTGCGCGTCATCGAGACGCGTGACACGGCGGGTGCGCCGCTCAACGTGGACGTAGACCCCACCGCCCCGGTTCAGCCCCTGCGCTGCAAGCACGACGTGCTGAACTACATCGCCGCGCTGCTCGATTCCGCAGCCGACTCGCTGGCCGCTGGCGGCAGCTCATTCCGGTTCGCATTGCCCTCCGGCTTTGCCGGGTTCGACGCGCCGGCAAGCTTCCTGAAGTTCAATCGAGGGCTGGCGGCAAAGGCCTACGTCTACCTTGCGTTCCGGAATTACGCGGCGAGCGGGAGACCGGGGATTGACGCCACTGCCGTCGCTTCGGCCAATACGGCGCTGGCGAACTCCTTCATGGTCCAGAATGCGAGCCAGCTCGATGTAGGCCCAGCGCACAACTACGCGAGTGCCACAGGGGATGTGACAAACTCCTTGTTCGATGCGGATACGTCCAGCACAACGTATCACGCGAATCCGCGCGTGCGATCGGAGGCGGATGCGGGCGATCAGCGCGTCACACGCAAGACCGCGCTCTCGAAGCCGGTCCCGGCGGGAGGCGAGTCGTCGAATATCGTCCTACTGCTCTATCTCAGCCCCACGGCGCCGCTGAAGATCCTCACGAACAAGGAGTTACTCCTGTTGCAAGCGGAGGTGGACTGGGGATTGGGGAACTACGCCACCGCACTCGCGGAGGCGGACTTCGTCCGGACGAACGACGGTGGACTGGTTACGGACACGACGACCGCGGCCGAGCCCGGAGTGCTGAACCGCATCTTGTACGAGAAGCGCTACTCCCTGCTCTGGCAGAGTGCGGCTCGCTGGATCGACACCCGGCAGTTCGGAAAACTGGCCACAACCGGAACCCCGCCCGTCAACCCTGCCCCGCCCGACGGCATCGGGCAAGAGCTCGGCTCCAATCCCCTTTGGAACCTCCCGATTCCGCAGAATGAACAGAACGCGCTGGCCGGGAATCTCACCAAGCAGTGCACGTCGGGGCCCTGAGGATTTCACGCAACGTCATGAGGCACGCAGACGGCTCCGGCACATAGCCGGAGCCGTCCGTTTATCGATCCTTCACCCGTCGCACGAACTTGAGCCCCGACCACACATCGTCCACCGCCGCTACCTTCACGTCCACAAGACCGTGGGCGAGCCCGACCGACCGGATCACATCCTCCGTGAGATCGGTTGCCACACCGGACGATTTCTTGGGCCACGAGATCCACAGCATCCCGGCGGGTGTAAGGGCTCGCGTGAGCTTCGCAAACTCACGCTCGAGCGTACCCTTCTCACGCGTGAAGAACTGGATGAAGTCGAGCAGTCCCGTGGCGCTGCTCCGGCGCGTGACGTCCTTCGGGAGCTTGCCGAGTATGCGCTCGTAACCTGTCGGTGGATTGAAAATCGCGATCGTCCACCCGTCCTTGATCCCGAGCTTCTGGACGAGTCGCTTCCCGGAGTACCCAGCCATTCTTGCCGCCCTTGCCGCCTTTGCCGCCTGCCGCCTATTGCCGCCCGTTGCCGCCCTTGTACATCACCCGCCAGATCGTGCCTGCCGCATCGTCGGTGATGTACAGCGAGCCATCCGGCCCCACGGCCACGCCCACGGGCCGATGTTGCGGGCCGGCGCCGTTCTCGTGCCAGAAACCATCCGCAAACGTCTCGAACGTGTTCTCACCGACAGGCTTGCCGTCCTTGAACGCGACGAACACCACGCGGTAGCCTGCCTGCGGCAACGGGGCGCGGTTCCAGGATCCGTGGAACGCGATGAACGCGCCGCCGCGATACCGAGCGGGGAACTGGGTGCCCGCGTAAAACGTGAGCCCGTTCGGCGCCCAATGTCCCGGGAACGCGACCGCCGGCTCCTTCTTCTGCGCGCAGCGCCCGACTTGCTTCCCATCGCCGCCGTACTCGGGCGCCAGCACCAGGTGGCCCAGCTCGAGGTCGTGGTAGCAGTACGGCCAGCCGAAGTCGTCTCCTGCGTTCACTTGCAACAGTTCCTCTGACGGCTTCTCGGCGTTCTGCTCGTCGTTGAAGAGCTTCGGCCAGTTCTGCCCGAGTTGGTCGCGGCCGTGCTGCGTGGCCCAGACTCGGCCGTCCGGCGCGAGAGCGAGCCCCACCGCGTTGCGGATCCCGGTCGCGTAGCGCGTGCCGGTCGCTTCGCTCTGGTTCGCCCTCCCGGCGTCGAACCGCCAGATGCCGGAGCGATAGGCGAGCTCCGGACACGGGTCCCGCCCCGGCGACTCGAGTGTGCGGTCCACGACCTGGCAGGAGTTCGTCGCCGACCCAAAGTTCACGAAGAGCGTCTTGCCGTCGGCCGACAGCGCCAGGTTCTTCGCCGTGTGGTTGCCGTCGCTCGGCAGCTCGCGTGCGATCACCTCTGGCTCACCGATCGGCGTGAGCTGACCCGCGTGCATCGGGTAGCGAAGCACGGTCGACCGCGTCGCGAAGTACACCCCGCCCACGGAGAGCGCGATTCCGGTGCCGCCCGCGGTGCCGAAATGGGCGTCGACGTCGGCCTTGCCGTCGCCGTTCGTGTCACGCAGGGCGAGGACGCCGCCCGAGCCCATACGACCGCCCATGAGCGCAACGAAAATGTCCCCGTTCGCCGCGACGGCCAGGTGGCGTGCCCCGCCCACCTGGTCCGCCACGACTACCGCGCAAAAGCCGGCGGGCAGCGTGAGGCCGCCGTTGTCGGAATCACAGGGTGGTAGACGGTCAGACGGATAGGCGGATAGTGACAGCGTCGCAAACGCGACGACCGCGATCGTCTTCCAGCTCATCCCCGTTTGTCTCCTTTGTCCGTTGGCCCTGCGAGCATCTCGCGGATCCCGCCCAGCGAGGACAACACGCCCGTTGCCTCGTAGGGGATGTAGATGACCTTGTTGCTCTGGGGACTCGTGACCATGTCTTTGAGCGCCTCGATGTAGCGAATCGCGATCAAGTAGCGCGCCGGATCCCCTCCGGTTCCCTTGATCGCCGTGGTGATCCGCTCGATGGCCTGCGCTTCGGCCTCGGCGACCTTGAGGCGCGCGTTGGCCTCCGCCTCGGCGGCGAGAATCTTGGCCTGCTTCTGACCCTCGGCCTGGTTGATCTCCGACTGCCGGATGCCTTCGGCCTGGAGGATGCGCGACTGCTTTTCCGCCTCGGCGGTGAGAATCGCGGCGCGCCGATCCCGCTCCGCGCGCATCTGCTTTTCCATGGCGTCCCGGATATCGCGCGGCGGGTTGATGTCCTTCAGCTCCACCCGGCTCACCTTCGCGCCCCACTTGTGGGTCGCTTCATCCAGGATCTCGCGCAGCTTGGCGTTGATCGTGTCGCGGGACGAGAGCACGTGGTCGAGCTCCATCTCGCCGATCACGTTGCGCAGCGTGGTCTGCGTCAGCTTCTCGATCGCGTCGGGCAGATTGGCGATCTCGTACGTGGCGCGCACCGGGTCGGTGATCTGGGAATAGATCAGCGCATCGATCTCGACCACCACGTTGTCCTTGGTGATCACGTTCTGGCGCGGGAACACGTACACGGTTTCGCGCAGGTCGATTTTCTCGGTGCGGAAGTGCCGCGCGAACGAGTCGCCGGCGGGCGTGACGATCACTTGGTGCCAATCGATCGCCCGTGGCTTATCGATGATCGGGATGATGAGGTTCACCCCCGAGGCCAGCGTGCGGTGGTACCTGCCCAGCCGCTCGATGATCATCGTCTGCGCCTGCTGGACCACGCGGACGCCCTTCGCCACGATCGAAATCGCCACCAGGGCAATCGCCACGGGGACGATGTACGCGCCGATGTCCATCTCAGCTCTCCTTGTCCACATACAAAGTCGCGCCCTCCACCCGAACGACCATCACACGGGTTCCGGGCTCGAGCGCGGTGTCCATCAGGGACGCCGCGCGCCAGTCTTCACCTTCGACCAGCACGCGCCCCTTCCCCGTGGCCGGGTCGATGCGCTCCGACACGATCCCCACCCGCCCCGCGAGCGCGTCCACGTTCGTTCGAATCTCGGTGCCCCGGGGGTGGAGGTGGCGGAGCAGGAACGGACGGATACCGACGAGGGAGAGGAGGGTCCCCGCCGCGAACGTGAGAGCCGGGATGAGGGCCCCCGGCGCCACCAGGGAGGCGATGCCCGCGGCGAGGCAGCCGACCGCGACCGAGAGGAGCCAGAACCCCGGAGCGACCATTTCGGCCACGAATAGGAGCAGAGCGGCGACGAGCCAGACCTGCCATTCGTGCATGCGGAGAAGTTAGCGCGCCTCGAGCAGACCGGTAATTGCAGCCACCGGCAGCGCCTCCGGCTCGGGGTCCCTGACTTCCCCGCCCAACCGCACTCCGGACCTTCGCCTCCGGCGCTGCCGGTGGCCGCAGTGGACCTTCACTGCGCGCTGTGCTTGCGGCGGCGCCGAGCGGCGGTCCCGCAGGCGAAGACGCAAAGGGCGGAAGGGACGGGGTGTCAGGCGTCCCGAGCCGGAGGGACCGCCCCTCGGCGCCGCAGGCTTCAATCCGCCGGCGCGGCCTCCGGTGCCGGCCGCTCACCAGCCACCACCCGTCGCACGGCACGGCGTCCTAGCCAGTGCTGCACCTCGTCCAGGTATGTGTAGATCACCGGCGTCACGTACAGCGTGATGAACTGCGAGAACGCGAGCCCGCCCACCACGGCGATGCCCAGCGGTCGCCGCGACTCCGAGCCCTGGCCCACGCCCAGCGCGATCGGCAGCGTCCCCATCAGCGCGGCCATGGTCGTCATCATGATGGGCCGGAAGCGGATGCTGCACGCCTGCAGAATGGCGTCGTGGGCGGACTTACCTTCCGCGCGCTGCGCCTCCAGCGCGAAGTCGATCATCATGATGCCGTTCTTCTTCACGAGTCCCACGAGCATGATGATGCCCACGAAGGCGTAGACGCTCAGGTCGACCCGGAAGATGAGCAGGGTCAACAAGGCGCCGAATCCCGCGAACGGCAGCGCCGAGAGAATCGTTAGCGGGTGGATGAAGCTCTCGTACAGAATTCCCAGCACCATGTAGATGACGAACACGGCGAGCACCAGCAAGAGCAGCAGTCCCGACTGGCTCGACTGGAACGCCTGCGCGGTGCCCGAGAAGCTGGTCGTGATGCTCGACGGCAGGGTCTGCCGGGCCACGCGCTGCACGTCGGTCACGGCGGTGCCGATGGATACGCCCGGCTTCAGATCGAACGAGACGGTGACCGACGGCAACTGGCCGGCGTGGTTCACGGTGAGCGGACCGACGGTCGAGGTGATCGTGGCGAGCGACGCGAGCGGCACCAGCGTTCCGGTCTTCGAGCGGATGTAGAGCAGGCTGAGCGCCGACAGATCCTGCTGGTACTGCGGCAGCAGCTCCATGACCACCCAGTACTGGTTCGTCGGCGTGTAGATCGTGGAGATCTGGCCCGAGCCGTAGGCGTCGTACAGGGCGTTCTCCACCTGCTCCGCCGTCACGCCGAGCGCGGCGGCGCGGTCGCGGTTGATGGCCACGGTGGCCTGCGGACTGGAGATCTGCATGTCCGTGGTCACGTTCACGAGGCCCGGTAGGGCGGCCATCTTGGCCTGGAGCTGCTGGGCGTTCTGGTACAACGCCTGGATGTCGGGGCTCTGGAGGGTGAACTGGTATTGGCTCTTCGAGAGCCGTCCCCCGATGCGGATCGGCGGGGGGTTCTGGAGAAACACCTGGATCCCCGGAATGCCGGCGAGCCTGGGGTTGTAGTAGCGGATCAGTTCGTCGACACTCTTCGAGCGCTGGGAGCGGGGCTTGAGCTGCAGGAACAGGCGGCCCTGATTGATCTGGCCGCCGCCCAGGAACGACATCGCCCCGTCCACGCTGGGATCCTGTTGCAGGATCGCCATCACCTGCTGCTGATGCTGCACCAGATCGTCGAACGACGTGCCCTGCACCGTCTCCGTGGTCCCGAAGATCTGCGAGCTGTCCTCGCTCGGCAGGAACCCCTTGGGGACCACCACGAACAGCACGACCGTGCCCAGGAGGATCGCGGCCGACAACACGAGCGCGGCCGGACGCCGCTCCATCACCCAGCCGAGACTGTCTTCGTACGCGTGCAGCACGCGCTCGTACACCCGCTCGGACGCCTGGTAGAACCTCCCGTGCTGCGCCTCGTGCGACGCCTTGAGGAACCGGCTGCACAACATCGGCGTCAGGGTGAGCGACACCACCCCCGACACGAGAATGGCGGCGCCGATCGTCACCGCGAACTCGTGGAACAGTCGTCCCACGATCCCGCCCATGAACAGCACCGGGATGAACACGGCCGCGAGCGACAGCGTCATGGAGAGGATGGTGAAGCCCACCTCGCGCGACCCGTCGAACGCCGCCTGGAGCGGCGGGGTCCCCTTCTCCATGTGGCGCACGATGTTCTCGAGCATCACGATGGCATCGTCCACCACGAATCCCACACACAGTGTGAGCGCCATCATGGAGAGGTTGTCGAGGCTGTAGTCGAGCGCGTACATCACGGCGAACGTGCCGACGATCGAGAACGGCAGCGCCAGGCTGGGAATGACGGTCGCCGAGAGGTTGCGGAGAAACAGGAAGATGACGAGCACGACGAGCGCGAGCGTCAGGAACAACGTGAATCGCACGTCGGCGAGCCCGGCGAGAATCGAGTCGGAGCGGTCGAACCGCAGCTGCAGGTTGACCGACGCGGGCAACAGGTCCCGCAGGCTCGCCATGACGGTGCGGACCCGGGCCGCGACGTCCACCGTATTGGCGCCCGGCTGCCGCTGGATCGCCAGGATGATGGAGCGGCTCCCGTTGTACCACGCGGCGCTCTTGTTGTCCTGCACGTCGTCCAGCACCTGTCCCAGGTCCTGCAGGCGGACCGGGGCGCCGTTGCGGAACGCCAAGACGAGCGGTCGAAATTCCGCGGCGTTCTGGAGCTGGCCCGTCGCCTGCACGGTGTAGGCGCGGTGCGGCCCCCACAGGATGCCCGTCGGCAGATTCACGTTGCCCGCTGCCACCGCGTCCGCGACCTCGTCGATCCCGATCTGGCGCGTCGCCAGCGCCTTGGGATCGAGCTGAATGCGCACCGCGTACTTGGCCGCGCCGTACACGTTCACCTGGGCCACCCCCTCGACCGTCGACAACCGTTGCGCGATGAACGTCTCGGCGTACTCGTCCAGCGCCGAGAGCGACAGCGTCTTGGAGCTCATCGCGTAGTAGATGATCGGCTGGTCCGCCGGGTTCACCTTCTGGTAGGACGGCGGCAGGATGCCGCTCGGGAGGAGGCGCAGCGTTTTCGAGATCGCGGCATTGACGTCCTGGGCGGCCGCGTCGATGTTCCGGTCCAGCGTGAATTGCAGCGTGATCGTCGTGCTGCCGAGCGCCGACTGGGACGTCATCTGGTCCACGCCGGCGATCGTCGAGAACTGCTTCTCGAGGGGCGTCGCCACGGCGGAGGCCATGGTCTCGGGGCTCGCGCCCGGGAGACTCGCGCTCACCGTGATGGTCGGGAAGTCCACGTTCGGGAGATTGCTCACCGCCAGCAGCCGATACGCCATCAGGCCGAACACGAGGATCCCCGCCATCACGAGCGTGGTCATGACGGGACGCTTGATGAACAGCTCCGAGATACTCATTTGTCACCCGCCATTTCGTTCGCCCCGTCCGCGACGCCCTTCACCTCGACCGGGGCGCCCGAGATCAGGCGCAGCTGCCCGTCGGTCACCACTTCGTCTCCGGCCCGTACGCCCTGGGCGATGACGGTGTACGGACCCGCCGTCCGCGCCACCGAGACCGGCTGCGAGTGCGCCGTGCCGTCCTGATCGACCACGAACACATACGTCCCCTGCTGTCCCGACATCACGGCCTGCGACGGGACCAGCAGGGCCTTCTCTTCGATGTAGAGCCGCAGCCGCACGTTGACAAACTCGCCCGGCCACAAGGCGTTGTCTCGATTCGCGAATTCACCCTTGAGCAGCACCGTGCCGGTCGTCGTGTCGACAGCGTTGTCCACGAACGTCAGTACACCGCTCGAGAACGTCGTGTCGGCCGCGCCGGAACTGGCCATTACCGGCAACCGGTTGGCGCGGTAGCGCTGGATGTCGGCGAGGTACTGCTCGGGGACCGCGAACCGGACGAGGATCGGGTGTGTCTGGTTGATCACGACGAGAGCGTCGCTGTTGGCCCGTACCAGATTGCCCTCACGCATGAGCAGCCGGCCGGTCCGCCCGGTGATCGGCGCACGGATCGAGGCCCACTCGAGGTTGAGCTGCGCAGTGGTGACCGCGGCCGAGTCCGCTCGGACCGCGGCGCGCAGGGCTTGCGCGGCCGCCTGTTTCGCATCGTAGTCGGACTTGGTGACATAATCCTGCTTCACCAGATCGGCGTAGCGCTGCGCGTCGAGCACCGCGCTCTGTGCCTGCGCCTGGTCGCGCGCGAGCATGGCTTGCGCCTGGTCGAGCGCCGCCTGGAACGGGCGAGGATCGATCTGGAATAGGAGCTGGCCAGCGGCGACCTCGTCGCCCTCGCGGAACGCCGCTCGGAGCAGGACGCCGGTCACCTGCGACTGCACGTTCACGGTCTGGAGCGGCTCGACCGACCCGGTGGCCGTGATCTCGAACGGTACCGCCCGCTGCTCCGCGTGCGCGACCGTCACGGGGACGCGCGACGGGCCCCCGGCCCGCTTCCGCGAGCAGCCGAGGACGAACGCGATCGAGAGAGCCGCGACGGCGGCGGTGAGTCTCATCGGCCGGTCCCGGTGGTGTCGGTTTGCATTCGAAGCGGGCTCGATCCGTCGAGCCCGAGGATGCCCACGTCGTGAGCGAGCTGCGCGAGCGCAGAGTTCCAGGAGAAGCGCGCCTGGATCGCCTGGGCCCGCGCGCTGGCCAGCGCGGCCTGCGCCGTGAGCAGGTCGAGCAGGCTCCCCGCGCCCGCCTTGTAGCGTCCGAGGGCCACCTGCTCGGATTCGGTGGCGCTCGCGAGGAGGTCTCGGCTCGTGCGCACTGTCTGCGTCGACGTGCGGAGGGCGTAATACGCGTTGAACACCTGGTATACGACCTGCTGCTCGAAGCCCTGCGCGCGCAGCGCGGCGGCGTCCGCGGCCGCGGACGCGGCCTTCACATCATAGATCTGCGACCACCCCGAAAATATCGGGATCGAGAGCGTCAGGGTGGCCGTGTACCCGTTACCCGGAGGCGGGGTCGGGGTGGGCGGATTGTGGACGAAGTAGGTCTGGTTCGCGGACCCACCGACCGAGAGCGAGGGTAAGGCCTGGGACCTCGCGACGCTCACTCGCGCGCGGGCCTGCTCGACCACCGCGCGCTGGGCCGCGAGGTCGGGGCGCTCGCGGGTCGCGCGGGCGATGAGTGTGTCCACGCTTTCGACGATTCCCAACGGCGCGGTGGTGTCCGGTGACACCGCGATGTCGTACGGGACATTGGCCGGCAGGCCCATGGACAGCGCCAACGCGCCCCTCGTGGTCTGCAGATCGCCCTGCGTCGACTCGAGCGCGAGCTGAGCCTGCGAGAGGGCTGTCTTCGCCTGCAGCACGTCCGCGATGGTGGCGAGCCCGACCTGGTGCCGCTGTTCGGCCGCCTCGAGATTCGTCCGGGCCTCGGTGAGGGTGGTCTGCTGCGCGTCGAGCAGCGCCTTCGTGCCCATGTAAAGGAAATAGGCCTGCTGAACCCCGAGCACGACGGTCTGCAAGGTCGCGTTATGGGTCCAGTCCGCCGCGAGCAGCGCTTCCCTCGCCTCCCCGATCGATCCGGAGCGGCCGCCGAAATCGAGCAGGAGCCAGGAGACGTTGAGGGTGGGGCCGAACGACTGCTGTTTCGCGGCCAGGACGCCGCCCGAGGCGATGCGCTTGATGGCCTGTACCGTCCCGTCAGCGGTCACCGTGGGGTAGTATTGCCCCTTCGCCGCGCCGTAGCTTGCGGCCGCGGAACGGGCGTCCGCCCAGGCCGCGCTCGTGGCGGTATTGTTCCGCAGGGCGATGTCGATGACGTCGGTGAGCGTGAGCTGGGCGATCCGGCTGGCGAGGTCGGCCGGCAGCTCGGGCGGCGGCGTCGGTTGCGGGGGCGCGGCCGGCCGGCGGGGCGGCGTCCAGGCCACGTTCGGGGCCGGCGCGGTCCCGGCGACGCCGCGAACCCCCGGAGTTCCGCACCCCACGAGCAGCGCCACGATGCCGGCGGCGAGCGTTCCCAGCCGGAACATCCGGCCTGAGGGGGGACGGGGGCGGAGGACGTCTGGCTGGTGCGTCAGCATCCGGTTGCGCATTCGACTCTGTGCGAAAGGGTGGCGGCTGGATCGGTGTTCCCCGGAGTATACGCACGGCCGGGCGGGTGCGTGGAGCCTCGAGGAGGTCCGAGATGGCTGACCGAGATCGGGTGCGGCTGGACCGCTGGCTCTGGGCCGCGCGCTTCTTCAAGACGCGTGCGCTCGCGGCCGCGGCGATCGGCGCCGGGAAGATTCAGGTCAACGGCGCCCGTGCCAAGCGCGCCAGGCCGGTCGCC
>Ga0209056_10003548_pt1 | contig 16595 bp, 17 predicted proteins | sample GraSoiAngelo_114_FD_185876 | JGI IMG/M metagenome (GOLD analysis project Ga0209056, IMG submission 185876) | Grasslands soil microbial communities from the Angelo Coastal Reserve, California, USA - 14_0903_13_40cm (SPAdes) (version 2) | ecosystem: Environmental > Terrestrial > Soil > Grasslands... | reverse complement strand
GAGTCCGGAGACCGGCCTGGAAGCCTCTTCAACCACTTGCAGGCGTCGGGGAAGACGCCAGGGAGGTTTCGATGCGTCACGCCACGGCCGGCATCCTCGCCGGACTCTGTGTTTCCGTTTGTTTTGCGCAGGACGATGCCGTCGTCATCACTGCCACGCGCTTTCCCGAGGACGTCCGCCGCCTGCCGGCGAGCGTTACCGTGATCAGCGGGGAGGAAATCGCCAAAAGCCCCGCGCGCACCATTCCCGAGCTGCTCAACTCGCAGGTCGGGTTCACGATGAAGGACCTGTTCGGCAACAACGCTTCCAACACCTCCATCGACCTGCGCGGGTTCGGCGCGACCGGCCCCCAGAACACGCTGATCCTGCTCGACGGCCGGCGACTGAACGACATCGACCTGTCCGGTGTACAGTGGTCGGCGATTCCACTCTCGTCGATCGAGCGCATCGAGATCCTGCGCGGCACTGGAGCGGTGCTGTACGGGGACAATGCCTCGACGGGCGTGGTCAACATCGTGACGCGCTCCCCGCTGCGACAGGGGAGTGCAGTGGAAGCTTTCGGCCGCGTGGGCAGCTACCGCACGCTCGAAGCGCAGCTTTTCGGCAGCTTCGCTGCCGACCGCCTGGGCGTGAACGGCTCGGTGTACGGCTACTCCTCCGACGGTTACCGCGCCAACAACCGAAACGAGCAGCAGAACAACACCCTCAACGCGCGCTTGGCGCTCGGCGAAGGCGCGCTCGATTTTCGTCTTGGGACCGACCGGCAGGACGTGCGGCTCCCCGGCGCGCGCCGCATCCAGCCCTCGATCGGCCTCGATGAATACGCCGCCGACCGGCGCGGCGCGCAGACGCCGCTCGATTTCGCGAGCCGCGACGGCGCGCGCGCGGGCGTGTCGCTGATGCAGCGCTTCGGCGAGGCGGAGTTTTCGGTGGGCGTCGATTACCGCGACAAGGACCAGCGCTCGTACTTCGACTTCAACAACTCTCCGAGCTCCCGCGCCGACCGGCTCGATCTGACATCGCTGACGCCGCGGTTGAAGCTGCCGATTCGCAACCATACCCTCGTCGTCGGGGCCGACTGGCACAGCTGGCGCTACCGCTCGCGCCGCGCGGACCGGCCGGAAAACTTCGAGCGCCCGGCCAACCGCGTCACGGTGACGCAGGACACCGCGGGCTACTACGCGCAGGACACGGTCGAGCTGAGCCGCGCCACCCTGGTGACGCTCGGCTGGCGCAGCGAGCGCGCCAAATATGCCGGCGACGACATCGCCGATCCGGCTTCGCCCGCGTGCTTGTTCTGCAGCGCCGCGCCTTCGGCGCGCGAGACGCAGAAGCAGCACGCCTGGGAAATCGGCCTGCGGCACGCGCTCGGCCCGCAGCTCGCGCTGTTCGGCCGCGCTGGCCGCAGCTTTCGCTTCGTCAACGCCGAGGAGATCTACGAGAACGACGTCTTCTTTGCGCCGCAGTTCCAGATCCTGCGGCCGCAGCACGCGCTCACGCACGAAGCCGGCGTGGAGTGGCGAGCGGGAGGCAATGCGTTGCGCGCGACGCTGTTCCGCTCCGACGTCTCGGACGAGATCCATCTCGACCCATTTACGACCGGCGTCGGCAATACCAACCTGCCGCCTTCGCGCCGCGAGGGCGTCGAGCTCGACGGTAGCTGGCAGGCGACGGGCGCGCTGCGGTTTACGGGCGGCTATGCGTATAGCGATGCCAAATTTCGCGAAGGGGTCTTTAACGGCTTTGGAACGATTCTTCCCATTGCTGGGAAAACCGTGCCGCTTGTGCCGCGCCACAAGGTAAACCTCGGGCTGTCATGGGACGCCATGCCGCGTACGCGCGTTTCGGGCGCGCTGACCGCGGTGAGCGAGCAGGTGCTCGACAACGACGAGCCCAACACCCTCGGCCGCCGCATCCCGGCCTATAGCGTCGCGGACGTGAAGCTGGCGCAGAGCTTCTCGTGGGGCCGGCTCGCGATGGTGCTGAACAACGTCTTCGACCGGAAGTACTACACCTACGCGGTGCGCAGCCAGTTCACCGCCGACAAATACGCGGTCTATCCGCTTCCCGGCCGCACGCTGAGCCTCACGGCGGAGGTCGCCCTGCGCTAGTAAACTCGGGGGATGCTGAGGGATGCCGTCCCGCTAGGGGAGTGCGGGCGCGCGCTGGTGGTGAAGCTGAGGCACCACGGCGACGTGCTGCTGGCCGCGCCCGTGCTCACGACGCTCAAGTCGCATGCGCCGAAGCTCGAGATCGACGCGCTGCTCTACGACGATACCGCGCCGATGTTCGAGGGGCATCCAGCGCTCTCCGAGCTTCACGTAGTGGGCAGGAGCTGGAAGGCGCTCGGCGCAATGGAACGCTTCTCCAGGGAAATGGAATTGTTCGGCAGGCTGCGCGCGAGGCGCTACGATCTGCTCGTCCATCTTTCCGAGCAGCCGCGCGGCGCGTGGCTCGCGCGCACGCTCGGCGCGCGCTACAGCGTGGCGCCGGCGACGCCCGGCCGCGGCCGGTTCTGGGCGAAGAGCTTCACGCACCTGTTTCCCGTGGTGGGAGGCGGCCGCCGGCACCAGGTCGAGCTCAACCTCGACGCGCTGCGCCGCGTCGGCGTGCAGCCTTCGCTTGCCGACCGCAAGGTGGTTTTCGTTCCGGGGAAACAGGCCGAAGCCAGAGCCTCGCGGCTGGCTCCCGAGGGCTTCATCCACATGCATCCGGCCTCGCGCTGGACCTTCAAATGCTGGCCGGCGGAGAAGAACGCCGAGCTGATCGACCGCTTCGCCTCGGAAGGCCACCAGGTCGTGCTCACGTCCGCCGGCGACCCCGCCGAGCTGGATATGGTCCAGAAGATTGTTGCCCTGGCGAGGGCGAAGACGATCAGCCTCGCCGGCACGCTCTCGATCAAGGAGCTCGGCGCGCTCACGGCGCGCGCGCGCCTCTTCGTCGGCGTCGATTCGATGCCGATGCATCTGGCGGCGGCGATGGGCACGCCGACCGTCGCGCTGTTCGGGCCGAGCGGCGAGAACGAGTGGGGTCCATGGAACGTCGAGCGGCGCATCGTGACCACCGTACATACCTGCAGGCCCTGCGGCCTGGACGGCTGCGGCGGCGGCAAGGTGAGCGAGTGCCTGAGCTTCCTTCCGGTCGATGCGGTGCATGCCGCGGCTCGCGAGCTTCTCGCGTAGTGCTGAAGCTCGCCCTGGTGCGGCAGCGTTACAGCCCTTATGGGGGCGCCGAGCGGTTTATTGCCCGCGCCCTGCCGGCGCTCGAGCGCGCGGGGGCCGAGGTCACGCTGATCTCGCGCAGCGGCGAGGGCTGGGGTGCGCGGCGCTTGCTGCGCGTCGATCCCTTCCATGTCGGAAACCTGTGGCGCGACTGGTCGTTCGCGCGCGCGGCGCGCACGGCGTGGCGACGAGAGAGCTTCGACATCGTGCAGTCGCACGAGCGCATCCCGGGCTGCGACATCTACCGCGCGGGCGACGGCGTGCATCGCCGCTGGCTCGAGCTGCGACAATGCACGGCTTCGGTATTGGAAAGGATTGGAATTGCCTTGAATCCGTATCACCGCTACGTCTGCAGCGCCGAAAAACAAATGTTCGAGCACCCGCGCCTGCGCGCCGTGATCTGCAACTCGAAGATGGTGCGCGACGAGGTGCAGCGCGCCTTCCGCATCGGGCGGGAGAAGCTCCACGTCATCTATAACGGGGTGGATCTGGAGTACTATCATCCACGTCAAGGCGAGGCATTGCGAGGCGCCGCCAGAGCGCAGTTGGGCTGCCGGCCGCGCGACACGCTGTTCCTCTTCGTCGGCTCCGGCTTCTCGCGCAAAGGCCTGGCGGCTGCGATCGATGCGCTGGCCGCGGCCGCCAACCCCGGGTTCTGGCTGGGGGTGGTGGGCCGAGACCGGGAGGAGGCCCGCTTCGCAGGGCAGGCGCGCGCCGCCGGCCTGTCCGGGCGCGTGCGTTTCCTCGGCGGGCGCGACGACGTGCGGCCCCTCTACGCGGCCGCGGATTGCTTTATCCTTCCGAGCCGTTACGATCCCTTCCCCAACACCGCGCTCGAAGCGCTGGCGATGGGCCTGCCGGCGATCGTCAGCTCGCGCTGCGGCGCGGCCGAGATCATCGAGCCGGGCGCGAACGGCTGGGTCTGCGAGCCCGACGATGCGCCGGGCATCGCCCGCCTGATGCAGGCCGCCGACGGGGCGATCCGCGACGCGCGCATGGCGCGCGCGGCGCGCTCGACCGCGGAGCGCTTCGGGATCGAGGCCATGGCGGGCAAGCTGTCTGAACTTTACGCGTCGATCGATGAAAGACGATAGCGCCATCCTTTACAAGCGCCTGCTTTCCTACGTGCGCCCGCACGCGAAGGTGTTCGCCCTCGCGGTGATCGGCATGATCGCGGCGGCGGCGACCGAGCCGCTGATTCCCGCGCTCATCAAGCCGCTGCTCGACGGGGGCTTCGCCGCCGTCCAGGCCGCGCATCCGCCGATCTTCTACGCCGCGGTGCTGGTCGGCCTGTTCCTGCTGCGCGGCGTCCTGACGTTCACCTCGTCGTACTTCCTCGCGTGGGTGGCGAACCGCGTGGTGCTCGACCTGCGCGCGGCGATGTTTTCGCGGCTGGTGCGCCTGCCGACCCGGTTTTTCGACGACAACAGCTCGGGCGTGCTGCTGTCCAAGATCGCCTACGACGTGATGGGCGTGACGATGGCGGCGACGAGCGTCATTACCGTCGCCGTCAAGGATTCGATCGCCGTGGCCGGCCTGCTCGGATGGCTCTTCTACCTCAACTGGAAGCTCACCCTCATCGCGCTCGCGGTCGGACCGCTCATCGCGTGGTCGGTGCGGCTGGTCTCGCGCCGCCTGCGGCGCATGGCGCGCGAGGCGCAGCGCTCGATGGGCGACCTCGCGCACGTGCTCGAGGAGACGATCGAGTGCCACCGCGTGGTCAAGGTCTTCGGCGGGCAGGAGTACGAGTCCAGGCGCTTCGAGCGCGCCAACCAGGCGGTGCGCGGGTTCAACATGCGCCAGACGATCGCCGCGTCGCTCACCAACCCGATCACCCACGTGCTGGCGTCGGTCGCGCTCGCCGTCATCGTCTACCTGGCGATGGAGCAATCCCTCGCCGCCCGCACCACGGTGGGCGAGTTCGCCTCCTTCCTCACCGCCATGCTGATGCTGCTCGCGCCGCTGAAGCACCTCACCGAGATCCAGGCGCCGCTGCAGCGCGGCCTGGCCGCCGCCGAGAGCGTGTTCGGCATGATCGACACGCCGGTCGAGGAAGACCGCGGCACGGTGGTGCTGCCGCGGGCGCGCGGCGAGCTGGCCTACGAGCGGGTCGGCTTCACCTACCCGACGCGCGATGAGCCTGCGCTCGCCGACATCAACCTGCAGATTCGGCCGGGCGAGACGGTGGCGCTGGTGGGCGGCTCCGGCGGCGGCAAGACGACGCTCGTCAACCTCCTGCCGCGCTTTTACGCGCCCACCGCCGGGCGCATCCTGCTCGACGGCCACGACCTCCAGGAGCTGACGCTCGCCAGCCTGCGCGCGAACATCGCCCTCGTCAGCCAGGACATCGTGCTCTTCAACGACTCGATCTACGCCAACATCGCCTACGGCCGCTTGAGCGGCGCGAGCGAAAAGGAAGTGATCGCCGCCGCCGAGGCCGCGCACGCGATGTCGTTCATCCGCGAGACGCCGGAAGGACTCGGCACGCTGATCGGCGAGAGCGGCGTGCGGCTCTCCGGCGGCCAGCGCCAGCGCCTGGCCATCGCCCGCGCGCTGCTGAAGAACGCGCCGGTGCTGATCCTCGACGAGGCGACCTCCTCGCTCGATACCGAGTCGGAGCGCCACGTGCAGGCGGCGCTCGACGCCCTGATGCGCGGGCGCACCACCATCGTCATCGCGCACCGGCTCTCCACCGTCGAGCGCGCCGACCGCATCGTGGTGCTCGAGCGCGGCCGCATCGCCGAGATCGGCCGCCACGCCGAGCTGCTCGCGAAGCGCGGCATCTACGCCCGGCTCTACGAATTGCAGTTCGCCGAGGCCGCCGGGCCGGCGCGCGACAGCAACATCTACCGCACCGGCTAATCAGGGACAGACCACGTTTTCCCGCCGGCATAGGCTGTTGCGCCTGGTTAAACATTGTTTTACAATCGCGCCATGGTCAAGACCATCACCAAAATCGGCAATTCGCAGGGCGTCATCTTCGACGCTGCCCTCCTGGACCTCACCGGACTTCGCGCCGGCGACCAGGTCGCGGTGAGCGTCGCGCCAGGCGGCTCGATCATCCTCACGCCGATCCGCAAGGCGGCCCGGCCGGAGGAAGTGACCGCGACGGTCAGGCGCACCGTGAAGGACTACCGCAAGACCCTGCGCAAGCTGGCGTGACCGCGGCGACGGCCGATGACTGCATCCACCTCACGGTGGACATCGTCAAGGAAATCCACAAGGCGGTTATCGATGAGTTCGGCGGCCTGCGGGGCGTGCGCGACGAGGGATTGCTGGCGTCGGCAGTAGGCGCTCCGCAGGCCAGCTTCGGCGGCAAGTCGCCGTACGCCGATGTCGTGGAGATCGCCGCCGCCTATCTGTTCTACCTGTGCCGGAATCATGCCTTCAACGACGGCAACAAGCGCGCTGCGATGGCTTCCGCGATCGTCTTCCTGCGGCTGAACGGCATCGAGCCGGCGCCGGATAGCGATGCCTGGGAAGAGCTCGTGCTCGACGTTGCCGCGTCGAAGCTCGACCGCGAGCAAACCACGGCACGCTTGCATCGCTTGGTCGCAGCACGTCGGGCACGGAAGAAAAAACGGTGACTCCGCTCGCGATCGTCCACACCGAGTCCTCGCTGGGCTGGGGCGGGCAGGAGATCCGCATCCTCTCCGAGTCGCAGGGCCTCATCCGGCGCGGCCACGACGTCAAGCTCATCTGCCCGCCCGAGGCGCGCATCTGCGCGGAGGCGAAGAACTGGGGCGTGCCGGCGATCGCGCTGCCGATCGCCAGGAAGCGCCCGCTCGGCGTCAAGGTGCTGTTCGAATGGCTGAAGCGCAATCGCTGCGACGTGCTGAGCGCGCACAGCTCGACCGACTCGTGGCTCGCCGCCCTTGCGCTCCTTGCCCTCGGCCGCCGGGTGCGCATGGTGCGCACGCGCCACATCTCCGCGCCGGTGCCGCGCAACATGCTCTCGCGCTGGCTCTACACGCGCGCGACCGCGCGCATCGTCACCGCGGGCGAGTCGTTGAGAAGGGAATTGATCGAGAGGAATCATTTTGCGGCCGAGCGCATCGACTCGGTGCCGACCGGCATCGACGCCAGCCGCTTCACGCCGGGCGACCCCGCGATCGCGCGCGCCGCGCTCAAGCTGCCGCAGGACAAGACGCTGGTCGGCATCGTCGCCACGCTGCGCAGCTGGAAGGGGCACCGCTATCTCATCGAGGCGGCTGCGCAGTTGCCCGAAAGCATCGGCCTGGTCATCGTCGGCGACGGGCCGCAGCGCGAGGCGCTCGAAGCGCTGGTCGACGAACGCAACATGCGCGCGCGCGTCCGGTTCGCGGGCGACCAGCGCGACGTCGTGCCCTGGCTGCAGGCGCTCGACATCTTTGCGCTGCCTTCCTACGCCAACGAGGGCGTGCCGCAGGCGCTGGTGCAGGCGATGCTCGTCGGCCTGCCTTGCGTGACCACGAACGCCGGCAGCATCGCCGAGCTCGCTGCGCATGAACTGACCGCACTGGTGGTTCCTGCACGGGACCCAGGTGCATTACGCGACGCGATCGACAGGCTCGCTGCAAATCCGGACTTCAGAAAAAATCTTGGCGCTGCGGCGCGCCGGCATTGCAGCCAGCATTTATCCTACGAAACGATGCTCGATCGCATGGAAGCGATCTACCGGCAGGTGAGCGGGAGGCCCGCGCGGCAATGAACCGGGTGCTCGCATGGCTGCTCGCTGGCCTGTTCGTCATTCTGCCTTTCGCCCACGTTCCGGCGCTGCGCAATCTTCTATCGCTCGCGGCGGCGGTCCTGGTCGCAGTAATACTGGTGCGTGAACGGCGTTTGCCACCGCTACCCACATGGCCGATGGTGGCTTGGATCGCGCTTGGAACCGCTTCGGCGCTGTGGTCTGCAGACCCGCCGGCGACATTGCACAGCGTGCTGTACGGCATGCTGCTGCCCGCAGGCATTTTTCTGGCCGCCTGGCGGGTGGCGGCGGACGCTGGCGCGTTCGATCGCGCGCGCTGGGCTGCGGCCCTCGGCATGTTATGCCTCGCAGCCATGGTGGCGCTGGTGCTCGCAGCGGGACGGCCCATGTCGACATTCTGGCCGGACGATGCCGGCTTGAGTCGGATTTACTACTGGCCGGGAGTCGGCGTCGCCAGCACCTTCGCCGCGCTCATTCTTCCGTTTGCGCTGTTTGCGCTCTTCTCGTCGCGCCGCTCGGAGCGCTATGCAGGGGCGGTGGTCCTCGCGTCAGTTACAGCGGTGGCGGTGGTGAGCTGGAACAGGATCGTGTGGCCGACCCTCCTGCTTTCCTGCGCGGCCTTCATTGCATGGCTTTGGCCTGTTCTCCCAGCTTGGAGTGGCGCCGCGCCGCATTTCCGCCGGCGTCCTGTGCGTCGCAGCCGTCGCCGCCTGGGGCGCCTTTGACTATGCGAGCCGCGAGCGCCAGCTCGAGTTGGGCAGCGATCTGCGGTTGCAGGCATGGCGCGAATGGTCCGGGATCGCCCTGGAGAAGCCGCTGCTCGGCCACGGACTCGGCAGGTCGCTGCTCCGCGGCGAGGGCGAGCGCGGCGTGTCGCAGGAGCTGAGGCAGCGCTCGCCGTTTTACCTATCGCACGGGCACAATCTGTTTCTCGATATCGCGGTCCAGTTGGGGGTCCTCGGTCTCGCCATTTACTTGGCGCTCCTTGGAGCTCTGCTGCGGGAGTATTGGCGACTGGGCGGGGCTGGCGCGCGGGGTCGCCTGCGCCTGCTGGGCGCAACCGCGTTTTCCCTGCTCGTGGCGATGATTGCCAAGAACAGCACCGACGATTTCATGGACCAGGCGGTCGCGATCGCCTTCTGGGGCTATGCGGGCGTTCTACTCGGGCGGCTCGACGCCAACAGCCGCTCGTAGGCTGCGTAGGCTTCCTCCACGGTGATATCGGCCGCATTCAGGCTTGGCGGCTGCAGCAAGACGTACGGCACGCCCCACGGCCGCCAGCGCGCCGCGCCGGAATTGCCGAAGAAACACAGTATCGGCTTGCCGAGCGCGGCCGCGATGTGCATGGCGCCGCCGTCGCTGCAGATCACCCGCTCGCAGACCGACAAGCCGGCGATCAGCGCTTCCAGCCGCTCGCTCGGATGGGCGACGACCGGCACGCCGCGCAGCCGCTCGAGCACCGCGTGGGCCTTGTCGTCGTCGCCGGGGTGCAGCGGGTTGCGCGAATCGCCCGGCGACCAGAAGAGCATGAATGCCGCGTTTCGTTCGGCGTGGAGCCGGCGCATGAGCTCCACCACGCGTTCGACAGGCCAGCGATTCTTCGGCTTGCGCGCGCTGATGTGTACCGCGATCGCCTCGAGGATGCCGCGGTCGCGGAGCGCAGCCTCGGCGCGGGCGCGCTCCTGCGCATCCGGCACCACGCGCGGCGGCGGCGGGACACCCGCGATGCCGAAAGGCGCGAGCACGCTGTACACGTCTTCCACTTCATGGCGCGGCGGCTCCCAGTCGTGCGGCACCGGCATGTCGATGCCGCGGATGCTGCGGCCCACCGGCACATGGCTCACGATGTGACGCGGGCGCAGCAGCCGCGCAAAGGAGAGGGCGCGCGGCACGAGACCGCAGCTGCCGATCACCGCGTAATCGATGCGCAAGCCCCGCAGATGCCAGATCAGGCTCAGCCGGTGGGCGTATACGCTCCAGAGGCTCGTCCCCGGCTCGCGATGCTTGCCCTTGGTGTACGCGAACGCTTCGTCGATGAACGGATTGTTGCGCAGGACCGGCAGGTTGTAGCTGTTGGTGAGCGCGTAGATGCGCGCCGCCGGGAACCGCCGCCGCAGCGCTTCGAACAGCGGAGTGGTGCAGACCAGGTCGCCGATGTTGTCGCGCCGGATGACGAGGAAGCTGGCGCGGCTGTCCGGCGGTATCAAACTATCCGCGCGCCCGCGTATAGGCCGCCCGCAGAACGGAGGCCGCCAGCGCGGCGAAGAGGTAGAACATCACCCAGTCGGGCACGCCGAGCTGCCATGCGCCGATGCCGATCGCTCCGGTGACCGCCGAGGCGGCCATCAGGATCGCCACGGTGCGCGAGACGGAATAGCCGCGCGCGATGAGGTAGTGGTGCAGGTGCTCGCGGTCGCCGTCGAACACGTCGGTGCGCCGAAGCAGCCGCAGGAACATCACCCGGGCCATGTCGAGCAGCGGCACAGCGAGGATCCACACGCACGCGATCGGCGGCATGGTCCTGCGCTCGCCCTGCGTCACATCGACCGTGAACCAGCAGAGCGCCAGGCCCAGCATCATCGCACCCGCGTCGCCCATGAACACGCGCGCGTGCGCGCGCCCCGGCACGCGCAGGTTCCACATCAGAAACCCGGCGATGGCGGACGCCAGCATGAGAAGGAGCATGGTCTGCGTGCCCAGGCGCTGCAGGTAGGCTGCGAGGGCGAGCCAGAGCGTCGCCACGAGCGCGATCCCGCCCGCCGAGCCGTCCAGGCCGTCCACCATGTTGATGGCGTTGATGACGCCGAGCGCGCATACGACCGAGAACGGGATCGCCCAGTGGTAGAGGTTCACCGGCCCGAAGCCGAGCAGGTTGCCGAGATGGGAGACGTACACGCCCGCCCAGGAAGTCATGAACAGCGCGGCGATAAGCTGGATGAGGAATTTGCCGCGCGGGGTGATGTCGTGCATGTCGTCGGCGACGCCGCCGACCACCAGGAGGCCGAGCGCGGCGATGAGCGCAAGAGTGGGCCCAACGACCTGCCCCGAGCCCAGCGCCGCCGCGGCGAAGCCGAAGAACATGGCGATGCCGCCGATCACCGGCACGGGCGCAGCGTGCTGCTTGCGGCCGCCCGGCATGTCCATCAGGCCGACGTGCGTCGCTATTCCCGCCAGCCCGCGCGCCGCGATCGCGGACAGCCCGAACGCGAGCAGCATGAAGAAAATCAGGCGGTTTGTTGCGAGGAAGACGTCCTCGTGCATCAGAACGCCGATACCATGCGCGACCAGAGCTCGGTCAGGGGGATCGGCTCGGCGCCTGGCGCCGCCCTCTGGTCCGTGTCGATGAAGTAGCCGATGCCGTTGTGGCGTCCGTTCTTGATCGCGACGAACACCACCTCCCGCGACAGGGGGTCGGACGGCTTGATCTCGTGCGGATAGGACAGCGTCGCGAAGAGCGACTCGCCGCGGTTATCGACCTCGAAGAGCGGCTTCCCGTCCGGCGCGCGGCGCGATAGAAGACGCTCTTCGGTGCGCTTCGCCGACGCCGCATCCTTGCAGTTGATCAGGAAATCCCGCGACATGCGCGGCTCCACGCGCTCGAACTCGCAGCCGATCGCGGCGAGAAATGCGGCGTGATCGCGCAGCCGCCAGTAGAACACCGGCTCGTCCACCGGGTCCTGATGCAGCCCGGTGGCGATCATGACCCGCATGCTCGGCTCGAGCGCGAGGCACTCGGCCACCACCCGGTCATAGAGCCGGTAAACCTCGAGCACTGGATCCATCCCCGCGGGCAGGTACCAGGGCGGGTTGCGGTGCGGCCCGCGGTAAGCCGCGGAATTGAAGAGGTAGTGGTGCTGGATGTGCGCGGCGCCGTTGAGGAACAGCGTCGCGAAGTCCGGCTGCGTGCGGCGCCAGAGATAGAGAAAGCAGTCGGCGAGGAAGCGGTCGAGAAACACCGCGCGCGCCCAGCGCCGGCGCAGGCCCGTGAGCGCGAGGCGCAGGCAGTCAAGGCTTCTTGAATAAAGAATCAGTCCCAACCCCAGTTGCAGCGCGGAGCGCGCGGTAAGCCGTCCCTCGGCGTTGTCGCCGACCGCCTGGCAGATCGCGTCATACGCATCGCGCATCGGCCGCGGCGCCGACACGGAGGTCTTCGTCCATGGGTCGGGGACGAAGAAGGCGGCGTCGGCCACCGCGTTGCCGGCGTTCATCGGCGAGAACGCGCCTACCCGCAGGCCGCGGCGCGCCAGCTCCTCCCAGATCTGCTGCTCACCCGCCTGCGGGCCATCGCCGAGGCGAAACACCTTGTGCTCGCCGAAGGCCTTGCCGGTGTGGACCGTAAACCACTGGATCCATGGCTCGATATGCTCGTACACCGTCTCCGAACGCGTGCGCGCATAACCGTGTGCCTTGAGCAGGCGCGCGATGGCCGGCAGCGCCCCGATGCGCGCGTAATGCTCGACGAACTCGAAGTTGAGCTCGTTCAGCTCGAGGCACAGCAGCTTCCTCATGGCGCAGAATTATCCAGCAGAATGAGATGATCCGGCCGCTGCCGCGACGGCGGGCGCGAGGTATTGCCAGCTTGCCAGAGCGGTATTACCATTGCGTCATGGAGCTCGTGTCTTTCAAGCTGCCGGCTGCGTTGCGCCGCCGCGTCGCCGCCGAGGCGCGCCGCCGCAGGGTCTCGCAGGCCGCCGTCATCCGCGAGTCGCTCGAATCCGCTCTCGTGGAGCGCCCGCGGGCGAGCGGTGAGCTCTCCTGCGCCGACCTCGCCGGCGACTTGATCGGCTCGGTGCGCGGCGGTCCGCGGGACGCTTCGACCAACAAGCGGTATCTGGACGAGGCGATTCTCGCCGATTACCACAAGCGTGCCAAGAAACGTCGTCGTTGACACCGGCCCTATCGTCGCGTCGCTCATCGCGGCCGACGGGCGCCACGAGTGGACCAGCGAGCAGTTGTCCATCCTCAGCCCGCCGCTGCTGACGTGCGAGGCGGTGCTAAGCGAGGCCGCATTCATCCTCGAGCGGCTGAAGGGGGACCCGGGCGCGGTGGCGGCGCTCGTGCAGAAAGGCGTGCTCAAGATCGCGTTCTCGGTCCAGGACCAGGCAGCCCAGCTCCATGCGTTGATGCGCCGCTACCGCAATGTGCCAATGTCGCTCGCCGACGCGTGCCTGGTCCGTATGACCGAACTGCTTGACGACGCGGTGGTCATGACGTTCGACGCTGACTTCCGCGTATACAGGCGGCACCGCCGGGCGGTCATTCCGCTCCTCGCACCCGAGGGCGTCTAGCCCGAGGAAAAGCAGCCTTCTCACGGGCGGGAATTATGCAGCAGAATGAGATAATTAGCCGATGTTACTGGTGACTGGGGGCGCGGGCTTCATCGGCTCCAACTTCGTGCTGTCGACGATCGCGGAGACCGGCGAGACCGTCGTCAACCTCGACAAGCTGACCTACGCGGGAAACCTGCGCAACCTCGATTCCCTGCGCGAGGATCGGCGCCACGCGTTCGTGCACGGCGACATCTGCGACCGCGAGATAGTGCGCAAGCTCCTGTCGAAGCACAAGCCGCGCGCCGTCGTTCACTTCGCCGCTGAGAGCCATGTCGACCGCTCGATCGCCGGCCCGGCCGCCTTCGTGCAGACCAACGTCGTGGGCACCTTCTGCCTTCTCGAGGAATCCCGAAGCTTCTATGAATCTCTCGCGGGCACGGAGCGCGAGCGCTTCCGCTTCCTGCACGTCTCGACCGACGAGGTGTACGGATCGCTTGGGCCGACCGACCCGGCCTTTACCGAGACGAATCGGCACGCCCCCAATAGCCCCTACGCCGCCTCCAAGGCCGCCGCCGACCACCTGGTGCGCTCGTACCACCACACCTACGGATTGCCCACGCTCACCACGAACTGCTCCAACAACTACGGCCCGTACCAGTTCCCGGAGAAGCTCATCCCGCTGATGATCCGAAACGCGCTGGCGGGGAAGCCGCTGCCGGTCTACGGCGACGGCAAGAACGTGCGCGACTGGCTTTTCGTGCTCGATCATTGCGACGCGGTGCGGCTCGTGCTCGAGCGCGGCAGGGTCGGGGAGACTTACAACATCGGCGGGAACAGCGAGAAGTTCAACAACGAGGTCGTCAAGACCATCTGCGATCTTCTCGAGGAGGCGCTGCCGCGCAAGAAGGGCAAGTACGCCGACCTCATCAGCTTCGTGAAGGACCGGTTGGGCCACGACCGGCGCTACGCCATCGACGCCACCAAGATCAAGCGCGAGCTGGGCTGGGCGCCGCGGGAGACCTTCGCCTCCGGCATCCGCAAGACCGTGCGCTGGTACCTCGATAACCAGGCCTGGAGCGACGCGGTGGCGAGGCGCGCGGCATGAAGGGCATCGTCCTCGCCGGAGGGGCAGGAACGCGGCTTCACCCGGTAACGCAGGTCATCTCGAAGCAGCTCCTGCCGATCTACGACAAGCCGATGGTGTATTACCCGCTCTCCACGCTGATGCTCGCCGGCATCCGCGACATCCTGATCATCTCGACCCCTCAGGACACCCCTCGCTTCGAGGAGCTGCTCGGCGACGGCAAAAAATGGGGCATCCGCCTTCGCTACGTGGTGCAGGCGAAGCCCGAAGGCATCGCGCAGGCGTTCCTGGTCGGCCGGGAGTTCATCGGCAAGGAACGGGTTGCGCTCGTGCTCGGCGACAACATCTTCTACGGCCACGACCTCACCGACCTGCTCAAGCGGGCCGCGGCGCGCGACAAGGGCGCCACGGTGTTCGCCTATCAGGTGACCGACCCGCAGCGCTACGGCGTCGTCGAATTCGACGCCCGCGGCAAGGCGCTGAGCATCGAGGAGAAGCCGAAGCAGCCGAAATCCCGGTATGCCGTCATCGGCCTCTACTTCTACGACGGCAGGATCGTGGAAATCGCCTCGCGGCTGAAGCCGTCCGCGCGCGGGGAGCTGGAGATCACCGACGTGAACCGCGCCTACCTCGAGCGCGGCGAGCTGGAAGTGATTCCAATTGGCCGGGGCATGGCGTGGCTGGACACGGGCACGCACGAGTCCCTCCTCCAGGCGGCGCAGTTCATCGAGACCATCGAGCGCCGCCAGGGGCTCAAGATCGCATGCCCGGAAGAGATCGCCTATCGGATGGGCTACATCGATGCGCGGCAACTGGAAGCGCTTGCGAAGCCGCTGGAGAAGAGCGGCTACGGCGAGTACCTGCTGAGGGTGCTCTCGGAGCGGCTTTTCTGATGAAGGTCATCCGCACGGAAATTCCGGAGGTCCTGATCCTCGAGCCGAAGGTGTTCGAGGACCCGCGCGGCTTCTTCCTGGAAAGCTACAACCGCAAGACGTTCAAGGACGCCACCGGGCTCGACATCGAGTTCGTGCAGGACAACCATTCGCGCTCCGCCAGGAACGTCCTGCGCGGTCTCCACTACCAGATCGGTCGGCCGCAGGGAAAGCTGATTCGCGTCACTTTCGGCGAGGTCTGGGATGTCGCGGTGGATTTGCGCGAGAGCTCCAGCAGCTTCGGCAAATGGGTGGGCTTCCACCTGAAAGGCCTCTCCAAGCAGATGGCGTGGATTCCACCTGGGTTCGCGCACGGCTTTGTCGTGATTTCCGAGGTAGCGGACGTGCAGTACAAGACCTCCGACTACTACTCGCCGCAGGACGAGCGGGTGTTGCTCTGGAATGACCCCGAGGTGGGAATCCGGTGGCCGGTGGCAAGTCCCATCTTGAATCAAAGGGACCAGCGAGGCACGCCGCTGGGTCGGGCGGAGGTTTTTCGGTGAGGATTTTGCTGACCGGCCAAAACGGCCAGGTCGGTTACGAATTGGAGCGAGTACTTTCTGTTCTAGGTGAAGTGATCGCCACGGATCGCTCCAGACTCGATCTCGCGGTGCCGGACGCGATACGCCGGGTCGTGCGCGAAGCGAAGCCTGACCTGATCGTCAATGCCGCAGCGTATACCGCGGTTGATCGCGCGGAATCAGAGCCGGATACGGCGATACAGGTGAACGCCGTGGCACCCGAGGTTCTCGCGGAAGAAGCCAAGCGCCACGGCGCGCTTCTTGTACATTTTTCGACCGATTACATCTTCGACGGTACGAAGGGTGAACCGTATGCGGAGAGCGACGCGCCCAATCCTCTCAACGTCTATGGCAAAACGAAGCTGGAAGGAGAGCGGTATCTCGCAGCTTCTGGCTGCCGGCATCTTCTGTTGAGAACAAGTTGGGTTTATGCCCCACGCGGAAAGAACTTCTTCCTCACGATCGCGAAGAAAGCTCTAGCGGGAGAGCCGCTCCGCGTCGTGAGCGACCAGCACGGCGTGCCCACGGAAGCAAGATTTCTTGCAGAGAACACAATCGCATTGCTGCAGCGCGGGGAGGAAGGAACGTTTCATGTCGTGCCATCCGGGGTGACCACTTGGTACGGATTTGCGAGCGCCATCATAAGTCGGCTCGATTCCAGGAGTACGGTGCAGGCCATTCGATCGGACGAGTATCCAACTCCGGCGCGGCGCCCAAGTTACTCGGTGCTTAATCACGACAAGTTGTCAAAGCGCATCGGTACGCCGCCTGCATGGCAGACGCTGCTTGATCGTTGCGTAACGACGTGGAAATCCTTTGCTCGTTGACATGACGCCATATAATGGCGCCATTTCGTCGCAGCAGAGGACCATGCACGTTC
>Ga0209056_10003547_pt1 | contig 16595 bp, 11 predicted proteins | sample GraSoiAngelo_114_FD_185876 | JGI IMG/M metagenome (GOLD analysis project Ga0209056, IMG submission 185876) | Grasslands soil microbial communities from the Angelo Coastal Reserve, California, USA - 14_0903_13_40cm (SPAdes) (version 2) | ecosystem: Environmental > Terrestrial > Soil > Grasslands... | reverse complement strand
CAAGCCTGCTATGACCAGCTTCAAGAGCGAGTTGATGTGCTCGAGGCGGCCATGCACATGGACCTGCGCGAAGCTGCACAGATCGTTTATGACGCCGTGTGGTCTGACCCTTCTGATCCGAGTAAGACCTACCAGAACGCGGCTCAGTCACTCCTGGTTGAATTACGCCGTCGCTCTGCAATTACGCAGGTGTTTGGACAGCTTCAACCGCCAGTCAATTAGTCCGCATTTCTTCTCGCCACGCGTTCCTCGTAGAGCACCTGTCAGGCATGCTCAAACGCAGTACACTGCTATATAGCGGGCCTAACCCGGATTCTTAGCCGCGACAGAGGAACCAATGTCCCTGACTGCAATTGATTGGGCGGTGATTATCGGTTATCTGCTGGTAAACCTGGCCATCGGAATCTACTATCGCCGGCGCGCTAGCGGGAACACCGAAGAATTTTTCGTTTCCGGCCGCGATGTCTCGTGGTGGCTGGCCGGCACCTCGATGGTGGCCACCACATTTGCGGCCGATACGCCTCTGTTTGTGTGCGGCGTGGTGGCTCGCCAGGGAATTGCCGGAAACTGGATCTGGTGGAGCTTTTGCGTCGGCGGCATGCTCACAGTTTTCTTTTTCGCCCGCTATTGGCGCCGGGCGGAAATCCTTACCGACGTGCAATTCTGTGAAATTCGCTACGGCGGAAAACCGGCGGCGTTCCTGCGCGGATTCAAGGCGGTCTATCTCGGATTGTTCATGAACTGCTTCATCCTGGGTTGGGTCACGCGGGCGATGGTCAATATCATCGCAGTCATCCTCGGGCCGCTCATCGCTGAGGGACGAGTGCTACAACTCGGTGGACTTCATTGGACGCTTGGCGAGCCTCATAACACGGCGCTTGCGATCTGCATCTTTGTGCTCATTCCGTTTACCGGGCTCTACACGTTCATAGGCGGATTGTGGGGAGTGCTGGTGACCGATCTATTTCAATTCGCGCTCAAGATGGCAATGATTATTATTCTGGCTTGGGTCGCTGTTGCAAAGATCGGCGGCATGCATGAACTTCAAGCGCATTTGCAGACAATCCAGAACAACGTGCAAGCCACTGGCACTCCAACCTCCGATCCTACGGCTTTTCTTCCAGATTTTCGCCACGGCATGACCAGCGAGGCAGTATGGACGCTGCCTGTGCTCACATTCATTGTTTTTCTGGGAATGCAGTGGTGGCTGGCATGGTATCCAGGCGCTGAGCCCGGAGGCGGCGGTTATGTTGCGCAACGGATGTTCAGTGCCAAGGACGAGAAACACTCTCTTGGCGCGACGCTTTGGTTTAACATCGCGCACTACGCGCTTCGACCCTGGCCATGGATCGTGACTGCGCTGGTCGCGATCGTGGTGTATTCGCCGAACGGGGGTCTCCATCCCAGCGCGGACTTCGCGCAAAATCCGGAGCAGGGCTATGTGATGGTGCTGCGTGATTATTTGCCGCCGGCCCTGCGCGGACTTATGGTTGCAGCTTTTCTCGCCGCATTCATGTCCACGGTTGGAACGCAGCTCAACTGGGGATGCTCGTATCTGGTGAACGATCTCTATAAGCGTTTTCTGGTGCGCGATTCGACGGAGCGGCATTACGTTCTGGTCAGCCGGGTGCTAACAGTTCTGCTGGTGCTGGTGAGCGGATACACCGCGGCGCAATTAACCTCAATTGCCGAAGGATGGGGACTGGTGCTGGGCGTATGTTTCGGAACTGGCGCGGTTTATATTTTGCGCTGGTACTGGTCTCGAATTAGCGCGTGGAGCGAAATTTCTGCCATGGCTGTAGCAGCCGCTGTGACGCTGGGGTTGAATGCGAAGCACAACGGGCACTCGATTTTTGCATTCTCTGGAAACGATGCTCTGGTCTACGCGAAACAGACGTTAATTACAGGTGGAATCACAACCGTAGCCTGGTTGCTCGTGACCTTCCTAACTCAGGCGGAGACAGACGAGACGCTTACCGCCTTTTACCGGCGCGTCCATCCCACGGTTTACGGCTGGCGCAGGGTGGCGAAGCTCGTTCCCGAATTGCCTGAGGTCAGGGATGTAGCCGGCAATGCCCTCGATTGGTTGATGGGGGTCGTGATGGTTTACGGTTGCCTCTTCGGAATTGGCGAACTGATTTTTGGACGCTGGAGCCAAGGTGTGTTTCTGCTCTTGCTGGCCGCAGCTTCCGGCTACATGATTTTTTGGGACCTCTCTCGTCGCGGCTGGGAGACGCTTTCAGGAAGCCGCGTGAAAGCGTCATGAAAGAATATAAACCGCTCATTTTGGATGAGTCCTCCTGCCGACCCGACGGGTAGAAAGACGTTACCTTCGTACACAGACTTACGGCGTGCCGCTGTGGGATGATTTGGCATGCGTTGGACGGTTCCACGACGCCTTGCTGCGTCGCTGGCTCTGTTGTGCGTTCTTGCGGGTTGTAAACACACGCAGGAGCGGTCCGCACCTCTTTCTGAGAGGTGAACGCCAGCCAGTCCGTGCGCGGGACTAGAGTCCAAACCACTGCCGTTGCCACGTATAGCGATCCTGAGTGGCGAGTCCTGTTTGTCCAGGACCACGGTGTGGGCATGTATTTAAGCGTGCCTTCGGACTCCGGCGTTTCAGCAGGAGACCGCGTACAGATTGCCGGCAAAATTTCCGCGCCTGGACAACAGCTCGAACAATCGCGAGTTCGGGTCATCAGCAAGAACAATCCATTGCCTGCGCCCGTGCTAGTAAACGACTATTCACAGTTGCCCACATTCTTTTCTCAATTTGTTGAAATTTCTGGCATTGTACGGTGGGCTGGAACCAGAAACGGACGTCCCATGCTCGAACTGGCGGCGGGCAAGAATGAATTAGTTGTGTACTTCCGCCAAGTGCTTACGCAAGACCTGCCTGCGCTCGGATCCGAAGTGACGGTGGCTGGTGTAGCGGCAGCCGATTTCGACGGCACCGGCCAGTTCCGTGGACCAAAGATTTTCAGTTCTTCCGCGCAACAGATTCGGATTGTAAAATCTGGACCAGTCGACCCCTTTTCGCTTCCACTTAAGCGACTTTCAGAACTAAAAGATGTTCCAGCAGGAACCCTAGTCCATGTGACGGGAGAGATTGGAACTGGGACATCCCCTTCCGTCAGTGATGGTGCGGATGCAGCACCGATCAGCTTTGCCGATTCGGTGCCGCAGGTTTCTGGCGTTTCCGACATCTCGGGATTCTGGACGGGCGAGGTCGTGAAAGACGCAACGGCACGGCCCATGAGCCATCTGTTCGCCAAGAATGGCGACATCGTGCACCTCGCCGAATTGAAACATTTGAGTGTCGCTGCAGCCTCGGCCCAGCGTCGAGTGAGCGTTCGCGCCGTCGTCACATACGTGGACCGGGCGTGGGGTGTGCTGTTTGTGCAGGATGAGACTGCCGCCGCCTATGTAGATTTTCATAACGTTGACACTCACCTGCAGCCCGGCGACCTCGTGGACATCTCGGGAGTGAGCGGGCCGGGTGGATATGCTCCGCAGATCGATCAGCCACAAATTGGCTTTGTGCGCAGGACGCGCCTTCCGGAACCGCTCGAAATGAACCTGTCGCAGGAAAACATGGCGGAGGCCGATTCAAAGTGGTGCCGCATCCGTGGCGTAGTCCACACCGCACGAGAGCAGGATGGAAGGACAATCCTCGAAATTGGCGCAGGGGCTTCGGATGTAAGTATTCAATTGCCCGTACCAGTCCATACCGAGCAACTGTTAGACCGCGAAGTCGCGGTGACCGGAGTTTTCGGCGTACTGTTTAACGATCGCAGGCAAGCCATCGGTCACCAGATCTTTGTACCCTCGCCGCAGTTTCTGAAGGTGGTGGATGCCGGGATTGGACAGAGCGATCCGGTCACAATCGTTTCTCTGCAGCGCTATGGTCCCAATACCGATGAACGCCATAGCGTGGCAGTCAGCGGCACAGTGGTGTCGAAAAGTGCTGAAAGCACAGTTTTCATCGAGGACAGCACGGCTGGCATTCAAGTGCGCGGCACTGGCCCGCTCAGGGTTTCGGACGGCGACCGCGTGTCAGTACGCGGTTTCGTGACGAACGGCGACTATTCCCCGGTATTGGAACACGGGATGGTCATCTCGCGCTCTCTGGGCAAGCTCCCCGACCCGTATCCGATCACCATGAAATCCGCTCTCGATGGGCATTACGACTCGGAATATGTCGTAATGAAAGCGAATCTTGCTGCGGTGCGTTCCTCTCCCGACGGGGCCATCTTGATCTTGAACGACAATGGGAAGCTCTTCGAAGCGTTTGGTCCGTCCAGCGCCAAATTCAATGCATTACGGCCCGGAAGCGAGTTGGAAATTCGTGGTGTATGCCGTATCTTGGTTGACCGCACGCGGCATTCCGTTGCCGGCTTCAACCTGATCTTTGATTCTCAACGGGCAATTTCCGTTCTGCAGGCGGGGCCTTGGTGGGACACGCGCAAGATCACTTGGGCCCTATTTGCCATAGTTCTGGTTTCGGCATTGGCTTCGCTGTGGATCATGCTCCTGCGGCAAAAAGTGGAGACGAAGACCGGCGAACTGCAGTCCTCGGTTCAAGCGAAACGCAAGGCGCAGCGCTTCGATGTCGCTCGGAACCAGGTATTGGAAGCCATCGCCCGCAATGCGCCACCGCCCGAGAGCATGGAGCACCTGGCTTTGGCCGTGCAAGAGCAGGTCGAAGGGTCAGTTTGCGCCATTGCAATGTCGCCGGATGGTAAATCGTTTCTTGACGGCAAGCCGTCTGCCGTGTTGATTGCTCCCAACTTGTCGGAAGACTTGCAGCGCCAGATGTTACCCGTGCTTTCTGCAGTTTTAATGAATGCAATTGAAGGTGCTGGCCCGCTGCAGAATGACACCGACGTGATGGCGAGTGTTCTGGAAACAGCAGGGCGCGCGGGAATGGATTTCTGTGATGCGGACGTAGTGGTTGCATTCTCGGGCGGCGGCGAACTCGCTGGACTGGTTATGGTTTTCTTCCAGGATACTGTCCCCGCCGACCCCGACAATGTGGCCCGCATTCTACAATCAGCCTCACGTCTGGTCTCCCTGGCCCGTGACCACTGGTATATGCACGAGCGGCTGGTTTTCGACGCGAGGCATGATGCGCTGACTGGCTTGCCGAATCGCACCGTGGCGGAAGACCGTCTGGAACAGGCGTTGGCACGGGCGCACCGGCGCAAGCAGATGTTCGCAATTCTCTGTATTGACCTGGATGGATTCAAAGCAGTGAATGACAACTTCGGTCACCATGCAGGCGATGAACTGCTGCGCGTAGTTTCAACCCGCCTACGTGGCCGCATTCGCCACTCCGACACCCTTGCCAGGATTGGCGGCGATGAGTTCCTGGCGATCATTGAGGATTGCAACGGAGACTCGGCTGCGCAATCTGTCGGTGAGTCGTTGGTTGCCAGCCTGCAGGAACCATTCAATCTGGAAGGCAAGACGATTTCGGTTTCCGGAAGCATTGGGATTGCGATGTACCCCACCGACGGCAAGCATGCGGCGGAGCTCAAACGAAACGCCGACCAAGCGATGTATCGATGTATCGTGCCAAGGCGAGTGGCAGAGGCAAGATTTGCTTTTGGTCGGGGGAGCCGGTAGCGGCAAAAAAAGCTAACCCGGCATTCTCGACTTTGGGTTAGGGGCGAGAGGCCCGGGCAGGTCTCTCGGGAGTGCCCCACTTCTCGCGTCTTTCGAGAAATGGGGCTTTTTCGTTCCAACGCGTCTTCACGGCCAAATACCGCGAGTACGCATGGCATTGGCGACGCGATCAATCGCCAGGATGTAGGCACCGGTCCTCAGCTCCACGCTGTACTTGGTCGCTGTTGCGTGGACGTCGGCAAATGCTTTCGTCATTACGCGCTCCAAACGCCGGTTGACGTCGTCTTCATCCCAGAACAACTCCTGCAGGTCTTGCACCCACTCGAAGTAGGAAACGGTAACCCCGCCCGCGTTGGCCAGCACGTCCGGAATCACCATGATGCCGCGGTTATGCAGCAACAAGTCGGCATCGGGCGTGGTCGGCCCATTCGCCGCCTCGGCTACAATGCGCGCCTTCACGCGCTCCGCATTTTGCATTGTGATCTGGTTCTCAAGCGCTGCGGGAATCAAAATGTCGCACTGCAACTCGATTAGCGCCTCGCTTGAAATGACCTCTGCACTCGGGAAGCCCAGGACAGAGCCAGTTTTCGCCTTGAAGATCAAGAGCTCTTCTACGTTCAGGCCTGCGCGGTCTAGCACGCCGGCACGAGAATCGCTGACCGCTATGACCTTCGCTCCGTCTTTCGCTAGCAGCTGCGCGGCGATGCTGCCCGCATTGCCGAAACCTTGAATCGCAACCGTCGCGCCGCTCAGGTTGATGCCCAATTCTTTACATGCTGCCCGGACGGTAAACAAGCACCCGCGGGCGGTGGCCTCGTTGCGTCCGAGCGAACCGCCGAGGAATAGCGGCTTGCCAGTAACTACGCCAGGCGCGCTGCTGCCGTGGGTCATGCTGTAGGTGTCCATGATCCAAGCCATGACTTGCGCATCGGTGTAAACATCAGGCGCGGGAATGTCTTTGTCCGGCCCGATCAACGGCGAAATCTCGTATGCGTAGCGCCGCGTCAACCGTTCAAGTTCGTTGTGCGAGAGCTTGTGCGGGTCGCAAACAATGCCGCCTTTTGCGCCTCCGAATGGGATGTTGACGATGGCGCATTTCCAGGTCATCCATGTTGCGAGGGCCCTTACTTCGTCGAACGTGACGTTGGGATGATAGCGAATGCCGCCCTTGCACGGCCCACGCGCGCTGTTATGTTGCACGCGGAAGCCTTCAAACACGCGAATGGAACCGTCGTCCATCTTCACCGGAAGGGACAACGATAGGGCCCTTCGAGGACGGCGCAACACCTCGCAAAGTCCGGCTTCGAGGCCGCATTTCTCCGCAGCGTAATCGAATTGACGCATGGCGATTCGAAAAGAGTTGAGATCTTCCTTAACGGGAGCAGTTGTAATAGCATCAGCAGGAACAGGTAACCGAGCAGTCGACATGGACTCTCCTTTCGCCCGTTCAATTCAAGCCACGTCAGCGAGCTCCATATCCAGCAGTTGCAACTCTTCACCACCAATCATCTCGGTATGCGGATGTCCGCAAGCCGGGCAGGGACAGTCGGCCGGCGAGGCTTCGAAGTTATTGCCGCAATTCCGACAACGATGCCGGACGGGCAAGACCTTGACGGAAAGCTGAGCGCCTTCCGCCACTGTGCCTCGGGCTGCGACCGCAAAAGCCGATTGCAGGCGATTAAGGTCAAGCACGCGGCGTCCGCCGATAGCGAGATGAACAGATGAGATTCGAGTTGCTGAGTTGCGATACGCCGCGTTATCAACCGCGGCCAGGACCTGACTAGCGACTTCGTGTTCGTCCATCGCCCCACCTCCAGACCGGAGTTCTCTCGGGGGCTTGTGTGAGGGATGTGGGCGGGGATCCGGGCCCTCACTCCAGAATCCGTTTGAGTTCTACACCGAGCGGAAGGCCGAAGTCAATACAGGGATTATGCCGTAAGGAGATGATCAGTTTGGCCGGTGGCGCACTTCCTGTTTCTGGCGGACTCTTACTCGAAGACTCAGAATGTGATCCGATCGACACACTCCAACAAATTCGCGAGGGAATTTGCTTTTGATTCTATCGCCTCGTCACCGCCGAATCCTCCAGTAGATTAAAGTTGATGTCATAAGTAGCGATGAAACCGTTGTGAAAATTGGCCAGGGTCCGACCAAATACCTTCTCAACGATTGAACACTGCCATTTCATCATTGATACGTCAGGGATGCGCCAGTGGTACTGGGACAGTTACCTGTCCCATCCTGCTCGCGCCTGCCGAATCGGTCGCCGTTACCGTGATCGTGTAAACCCGAGTCGCTTCCGAACGCTCGGCTCGCAACTGAACGTGATGCGCATCAACGACGATCCAATCTGGCGCAGTGCCATCATCATTTACCGGCTGGTTGCTCACGACTGACGCGGCGAGTGTCGGATTCGGATCGCAGGTCGTGGTAATGGAGTAGCTGAGCGTCTCCGCGACCATCATTCCGTTCGGTGGCCAGAGAGTCGGCTTGCTGACCGTCAGGCCCGAGATTGTCGGAGGCGGATCCGAAACTGCGATCGCCACGATAGCGCTGTTCTGTGGCGTCGGATTCGGGTTCAGTGTGGTGGACGTAACCGTTGCCGTATTCGAAATGGCAGTGCCATTCGGAGTTGCACACGCGACCGTTAGATTCAACGTGAATTGTGCGGAGCTGCCGTTTGTAAGTGCGGTGGCCGTGCAGCTTACCCGCCCTGTACCGCCTACAGCGGGGGTCGTGCACGTCCATCCGGACGCCGCAACAATGGATTGAAACACCGTTGCAGCCGGCAACACGTCGCTTAAATTCAAGTTCGCCGCGTCACTCGGGCCATTGTTGTTGACGGTGATGGTGTAGGAAACTGATTGTCCACTCAACACCGTTCCGGGACTGGCCGCAATCGTGGTGACCAGATTTGCCCCGGGCAACGCCAGCGGGTTCACGATTCCCGTGTAGGCGTACTTGTGCTGCAGGTAGGCGTCAAAGGGCAGCGGCGCATCCGCGGCTGTAACCCCGGCGCATCCCGCCTTATTTGACGATGGATTCAACCAGCTGTCATCGTCGCCCAATCCCCAAATTGTCACGCTGTCGATCTTGTTGTTAAGATTTTTGAAAATCTGGAAGTAATCACGATACCGATACCCTTCGTTGATGAGATCTTTCGTGTCTCCCGCCAGCAGGTCATCATAATCGGTGTAGAAGGTCTGCCCGCACTGCCCAAAGCGGTAGAGGCTGATATCGAACTCGGTGATTTCGTTAATAATCGGAACACCTGCGGTCGAAGTTAGGCTCGAAAACTGGTTGATCGTATCAATCACGTTCTGCTTCGAGGCGGCTGAGCCCTGATCGTCAATTGGGAAATTAATCGTGTTGTGGAACTGATTGCCGACGCAATCGATGGGGACTCCTCGGCCGATCGCCCCCTTCACCCAGTTGTAAATGAAATTGCGCTTGGTTCCGATGGTGGTGTTGAAGTCGTTGTAGCAAAGCTTCACGGTGTTTCGACCAATGTTGAGGGTATCCAGCGCATCGCGCGCGTAGATAAAGGCGTCGTCCATATACTCCGGATATCCGGGATTGTTGTTCGGATCGGTCGTGATCGTGTACCACTTGCTGCGGCGGAATCCGTCGAGCTGGCTTTCGTCAATGGCCTCGTTTACCACATCCCATACGTAAATGTTGCCTTGATAGTGATTAATCAGCGCGTCGATATGGTTCTTCAGCCGTGACAGCAACAATTGCTTATTCGCCTGGCTAAACGGTTGCGTGGACATGTCCACACCATTGGCATCCTGGAACACCCATGCCGGAACCTGGTTGTGCCACACGAAAGTGTGCCCGCGCATCTTGATGTTGTGAGCTTGAGCGAAGCCAAGAATGGTGTCGCCTGGAGTGAAATTAAAGTTCCCTTCCTGCGGCTCTGTCGTGTCCCACTTCAGGTCATTTCCCGGAGTTACGCTGTTATAGTGCAGAGCGGCAAGCTGACCATGCGGTCCCAAAAGATCCTGTTGCAAGGTTGCAAAACCAACCAGGAAGTCAGAGGCATAGGTCTGCGCGATTGACGGGATGTTTTCGATGACTGGTGGCGGCATGAACTGCAGGCTCGCGTCGTCGATGTAGACGAGGCGAATGGGGCCGCGGTTTCCGCGGACTCCACGTAAATCTGCAGATTATCGTAGGCTCCGGAGAAGGTATAAGGCTTCACTTTGAAGCGCACCCACGAAGATGACGTCACTGGCCCGTTCGCAACAAGAGTTTTGAAAGTCTGATTGCCGGCGAGAGTCAGCTGCAAGCTTACTCGGATTGTGGTCTGGGGCTGGCCTGGGGCCATTTTTACCCAGAAGATGACAGCGTACTGAGAGCCGTTGCACATTTTCCCGGTGATATCGAGGGTTGGACCATTCCAGCTTGCGGTGCGATTTGTAACAGACAAGCTGTGTGCACCACTGTGTGCATCGGCAGTCGTGTTTGCCACCTGTGCCGTGCCCCGGCCCGCCCAGCCTTGGGTCGTGCCGTTTTCGAAGGCGCTTAAGAAACCGGAGTTGTCGGGCGGATTGGAGCATCCACCGTTGCTCGCGGCGACCGTGAAGTCGTCCACGTAATATGAACTGGTTGCGCTGGCGCCCTCGATGTAGAGCAGTAGCGACGTTGCATTGCTGGCCGGAGTGAATGCACCTACCATCTTTACCCAGGCTCCGTTGGTTACGCTTGCGGGCCAGAAACTGTATTGAATGTATTCGACCCATTGATCGTGCTCTGCATGGTCATCTTGATCGAGTCGTTCGCCTCGCCTTCCGCCATGCGCACGTAGATGGTGAAAATGTAGAGCTGCCCGCGTGTAAGAGAAGAAGAGAGGTCGATGCTTGGCCCGCCAAAACTTTGCGTGCGCCCCGTCGTGAGCAGGCTGTAGCTACCTGTGTTGGCCTGATTGGTGCTCGCGCTTAGCGTGGTGCCAGTGCCCGCGGGGAATCCAGCCGTCTGTTTGGGCGTCTTCGAAATTGGTGGAGACGACGACTTGTGCCGTGGCTGGCATACAGGCCGATACGGCAATTAATACGAGGGGCAAACAAAATGTAAACCGCCGTCCGCTGCGGCACCACATGGTGCACACTCCTGCATTTGCTTCGCGAACACTTGTCGCGAAGCTATTTGTCTAAAACGTTTGAGATCGAGCGAGCGCTGAGATGCGGTGCTGCTCTATGAAGTTGCATCGTTCGCCGAGCCGAGAACCAGGAGATACTCTTGATCTCAGTTTTCTGTTGGATCTTTGTTGTCGCTCTAGGTGAACGTCCTGACAATTGAAAAATTGAATTTTCCATAAGGACGCGGCAAATCGGAGCAGTCTTCCACAGTGGCGCACAAATTTTGCACCGTAGGCGTTGCAATATTGCCGGAAAAGGTTCCCCACGTCGCTATTTTCCTGTTGCGATCACCGCGCGGGCTTCCGATAATACGCATTGGTGCGCAGCCTTTCCCGGCTGCGCTCTGATTAGCATTTATTAGCCGTGTACCGATACAGCCGAGAAGATCTTATCCGGATTTTGCATCTCAACTCCCGGCAACTGGCCGCTTGGGAACGGGCTGGCTTGCTCGCTTCGGCAGAGAGCTACACTTTTTTCGACCTTCTTCAGGTGAAAAAAGTACGCGACCTGTGCGCCCGCCATGTGCGTCCGGTGGAGATTCGCCAGTCTCTGGCGGCGATGCAAAAGCAGGCCGCGGGCATGGAGAATCCTCTGCTCGAGGCCAGCGCTTTCAGCGCCGGTCATCACCGAGTGGGATTCCGGCATGACGGCAAGCTCCTGGAGCCCATCGCCGGTCAGTTCATGTTCGATTTTTCGCCCGGCGAAAAAGTGATAGCCAGCGTCCCGGTAACGCGAGGCTCCGCAGCGCCGGATCAGCCCGTGCCCATAGACGTGGCTGAAATGTTTGCCCGCGCAGTGGCGCTGGAGGAGGATCCCCTCAACCAGTTGCAAGCCATCGCTGCCTACGAGCGAGTTTTGGAGCTTGATCCGGAACATGCTGCGGCCCATATCAATCTCGGCACGCTCTACTACAACCGCCAGGACTACAAGGCCGCGGAAGAACACTATCGTTACGCGCTGCGGATTGATCCGCGATATGCGCTGGCGCATTTTGATTTGGGCAACGTGCTCGATGAGACCGGGCGTGTGGCGGAAGCGATACAAACCTATCTAAATGCGCTTCAATTGGCTCCCACTTACGGCGATGCTCATTACAACCTCGCGCTCGCCTACGAAAAGTTGAAAGAGCCGCGCAAGGCACTCAAGCACTGGCAGGCTTATGTCAGGCTCGATGGTACGGGGCCTTGGTCAGTCCATGCGCGCAGCCAGATCAAGCGGATTCTGAAATCCGATTCGCTTAGGATCGTGTACGGCGGCAATGCTGGCTCCCAGTCCTAAGCTCTTTACCCCTTACTTCCAGTGCTAGAATTTCAGGGCAATCTCTGGAGTTTCTTATGCCCGAAATAGCACTGCAATCGCCTCCCCTTCCCCTCACCTCGCTTACCGATGACGAAGTTCTCTTTCGTGACAGCGTGCGCCAGTTTGCGGATGAGAAAGTCCGCCCGCTGGCAAAAGAAATGGACGAAAAAGCAGTATTCGACCAAGGACTGATTGATCAATTCTTCCAACTTGGGCTGATGGGAATCGAGATTCCGGAGCAGTTCGGCGGTGCTGGCGGCAAGTTCTTCGAGGCGATCCTTGCAGTCGAGGAGCTTTCGCGCGCGGATGCGTCTGCGGGCGTAATTGTTGATGTGCAGAACACACTGGTAAACAACGCGCTACTGCGTTGGGCGACCGCCGAACAGAAGAAGCGTTGTCTGCCGCGCATGGCTGCAGACACAGCAGGAGCTTACGCGCTGAGCGAAGCAGGTTCGGGATCGGATGCGTTCGCGCTCAAAACGCGAGCGGAACTCAAGGGCAGCGACTACGTGCTGAATGGCCGGAAGCTCTGGATCACGAATGCAAAAGAGGCTGGCCTGTTCGTGTTGTTTGCGACCGTAGATCTCTCGGCGGGATATAAGGGGATTACCGCATTCATTATCGAAAAAGAATTTCCTGGGTTCACGGTCGGCAAAAAAGAAGACAAGCTGGGGATTCGGGCATCTTCCACGTGCGAGCTGATTCTGGAAGACTGCCGGGTGCCTAAGGAGAATGTACTCGGTGAAGTAGGGAAGGGTTACAAGATAGCCATCGAGACGTTAAACGAAGGCCGCATCGGGATTGGCGGTCAGATGCTGGGAGTCGCGCGCGGGGCGTGGGAATATGCAGCCAAATACGCGCAGGAACGAAAGCAGTTCGGCAAAGCCATCGCGGAGTATCAGGGAATTCAGTTTCAGCTTGCTCAAATGGCGACAGAAATCGAAGCTGCAAGGTTGATGGTCTATAACGCTGCGCGCATGAAAGATGCCGGAATTCCGTTCGTAAAAGAAGCTGCTATGACGAAGCTGTTTGCGTCGCAGGTGGCCGAGCGGGTGACGTCGCTGGCGATTGAAATCTATGGTGGGTACGGATTTACGAAAGATTATCCCGTCGAGAAATATTGGCGCGATTCTAAGATCGGCAAGATCTACGAAGGCACGTCGAACATGCAGCTGCAGACGATCGCGAAGCTAGTGCTGGGGTGACTCTCAGGACGTGGGACAGGGGGCTCGCCTGTCCCACGTGAGTCGGGATATGCTAAATAATTTTCTCTCCCACGGACTTCGCCTGCGTGAATAGATTCAAATAGTCCGGTCCGCCTGCCTTCGAATCGGTTCCCGACATATTGAATCCGCCAAAAGGATGCGCCCCCACGATGGCGCCCGTGCATTTGCGATTGATGTAGAGATTGCCGACGTGGAATTCGCGTTTGGCAATTTCGATCTTCTCGCGCGAGCCGGTATAAACCGCGCCGGTGAGGCCGAACTCAGTATCATTGGCGATTTCGAGCCCGTGCTCGAAGTTCCGCGACTTGATGACCGCCAGCACCGGGCCGAAAATCTCCTCCTGCTCCAGCTTCGACTTCGGCTGAATGTCGGCGATCACAGTTGGCTGGATGAAGAACCCTTCGCCGGCTTTAGTTGCGCGCTCGCCGCCGGTAATGAGGCGACCTTCCCGTTTCCCAATCTCGATGTAGTTGAGGATCGATTTCATCGAGCTTTCGTTGATAACCGCGCCCATATTGGTATTGGTGGCGGGATCGCCAATGCTGATGCGCTCCACGCGGTCCTTCAGCCGTTCGAGAAACTTGTCAGAAATGCGTTCATCAATGATTGCCCGCGAGCAGGCTGAGCACTTCTGTCCCTGAAAACCGAACGCCGCAGTAGCGACTCCCTCGACCACGGAGTCAAGATCGGCGTCCGCGTCAACGACGATGGCGTCTTTGCCGCCCATTTCGAGAATTGTGCGCTTAATCCATATCTGGCCGGGAACACGGTCTGCGGCAACCTTGTTGATGTGTAAGCCAACTTCGCGCGACCCAGTGAAGGCGATATATCGCGTCTTGGGATGAGCGACGATCGCATCGCCAAAACTCGCCCCGGAGCCAGGGCAGAAGTTCACCACGCCCTCCGGCATGCCGGCTTCTTCCAGAATCTCAACAAACTTTCCAGCGATTGTCGGAGAATCACTCGAAGGCTTCAGAATTACAGTGTTGCCGCAGACGATGGAAGCCAGCGTCATTCCAGCCATGATCGCGCATGGAAAATTCCACGGCGGAATCACTGCACCCACGCCGAGAGGAATGTAGAAGAGCTGATCGTGCTCGCCGGGCAGTTGCACCAGAGCATCCACATTCTCCAGTCGGAGCGCCTCGCGAGCGTACAGCTCACAAAAATCGATGGTCTCGGCAATATCCGCGTCCGCTTCGGCCCAGTTCTTACTCACCTCATACACCAGCCAGGCCATCAATTCAAATTTGCGCTCGCGCAGCAATTCGGCCGCGCGAAAAAGCAACTCAACCCGCTTCTCGAGAGGCATCCTGCTCCAGCTTTCGAATGCCGTGAGCGCCGCCTGCATGGCGGGCTCTACGTGTTCTTTGCCTGCCTTCTGATGAATTCCGACGATCTGCGACGGTCGAGCGGGATTTACAGACCGAATCTTGTCAGCCGTGCGGATTCGGTGTCCGCCAATTACGAGATCGTATTCACGTCCAAGTTGCCCACGAACGCGGTCTAACGCGGCGCGCATTTCTCGCGCGGAATCAGACCTGGAGAAATCTACGGACGGCTCGTTTCGAAACTGAGCTTCGTGAGCACGCGTGCGCGGACGGGCTGGAGCTTCAAGAGTTGCCATGACCAAACCTCAGGAATGTAAGATAAGCAGGAACCTTCATTTTACACTTTTCTAAACGTACGCTGCTGTTGCTGCACGGAAAAGTAGCAGATCAACTTTGCATAATGAGACAAAATATCAGATAATAACTTTTATAAATGGTTCGTGAGGACGAATTCGTTGCTCTATGCCGGAGCCACGGTCTCGCGGCGACGCACCAGAGACGGGTGATCTATGCGACCGTCGCCTCGCTGCACGGACATCCTAGCCCTGAGTTGATTTACGAAAAGGTAAAGAAGAAGATTCCTTCCATCTCGCTAGCAACCGTGTACAACAACGTGCGCACATTTTTGGCGAGCGGAATGCTCCGCGAGGTCAGCATGCATCATGGTTCGCTACGCGTAGAACCGAATAACCATGAACATCATCACTTAGTGTGCGTCCGCTGTAGGTCTATCACTGATCTGCACGCGAAAAACTTGGGCCTATTGCGTTTGAAGACGCAACCTCGGGGATTCCGGGTGACGCGCATTGCCGTAGATGTTTTAGGAATTTGCGCAGCCTGTGCTGCCAAGGAAGTTTCGAAGTAAATCTAATTTCAATCGAACGGACTAATGGCCGCCGCCAGAATGCGCGGCTGGTGACTCCGCGAATACGAATGGACACCAAGGAGGGTGCAAATGGACAATAAACTTGCCGCCGCGGGGGCTGCTGCTCCCCAAATTCAGGAACTAACCAATCCAACCGAATCCAAGTGTCCGGTAGCGCACGGAACCCGTGCCCACACGAACCGCGACTGGTGGCCGAACCAGCTGAACCTTCATGTTCTTCATCAAAACTCTGCTCTGTCCAATCCGATGGGCAAGGAGTTCAATTACGCAGAAGAATTCAAGAGCCTCGACCTGAACGCTGTGGTCAAGGATCTTCACGCCGTGATGACGGACACGCAGGAGTGGTGGCCGGCGGACTTTGGCCACTACGGGCCGCTATTCATTCGCATGGCGTGGCACAGCGCAGGCACCTACCGCATCGGCGATGGCCGTGGCGGGGCAGGCTCCGGGACGCAACGTTTCGCCCCGCTCAATAGCTGGCCGGACAACGTGAACCTCGACAAAGCGCGCCGGCTGCTGTGGCCGATCAAGCAGAAATATGGGCAGAAAATTTCCTGGGCCGACCTCATGATTCTCGCCGGTAATGTCGCTCTGGAGTCGATGGGTTTCAAGACCTTCGGTTTCGGCGGCGGGCGTGAGGACGTGTGGGAGCCTGAAGAGGACATTTACTGGGGACCTGAAGGCAAGTGGCTGGCGGACGAGCGTTACAGCGGCGAGCGTGATCTGCAGAGTCCGCTCGGTGCGGTGCAAATGGGTCTGATTTATGTCAATCCGGAAGGGCCGAACGGCAAGCCGGATCCAGTCGCTGCGGCAGGCGACATCCGTGAGACGTTCCGTCGCATGGCAATGAATGACGAAGAGACGGTCGCGCTGATCGCCGGCGGTCACACCTTCGGCAAAACCCACGGCGCTGGCGATGCGAAACTGGTGGGAGCGGAACCGGAGGCCGCCACCATAGAGGAGCAGGGTCTCGGCTGGAAGAGTAAACACGGTACGGGTATAGGCGGTGACGCGATCGGCAGCGGCCTGGAAGTCATTTGGACCCAGACGCCGACCAAGTGGAGCAACAACTTCTTCACGAACC
>Ga0209056_10003545_pt1 | contig 16601 bp, 15 predicted proteins | sample GraSoiAngelo_114_FD_185876 | JGI IMG/M metagenome (GOLD analysis project Ga0209056, IMG submission 185876) | Grasslands soil microbial communities from the Angelo Coastal Reserve, California, USA - 14_0903_13_40cm (SPAdes) (version 2) | ecosystem: Environmental > Terrestrial > Soil > Grasslands... | reverse complement strand
ACAAGATCGACGCGTACCGCCTGGCCACCCTCGGCTACAACGTCCTCGCTCCCAGCCTGTTCAACATGTTCGGGATCTCCGGGACGACCCAGATCGGCCACGGCGCCGATCTGCAGGCCAAGCACTCGGATCCGGAGTTCCTCCAGAAGATCGACGAAGCCTGGCGCTACCTGACGGGGCGCATGAATTCCGATCCGGCCCGCACGGCGTGCATCGGGCACTGCATGGGTGGCCGACTCCTGATCCCGTTCGCCGCGGACCACCCGCAGGTACGCGCGATCGTCCTCTACTACCCATCCATCCGCGACGAGCCGGAGACCTCGCACCGGCCGCGCCACGCCTTCAAGCTCGCCCCGACGCTCACGTGTGCCTCGCTCGTCTTCTGTGGCGGCAAGGACTACATCGCGACACCCGCCATCCAGGGCCCGCTCTGGCAGAGCTTCATCGCCAGCGGCTCGCCCGTCGAGTGGCATTTCTTCTCGGACGCGAACCACGGCTTCCGCCATCCGGACAACGAGGGTTTCCAGCCGCATTACGCCGACCTCGCCTGGCCACTCGTGACCGACTTCCTCCAGCGGAGGGTCTCACCATGAAAGAGCCCACGGTGGTTCGACTCGCTCAGACGGAGCGCGTCAGCTTCGGCCCGCTGTCCCACTACCAGCTGATCATCGGCGACGACGAGGGCTCGACGCCCGTCCGCACCGGCATCCAGACGGCGCAGCCCGGCTACGAGGCGCCGCTGCACTCGCATCCCTACGTCGAGATCCTCCACATCCTGGATGGCGCCGCCGAGGCGTGGATCGAAGGCCGCGAGGACGAGCCGATCGTGCTCGAGCAGGGCGACACGCTCGCGATTCCGCCCGACACCCCGCACAGCTTCCGCGTCCGAGGCGACCGGGTGCTCCGGCTCCTGGGCACTCACGCCTCGTCGAGACGTATCGTCGCCTACAAGGACGGCGCCCAGAGCGACGCGCGCGGCTACCGCGTCGTCGACTGACGGCGGTCCTGGGCACGAAGGCGCGATGATCGCCACGGCCGACGCCGTCGTCGTCGGCTCCGGCGCGTTCGGCGCCAGCGTGGCGTATCACCTGGCCCGGCGTGGCGTGCGCGTGGCGGTGCTCGAGCGCTCCGGCCTCGCCTCGCAGACCTCGCCGCGCGCGGCCGGGCTCTCGAGCCAGGTGCGCGCAACCCCGCAGCTCACGAAGCTCGCCCAGCGCGCGGTCGCGAAGCTCGCCGCGTTCACCGAGGAGACCGGCCAGCCGCTGCGCTTCACCCAGAGCGGCGCGCTCAAGATCGCGCGCACGGACCGCGACGCCGAGCAGCTCGCCCGGGAAGTGGCGCGAGGCCGCACCGCCGGCGTCCCCATCGACTTCGTCTCGGTCGCCGAGGCACGACGACGCCTGCCGATCCTCGGTGAGCGCGGCATCGTGGCGATCACGTGGAGCCCGACGGACTGCAACGTCGAGCCGTCCGAGCTGCCCATCGGCTACTGCCGCGCGGCGGAAAAGCTGGGCGCGGTATTGCTCCCGCACACGCCGGCCGAGGGCTTCGAGATCGGCGCGCACGGCGTGGAGGGCGTGCGGACGCCGCGCGGCACGATCGCCACGCGCGTGGTGGTGGACGCCGCCGGCGCGTGGGCGCGGCTCATCGCCCTGGGACTCGGAGGCTCACTGCCCGTCGTGCCGACGCGCCATCAACTCCTGATCACCGAGCCGATCGCCGGCGTCACGCCGGAGTTCCCCATCGCCCGCGTCATCGACGCCAACGTGTACGTGCGCCACGAGCGCGGCGGCCTCATGCTCGGCGGCTACGAGCCGGATCCGATGCAGATCGACCCGGCCGCGCTGCGCCCGGGGTTCGACGTCGCCGAGCTGCCGCTCGACATCGAGGTGCTCTGGCGCCTGGCCCGTAGCGTGAGCGAGCAGTTCCCGATCTTCCAGGACCCCGCGATCCGCGTCGCCGAGCACCGCGGCGGCCTGCCGACGATGACCGTGGACGATCGCTACCTCGCCGGGCCCCTGCCGGGCGTCGCCGGCGCGTGGGTGATGAGCGGCTGCTGCGTCGGTGGCCTCAGCGTCTCGCCCGCGCTCGGCGAGGCGATGGCCGAGTGGATCCTCGACGGCGCGCCAGGGCTCGACCTCTCCGAGATCTCCACCGCGCGCTTCGCGGGCTACCAGCTCGACGAGACGGAGTTGCGCGAGCGCTGCCGGCACGCGTACGCCACGCACTACCGCGCGGGCGGTGAGGCCCCGGCTAGCGACGCGGTCCGTTGACAGTCGAAGAGGATCGCCGCATCATGCGGGATCTTCGAGATCTGCCCGAGGTGATCTCCACGACGACGATCACGGTGTACGGCGCCGGTGCCATCGGTGGTGTGACGGGAGCCGCGCTCGCAGAGGCCGGCCACGACGTCCTGCTCGTGGACCGCGCCGTGGATCACGTGACCGCCATGAACGCGCACGGCCTCACGGTCGATCGCCGCACGGGCTCATCGACGACTCGTGTGCGAGCGATCACGCCCGACGTGCTCGGCGCCGGCCTCGAGCTGGTTCTGCTCGCCGTGAAGTCCCAGGACACTCCGGCAGCCCTCGAGGTGCTGGCGCCGCGCCTGGCGACGGACGGCGCGATCGTGTCGCTCCAGAACGGGCTCAACGAAGAATTGATCGCGGCGGCCGTCGGCGCACGGCGCACCGTCGGATGTCTCGTGAACTGGGCAGCGGACTGGACGGGGCCGGGCCGCATCCTGCACGGCGGCGAGGGCGCTCTCGTCCTCGGCGAGCTCGACGGCCGAGCCAGTGCCCGCGTGCAGTCGCTGGCCAAGCTCCTCGACGTGGTCGCGCCGACGCGCGTCACCGACAACATCCTCGGCTACACGTGGGCCAAGCACGTGTACGGCGCGCTGCTCGTGGCCACGGCCGTCGTCGACGCTCACGTCTACGAGGTCGTCGAGCGTTCACACGACGTGCAGGCCATGCTGCTCCGTCTCGTGATCGAGAGCATGGACGTCGCCGAGGCCACGGGAATCAAGCTGCAGCCCTTCGACGAGTACGATCCCGCCGACTACCGCGCGGCCGCTGGTGGCGACGTGGCCGCTCGCCAGCGCGCGATGGCCATCATCGCCACGCACTATCGCGCGCACACGAAGACCAAGACGGGGATCTGGCGCGACCTGGCCGTGCGGCGCCGCAAGACGGAGGTCGGCGCGCTGCTGGGCGCGACGGTGGCCAAGGCCGGGCCTCTCGGCATCGCCATGCCGCTGACGGAGCGGCTCATCGCGATGATCGAGGATCTCGAGACCGGCCGGCGGGTCATGTGCTGGGCGAACGTCGACGAGCTGGTGAGCGTCCGATGACCACGCCCCGTTCAACGACCGCGCCCTGGGAATACCGCGATCCGCTCGAGGCGGCGCTGGCTCCCGAGGTGTCGGCGAAGACGCTCATGGAGCACGTGCGCACGATCGGCGCGTGGGAGCGCGAGTCCGGCAGCCCGGGCGAGGCCCAGGCATTCGACTACATCGAGCGCACACTCAAGTCGTACGGCGTCGAGGTGGAGCGCCGGGAGATCGAGGCGTACATAAGCCTGCCCCTCGATGGACGGGTCCGTCTCGACGACGGCACCGTCATCGAGGGGCTGACCCACTCGTTCTCGGCGTCTGCAGAAGGGCTGGAGGCAGAGGTCGTCGACGTCGGTGACGCGCGGCCCGAAGATCTCCGGCGCGCGGCGGGCAAGATCGCACTGATTCGCGGCCTCGCCTCCCCCGGCCGGGCGTGGGCCGCGCAGCAGGCCGGCGTCCTCGGCCAGATCCACGTCCTCATGGACCACCTCCACAACATGATCGTGACGACGATCTGGGGAACGCCGGCGCCGGAGACGGCGTGGCGGATCCCGGCCACGCCGTGCCTGTCGATCCTCGGCGCCGACGGCGAGCGCCTGCGCGGGCTCCTGGCCCGCGGGCCGCTGCGCGTCCGCATGACGACGCGCGTGCGCACGGGATGGACGCCCATTCCTCACCTGGTCGGCGAGCTCCACGGCCAGCGCGAAGACCGCTTCGTCCTGTTCTCCGGCCACGTCGATTCCTGGCATCACGGCGCGATGGACAACGGCACCGCCAACGCGACGATGCTGGAAGTGGCCCGGTTGCTGGCCGGGCGTCGCGACGCGCTCCGGCGCTCCATTCGCTTCGCGTTCTGGTCGGGGCACTCGCACGGACGCTACGCGGGATCGGCGTGGTACGCGGATCACGCGTGGCGCGAGCTACACCAGCGCTGCGTCCTCCATCTCAACGTGGACTCGACCGGCGCGCGCGGGGCGACCGACTACTCGACCCTGCACGCGACCGAGGACGCTCAGCGGTTCGCCGAGGCCGTCGTCGGCGACGTGACCGGCCAGCGGAGCCGAGCCCGGCGCTTCTCGCGCGCGGGCGACCAGTCGTTCTGGGGCGCCGGCGTGCCCTCCGCCTTCATGTCGCTCTCGGGACTGCCGAAGCAGGACACGGAGCTGTCACGGGCGATGGAGCGGCTGGTCGGCAGTGCGGGCTTTCCGTGGTGGTGGCACACGAAGGACGACACGATCGACAAGATCGACGCGGACGTCCTCGTGCTCGATACGAAGGTGTACCTGGCCTCGGCGCTGCGCTGGCTGAACGCGCCGGTGCTGCCGCTCGAGCACGGGCGCGCGGCTCAGAGTCTGCTCGCCGAGCTCACGGCACTGCAGGCCGCGGCAGCCGAGCGGTTCGATCTCTCGCCCGCCGTGGACGCGGCGCGCGTGTTGACGGAACGGCTCGAGCGCGTGGCCTCGGCCATTGCGCGCGTCGATCCCTCGGCGCCCACCGGCCAGATCGAGGCGATCAACCGCGGCCTCATGCGACTCTCGCGCCTGCTCGTGCCGCTCGGCTACACGAGCGGCGATCGGTTCACGCACGACCTCGCGCTGCCGATCCCGCCGCTCGCGGGCCTCCAGCGCGCGCGTGAGCTGCCGAAGCTCGACCCCGACAGCGACGACTACAAGTTCGCGCGCGCCGCGCTCGTGCGCGAGCGCAACCGCGCCGTGCACGCCTTCGACTCGGCCATCTCGGCCGCCGACGATCTGCTCGAAAGGAGCTGATGCCATGCGCACCTCACGACTGCTGGCCGGGCTGTTGGTGCTGGGCTTCGCCGCGCTGCTCGTTCCCTCGGTCGACGCCCAGAAGCGCGGCGGCACGCTCACGATCGTGCGCCCGACCGATCCCGTCTCGCTGGATCCGAACCTCGAGACGACGGCGCCCGGCGCGTGGGTCTACTTCAACATGCTCGAGGGACTGCTGACGCTCGACGAGAAGATGCAGGTCAAGCCGGCCCTGGCGACCTCCTACGAGATCATGTCGCCCACGAAGGTGCGCTTCAAGCTCCGCTCGGGCGTGAAATTCCACGACGGCACGCCGTTCAACGCCGAGGCGGTGAAGTTCACGTTCGACCGCGCGCTCAAGGGCACGCCGCCGGCGCGCTGGGCGAGCCTCGCCGGCTCCCTGAGCCACGCAGAGGTCGTGGACAACCTCACGGTCGACGTCGTCACGCGCGAGCCGTACGGCCCAATTTTGAGGACGCTGGCCATGTACTGCATGGGCATCGTGTCGCCAACGGCCGTCGGGAAGATGGGACCGGACTTCAGCCGCGCCCCGGTGGGCACCGGGCCGTTCAAGTTCGTCGAGTGGAAGACCAACACGCACGTCATCATCGAGCGGAATCCCGACTACTGGGGAGACAAGGCGCTGGTCGATCGCGTCGTCTTCAAGGTGGTGCCGGAGGAAGGCGCCAGGATGATCGCGCTCCAGACCGGAGACGCGGACATGGTGCTCTTCCCCTCCCCCGCCCAGCTCCCGGCGCTCCGGAAAGACGCGAAGTTCTCGGTGCACGAGACGACGGGCATCCGCGTCGTCTTCGCCGGGCTGCACGCGGGCATGCCGCCGCTCGACGACGTACGCGTGCGCCAGGCGCTCCTTCACGCGGTCGATCGGAAGGCGATCCTCGACAACATCATGGAGGGCTCGGCCGGGCCAGCCCTCGGCGTGCTCGCCCCGGGCGTGTTCGGCTACAAGGACATGCAGCTCGATCGCCTCTATCCGTTCGATCGCGCCCGGGCGAAGGCGCTGCTGGCCCAGGCCGGTTTCACGCCCGGCCCCGACGGCATCATGCAGAAGGGCGGTCAGCGGCTCTCGCTCTCCTGGCTATCGCAGCGAGGCCGCTATCCCAAGGACGGCGAGATCACCGAGGCCATCCAGGCCATGTTCAAGGACGTCGGAGTCGAGGCCAAAGTGCAGTTCCTCGAGTGGGGCACGGTGTTCTCGCAGCTCCGCGGCAACCCGCTCAATCACCACATGTTCATGCTGGGCTGGGTGACCTCGAACGCCGACGCCGACTATTCGCTCTACGCGCTCTTCCACAGCAAGCAGGTGCCGCCGGCCGGGTGGAACACGTCGCGGTACGCGAATCCTCGCGTGGACACGCTCGTCGAGCAGGCGCGCCGCAGCCTCAACCAGACCGAGCGCGAGAAGCTCTACGGCGAGGTGCAGGACATCCTGGCCAAAGAGATGGTGTGGATCCCCGTGTACACGACGAAGGAGATCGTCGTCTCGCGCGCGGGCGTGAAGGGGTTCACCATGCACCCCGTCGAGTACAACCTGGCCCTCTGGAAGACCTGGCTTCAATAGGATGGGGGGCCCCGATATGGCCCCCCATACCCCCCCGCGTTCGGAGCGCCCCGGGAAACCCGTGGCGCTCCTCTATTTCGCTGAATGCTGACGTTCGTCACGCGCCGCCTCCTGCTCGCCGTGCCGGTGCTGCTCGGCGTGGTCTTCGTCGTCATGCTGACGATCGACCTGCTGCCCGGCGACGCCGTCACATTGATGCTCGGCGAGCACGCCACCAGGGATGCCGTCGCCAATCTTCGCGCGCACCTCGGCCTCGACAAGCCGTTCCTCGTCCGCTATCTCGACTACGTCGGCCAGCTCCTCCGCGGCGACCTCGGGCGATCGTTCCAGCAGAATCGGCCCGTCGCCGCCGAGCTGTCCGACGCGTGGCCGGCGACGCTCGAGCTCACGATCGCCGCGCTGCTCATCGCCGCCGTGGTGGGCATCGTCGCCGGCATCGCGTCCGCCGTGTGGCCGAATTCGCTCTTCGATGGCGTGGCGCGCCTCTTCTCGCTGTTCGGGCTCTCGATGCCGATCTTCTGGACGGGCCTCGTCTTCATCGTGATCTTCTCGCTGTGGCTCCACTGGCTGCCGGTCGGCGGCACGGGATCACTCACTCACCTGATCCTGCCCGCCGTCACGCTGGCGCTGCCGTCGGTGGCGATGATCGCGCGCATGACACGCTCGGCCGTGCTCGACGTCCTCCGCGAGGACTACGTGCGCACGGCGCGGGCCAAGGGCGTCGGCGAGGTGTGGGTGCTCGGCCGGCACGCGCTGCGCAACGCCTTCATCCCGATCCTCACGCTGCTCGGGCTGCAGTCGGGCCAGCTCATGGGCGGCGCCGTCCTGACCGAGACGGTCTTCGCGTGGCCGGGGCTCGGCCGTCTCATGGTGAAGGCGATCTTCGCCCGCGACTACGTCCTGCTCCAGGGCGCGGTGCTCGTCTTCGCGCTGGCCTTCGTCGTCATCAACCTGATCGTCGATCTCTCGTACGGCCTCCTCGATCCCCGCATCAGCCGACAGGGCTGACCGCGGCCGGCGCATGGACGCGTGGCTCCGCTTTCGGAAGAACCGCCTGGCCCTGATCGGCCTCGCGCTCGTCCTGATGCTCGTGCTCGCCGCGACGCTGGCACCGTGGCTCGCGCTCCACGATCCCACGCGCCAGAGCCTGATCGAGAAGCGCGCGCGCCCCGGCGCCAAGTACCTGCTGGGCGCCGACGAGTTCGGGCGTGACATCCTCTCGCGCGTGATCTACGGCTCGCGCGTCGCACTGCTCGTCGGCGTCGTCTCAGTCTTGATCGCGCTCGCCGGCGGGCTCGTGCTCGGCACGGCGGCCGGATTCACCGGCGGCTGGCTCGACACCGTCGTCATGCGCGTCGTCGAGATCCTGCTCGCGTTTCCCTATCTGCTGCTGGCCCTCGCCATCGTGGCCATGCTCGGCCCCGGCGTGCTCAACACCACGCTCGCCGTCGGCATCTGGGGCGTGCCGGCGGTGACCCGCATGGTCCGCGGCTCGGTGCTGGCGCTGCGTGAGACGGAGTACGTCGGGGCCGCGCGCGCGCTCGGCGCGCCGGCGCCGGCGGTGCTGCGCCGCCACGTCCTGCCCAACGTCCTGCCCGGCCTCGTCGTCTACGCCACGCTCTTCATGGCCAACGCCATCCTGCTCGAGGCCGCGCTGTCGTTCCTCGGGCTCGGCGTCCAGCCGCCCACGGCGTCGTGGGGCCTGATGGTCTCCACGGGCCGCGACGTGCTGCTCGTCGCGCCCCACGTGGCCACGGTCCCCGGCCTCGCCATCATGGTCGCGGTGCTCGGCTTCAACCTCGTCGGTGATGGACTGCGTGACGCGCTCGATCCCCGGCTCACCACGACGCGCTGAGCCGCTTGCGGTTCACGTCGGGCGCGTGCTGTAATCCTCCGCGATTTTTCGACCGACGACTGGTGCATGATTCGCGAGCACGGCCACACCCTCGACATCGATCTGGTGACCCACCGCTACGGCTCCGTCACCGCCGTCGCCGAGGTGTCGCTAGCCGTGCGAGCCGGCGAGGTCGTCGCGCTGCTCGGCCCGTCCGGCTGCGGCAAGACAACGCTGCTGCGCGTGGTGGCCGGGTTCGTGCGGCAGAGCGCGGGGTCGGTTCGGATCGACGGCAAGCCCGTCGATCACCTGCCGGCCAACCTCCGCAACGTCGGGATCGTCTTCCAGAGCTACGCGCTCTTCCCGCACATGACGGTGGCCGACAACATCGCGTATGGCCTGGAGGCGCGCGGCGTTCAGCGCGCGAAGGTCCGGCAGACGGTGGACCAGTTCCTCGAGGTCGTGCGCCTCACCGAGCTCCGTGATCGCCTCCCGCGCCAGCTCTCCGGAGGCCAGCAGCAGCGCGTCGCCGTGGCCCGCGCGCTCGCCGTCGAGCCCACCGTGCTGTTGCTCGACGAGCCGTTCAGCGCGCTCGACAAGGGACTCCGCCTGGACATGCAGATCGAGATCAAGCGGCTGCAGCGCCAGTTCGGGCTCACCGCCATCCTGGTCACCCACGACCAGGACGAGGCGATGAGCGTCGCCGATCGCATCGCGGTCATGAACCAGGGACGTGTCGAGCAGTTCGACTCGCCGATCAACGTCTACGACCACCCGGCGACGCTCTTCGTCAGCGGCTTCATCGGCACGACGAACCTGCTCGCGGGCAGGGCGCTCGCGTCGTCGAGCGTCGGGACGCTCGTGGAGCTCGACGCCGGTGCGCGCCTCGTCGTGCCGGGCGATCGCACGTTTCCTGCCGGTGCGCCCGTGGTGCTCTCGGCCCGGCCCGAGCAGCTCTGTCTCCACGCCGAGCCCGCAGCCGAGCGCTGGCGGGTGCAGCGGCGGCTCGCGGTGCCGCTCGGCCCGAACACCGTGCACGACCTGGCCACACGCGAGGGCGTCACGCTGAAGCTCGTCGAGCCTCGGCTCGGCGCGCCTACCGAGGCCGCGGGAGAAGCATGGTGCGGCCTGCGCCCGGACGCGCGGCCCGGGCTCTTCCCTCTTCCGACGCCGATGTGACTCGCCGTCGATGTGAACTGCCGAGCCCGATGTGAAAGGAGAAGTTATGAGCCACCGACGATCGACCCGACGTGAATTTCTCGCCGCCGCCACGGTGACGCTGGGATCGCTGGCGCTTCCGCGACCGGCGCTTGCCAAGGGCTCCGTCACCGCCGCGATGTACCCCGGGACCTGGGAGGAAGCCTTCCGGGCGCACGTGACGCCTGCGCTCAAGGCCGCGCACGACGTCGATCTCGAGATGACGCCGCTCTTCGCCGTCGATCAGATCGCCAAGGCCCAGGCCTCGCGCGGCGCGCCGCCCTTCGACGCGTTCGTGCTCGACCCCGGGCCGCGCGTCACCGGCATCGAGCGCGGCCTGTTCGAGAAGTTCGACGCCAAACGGCTCGGCAACCTGGCCCGCTTGCCCGCGGGCATGACCGACGAGTACGGCGTCACCGTGGCGGCGCAAGTGGTCGGCATCGGCTACAACCCGAAGAAGCTGCCGAAGCCGAAGAGCTGGACCGATCTCCTGAAGGACCCGTGGGTCTCGCGCCTCGGGATGACCGGCTTCCAGACGACGTATGGCACCGTGTCGATCATCGAGATCGCCAAGCAGTTCGGCGGCTCGGAGACGAACGTCGAGCCATTCTTCGTCGAGATCAAGAAGGTGCTGCCCAAGGTCGCGGCGATCGGCGCCCCGGCGTCGATGCCGGCGCTGTTCCAGCAGGGGCAGTGCGACATCACCTATACCAACACGCAGACGGTGGCGACGCTGCGCGGGCGCGACGTGGACATCGAGTTCGTGAAGCCGGAGAGCGGCGCGGTGGCGTTCTTCACGACCATGCACATCACCCGCGGCTCCCGCGAGCAGGAGAACGCCTACAAGTACTTCGACACGGTGATCAGCGCCCCGGTGCAGTCCGCGCTGATGCAGCCGCCGAACAACTTCATCCCGGTGAACCGGGAGGTGAAGCTCGCCGCCAACCTGCCCATGGCCTCGCTCGACGAGATGGCGAAGTTCGTGAAGCACGACTGGTCGAAGATCAACCCGCTGCGGGCGGGCTGGATCGAGCGGTTCAACAAGGAAGTCGCGAAGTGACACGGGAGAGCGAGTGGCAGCTCGCGCTGCCACTCACCCTCGCCTACGCGGCGTTCTTCCTCGTTCCGCTGGGGCTCCTGATCGCGGTCAGCGCGTTCGGCGACGACCGGATCACCACGCTCGACGGCGCGCAGTGGCGCAAGTTCCTCGGCGATCCCTTCACGTGGAAGGTGATCGTCGACACGGTGAAGCTCGGCGGCCTGACCGTCGCGGCGACCTCGCTCATCGGCTACCCGCTGGCCCTCGTGTATCTCGGCGCGGGCCCGCGCTGGCAGCGCGTGATCCTCTTCGTGGTGATCTTGCCGCTGCTCACCTCGGTCGTGGTGCGGACGTTCGCGTGGATCGTGATCCTCGGCCGGGAGGGCGTGATCAACCAGGCCGTCCTGTGGCTCGGCGTCTCTCCGGCGCCCCTGCGGCTGCTGCAGACCGAGCACGGTCTGGTGATCGCCCTCACCCAGATCGAGATGCCGATCATGTTGCTGCCGCTGCTCAGCGTCATGTCGCGCATGGATCCGAACCTGCGCGACGCCTCGGCCGGCCTCGGCGCCTCGAAGTGGCGGACGCTCGTCCGCGTCACGCTCCCGCTCAGCCTGCCCGGCCTCGTCGCCGGCTGCATGCTGGTGTTCGCCAGCGCCACGACGGCGTTCATCTCTCAGTTCGTCATCGGAGGGAACCGGCTGGTCTACCTGCCGCTCATCATCTGGCAGCAATCGCTGGTCGTCTACAACTGGCCGCTGGCGTCGGTGGCCGCCCTTACCCTGCTCGTCTCCGTCGGCCTCGGCGTCGCGGCCATCGCCGCCGTCGGCCGGCGCGGGCGCGCCTACGCCGTCTAGCGATGCTCGCTCGCCGGGCCAGCGACCTCACCTACTCCGTCGTCATCGGCCTGCTGGCCGGGCTCGGCCTGCTCGTGCTGATCGGGCCCGTCGTGATCGTGCTGTTGACGTCATTCACGCTCGGCCGCTCGATCAAGTTCCCGCCGTCGGGGCTGTCGCTCCAGTGGTATCGGCTCCTGTTCGATCCGGTGAGCTCGAGCCAGATCCACCGCGCCGCGCTCAACAGCCTCGAGGTGGCGCTGGTCGCGATGGTCGCCGCCACGGTGCTGGCCACGCTCGCCTCCGTGGCCCTGGCCCGCCGCTCGGGCCGGTGGGTGCGCGCGCTCGACACATTCTTCATGTCGCCCATGATCCTGCCCATGCTCGCCTTCGGCCTGGCCGCGCTGATGTACTTCACGTTTCTCGGCCTTCGTCCCTCGCTGCCGCTGATCATGGTCGGCCACACCGTCGTGGTGGCGCCGTTCGTCCTGCGCACGACGTCGGCGAGCATGTCGCAGCTCGACCCCGCGCTGCTCGAGAGCTCGGCCAGCCTCGGGGCCGGCTGGCTCTACACGTTCCGGCGCGTCACGCTGCCGGTGATCGCGCCCGGCATCGCCGCCGGCGCCTTCCTCGCCTTCGTCGCCTCGCTCGACAACGTGCCCGTCTCGCTTTTCCTGTCCGGGCCGCGGAGCGACATGCTGCCGATTCGTATGTGGGGAATGATGGAGAGCATGCTGGACGTTCGCGTCGCCGCGGTGTCGGGCGTGCTGATCGCCACCGTGCTCGCGCTCATGCTGATCATGGAGCGCGTCGTCGGCCTGACGCGCCGGCTCCGCGATTGACGGCCCGGGAGGGAACATGAGAATCGTCGCGGTGCCCCTGACCCCAAAGGCGTTCGCACCGTACGGCGACGTGCTGACGCCGCCGGACGACTTCGGCCGCGCGTATTTCGACGAGGGCCTGCAGACGAGCCGGTCCACCGCCCGGCCGAGCCTGTCCCTCTCACGCGTGCGACCGTTGACGAGCCTGCCGCTCGAGGCCAAGGTGCTGGAGCGACACGAGTTCTCGTCGCAGAGCTTCCTGCCGCTCGACGTCTCGCGCTGGCTCGTCGTCGTCGCGCCGTCGGCCGCAGACGGCGGGCCCGATGCGGCGCGCGCCGTGGCGTTTCTCGCCGGGCCCGGCCACGGCGTCACCTATCACGCGGGCACGTGGCACCACCCGCTGACGATCCTGGATCGCCCGGCGCGCTTCGCGGTGGTCATGTGGCGCGACGGCACGAGCACGGACGAAGAATTTCGCACGCTCGCCGCGCCGGTGTTGATCGACATGGGGGCCCCGATATGGCCCCCATGCCCCCACACGCTCCGAGCGCCCCGGCTGAGCCGTGGCGCTCCTCGGCAACGCTGACATCACGAGGAGGCGAAACTCATGGCGCGAGGCTACGACCGCGACGACTTGAACATGGGGGCCCCGATATGGCCCCCATGCCCCCACACGCTCCGAGCGCCCCGGCTGAGCCGTGGCGCTCCTCGGCAACGCTGACATCACGCGGAGGAAAGATATGGCGCGAGGCTACGACCGCGATCTCATCGGGTATGGAGCGAATCCGCCGAACCCCAAGTGGCCGAATGGCGCCCGGCTGGCCGTGAACTTCGTGATGAACTACGAGGAGGGATCTGAGCCCTCCGTCCAGGACGGTGAAGGCTATACCGAGACCGGGCTCACCGAGGCCCACGCGCTGAACCAGGGCGTGAAAGGCCGCGACCTCGCCGCCGAGGGAATGTTCGAGTACGGCAGCCGCGTCGGATTCTGGCGGCTGATGCGCCTGTTTCTCGAGCGCCGCCTGCCGCTGACGATCTTCGGCTGCGCGCTAGCGCTCGAGCGGCATCCGCCGGCCGCGGCGGCGATCCGCAAGGCCGGTTTCGACGTGTGCAGCCACGGCTGGCGCTGGATCAAGCACTACGAGCTGTCTCGCACGACCGAGCGCGAGCACATCCGGAAGGCCGTCGCGTCGTTCGAGAAGAGCGTGGGCGAGCGGCCCCTCGGCTGGTACTGCCGGTACGGACCGAGCGTCAACACCCCGAGCTGGTCGTCGAGGAGGGCGGCTTCCTCTACGACTCCGACACCTACAACGACGAGCTCCCGTACTGGACGACGGTGAACGGCCGCGGTCACCTCGTCGTTCCCTACTCGCTGACCAACAACGACGGCAAGTACGCAGGCTGGACCGGGACGGCCGATCAGTGGTTCTCGTTCGTCAGAGACGCCTTCGACATGCTGCTGCGCGAGGGCGCCCAGCACCCGAAGATGATGTCGGTCGGGCTCCACATGCGCATGATCGGCCACCCTGCGCGGGCGGCCGGGCTCGAGCGGCTGCTCGACTACATGCTGAAGCAAGAGGGCGTCTGGATCACCCGGCGGATCGACATCGCGCGCCACTGGATCGCGACCCACCCCTACCCGGGCCACGGGCTGAACGAAACGCGAGCGAAGCGGTCAGCCCGGTCAGCGCCGAAAGCGAGCAAGCGGTGAGCGCCCCCACGTAGCACGTGAGCGAGCCTCGCGAAGCTTCTTCTCGATACTGACTGAGCGGCCCGGCCTGATCTAGATGCCGCTGCCGAAGCCTCCGGCGGTGCGGACCGTCGCTGCCTCGCCCATGTGTCCCGCGGAGTGGAACAGGGCGATGCCGCTCAACACCGCCGCGCGAGGCCGCCCGGGAAACATCTTCACCATCATCTCGGTCCGAACGCCGAAGGCGCCCTCGTCGGCGGCACGCTCGACGACCTCGGCCGTGACCGAACCTTCCCAATCCTGGGGCTTGAAGCCGCCGACGATCTCGCGGGTCCGACGTCCCACCGTGTCGCGGTACTCGCGGAGGGCGCCGACGTCGATCTTCTGCGTCAGCTCCGTCACCTCGGGGCTCGTCATGCCGATGCCGAAGTCGGGGCGGCTGATGCCGAGCCGCTTCTTCCACGCCTCGTCGAACACCTGCGCCTGGCCGGCCAACATCCGGTTGACCATGATGTCCTCGGCGCGGGCGATGTGCCACATCAGCCACGCCAGCGAGTTCAGGTCCTCGCGCGGGCGGACGCGCATCTGCGCCTCGGTCAGGCCGGCGAACGCCCGCTCGGCCGCCGACATCTTGTTGCCGGCCACGGCGGCCGAGTGCATTGCGGCGTGCTGGTCCAGGAACAGATCGCGAGCGTCCATGTGATGGTCCTCCTCTGGAGCTGGGTGGAAGGATACCGCACTCGCGCTCCCGCACTCGTCGCTGTAATTATCATGATCGCGTGGGCCGATGCCGACGGCACCTGCGATGCAGCCGCTCGACAGGCGACGGCCGCGCACGACACGGCGGCCGAATGTCGATCCAGGAGGACATCGATGCGACAGGTCCCGGCATCGGTGCCGAGCGACGCCAGTGAGCTGATGGTCTTCAGAGACGTCCAGGGGCCATAGCCGATTTACCAGAGAGGTGCCGGCAAGAACGTCGACGACGTCCGTCACGCCGCGAGAGCGGCGAGGACGTCGTCGACCGTGGCGGGCTTGGTGATGTGAACGTTGAAGCCGGCCTCCTGCGTGCGACGACGGTCCTCGGACTGACCGTAGCCGGTGAGCGCGACGATGCGGAGGTCCGGCCCCAGCTTGGTGCGCAGCTCTCGCGCGACGGTGAAGCCGTCGATCCCGGGCAGGCCGAGGTCGACGATGGCGACGTCCGGCCGGTCCGTGACCGCACGCTCGATGCCCTGCGCACCGTCGGCGGCCACCTCGACCCGGTGGCCGGTGAGCTCGAGGCCCATTTTCAGCATGTCGCGCGCATCCGCGTTGTCCTCGATGAGCAGGATGCGGAGACGACGGAGAGCGGGCGAGGGCGGCAGGAGCGTGGCCGATGGCGCGGCGACCACGGGGACGCGCGGCAGCGTCACGACGAACTCGCTGCCGCGACCGACGCCCTCGCTCCGGGCTTGCACGCGCCCGCCGTGCTGGGCGACCAGGCGCTGGACGAGCGTCAGGCCGATCCCGAGGCCGGCCTCCGAGCGATCCTTCGAGACGTTGAGCTGGACGAAGAGGTCGAAGACCGTCTGAAGCTTCTCGTACGGGATGCCCGCTCCCGTGTCGCGCACGCGCACGATCGCCTCATCGTCGCGCTCTTCGACCGTCACGTCGACGCGGCCGCGCTCCGGCGTGTACTTCGCGGCGTTGTGGACGAGGTTGGCCACCACCTGCTGGAGCCGGGCCGGATCGCCGTACACGGTCACCGGCGTGTCCGGCATCGTCACCGTGAGGTGCTGCGACTTCACCATGAGGCGGTGGCGCTCGCTCTCCAGCGCGAAGTCGACCACGGTGCGCAGATCGAGCAGCTCCTTGCGGAGGTCGATCTTGCCCTGGCTGATGCGTGCCACGTCGAGGAGGTCGTCGAGCAGGCGCGCGAGGTGCTGGGTCTGGCGGGCCATGACGGCCCGCGTCCGGACGGCCTCACCGTGCCGTACGCCGATCCGATCGAGGATCTTGACGCCGTTCAGGACGACGCCGAGCGGGTTGCGGAGCTCGTGGGCCAGCATGGCGAGGAACTCGTCCTTGGCCTGGTTGGCGGATTCGGCGGTGCGACGCGCCTCGTCGGCGACCTTGTACTGGCGGGCATTGTCGATCGCGATCGCCGCCTGGGCGGCCAGTCCGCCGAGCAGTCGCTCGTGTCGCTCGGTGAACCGGCCCGGGGCCGCGTGGCCGAGGACCAGGCCGCCCAGCACCTCGCTCGAGCGGATGACGGGAATCGCGAGATAGCTTCTGAGCGGAATGTCCGTCGTCGGCGGCGTGCCCCACGGGTTCCCCTCGTCGCTCCGGTTGGCCGCGGGGACATCGTCGAGGCGCACCGCGCGCCCGTCGCGAAGCGTCACGTCGAACAGCGCGACATCGCCGAGCCGCAGGAGATCCGCGAAGGCCTCGCGGGGAACGCCGGCGAGCGCGTAGCGCATGACGGGCCCCCCGCGCTCGTCCAGCGCGCGATAGAAGAAC
>Ga0209056_10003544_pt1 | contig 16602 bp, 12 predicted proteins | sample GraSoiAngelo_114_FD_185876 | JGI IMG/M metagenome (GOLD analysis project Ga0209056, IMG submission 185876) | Grasslands soil microbial communities from the Angelo Coastal Reserve, California, USA - 14_0903_13_40cm (SPAdes) (version 2) | ecosystem: Environmental > Terrestrial > Soil > Grasslands... | reverse complement strand
TAAACTGCCCAGATGAGTTCCGGCAAACAAAATGCCCCGAGCACACGCGAGATGGAGCGTATCAATTGGATCGAATTTCGTGATTGGGTTCCGACTCAGATCCAGACCGTGTTGCTCCCGTTGGGCACTCTGGAGCCACACGGCGTGGCTCCTAACGGAACCGACATTCTGGCGCCGGTGGCGATAGCACGTGCAGTCGCACCGCGCGTCAACGCGATGATCGCCCCGGTGATTCCTTACGGATTTACTGGAATCTTAGATGCGTACCCTGGCAGCTTTACCGTTCCCGAAGAAATCTTTCGCAGCTACGTCCGCGCTGTTCTTGTCGGTTTGGCGAGGAACAAATTCAAAAATATTATTTTGCTAAACGGCCACGGCGGCGGGCAAACAGCAATTCTAAGCGCGCTTGCACAGGAAATCGGGCGCGAGACGGGCGCGAGACTTTTGGTCGTAAACTGGTGGTCGTATTGCAGCGACGTGACCTTGGAAGTGTTCGGCGAGGACGGCGGTCACGGAGCAGAAAATGAGACCGCGTATATCATGGCAATCGATCCGGCTCTTGTTCGCAAACAGGATTACAAGCCGGAGATGGCGACGGCGATGCCGCCGCCGAACACGTGGAGCGCCTATCCGTTTCCATCTACGATCATGCTCTACAAAGAAGGCCAGGGATATCCCACGTTCGATCGTGGCAAAGCGAAAAAGTATTTCACAAAAGTCAACGACAAGATCGCCCGCTTGGTTCAGGAAACGATCGATAAGTGGGACATGGCCGGAGTGTGAGGCCAACCCTGTAGAGTTAGCACAACTGCTAGTACAGCTTGCCTGCCTTACCGCGTGCCGGTAAACTCGGCGTATGGCCGGACAGGGAATGCAACAGACGCAGAATCTTGCGCTCCACCAGATTCTGTCGCCGCAGCTCCAACACAGCTTGCTGATACTCCAGACGCCGCTGCTTGAGCTGCGCAACCTTGTTCAACAGGAAATGGAGACGAATCCGGTGCTCGAAGAATTGCCGGACCAGCCTGCGACCGATGAACGCAGCGATGCTGAACCTTCCACAGACGACAATTTCAACGACGAATTTCAGAAGCTTGCGAGTCTCGATGAAGAATGGCGCGATTACATGGCGCAATCGGCCAGCTACAGCTCCGATGGCCGGCGCGGTTCGAGAGAAGCGCAAGATAAGCGCCAATTCCTTTTCGATTCCATTCCGGTCCAGGAAACGCTTCAGCAGAATTTGGTCGGGCAACTGAATCAGAGCGTGCTCAGTGCCAGTGATCGCAAAGCTGCGGAGCTAATCATTGGCAATATCGATGACAACGGATTTCTCCAAAGCACGCCGGAGGAAATGTCGCTGAACTCCGGCATTCCCCAGGAAGATTTCGAGAAGATGCTGGCGCTGATTCAAAGTTTTTATCCGGCAGGCGTGGGCGCACGCGATTTGCGCGAATGTCTGCTGATTCAACTGCAGCGCGGAGGAAAAGAACGCGGCCTCGAGTACCGAATTGTGTCCGAGCACATGGAAGATTTGGGCAGACGACGCTTTCCCGAGATCGCGCGCCGCATGGGCATCAGTGTTGAGGAGGTGCAGAAGGCCGCGGACAACATCGCGCGGCTAAACCCGCGGCCCGGGCAGGTCTTCGCTGCTGCGCCGCAAAACTACGTGCTGCCCGACGTGGTAGTGGAAAAAATCGACGGCGACTACCAGATCATTCTGAACAATGAGCAGATTCCACATCTGCGGATCAGCAACCTTTACAAGGACATTATCGCCTCCGGGAATGCCCAGAGCAGCGACGTCAAAAATTACGTCCGCGACAAGATCCGGAGCGGAAAATTCCTGATCCGCTCGATTCATCAACGCCAGGAAACAATTTTCAACATCGCGCAGCAGATCGTGTCGCGGCAACTCGAGTTCCTTGACCACGGCCCGTCGCATCTGAAGCCGATGAACATGGCAGAAGTGGCCGATGCCGTAGGCGTGCACGAGACCACAGTGAGCCGCGCCGTGTCCGGCAAATACATGGCCACGCCGCAGGGCGTTTTTGAGATGAAATACTTTTTCACCTCCGGCTATCAAACCGCGACTGGCGAATCGCTCAGCAACACGAGCGTGAAGGAAGCCATTCTGGATCTGGTGAAGCACGAGAACGGCAGCGCGCCATTGAGCGATCACGAGATCGTCGAAATTCTGGTCGAACGCGGGATCCCCATCGCCCGACGCACCGTGGCCAAGTACCGTGGCGAGCTAAATATTCTGCCCAGCCACATGCGGCGGAAATATTAGTCGATTGCGGAAAGCGGAAAACGGATTTCGGAAAGTTGCGGCTGCCTGCTCGCAAACGCGTTCGTAGTGCAAGGCGCAATTGTTGTAAGGCGCGACTGTGTGCCCTGCCATCCAATGCAACTACGGGTGGCGCGCGGACCTTCTTTAAAATCTGTGTTCCATCTGTGTCCATCCGTGGCTAAATAATTCTTGATGAATTCATCTCTCCGCTCCGCCGTGATTGCCGAATGGCGCGGTTTGCCCGAAAGGAAAACGCGACCAGACCGCTGGCACTCGCCCGCGGAGCTGGTCCCGAAGTTGATGCAGCGTTTGGGACTTCGCGAGCGCTTGCGCGAAACAGAAGTCATCGAAGCCTGGTCAAAAATCGTCGGTGACTTTATCGCCGCGCATTCTGCTCCGGTCGCGCTACGCGAAGGAATCCTCTACGTCCGCGTCCTCCAACCGGCATTGCACTACGAGCTCGAACAAATCTCCAAGTCTGAAATCCTGCGAAAACTAAAGCAACGCTTCGGCGGCAAGACGATCCGCGACGTCCGCTTCCGCGTAGGGTGAACTAACAAAATCGACTCTCACTGATACTGTTTTGCGCCGATCCGCCCAACGTGTTCGGAACACAATCAAAGATTCTGCACGTTTTCTGAACCTTCACAGCGCAGATTCAGGATACACGAATGAGGTCAGCAACCGTTGATCAAATCCCCTATGGGTTTTCCTTTACAGCCGAAAATGCAATCTGCTAAACCGTCGGATGGCAGGGGTTCGCGAGCGCACGCGGATGGGAATCGCGACGACAGATTTAATACCCCCCAAAAATGAAACCATCCCATCCAAGCGCGGTGGTCGCGATGACAATCGCTCTCGTCTTAGCAAATAGCATTTCTGCTGCGCGCGCTAGGGACTACGACGAGTTGATCCTAAACGGCAGGGATGAGATGCAAACGGCCGCAGATCAAGCGAAGTCAATCGAAACCCGCGAAGAGATGCAAGTCGTAATTAAGCTGTATGAACAAGCTGCAAGCACTTTTCGTGAAGCCGAGCAAGAGGACCCAAACAACCCTCTCGCTTGGTTTTGGCGAGGGGTGATTTACAACCGGATCGGTCAAGTAATTAAGAGATTCAACAAGGATAAATGTAAGGACGAAAGAGGTGCTCCTGCAGCCTTTTGTATTGCGTTGGACGAAATTAATCACGCTAAAAGGCTCGGAATGAAGCCCGCTAAAGAACCGACTCTCTTAATCCAACTGGCATTCGCTCAATTCAACACGGGTCAGCTTTTGGAAGCAAAACGCACCATTGATCAGTTTTTCTCTCTTGGTATTGGCAAGGAATTGGTGGACCAGGCGAAGCAACTGCAAGACGAAATTGGAAAAAACATCGAAGCGGTAAAAAAGGAGAAGAAAAAAGTATATATTTGCGGAAACGCACCCAAACCGTTCCTAACGCCCGCGCCTGGGGCCAGCTGTCCTACTGGCACGATTCAGTCGCAGTATTTGAAATCGATAACAACCGGTTTTGGCTACAACGGAAATGTCATCCCGTTGGGCAACGGTTTACCATTGCCTCCCGGATTTCCGCACAAGGATGCATTTTTCGAGGAATCAACACTTAACTTGGAAGCCGATTGGTTCTTTTATCATCCTGGTGGCTCCCACGGATTGGTGGATAAGCTTGCGGCAACTTACCTCGGCATCCACGACGCTTATATTGATTTATCTGCCGTGAACACTTTGATCCAGACTGGCGGCTTGAGTTACTGCCACTGCTTTAGCGAAAATACCTGTGGCGGATTTCAGGTAAAAGACGCGTGGCTGCGCAGCGACACAAAAAACCTCAGCAATATCCTAACCCTTCAGCCAAATGTCAGTTACGCTGAGAGCCCGGAACTTACAACCAAGCTCAGCTACAGTGCCATTCGCTACGATTATTCGATGACGCCAAAACAAGCATTGGCCATTCTAGATGGCTTCGGTCATCAACTTGCCACAGAGCAAACTTGGGCGCATTCAATCAGCGAGGGCGTCTGGTCGCCGGATGTGACCATAACGGCAAAATATTTGCATCAGTGGTTCGTCACAGAGGGAATCGTCGGGGACAAGCAACGCGATGATCCCTTTGTAAAGGTTGACTGGTGCATATTTAAAGCAGACGGCGTTTGTGCGATGCTTCGGAGCGTCAACTTGGCAGCGTTATATGAGTTTCGCCATGAGCAATACGAAAATGTCACGTTTCCGGCACTCAAAAATGGGACTAAATTGAAACGCCGCGATGACACTCACATAGTCGACGTTGCCCTCACACTTAAGCTGTTGTACGATGAACAAGTAACAAACAGACTCGAGGTCGTGTTGGACTATCAATCGAACATCAACGATTCTAATATCGCGACAAACGAATACGAGCAGCCGCGATTCATGGCATCATTAAAGGTTAACTTTTGAAGATAGCTTTATGGGTTCGGGAATTCTGAATATCACAGCATGTTGTTTCGTGGCGGTGTGGCCAATCGCGTTACACGGCCAGGGTCCCGATGCTCAGACCGTAACGCAGGCTATTCTGGATCAGCATAAGAGCGCCGATCCAACAAATTCTGCTCGCGCTTTGACAGGGAAAAGTCAGGAGTTCGACATTTCGAAGATTCCGCCTCCGTCAGGGCGGTCGCCGAAGGCAACTCGACCGTCACCGAAGACTTCACAGCGCATTCGCGAATTAGAAGAAAAGAAAAAGCAGTTTATCAGGGAAGAGATCAAAAAGCAGTCCACTGAAGCGAAATTCTTTGCTTTGGATGCCACAACGGCCCAGCGAAAAGCTAATCAAGACTGGGAAAAAAAGCCGGAGGGTGAAACCCTTCGACGTTTGAAAGCTGAAGTGGCTGAAGCCTCAAAAGCTCGGCGAAGGACACAGTTCGACATCAGTGATATTCCGCTGCCGCGTTCCAGTCCGAGGTAAGCGCCGCCGTTTGCCGTTCGTTTCGATCGCTCTACTAAAACCAACGCTTCGGCAGCAAGACGATCTGCCTCGTCCGTCTTCGCGTTGGCTGAAAAGCTAGCCGATCCTTCGTGGGGTTCTGATTTACAACGATGTGTTCTTTCTGCTAAAGCTAAGAACCGGAGAATCCTTTGCGAGAAACAAAGTTGGGACATCAATCATAAACATTGTGGCGCGAAAAAAGCCTCTAAGTAGAATCCTCGTTTCAGAGAATACTCTCAGTTTAAAGGAATGTACGTTCCTAATTGACCTTTACGATCGCTATGCTGAGCTATCGCCTCAGACAGATTACAGTGGTCGGCCCATTCTCCATTATTACACCCTTCGAGACGTAGATAGCGACTCAGCTAGCTGGGTGTATGGTGTAACCCTGCGATGCAAAGAAAAGATCGAGGTCGGCCTTCGTACTCCGGAATTATTTGTCGAAACGGTGGTCCTCGCGTCTTTATTTCCTGGGGATTCGCATATTCCGCACGCAGACAACGAGCGAGAAGAGGACGGGCGGTGGCTCCCGAATCACACGCCCCAACGAGATTACACGGCGCTTGTTTATCTGAATGACAACTTCACAGGAGGTGAATTGGTTTTCCCGGATCGTGATGTAGTTATCATCCCGAAGCCCGGTTTATTCGTTGGGTTTCCTAGCAATCACAAATTTGTGCACGCAGTGCCAAACGTTGTTTCTGGAAAACGATACTCTCTGCCAGTCTGGTTCACCATAAATTCAGCAAACGCTATGCAGGTTTGAACTCTTCAAATTTTTCATAGCGAGTGGCGACCACTTAGTGTGAATGTTGAGTTATTAGGTGCCGGCGCACCTCGCAATGGAACTGCTAAGCTTGGACGGGTGCCTCTACGTGCGACGATTTTCTGAGCAGTAACGCAGAAGGTCGCGGAACCTGAAATTGCTGAGCACCCGCTTCAGCGCTAACCTAACAAGTAACCAAACGGCAAGGTGCGGCGTCCAAAGGGCCTACTATGAAATTCCTTTCTCTTCTGTTTTTAATCGCGGTAACCGACTGGTCCGTTGGACAGGCGCCGATGGTTCAGGCGGTTGCCTACAGCCGCAGCACCACTCCGGGCATTCCGCCGGGCCCTGGCGGACTGGCCGACAATCCCCTTCCGGTCAGGTATTACATCTATGTCACCGTGGAGAAAGGAACATCAGTTTCTGTCAGCAGCGTATGCCTCAAATGGCAATCGTACGCGGCGAGCCTAAAGAAAGTGACCTCCCCGGTGATCGTTCCGCACGATCCCAACGCACCTACCGAGGCGAAGGACATGCTGGTCCCGAAGACCCAGGACGAGGTTTATCAGGTGAACGTGCAGGAACAAACAGGTCTGGCTTGTGAGGATCGGGCTCAGCTACTGGCGCGAGATAACGAGGTAGTGGTCGCTCTCAAGTCCGGCGGGACAACGCTGTATGCGCCCGCCAAGACAATCGTGGCGCTAGCTGCTGCCGCGGCGCCGTAAGCTACTTCAGCGGAGCTTCCCAGCATCCTCTGCCGTAAGTAGCCGCACGGATCACGTTGCTGCCGTAGAGAATCTCCAACCTATCCACGATCACATTCGGTAATCCCCACTTATAGGGCACCCAATCGACCAGGCCATCGTTGCGATAATAGACACCGGCATCCGTGCCGATGTAGACCGGGTTGTCCGCCTTTTTCTCATAAACGATGGTGTCCACCGGCATGTTAGGCAGCCTCCCGCTGATATTTTTCCAGGTTGTGCCTCCGTCCTGGGACTTGTACACCTTCTCCCCGGCGTAGTATCCGCTGAACGTCACCCACACCAGGTCAGGATCGGTGTCGCTCACGGTCACGTCGGTCAGATAGTTGGAGACCACTGGCAGACCGGCCGTGATGTCGTGCCACGGCATGCCTCCGGTGGTGGTGCGATAGAGTTTGTTTCCGCTCCCCGCATAGATGTAATTGGGATCGCTCGGCGCAACTTTGAGCGATACGAATGTGATAATATCAGCCAGTGTCTCGCTGATATCGGTCCACGCGGTGCCCTGATCAGTGCTCTTCCACACCTTGCACGTGGCAGCGTAGATGGTGGTTGCCCTAATCGGGTCCTGCTGCAAGGGCGTGACCCAGTTTCCGCCGCAAGGCGTATTGATGCCAACGAAGTTGGCGCCGCCATCGGTGCTACGGTACAGCTTGCCGTTCTGGATAGACGCGTAGATATTGCCTGCGTTGTTCCAGTCAATGAAGCCCCGCATTCCATCGGCGTTGGTGATACTGGTCCAGGTCCCGGCATCGTACTTCATGTGACCGTTGTCCTGCGCGCCCAGCTCCATGATCTTGGTCGTCTTACTGCTTCCCACCCCATAGAACTGGGTGATGGCCAGCCCCTTATTCAGGCTGGTCCAGGTCGACCCGGAATCGGTGTTTTTAAACAGCCCGCCGTCATTGCCGGCTAGGATGGTGGTGCCGGAACTCGGTAAGAAGCGCAGGGCATGGTTATCCAAGTGACCCGCCATGGGTACGCTGGCCCAAGTAGTAGCGCCGCCGTCGGTGGTCTTCTTGATGTCGTAACCGGCCACCCAGACGACTTTATCGCTGACCGGAGAGACCGCCAGTACGTTGTCATAGTAGCCATACAGGGTAACCCTTGGCGCCGTGGTGTTGGCCCAGGTGGCTCCCGCATCCGTGCTCTTCTGGACAGTGCCGTCGGTGCATAGAGTGTAGAGCGTCTTGGGACTGCTGTGAGCGATTTCGATGCTGTAGCGGGAGCCGGCACAAGTGGCGGTGGTTGCGGCAAACGTTTCTCCGGCATTGCTGCTCTTCATGACATGGCTGGTAGTGACGTAGGCAATTTTGCCATCGTTGTGCTGGAATTCCGCATCATAGGCGCTGGCGGTGACGACCTGGCTCCAAGTGGCACCGGCGTTATCAGTGCGATAAACGCCGTCACTAGTCGCGGCCAGCAGGATTTTGCTGTCGGTCGGATGAATTACTAGCCGGCGGATAGTCCGGTTCTGATCAATCCTCCAAGGCAGGCCGGTGTCGGACCACGTCGTTCCTCCGTCGGTGCTTTTCCTTACGCCAACACTGTATGTGCCGCCCCAGAACGGCGTTCCGTAACCGTATGGGTCGCTGGTAGCGACATAAAGTGTTTTCGAGTCGTTAGGGTCAACGGCTACATCTCCAACGCTCAACGTAGGCTGCGAATCGAACAGCGGCGACCACGCGGTCCCGCCCGTGGCGCTCCTCCATACACCCCCGTCGGGCGTACCGATGTAGATAATTTTGGAGTTCTTGGGGTCGAAGTTGATAGAATTCACGCGTCCCATGTTGGTGCCGCCGATGGCATCCGACGGCCCCAGAGATTTCCATACGACCGGCGGCTGTGCGGCCATCATGGGCCCAACAGCGGATCCAGCGTTCTTCAGCAGCTGCTTGTCTTCCTCCGGAATCCTCTCCCGAATCTCAGTTATGGCAGCCTGGTTCAGCCGGCCGCTGGGATAGGTGCGCTGCTCCATTAGCCATTCCCAACGCTTGAACAGCTTCTGCTCTTCAATTCCGACCCTGTCTTGGATTGCTTCCGCCTTTGCCAAGCGCTGCGTGGGCGCAACGTTCTCCTGTTCCATGGGTACCGGATGTTGTTGAGAGTATTCCTGGAACGCCTTCTGGAAATCTTTGAACGTCAATTCCTGAGGCGATTTTTTAGGCAGGTTAGCGGCCCATTGTTGGGCGCGCGCATTCAGCGGCGCAGCAGCAAGGAAACAGAGTACGGCAATAAAGCAATAAGGCGACAGCATTGTCTTCACGTCTCCAAAGTTGTTTACCATCCGCTCACGTGCAGGCTCAAGTAAATACCGTTGAGCTTAGCTGCTGCTGCTCATTTGCGGTTCGATAATTCGTGAAATTTGCGTTGGCTAATGCTTGTCGAAATTTGCTTGGATTCAACGTTGACTAACAGTGCGACTCTTCGGTAACGTCACTCTCTGCCGTGCCAACCGCCTTAACCAAACCTTTTGTCTGCCCGTTGTTGGCATCGGCTGCGCCCCTCACCTGCATTACAGTAGTCGCAGCTGTACTTCGACTTGAGGAAGCCATTTAGTAGCTAATGTTAGCTTGCTGCATCAAAACTCCGTTAAGATATCCCAGGGCGTCGGCATGAAAACAGCTTTAAGGCCTAAGGGAGAAGCTCCTCCGACGGAATCACGCCACAAATTGATCGCCTATCAGATATATGAGGGGGACTCCGCCCCAGTACGCCCTGCGCCCCGCGAACGCAGGTGGATGGAAGATGCAAATAAAAAGTTTCCCTATCGATGCCTTCCGTTAGTCATCGCGAACCAATACGGTTGGGAAATTCTATCTACACATCACGTCCGCGCGAGTTGGGATGGCACGTCGAGACCGGAAGGCTTGTACGTCGAAAGCCTATACGGGGATGGCCGCCTGCACTGCCATTCTCACTTCGGTGAAGGAGTGCTAACTTTTCAAATTCCATTCCTGTTCAAGACACCCGCTGGTTGGAATCTGATGGTTCGTGGTCCCACAAACAGCGCCAAAGACGGGATCGTAGCGCTAGATGGCATTATTGAAACAGACTGGGCTCATTCAACATTCACGATGAACTGGCGCTTTACGAGAGCATGCACGGTCGAATTCGCGCTGAGAGAACCGATTTGCCTATTCTTTCCAATTCAAAGAGGTGTGCTTGAGATGTTTCGTGGCGAATTTCGTATGTTGGAAGCCGACCGGAAATTGAAAAAAAAATTTCGAGAATGGTCTGCCAGCAGGGATCGGTTTCTCTCAGGGCTCGAAAAGGGGAACCCAGAGGTGATTGCACAAGGCTGGCAGAAAGATTACATGCGGACTGCCAAAGACAAAAAACCGCTCGCGCATCCGTTCGCAAGAAAACATCGTGGACCGAGGGAAACCTAGCGGATGATAATCGGCAAACATGTAGTTCGATTCTTTGGAATCAGCATGGTCAATTGTTGGATGGCGCCGCGTGTGTGTGCCTTGGAACCAAGGTTTGAGCATCGGAGAGAACATTTTCGCGTGGAGAACTGTTGAACTGTTTCTGCACTTCATTGCGAAGCGCAGCCGTAATTATCTCGTAAGAAGGCAAAGCGGAAAAAGATTTGTTCGAAAAACAGCGGTAATGCTCGTTACCTTCCCTCAGGTCACCTTATGATTGCGGCAGCCCTCGGAAGCGAAGAAACCGACGATTGGAACGATAAAATGTTCGATAAGCCATTAAGATGAAAAAGTGGAGTTTTTCCGATATGTTCGACGCTAAGTGCGACAAAGAATACTTTGCCAGATTATGCGTAGAGTTCCGACAGTCTGGAACGCGATTAGCAGAGGCCGCAAGCCGAGTGATAGATTCGGTAACTAATGGAAAATGCGACGGCATCCACAGGTTGAGTTTGGCGGTTTCGGATTGGTATAAAACGATTGCAAACGAAAGAGGATTGCCTGAAGCATCCAAACACGAGAGCATAAACAAGAGCGAGGGGAGCTAGAATGAACAAAAATAATGAGGAATGCGCTCGCACCCACGATCGTTTCAGCATCCATCGCCTACGTCCTCCACCCCGTCTCCTCCGTCGCTATCTTAGTTAAACCTAAAAGGAGGCTTGACATTAACGTAGAGGATAAGTCACATCTTGTGTATGACACAAAATACAATACCGCCAGGACCGCCACCGTCACCGCCAGGACCGCCACCGTCACCGCCAGGACCGCCACCGTCACCGCCAGGACCGCCACCGTCACCGCCAGGATCGCCTAAGAAGTATTGATGGAATTCGGCATTTCCGAATCGGCTGGCGCGTGAGAACTATCCGGGACCGGCTTAGACCCATAGCCTCCACGGGTTCTCGTGTTGACGAATTACAATCGGGGCGGGATCACCTCGGCGCGGGCGAAGCGACGAGTTTTTGGAAACGCGGATCATTCCGGAGCCGATCGAACATCGGATCGAGCCGGAGCAGCGCTGGAGTAAGTGGCATGTTGCTAGTGAATGGACCCGCGTACGGGATCGAGAGTAATTTCTGTATAGCCGCGATAGAGCGGTTGGGCTCTCCTATCTGCGCCGCCACCCGGGCGAGGATCTCGAGCGACGAAGGACCAGTCAAAGGGTCTTTCTCGATCGGATTCGCGGCCATAGCCCGCTCCGACAGAGCCAACGCGGCGGCTTTGTCACGGAGACCCATACTGACGAGCGCGAGATCTCCAATTAGGTAAGAATTCTCCGGCTGTTCTTTGAGGAAAGGTTCCAGTTCGCTGCGCGCTTGGCGCCAACTTTCTTCGGCGGCGGAATGGTCGCCGGCGACTTCTTCCGCCCAGCCTAACCAAAAGCGCAGTTCGCCATTGATATAGCCTAACGTTGGTTCAGGGTTAGCTAATATTTCCTTGAGTCGAACGATCATAGGCGCGGTGTGGCGCTCCAGGATCGCTTGGTAAACTTGCGTTTCCAAGACGTAGGGGTTATCGGCAGACGGGTGGAGCGGAGCGAGTAGTAGTGCGGCACGCGAAAGATTGCCTTGAGCTTGTGCGATAGCCGCCTTTTGCGAGAGGGTATCAGGATCATCTGGCGTAATATCTAGAACCTGATCAAGCTTTCGCAGTGCTTCGGGTAAGCGACGATGCTGAATAAAGGTAACCGCGTGCTGGGTGAGTAGGTGAAGGTTGCGAGGGTCGAGCCGCTCGGCTTCGTTGAAGTACGACTCGCTCCGGTCCCACTGACCTCGCCTCCGCTCAAGAAAGGCCAGTGACTCAAGAGTCCGGCTGCTATTGGGCAGGAGCTGGCGTGCCTGCTCAAAGTAACGCAGCGCAGTGTCGTAATCCTTCAGGCAAGCGTAGTGGTAATATCCCTTGGCATGCAGTGCCTCGCCGAGATTGGGTTGAAGAATGAGGGCGGTTTCGGCTGCCTGCCGTGCATCTTCACGGAGGGCGATCGTTGGTTGAAGAGCCTGGTTGCGGTAGCCGGCCGCATCAACGTATGACAGCAGCGCCCAACCAAGAGCGAACTTAGGGTCCAAGTGCACTGCTTCTTTTAGATATTTCTGCGCGCCAAGGGCGTTGGCGGGTGTGTCGGCAGTTTTCAGTGTATAAGCCAGCCCACGCAGGTAGGCATCGTAAGCTTCAGGATTGTCCGTCGGTTTGGCGGCGATCTCTTCCTCTTCCCGACCCGTGAGTTTCGCGCGCAGTTGGTCGGCGACCGCTTTGGCCACGTCACTTTCAACAGAAAAGATGTCAGTTAGTTTGCGATCAAAGGTGTCCGCCCAAAGATGTGAATCGGTGGCTGCTTTGATCAACTGCACATTGACACGCACGGCGTCGCCACTCTTCTGTACGCTGCCTTCCAAGATATGAGCGACCCCGAGTTGCTTCGCGATATCGGGCAGATTTTCCGGCGTACTTTTGTAATGCTGTGTCGATGTACGCGAGATTACCTTCAGATCCGCGATCTTCGATAAGCGCGTTAGGATCTCGTCCTGAATGCCGTCGGCGAAGTAGGCGTTCGCTTTTTCTTCGCTTCGGTTTTCAAAGGGTAAGACCGCGATCGATTTTTCGGGAATCGCCGCCGCCTGCGGTAATGGGTTGGTTTGCCGCTTAAACGGTTCGAAGTACCAGCCAGCTAGCACGAGAAGAAAGAGCGCTGCGATGCAACCGACAAGCAGACCTTTCTTCGAGACTTTGCCAGGAGCCGTGCCTGTTCTTGTCGGCCTTGGGGCAAGCTGCAGCCGCTGCGCAACCTCTGCTGCCGATTGCGGACGTTGCGAGGGATCTTTTGCAAGGCAAGCCGCGACCGCTTTCTCCCAAATCTGTGAGACGAACGCTGGCTCCATATCGAATTCTTTCCGCCGAGCGGTCATCGAGGGAGGGACTCGCTCACAAATTTGCCGGTCGATATTCCCCGAATAGAACGGCGGCTTGCTGGTGAGCAATTCATAGATGCTCGCGCCTAACGAGTAGATGTCGTCGAGGTGCGTACAACGCTCACCGCTCAACTGTTGTGGGCTCATATACACGAGCGTGCCACTTCGGCCCTGTTCCGCGGTTAGCCGGCTGACTGAATCAGTGAGACTGCGCGCTATGCCAAAATCCGAGATCTTCAGATCGCCGCGTTGATTGACAATCAGGTTTGCGGGTTTCAAGTCACAATGGATGACCTTCGCGTGGTTGTGCGCGTAATCGAGTGCGTCACAGAGTTGACTCATCCAAGTAGTTATCTCATCTGGCTCGAAGACCCTTCGCTCTTTCTCAGCTCGCAAGTTCGATAGCGTTTCTCCATCGATGTACTCCATGGCAATGCCGCCCGAGTGTTCGTCATGTACGAAGTCGTGAATCCGAACGATGTGCAGATGCGTCAATTCCAGACAGCGCTTCGTCTCATGTTTAAGTTGATCCAACAGCGCACGATCCTGGATCATCAAATCGGGAAGAAATTTCAGCGCGACATTGCGCTCCAGCTCGTCATCGTGCGCCAGCCAGACAATCCCCATTCCACCTCGCCCCAGGACCTTGATTAGCGTGTAGCGGCCAAAAACTTTTTGGCCGCCGGTAAACTCACGCGAAGTCGCGCTTACGACATCGCTTGCGTGTTGGTTACTCACTTTGAATCCAAGTATACATCATCAAGGTGGGAAGCTAAAAGCTAGAAGACTCCATTTCTAACGTTGTTCAGGTCCGCGTATCGGGTGGTGCTTCTCGATGCCGGTCATTTCTGCCAAACATTCTGTCTCGTGGCGACTTGGCTGGGTCTCGCGCCATTTTGCACTGCCGCACTGAAGGACACCGTAATCGAAAAAGATCTCGGGATAGATGGCATCCACAAGTCCGTGCTTTATGTAGCGGGAGTCGGTCTTCCTGCTACTTCGGTCCGAGCGAAGCGACAATTTTCTCGAAGCGCGGATCGCCCCGCAGAGGGTCCCAATAAGGATGAAGCTTGAGAAGGCCGTAGCTAAGCTCGTTAGGCATGCGCTCCACCGCGGCGATCTGTTCGATGGCCGGATCTCTTTCACCGGCCCAGGTATAAATTTGCGCCAAGTTAACAGCTAAAGCCATGCCGGTAATGGCGTCCTTGGAAATGGGCAGCAATCCGCAGGCGCGCCGTCCTTCCTGCAGTGCCTGTTCCTTGCGTCCAAGACCAGCATCGATCACTCCCAAAAGGCTGATAGCGGCCGCGAAGTCGGGTTCCTTCGCCAAAATCTTTTCGAGTTCGCTCCGAGCGGCGATAAACGCAGATTGCGCTTTCGCTGAGTCACCCTGCCAACGGGCGACGACACCCTCCCAATAGGCGCGCGGACAGTTGAGGCCGTAGTCGGTGGTCACACCATCACGCGGGTAGTTTGTCAGCGCGCGCGCGCCCGCGGCGGCAGTCCGTTCGCAGAGAGCATAAAGAGGGCTATCCACATCCGGTGCGGCGCTGGGATTTTGAGCAACCAACGTGGCCAGCGTGTTCTGAAAAGGTTTAATGTCCGCCCGCCAGTCCAACTCAACTAGCGCCCGAAGTATGCGAGTGTATTGGTCGCCTGGCATAATACTCAGTGCTCGATCGTAAGTTCGGGCTTCGTCCGCATAGCGACGCTGTGACTGGTAAGTCACCGCGAGTTGCTGGAGAATAAAAAGGTTGCGCGGATCCAGCTCAAGCGCGCGCTCGATGTTGCGCGTCGAGTCTTCCCAATGTCCTTCTCGGCGATCGATTAAGCCTGTGTAAAGGAATACTTCGGCATCGTTCGGTAGGCTGCGTCTGGCGATAGCCAGCTCGCTGCGAGCCCGTGCGTAGTCGCGGAAGCCATAGTAGTAGTAGGTCGCCAGCGCGCGATGAGCTTCGCCGGCCTCCGGCTGAAAACGCAACGCGGTTTGTACTGCCGCGTTAGCCAGATCGAGACGGGCCGGGGTGTGGTCATGCCCCGTCCAATAGAGAGCGCCATGCACTCTGGAGAGCAGGCACCAGGCAAGCAGAAACTGCGGATCCCGGGCGACAGCTTCATCGAGTAGTTGGGCCGCTTGCGGAAGCTTCTGCTTCGCGTGGAGTGGATCCGTGACGTCGGCCCAAAGAGCTTTGGCACGCTCGTAAAGGTCGAAAGCCGCGAGGTCAGTGGTGGGCGCCTTCTCGATTGCCGCCTTTTCGCTTGGAGAAATTTTGGCTTGTAGCTGATCGGCGATCGCCTTGGCGATTTCGCTTTGTATGGCGAAGACGTCAGCTAAATCGCGGTCGTAATGCTCCGCCCAAAGGTGGGCGTCGGTTCTAGCATCAATCAGCTGTGCGCTCACACGCACACGCTTCCCGGCTCGTTGCACACTTCCTTCGAGTACATGCGCGACGCCAAGTTGCTGGGCGATCTCGCGAAGGTTGCGTGTTGCCGCATTCTTGTATTGCATCACGCTTGTGCGGCTAATTACTTTCAGGTCGGCGACCTTAGCGAGGTCGGTAAGGATTTCGTCTTGGACACCATCAGCGAAGAAGGCGTTCGCCTGATCCGTGCTCAAGTTTTCAAATGGGAGCACGGCGATTGATTTTACCGGAATCGCCGCCGCTTGTGACACAGGTTTGGCTTGCTGCTTCAATGCTCCGAAGTACAAGCCAGCGAGCACGAGTATCGAGAGAGCCGCCATACCACCGATAAGCAGAGCTTTCCTGCTTGAGCGCTTGCCAAGGACCCTCCTTGTTGTTCTTGTCTGCCCTGCGGCAAGCTGCAGCCGCTCCGCAATCTCTGCGGCCGATTGCGGACGCCGTGACGGATCCTTTGCCAGACATGCTGCGACCGTGTCTTCCCAAACTTGGGAAACCAATGCTGGCTCGATGTCCAATTCTTTGCGCCGCTCCGTCATCGAAGGAGCAACTCGCTCGCAAATCTGCCGATCGATGTTCCCCGAATAGAATGGCGGCTTACTCGTAAGCAGTTCATAGATGCTCGCGCCTAGCGAGTAGATATCGTCCAGGTGCGTGGAGCGCTCGCCATTGAGTTGTTGTGGGCTCATATAAACGAGCGTGCCGCTGCGGCCTTGCTCCACGGTTAACCTGCTCACTGAATCGCCCAGACTGCGCGCTATACCAAAGTCCGATATCTTTAGATTGCCGCGTTGATTGACCATCAGGTTTGCGGGCTTCAAGTCACAATGGATGACGTTCGCGCGCGTGTGCGCATAATCGAGTGCGTCACAAAGCTGACTCATCCAGATAGCGATCTCATCCGGCTCGAAGACCCGTCGCTCTTTTTCAGCCCGGAGGTTCGATAATGTTTCTCCATCGATGTACTCCATCGAAATGCCGCCGGAGCGTTCGTCATGCACGAAGTCGTGTATCCGAACGATGTGCGGATGTGTCAGTTCGAGGCAACGTTTTGT
>Ga0209056_10003543_pt1 | contig 16607 bp, 15 predicted proteins | sample GraSoiAngelo_114_FD_185876 | JGI IMG/M metagenome (GOLD analysis project Ga0209056, IMG submission 185876) | Grasslands soil microbial communities from the Angelo Coastal Reserve, California, USA - 14_0903_13_40cm (SPAdes) (version 2) | ecosystem: Environmental > Terrestrial > Soil > Grasslands... | reverse complement strand
GGTTGAGTCTCGTCATACACATCAGCCGCGGCATCCCATTGATCTCGGCTGAACACGAGCCGCATTTGCCGGCCTTACAGTTCCAACGAACCGCCATGTCGTTGGCCTGTTCGGCCTGGATTTTGTGAACAGCATCGAGCACGACCATTCCTTCGGAAATCTCGACCGTGTACTTGACGAACTTCCCTTCACCCGCAGCCCCACGCCATATCGCAAAGGTAGCCAATGCCATTATTTTTGCTGCTCCTCGATAATCTGCTTCAATTCCGCCGGCAACGGCGGGATGTTCTCCCGCACAACCTTCATTTCGCCGGCCGGACCGCGGCGCACGATGATATTGAAGCCGCCGAAATCCTTCTCCTTATTTGGATAATCTTCGCGGAAATGACCTCCCCGGCTTTCACGGCGTTCCAGCGCTGACCGCGTGATGGCTTCCGAAACCGTAAGCAGATTAGGCAAATCAAGCGCGGTATGCCAGCCGCTGTTGTATTCGCGATTGCCCTGCACGGCGACTTCGCGCGCGCGTTTTCGGAATTTTCCGATTTCTTCCAGCGCCGTCAACATTTCCTTTTCGGTCCGCACGATCCCGGCCAGTTCCTGCATTTTCCCCTGTAACTCATGCTGAATTTGATATGGACCCTGGGCATCGGTCGAACTCGTTCCCCTTTCGAACGGCTCCAAAGCCCAACGTGCGATGCCGTCCACCTGATCTGTATTGATGCTTCCTGCGGGATGCTCCTTTGCGAAAGCTGCAGCAAACTTTCCGGCGCGTTTGCCGAAGACGAGCAGGTCTGATAAGGAATTACCGCCGAGACGGTTTGCTCCATGGAGTCCACAACCGCATTCACCAGCAGCGAACAAGCCGGGAACAGTAGACATCTGAGTCTCCGGATGAACACGGATGCCGCCCATGATGTAGTGCATCGTCGGTCCAACCTCCATCGGAGTTGCGGTGATGTCGACATCGGCGAGCTGCTTGAATTGATGGTACATGCTCGGCAGCTTTTTCTTGATGTGTTCCGGAGCGTTCGGGATTTTTTCTTTAATCCAGGAGATGTCGAGGAAAACACCGCCGTGCGGACTTCCCCGGCCTTCCTTGATTTCGCGCACGATGCAACGTGCGACATGATCTCGCGTCAGAAGTTCCGGAGGGCGGCGCGCTTGCCTGTCACCCTGGCAGTATTTCCAGCCTTCTTCTTCGTTGTCGGCTGTCTGATGCCGATAAGCTTCCGGAATATCATCAAACATAAAACGCCGGCCCTTACTGTTCCGCAGGACGCCGCCTTCTCCGCGCACGCCTTCGGTGACCAGGATACCCGCAACGCTCGGCGGCCAAATCATTCCAGTGGGATGGAATTGCACGAACTCCATATCCATGAGGTCCGCGCCCGCGTTGTATGCCAAAGCGTGACCATCACCGGTATACTCCCAACTATTACTTGTGATCTTGTAGGCGCGTCCAACTCCGCCTGTTGCTAGAACGACCGCGCGTGCATGAAACAACAGGAAACGCCCGCGCTGCCGGTCATATCCGAAAGCTCCGACGACTCGGTCTCCATCCTTGAGTAACGAGAGGATGGTGCACTCCATGTGAACATCTATTTCCTGATGAACACCGTGATCCTGAAGGGTGCGGATCATCTCCAGACCCGTGCGGTCGCCGACATGGGCCAGTCGCGGATACCGGTGGCCTCCAAAGTTTCGTTGAAGAATATCTCCCTCTGGAGTCCGGTCGAAAACGGCGCCCCACGCTTCCAGCTCGCGGACGCATGTCGGGGCCTCTTTCGCGTGGATCTCGGCCATACGCCAGTCGTTCAGGTATTGGCCCCCGCGCATCGTATCTGCGAAATGAACTTTCCAATTGTCGGCCGAGTTGACCGTGCCCAGCGCTGCCGCGATACCGCCCTCGGCCATGACCGTGTGTGCTTTTCCGAGAAGGGATTTGCAGATCAGCCCCACAGTGACTCCGGCGGCCGATGCTTCGATCGCCGCCCGCAGTCCGGCGCCTCCGGCGCCAATAACAAGCACGTCGTGTTCGAATCTCTGGTAGTCCGGCATTAAATGATTCTCCAGTCCGTCCAGACACCCATGGAGCAAAGCCGCACGTACACGTCGGAAAAGGCAACCCAGAATAAGCTGAACCATGCCCAGCGCATATGATTACGGTTGAGCACGGTGACGCAGTTGTAGCAGTTGCGTCCGAAGATCGCCCTCTTCAATTCGTCGTGGCGTCCACCGATCAGATGCCGCATCGAGTGGCAACCCAGCGCATAACTTCCGAGCAGTATCACATTGACCGCCAGAACGATTGTGCCGACTCCAATTCCAAAGTGCACGGCCCCTGCTGCATCCGTGAACCAGAGAGCCTTCCAGACATCATAGGCGAGGAAAAACAAGAAAAGGACAGCGAAATAGAGAAAATATCGATGAACATTCTGAATGATCAGCGGAAATGATCGCTCACCGCGATAGCCGCCGCGAGGCTCGCCTACGGCGCATGCTGGAGGATCGGCCCATAGTGCTTTGTAATAGCTTCCGCGGTAGTAGTAGCAGGTGACGCGGAACCCGCCGGGCGCCCACAGGATCAGGAGCGCCGGGGAGAATGGCAAAAATGCCGGCCACCATGCGGGGACCGGCCCGAACCAACTGTGTTGCGAATCACCAAATACTTCCGGAGAGTAGAACGGAGATATGTAGGGCCCGAAGTAATAATGATTCCCCTGAAATGCGGCCCATGTCGCGTAAATAATGAAACCGGATAAACCCAGAGCCACCGCGAGTGGTTCTATCCACCACAAGTCGCGGCGCTCGGTTGTTCCTAATCCTCTTTTCGTTGAAGCTGTTGCTTGCGCCACCGTTGGACTCCTCGGCGAGTTTATTGACTGTAGCGGCGCTTCTTGAGGCTGCGCGCTGTCGCTCTTGCGCTTCGCGGACCGCCGGTATTTCGTTGATTTAAGGAAAAGCCGGCGCTCACTTTCTTAAGACTGCGCCCTGCCGCGCTTGGGCTTGGCGGAGCGCCGCTACAGTTGCTCGAAAGCGGCTGACAATATAGCCGACAATTCAGCCAGCGTTCAACACCACTTTCAGAATACCGTGTTCCGCGGCTCGCTGAAAGGCGCGCGGGGCCTGGGAGAGAAGAAAGCTGTCGGAAATCATGTCAAGCACATTGATGCTCCTCGCTCGCAACAAATTCAGCGCTGGTTCAAAACGGCCGCACCGCGATCCAATGAGAGCGATTTCGTCGACGATGACGCGTGCCGTGTCGAGTGGAGGGGTTCCATGAATGGTGGATTTCATGAAGACCGATCCTCGGGGCCGGACCATCCGGATCGCCTGATTCAATCCATGCGGCGAACCCGTCGCCTCGACAACCCAATCGTAGGCGGAAGATGGAAGCCGCTTCTTGATTAGAAACGTTTCGACGCCGGCGCCAGCGGCAATCTTCAATTTATTGGGGTGCCGGCCATAAAGATGAACGTTCATACAACGCGCAGTCAGGACTTGCGCGATGAGCAGCCCGAGTTTGCCATCGCCAAGTACGGCAACTCCCGCTCCCTCTGGAATGGCCGCCTGATCGAGAATCTCACATGCCGCCGCGAGCGGCTCAACGAAAACGGCTTCCTCATTGGAAATCGAATTGGAAACCACATGCAGATTTACTTCAGGCAACGTCAGCAATTCCCGAAACGCGCCGGGGTACCCGACGATTCCAAGGACGGTTCGTTTTGGGCAGTGCCGCCCTAGTCCTCTTTGGCACCACTGGCACTGGCGGCAGGCCAAGTTGATCTCGCCGACAACCCTGCGGCCCAGCAGGTTTGCGTGATCCGCTTCGACAACTTCTCCGACAAATTCGTGTCCGGGAATGCCGGAAAAAGCATAATATCCGTGCTGAAGCTCGAGATCGGTGTTACATATACCTGCAATCAACAGCCGAATAAGAGCGAATCCCTCGCGTCTCTTGGGCCGCCTGACCTCACGGACATAGACACGCCTCTTCTCCAACTGAACGGCAAGCATGACGCATTCTAGCGCGATTTTCGGGGAGAACTTCCTGCTGGATAGGAGCAAAACGGTGGCGACGCATTCCCTAACGTTCTCTTTATCTAGTGAATCGCATCACTTACAGCACGGGCCGCCTAAAGGAAGTGCCCTTGCATCTTCTCTTTCTTGCATGTATACGGCTTGTGGGAGGTCATATCTAGGGGATAGGATGTCGGAGCATTAAGCGTTGCGGAGGATGAAATGAATGCACGCGGACGAATGACGTTTGTGGTTGCGCTGTTGTTGTGCAATATCTGTGCGGCCTCTGCGAAAGACATTGATCTGGATCGAGCGACGATCGCTGACCTCAATGCCGCTTTCAACGCCGGCACACTGACCTCCGAAAAACTTGTTCAACTGTGCATCGCCCGCATCCAGGCGTACGATCGCGAAGGTCCGTCGCTTCATGCGGTGATGACGCTCAATTCGAAAGCAATCGAGACGGCGCGTGCTCTTGATGCCGAGCGAAAGGCAAAGGGGCCACGGTCCCCGCTACACGGCATCCCTGTCGTGCTGAAAGATAACTATGACACGTTCGATATGCCGACCACCGGCGGCTCGGTTCTGCTCGAAGGATCGATTCCGTCACACGATGCGTTCCTTGTGAAGAAGCTTCGCGATGCCGGCGTAATCATTCTGGCAAAGGTGAACATGTCGGAGTTCGCGTCGGCGGGCGCATACAGTTCACTTGGCGGCCAGTCGCGAAATCCACACGATCTGTGGCGATCGCCAGCAGGATCGTCCGGCGGCACAGGCGTCGCGATTGCTGCTGGATATGCCCCTCTTGGAATGGGCACCGACACAGGCGGGTCCATCAGAGGACCGTCGACGGCCAACGGTATTGTGGGCTTGAAGCCCACGCACGGTCTGCTGAGTCGAAACGGGATCATTCCGCTGGCTTTGAGCTTCGACACCGGCGGACCGATGGCGCGCAACGTTTACGACGTCGCCGCTGCGCTTGGCGTGATGACCGGCATCGACCCCGCTGACGCGGCAACAAAGAAGAGCGAAGGCAAGTTCGTCACCGACTATACAAAAGGTTTGAATGCCGGCGCGTTGAAAGGTGCTCGTATCGGCGTCGCGCGCGACTTCTTCGGTGTGGATGCGGATGTGGACTGGGTGATCGAAGCAGCACTGGAGGCGATGCGTCAGGCAGGCGCAACTGTCGTTGACATCCGATATCCGAAATGGTTGCTCGAAGCCAAGAGCGAGTTCTATAACGCGATACGTTATCCGGAATTCACGGCGCAGATCGCGGCTTATCTCGCTGCGATCGGTCCGGACTACCCGAAGAGCCTCGATCAAATGATCGAGCGTGCCAATCGCTTCAATGCCACGCGTGCGGATGGTGCGCGTCCAAACCCGAGCCGCTGGAGTTTGTTTAAACGCGAAGCCGACAGCGGGACGCTGAACGACTATCGATACACCTCCGTCCGCGATTACGGACTGCCATTGGTTCGCGCTGCAATTGAAGGTATTTTTGAATCGCAAAAACTGAACGCGATCGTCTATCCGACGTCGCCGCGCCGTCCGGTCTTGATCACTGCCGCTCCCGACCCTCCCGGCGGAGGGCCGAATTCGCCGGCGACTATCGCGAATCTTACCGGGTTTCCGGATCTCATCGTACCTGCAGGATTCACCGGCGACAATCTGCCGGTCGGAATCTCTTTCCTCGGCACAGCTTTCAGCGAACAAAAACTGCTGTCGCTCGGGTACAGCTTCGAACAAGCCACACATGCGCGGCGCCTTCCCGTTCAGACACCACCGCTGAAGGGAGAATCGATTTCCGTACCCTTGCGATGAACAACCGGTATTGTGGACAATACAGCGGTTATTCGAATGCAGCGTTTGTCTATGTCCAGCCATTATGACGATGTCTATGCGCGTTCAATCCATGATCCAATAGGTTTTTGGGCCGAAGCAGCTGAAGAAATCCATTGGTACAAGAAGTGGAAGCAGATCGTCGACGACTCGAATAAACCGTTCTACCGATGGTTCGCCGGCGCGGAAGTCAATACGTGCTATAACGCCATCGACCGGCACGTCGCAAACGGCCACGGCGACCGGATAGCGCTGATTTATGACAGTCCGGTAACACAGACGATCCAATCCTTCACATTCAGCGAACTCGGGAGACGCGTTGCGACGTGCGCCGGTGCTCTCGCATTGCTCGGCGTATCGAAAGGTGATCGCGTGATCATCTACATGCCCATGATTCCCGAGGCCGTCATTGCAATGCTTGCAACTGCGCGGCTCGGTGCCATCCACTCGGTTGTGTTTGGTGGTTTTGCATCGCATGAATTGGCCGTTCGCATCGATGATGCCCGGCCGAAGGTCGTGCTGACGGCATCGTGCGGCATCGAGCCCGGACGACTCGTTGCCTATAAACCGCTCGTCGATACCGCCATTGAAAAGGCAAAACACAAGCCTGAGAAGTGTGTGGTGTATCAACGGCCGATCCAACGCTCGGAAATGAAGCCAGGAGTGGACCTCGACTGGGACGAACTCCTGGCCAGTGCCACGCCACATGAGTGTGTGCCTGTGCCGGCGACGGATCCCCTTTACATCTTGTATACGTCCGGCACCACCGGGCAGCCGAAGGGAATCGTTCGCGACAATGGCGGTCATCTCGTCGCGCTCAACTGGACGATGGGCCGCATCTATGGCGTTAAGCCTGGTGAAGTCTATTGGGCCGCTTCCGATATCGGGTGGGTTGTCGGACATTCTTATATCGTTTACGCCCCACTTATTTACGGTTGTACGACGGTCTTGTTCGAGGGTAAACCCGTTGGGACTCCGGATGCCGGTGTGTACTGGCGTGTCATCTCGCAGCACCATGTCGTCTGTCTATTCACAGCGCCAACGGCCTTCCGAGCCATCAAACGCGAGGATCCGCAGGGCGGTTTGATCCGCAATTATGATCTTTCAAAATTCCGGACACTCTTTCTCGCAGGTGAACGTCTCGATCCCGATACGCTCCGTTGGGCCGAAGATCTGCTTAGATCATCCAAAGCGGGACTCACTGAGGTTCCAGTCATCGATCACTGGTGGCAAACCGAAACGGGCTGGCCGATCTCTGCCAATTGTGTCGGGCTGGGCAAACTGCCAGTCAAGCCAGGGTCCGCCACTAAACCCGTTCCTGGCTGGCAAATTGATGTGTTGAACGACAGGGGCGGGACCACAAAGCCGAACGAAATAGGAAATCTCGTTTGCAAGCTGCCTCTTCCGCCAGGAGCATTGTCAACGCTCTGGAATGCCGGTTCGCGTTACGAGGAGTCGTATCTATCGGAGTTCCCTGGATACTATAAAACGGGTGACGCCGGCTTTGTCGACGAGGACGGTTACCTGTTCGTGATGACGCGCACGGACGACGTCATCAACGTCGCCGGACACCGGCTCTCGACGGGAGCGGTAGAAGAAGTTCTCGCTTCACACCCCGATGTGGCCGAATGTGCTGTCGTCGGAGTGGCCGACAACCTCAAAGGGCAAGTTCCTCTGGGGTTTCTTGTTCTCAAGGCAGGCGTAGACCTCGCACGGGAAGGCGAGATCGTGCAACAAACGGTAAAGATGGTTCGAGAGAGGATCGGACCAGTGGCCGCTTTCAAAACGGCAATCATTGTCAAGCGGCTGCCCAAGACGCGCTCCGGAAAAATTCTTCGTGGCACGATGCAGAAGATCGTCGAGCGTCAAGACTACAAAATCCCCGCAACCATTGATGATCCCGCGGCTCTCCAGGAAATCGATGATGCGCTTGACCGGTGGTTCCGCACCCCGGAACCGTAAACCGCAATGCGCGCTAGTCAATGCGCCGACTGGTTTAAGGCGTTCCTGAGAAGGCTTTCAAATTCCTGAGGAATCCGATGCGGCCCATACGCTGCGAGAAGCACGGACGCTGCTGCCGTGTCATTTATACCGGGGATGTGGCGGGCTGCGTACTGCAACACGAGCGGAAGCGGTTGCGAATTGTTTCTCAGTTTTGCAATAGCGAGCGCCACAACTGCCACGATCTCATTTCTCGTGGCAACGCACTCGAACGGTTTGATTTCAAGGCCTGCAAGCTCGCACAAAATCGGAATCGTCTCTTCCGAGTCGAACAGGTCGTGTCCGAATATTTTGGAGAGCGCAGCGGGCGGCAGAAACGGATACATCGTCACAAATACCGACACACATTTAGCACAGCGGCCGCACCAGGAATCCGAGCGATTCCGGTTGCAGCTCTTGAACAGCTGGAACAAATCAGGACATTTCGAGAACAGTTTACCGATTTGTACTTCGTATAACGGTCGTACGAGGCTGAAATAGCGGCCGTCACTCACGAGAAATCGACGAAGGTACTCGTCAAATCGGGTCTCAAATCTGAAGCTCTTCGAGTACTGGTGATTGATTTCTCTGCCCCGATAATGAACATTTCCCTCATCAGAACTTCGCTCGTTGGCGACGATGATATCGGAATATCCATACAGAAGAAGACAGACCGCTCCGAGGAATGCCAGATACGCTGAGAATGGCGTGTGGCCGTTCAGATATCCCCGCCGATTCAGTTCAAGCAGTTCCGGACAAATCGCCCGCCGGATGATTACAGGAGCCGAGCCAGAGACGTAACCGGCGATCTTTTGGGCCGACGACGACGGGTTCAACATCATGCACGTGAATAGATGACCCGAATTCCGCAACAACGCCGCGGCAAGTGCGGAGTCGCGGCCTCCACCGATCGTCAGCAAACTCCGCCGGGGCAATTCGCCGCGGTGCTTTTCATATGGGCCACCGCTGAATTTGGCTGTAATTTTTACAAAAGCTTCTGGCGTGAAGTCGATCTGATTGCGATAAAAGAACTCTCCCATCCCATGGATGAGAAGGTCTTGCCACCAGGAAATCTGTTCTTCAGCGAGAGTTCCCGCATACACTTCGATAACGGGTGAAGCCGTGGCCTTCCAATAGCTGAAGCTCTCGATTAATCCGAGGTGAAAAACGGTGTTCCGGAGGGATTCTTCCGAAATCGCATGCCAGCGTTCGTCGACCGGCTCGAAGATGACCTCTGGAGCGAATGTAATGTCAGGCGGGATGGAGAACTTGAAGCGGGCTGTGACGCGTGAGGAGCTTCGCTCCAGCTCAAAACTTTCATAGCGAAAGATTGGATATCTGGAGCGAAGTTGCTGGACTTCCATTCCAGAATTATACGTCGCTCGGTTCCCTCTCCCTTTGGGAGGGAGCGGCGCGACAGTTTAATAGAAGCTGGCACGCCGGGTGAGAGTCGCGCGCAGCGCGAGCCCGATAAGAGGCAAATTAGGATTCGCGTTTTATGTCAACTTTTGAGGCGAGAGCGGCCCAGGTCTGCCGCATTTTCCCGGGGAGGACGACCTTTTATCAAACAAATGTGCGCTCGGATGCATTCGGGCGAATTCAGGCCGCCTTGCCGCGACAGCAGGCGAAGTGGCCATCCGATTCGTGTTCTAGGACTGTTCGTATCAGACTGCTTCGCTTACTTGGCTCCGGCCTTCAGTTCCTGGTAGACCTCGCTGACAAACGATCGGCGCTTTGGGAGCATCTAGTTTTTGGTTCTGAACAATAGGGCTAGGCCGGCGGGAGCCGGGCAAGATAAGTTCCTTTTCGGTTGTATTATGACGAACGTGTGGATGGATAAAGGTAGGATTATCGAATCCGGATCGTGCCCGGAATTGATCCGGCGAGGAGGGCGCTATGCCGAGTGGTGCGGCATGCAGAACTTCCAATGAGCGGCGAACCTGCTTTCTTAATCGCTGCGGCCCGCCGCTTCCTCCATCCGGACTCTCCGCTGCCCAATCCGGAGACGATCGATTGGGCAGTTCTGCTGCGATTGGCCGCTGCTCATGCGGTCATCCCTATGCTTTATTCGGCTATGCGGGATGTACCGATTCCCGATGGCGCTGCTGAAGAACTACGGCGCGGCATTGACAGGTCCGCCGCCTGGACTTTGATGCAGAGCCGGGAGCTGGCACATTTGGGGGGATTGTTCGAGCAACACGCAATTCCAGTGGTCGCGCTGAAGGGACCCACGCTTAGCAGGTACCTATACGGCGACCTGGAGGCGCGGAGTTCCGGCGATATTGACGTTTTGGTGAAGCGGGAGGATGTATTGCGTAGCCGCGACGTTCTGATGACCAACGGATACCGTGTGGCGAACAGCCTCCATTGGAATTCGCCGTCGGCTTGCCTGCGGTTGCGGGGATGCGAGATGGCCTTCGAGAGTGCTTCGGGCGTAAGCGTTGACGTACATTGGCGTCTTCTTCCGCCGCACTTCGCCAGCGCCTTTGATGAACTCGATGCGTGGAAATCTTTGGGGACGGAGACGCTCGGCGGCCGCCGAGTGCCGACCCTAGCGCCTGGACCTCTCTTGATGTTCCTCTGCTCTCACGGAGCCAAGCACATGTTTGAGCGGGTAGCGTGGATCTGCGATATCGCACGGTTCCTCATCGTCACGCCCGGCCTGGATTGGAAAGCCATGGTGGCTGCCGCGCGCCGTGCTTGCGCGCTCCGCCAGTTATCGCTTGGTGTACAGTTAGCGGTAGATCTGCTGGGTGCGCCACCCGTCTCGGAACTGCCGCGGGACGTGACAGTCGAGGCCCTTGCCCAAACTGTCCTGAATCGTCTGCTGACCGGAGCTACGCCACCGGCCGCAGGGCTTGAATCAACCCGATATTGCTTACGGCTTATGGAGCGTCCTGGCCAAAGATTGCGCTTGCTCTCGGGTGAATACCTTACACCCTCCGAAGCAGAGTTTAGAGTCCTACAGCTCCCGCCCTGGCTCTTTTTCGCGTACTACCCGTTTCGGCCCGTCCGGTTGTTCTGGAGAAATGCGATCCGGCGTTCGGGCGCCGAATAATAGCGAGTCTCACTTTGTCCAGTTTTTGTTAGAGATTCGCTTTAACCGGACTTTCACCGCAGGTTTCCCCCTCAACTTCATCCAGCAAGCTGGCGAATTCGTCATCGGTGATGGTTTGGCAATTTCGATCGCGTTCCTAACAGTCTCGCTTGTTCGGCTAGAGTAGAAGCTCCGTACAAGTCTTTGGTTTACCAGTGTTCGGATTTCACTGGGAACCCCGTCCACGCATTGAGAAGGCCGAACCATTCGGGTGAAACAGCCGAAACGTCGGCTGCGTCGCTCCACCAGCGCCGCGGTTCGAATGCGTCGTCTCGAGTGTAGCGCACAACGGCTTCCGGATGCCTGCCAACGAGTGCGTGCCAAAGGACCTTAACGCGGCGAGTGCGGTAACTCGATGTTACCAGGATGACGCGATCGCCTCTATACCGCCTGCTTGTATAGTTTCGCTGCTTCCATCGCGCGAAATGGAACCTTACCCCCGAGCACGACGATGGCGCGCGCAGGCTGTAGCGGATCTTCCACGACCAGCCACACCCCTGCTTCGAGAACCGCAAATGCAGCGAAGGCCAAAGCCGCGACCAAAAGCGCCATGGCAGCTAGCCATACGCGCCTGACACCGAATATCGAAGTGCCGTTCACTGCCGCACACGTTGGAGAATCTGCGTTGAGCCTGACGACGATCCTGCCGATAGCGTGATATTGTTCAGTCCGTTAGCAACCCACACACGATATAGCCGCACGTCGGAGATTCCGCTTGGCACGGCTTTCAGCGCTTCGGGCTTCTCTCCCCGCGTGTGGCTGAGCATATCCCGGATGAACGCGGCGCCGGCTGGTCCCACATTGGTAGAAGCGGCGCTACGGTTCCCTGGGAGCCGCGAGAGCTGGCGGGAGTTCAACAGTACAGCTTGGGCTCTCGGCGATGACGCGTTCAAAAAGTAATCGGATGATTTCTGCTCCACCAGTACCCCTGCGCCCAGCAGTTTCGCCATTGTGCCATCCCCAGAGACTTCGATCCGGTCGTCGATATCGGTCGTGAGGATCGCGACCCGTCCATTCAGGTTCCTGATGTCAAACGCGGCTGGCTCTCCATTCACTGGCGAGGAGATTCGCGCGCCGTCGATCGTGAAGACCGCTCGATCATAGATATGTGCAAAGCCCGGCCCCGCTCCGCTTTCGTACCATAAATCGCGGACCAGCACCCGGGCGCCATTCGAAACCTCATAGCTGATCCGGTTGCCGCTGGAAGCGCCTGAAAAGATGTTTGTCCTGCCTTGCGTCGCATTGCCTGCGGCCGCGAGCGGCCCGCCGGCAACTTTGATCGACACGGCGTCCGGCGAATACGCATACCCGATGTCTTCAAGCTGAACATTCGTGCTATCCAACCCGTTCACGAAGAGATTGGTTCTCTTTCCCGATCGAAGTTCGGCCTGGCCCATGTAAACGCGCGATCCAGGCTGGTCTACGTTGTCCACCACGATACCGTCGGCATGCCCGACGCCATCGAACTGGATCTCCCGGAGTGTGACTTTGCTGGGACCGGAGAGTCTGATGACCGGACCGGCGCCGGCACCTGTCCAACGCAGGATGGTCCCGTATCCATCCCCGGCTATTTGTATGTCACTGGCAGGTACTGTCAGAGGCTCAAAGATTGAATACATTCCGTATGGGATGTGGACGACGGGCCGCGCTCCGTTCCGCCGGGCTGCCGCGACAATCGCATCCTGGATTTCGCGCGCGGCGGCTCCCGCTGCCACTTCGAAAACCTGCCGCCGCAGATTCGGAAGCGGGCCTGGCAGGGCTGGCTCGACGGGCTTGATTTTGGCTCGCGCGACGACCTGATCGTCGATGCTCGTCAGGCGCCCGTTGCTGTTCAGAGTGTTTCGAACAGTAAAGGTGTTGCCCAACGACGTGACATCGGCATCGATGAAACTCCTCCAGATGACCACAGGCCCGATGGCCAGAGCGCGGCTTCTGACGACGTTATCGGTGATCAGACCGGGCCCCTGGTTGCCCAATCGGATCGCGGCGTCATCGATCGGATCAACGATCGTGTTGCCTTCGATATCAATCGTCGCGGGGTTATTGGTGCTCTCGCCGGTAAAAAAAGCTTTCGAGCCCGTGGAATAGTTGCCCCGGGCGGAGAATCCGCCGGTATTGCCCATCGCCAGATCGGAACGCGCCGACCGTCGAAAGACGCTGCGGTAGACGTGAAAGTTTCCCGCTCCGGATGTGTTCGTCACGCCGGTGTCACAGTCCTCGAACAGCGAATCCCAAATCCAGATGTCGAGCGCGTTGAAGTTTCCCAAAGCGACTCCGGCCTTCGTGTTTCGCAAAAAGCGCGAGCGCCGGATGCTGGTTTCCGCAAAGCCACCGCCCTTGAAGCCGCCGTGGATGCCATATTCCACATCTACGAAGCCGTCATCGGAATATTCATTGCCCGTGTCGAAGTGTGGCTGTCGCATGTCCCAGGACTGCTCCACTGCAACCGAGGCGCGGCGCTTGCCATCGAAGGTCAGCCGGACGAATCGGGAATAGGCGATGCCGTTCAGCCACATCATTGTTCCAGAGGCCTCGCCGTCCCAGACAATGGTCGTGGTGGCGGGATCTTCGCCCACGATGCTCACGTTGATGTTCGAAGCTAGAACGAGGGTCTTCGTGATCCTGTAAATTCCGCTCGGAAGAAACAGTACCGGCGAGTGATCGGGCTTTCCGAGTTCATCCAGCCCACGTTGAATCGCCAGCGTGTCATCCGCCATGCCGTTGGCGGCTGCTCCATAGGCCGTCTTCACGTTCGTCCAGCTCGAGAACGGTCCCACGAACTCGTCGCCCTGAATCGGAATCGACTGGGTGGAAACTGCGCCGCCACCTGGCCGGGCCGGTCCCTGCGCAAGCCCGAAAAGAGCTGCTGAGACGACCACAAGCACTGAAGCGGTAGCCATCCAGCGGCTCGGTTGGCCGCCATTGATGCTCATAGCGTGAGTTTCACTCCGTGGCGCTGGGATATACTGTGAGTCTCAGGTGCGCCTAACGGCGGCAGTTGTTCCGAAGCCCGGAAGAGGCCTATTCTGACGGTGTGCCCGAAGTATCCAGGTTTTTCGGTATCGTCATTGGCCTGTTCTATCGAGAACATGGTCGTCCGCATTTTCACGCGGTGTATGCTGAGTTTGAGGCGGTCATTGATATCGAAACAGGTGAAGTCATCTCAGGCGAACTACCGAAGCGAGCGTTGAGTCTTGTATCGGAATGGCGAAGCCAGCATGTGACCGAATTGCGAGATGATTGGGAATTGGCGCGGCGGCATCAATCACTAAAGAAAATTCCGCCTCTGGAGTAACGAGCAATGAAATATCACGTCATCTCAGCCGAGCACGTTTCAGCGTACGTCGTACGGTTGAAGTTTCGCGACGGCACTGTTGGTGAAATCGATTTGTCCGCAGAACTGACCGGACCCATATTTGAACCTTTGCGCGACCTGGAAGTGTTCAAACGTTTCAGGATACATCCTGAGTTTCACACGCTGATGTGGCCCAATGGTGCAGATTTCGCTCCCGAGTATCTGTACGAAAACCTGAAAGTAACTGCCTAAGAGCGCTGCCACCGACGAGCGGCGCCTCGGGAGTTTCGCTTTGGCCAGAGCGGAATCCACCGCCGCTCGCGGCTGAGCACCAGAATCGTTATCCGGACCTGGCGAACAAGCAAACTCCCTTCTGCAGGTCGCGGCCCTGCCGGATGTCCGGTGCAAAATGTTGCCAGGACTGCCAGGACGACGAATGAAGGCAGCCAGGGAGGAGGTTCGCGAGCTTTTTCAGAAGCTTCCCGGCGACGTGATCCGGCTTGGGATGACGTAAAGAATGCCGCGGACTACATCGCACAGGATTCCTCATGTGCATTTGACATCCGCAATTCGTGCTGCACAGCCCTTGCTTTATGAGTTCTCAGTTCCGAATTTATCGACCCCATTTGCCTGGGCAAGTTCCTGTTGACGGGCACTGCGGTTTAAACAGGTATGAAAGCTAGTCCGAAGCCACTGGCGAATTGGAATCGGCAATGTGTGTTGCGCGATACGGTGCAAAAAATGCCGCAACCGGAACCGAATTGGATGTCGATGGGCCCACAGTTCATTCTGAAAAATCTTCCAAAGCGGGGCGCCCTCCAGAACGCCTTTCATCCCGTTCTCCGATAGATACGACTCGACCCAATTCACGAAGGAAAACCATGAAGCACTACGTTCTGAGCTGGTGACAGTATAGCAACACGCATCGGCATGCTGGCGATAGCGAGTCCAGCACGCGTCCGAGACATATACAGTTTCGTTGAGAAACACTTTGACTAAGAATACTTGATCTTCGAAGATGCCGCGGAAAGTCTCTTCGAATCCGCCCAACCGGATAGCCATCTCACGCCGAAACATTGAATCGATCCCGGGATGTGTCGTCCTGCCCTCCCCATAAGTAAGCCTGAGCAGCAGAGGCGGCTCGACCAACGCGTTAGGCTCGATGCCCGGTTTGGATATACAGTCATGTTGGGCGTCTTCCCAATTACCTGTCCAACCATACCAATACTGCCGATTTCCGTAGACCATTGCCGCCTCAGGGTGAGATTCAAGAATCGTAACTTGCTGTTCGAGCTTGTGCGAGAGCCATACGTCGTCAGAGTCCAACATAGTGAGGTAGTCCCCTGTGGCTTGGCAGATGCCCAGATTACGTGAAGCGCTCATACCGCGGTTCTCGTGGCATCTGTGTTCGAGGTACCGCACTTTTCTCGGATATCTTCTCGCGTAGTCCATCGCAATCCCAGCGCTGGCGTCGGTTGAGCCATCGTCCACCAACAAGAGTTCCCAGTTGTCATAGGTCTGAGAAAAGACGCTCAGGATCGCCTCTTCGATGAACCTTTGGCCATTGAAGAAAATAGTAATGACAGAAACTAAGGGCCCTGTAACCATCGTCCTATCCCGTTCGTCTCCCGTTGCGGTTTGACGAAATAGAGCGTCTTCCAGGGACCCTTGCCTGTAGGCCATCGATTGGTTGGTCGGTCGCAAGTCGTATTGCAATGTCGGCATAGAGGGTCTGTCTCGCCATAACCCGCGGTGGACAAATTCGCGTAAATGCTTTTGAGTTCGGTATGCAAGAGTTCCCTTCCATTGCTCAATGTCAGAATTACAGGAAATGAGTTGACATTCCTTACTGGCGCTTCGAGGCGCGGATCGGCGAATCTCGGACATGGCATCATCCGGTAGATTCGTCCGTGGAAACGAGAAGGTAGGTGACAATGCGTTATTCGCTCGATTGCCAGCGGAAACTCTGGCGAATTGACGACAAAGTCGGCATCGAGAATGAAGCTCCTACGCAGTAACGTCGGGCGGCAGCGCTTGGACACGTCTTGCCATGATTGATTCTGCGTAGTCGGGAATAGAACTAGGCTTATTAGTGTAATGATCGAAGAACTGTACGACGCGTTGAAGGAAGCAGGGGCCAGTGACGAGAAGGCGCGGGCCGCGGCCAATGCAATGGCGAGTTTCGAAACCAGGTTCTCGAACATGGAGCATCGCTTTATGCAAATCGAGGGTACTCAGCGGCTGCATAGCTGGGTGCTGGGTACATCGGGAAATCCGCATGTCCGGTTCGCCTAGAGGGGCGAATAGGCTGCCTATCGCCTACTCTTAGCGGCCTGTCCCTACCAATGCTCCGATTTCAACGGGAACCCCAAC